>Ga0265780_10001177_pt1 | contig 38195 bp, 60 predicted proteins | sample P1T30metagenome_FD_192432 | JGI IMG/M metagenome (GOLD analysis project Ga0265780, IMG submission 192432) | Plant litter microbial communities from East Loma Ridge, Irvine, California - P1 T30 | ecosystem: Environmental > Terrestrial > Plant litter > Unclassified | place: USA: California...
AATAGGGATTATATTAATGTGGTGATGGGGGCGTGTTAATTCAAAGGACCCATTATTCAACTCAAAAGGGATAAAGGAAAACGGGGATTGACCCTGAGCGGAGATCGATCGTAAGGTCGCAAAATACTCTATGCATCATCTCTATGCCCCACTTTACTTCTTCTCGGACAACTCGGCAACACCAGGGAGGTTCTATCATTAGCTCCACCCCCTTTGAACGATATATAGAGCTTACCTTGCCCTCGAGCAATTCCAAAGAGGCTCCACCACCAGTTGAAACGTGGCTCAATTCCTCCTCCTTACCGGCGTTGGCAACGAGAGTAGCGGTATCACCACCACCGACAATGACGGTAGATCCATTGCTGACGGACTTGATACATGCCTCTAGAAGGGCGTTGGAACCCTTGGCGAAAGCTGGGAACTCGAATACACCAGCGGGACCGTTCCATAGAATAGTCTTGGACTCGGCGACGGTAGCAGCGAATAGCTCGGCGGATTTAGGTCCACAATCTAGACCCATCCATTCAGCTGGGATACCGGATTCGTCAGTTGCGGTTCCGGTCTGATGTCAGCTCGACACATGTCTAAATTAATGGCAGCTTACCTTGGCATCCTTGTCGAACTTGTCGGCGGTGATGTAGTCGACGGGGAAGACTAGCTTGACGTTGTTCTTCTTTGCCTTTTCAACGAGTTCCTTGACCTTCTTGGCTCCTTCAGAGTCGAAGAGGGAGGTACCGATCTAAAATGAGCTTCGTTTCTCCGTCGTCTAATTCTGACTCACCTCGACATTCTCCAAGGTCTTCTTGAAGGTGAAAGACATACCACCACAGATGATCAAAGTGTTGACCTATCATCAGCTCAGCACACGAAAAGGCCCGTTAAGCTTACCTTGTCAAGCATGTTCTCGATCAATTGGATCTTATCGGCGACCTTGGCTCCTCCGAGGATAGCAAGGAAAGGTCGTTCGGGGTTCTCGAGGACCTTGGCAAAGTATTCTAGTTCCTTCTTCATCAAGAATCCGGCAGCTCGCTGGGGGAGCTGGACGCCGACCATGGAAGAGTGAGCTCGGTGGGCGGTACCGAAACTATCATCAGTACATCTACTATTTCAAGCGGAAGGATACGTACGCATCGTTGATGTAGACTGTTCCGAGAGAAGTCAAATCCTCCCTGAACTTCTTGACAGACTCGGGGTCGGCTACTCATCAGCTTCACTCACATCAAATGCACATACCCTTGATCTTCTCATCACCCTTCTTACCCTTACCCTCCTCCTCGACGTGGAATCGCAAGTTTTCGAGTAGGAAGACCTGACCGTCTTTACCACCTTCAACAGCCTTCTTGACATCCTCTCCGACACAGTCGTCAAGGAACTGAACGTCTCGCTCGAGGAGCTCGGATAGCTTGGTAGCTACTGGCTTCAAGGAGTATTTGGCGTTTGGGGATCCATCAGGTCGACCGAGGTGGGACATGAGGATGACGGACTTGGCACCTGTCGTTAGTACTTCTTCTTGGTATTCCGAAAGGAATGGATAGACTCACCATTGTCAATGGCGTACTTGATAGTAGGGAGAGCAGCGACGATTCGCTGATGATCAGTCATTGTCTATGCTCAAATGAATAGGCATACAGCAGGGTTAGTGATGTTCTGCTCCTTGTCCTGGCTGCTCCATTAGCTAAAACCTCAACGCTAAGGGGGGGACGTACGGGACATTGAAGTCGACTCGGATGAGGACCTTCTCGCCCTTGAGGCTGACGTCGGTGATAGATAGCTTGGAAGATAGAGACATTATTACTGTCTGTTTTGGAGATGGATAGGCGTAAAATATAGCGAGTAAAGTGAAGACGATAATGGAAAGGAAGGTCGTAAATCGATTGAGCATAAGATAAAAGTGATAAAAAGAAGCGGGAGAGAGATCAGCACTCTGTCTCAAGGTCGCTCTAGCTTGTTTATGGGTGTACTCACAATATCTAGTTGATAGATGGTTTAATCTAGACATTTCCCAGACGTCACGGAACTGGGGGACATATTTAAGTGGGATGCATGTTTAGTAGTTCCAGCCACGTGCAGGCTGTGCCTTACCGGTCGACTTAACCGGATCCTACCTTGACCCCTTCATGCTTAGATATCTGTCAAAGCACACTCAAACAGCCATGGAGGACAAGGTAGAAAAGATCAAGCCCTCGCCTCAGACAGTGGAGCGGGCGAAATACCTCTTGAACCGCCTATCAGCCCTTACATCCACTTTGACAGGTCTCGATGGGGTCCTTATGCTAGCCCAATATTCTTCTCCGCTTATTATCGCGCTTTTACTCCGACTTGCGAAACTCAAGAAAGATGGTGGGAAGAATCTACTAGGTCTGGCAGGAGGGATAGCTGCTGGAGCAGGTGGTATTGGAGAGACGAGGACTGTTATGAGGGCTTTTGGTATGTCCTTCTATTGAGATGTACTGATAATATAGGTATTTTACCGATATTGCAATGGCTCCTTGCCTTGCATCCTAAACCACTTGCGTCATTGCGATCGTTGATCACCTCTCCTGGGCAGAGTCTCAGTTCAGCAAAGGCCCTGGGTACTATCCAAGCACTCGCTTTGATGGTTTACTACCCGCTCGAACACCTTGGATGGTTGAGTGGAAAGGGAATTGTGAGAATGTCGCCCACTGGAACGGGCAAGGCCGTGTTGTGGAGTGTGAGGGCATGGGCGTGAGTCATCCCTTCAATCTTCATGCCGAATCCATCACAATTTGTCATCTCCCTTCGTACCTCCGACTCTAGTGTATGAGGGAATCCAGCTGATAAAACAGAGTATATGTTATGCTAGATATCTACAAACTCCAGCATCAGTACCTATCTCTCCAATCCCGAACTCGAGCTTTACGATCTGCCAAATCAAGTATCCCAGTGGAAGAAGCAGAAGGCTTCGAACTCACCGAAAAGACCTCTGGACAATCTTCGAGCGTGGAGGTTTCGAATGAAAAGGTCATGGCGATCAAGAAGGAATGGAGGGGATGGAAATTGGCTTCTATCAAGAATACGTATGTTACTCTGTTCCCTCTCGTCGTCTTACCGAAATTACAGACCGCTGACGATCAGCGGATACGGCCCACTTACTGTCCATTGGGGTGCAGGTCCAATGTGGACCAGCCCACTTATCACTGGTGTCCTCGGCTGTATTGCTGCTACCGCAAAGATAGCTGAGGAATGGGATCGACAGGGTTAGTGAGATTGTAGGTGTAGATGGATTAGATGGAGATCGGTCAGGCGTCGTTTTACCTGGAATGCAAGATTGCTTAGCTTCATCATTTTACCCCTGATGGAAGAGCTTAGCAACGTCAGTCAAAGTGGACCGCGAGATATGCTGTGAACAATAGAATATACAAAGTAAAGCATATCTAACGAAATCTATGGAAGATATACGTGCAGTATAAACGAAATTTACCAATCAACATGAAGAAGATACAGGAGCTCGTTGAGGCATAGGCGTGAAAGTATTCGTTAAAAATCTAGAAGGTGGAGCCGTCTTTTGGGATTCGGGAGTTGAGCCCGTATTTTGGTTTGTCGATGCAGTCTGATCAACCTAGATGCCCTGGAAGCAGGACTGACAGCCTACCCGATGGCCTAATGGCTTCTGGCTTAGTCTCGGAAAGCCTTTGCCCTCGATGACCCATCATCAATCGCTGGCGCTTCAATCCCCAAACTCTTGTATCTCTCCTGAATCCAATCCTTAGCCTTCAATCCATATCGAGACTCATAATCCTCCACACTCAATGGTTTCTCAGCATGAGGAGTAACTCTCAATCCATGTCGGGACGAGGGGTAGGCATCAAAAGTAGCAGAATGATTCACCATCCTATTATCCCATAAAGCCACATCTCCAGTTTCCCACCTCCATCTAATGGTTGCGTCGGTCTGTTGGGCGAATGAGTTCTTGAGGAATTCGAGGGTAGCATCTGATTCTGCCTTGGGAACTCCTACGATTCGTGAGACGAATCCTGGGTTGACGAAAATTGCTTTCCACCCGGTGACGGGGTGGACTCGGACGACAGGGTGGATCGTTTCGATAGGTTGTCGTCGAGGGATTTTGACTTCGCCAGTTCGGGAGAGAGATTGGTTGAATCCTGTGTGGACTGCGTAGAGGGATTCGAGATACTTCTGGTATGGTCTAGACAAGGAGGAGTAGAGGGCGTATCTATCATCAGCACGGATCTTGCCACTACGGACATGAACATACCCAGATGACCAAAGGGTATCATTCCCGACTTCGGGAGTAAGGTAAAGCTTGAGAATAGTAGTTCCAGGAGGCTGAACTTCGTAGGTCACATCCGAATGGAAGAGTTCAGCTCGGGAGAAAGCATAAGGATCAGGTCGAGCAAATCGGTCAGAGTAGACCACTGCTTATCAGCACCACTCGTGACGGATAGGAGGAGACTCACCGACAACATCATCGAGATCACCTCGGCGAGGTACAGCGTAGGTGGCATGTTTATGGAGGGGTCCGAAGTGAGCGCCGAGAGCTCGGTGAGCCTCGATATCGAAGCTATGTTGTTTTCGGAAGACTGCAATCAGTGCCCAACCATGAGTTGAATGAAACATCCTACGTACAAACAACACCCCTCTGGGCGACGAGTAGAGCCCTAGCTATCAGTTTACCGTCATAGATTCGAAAGGAGGTAGCTTACAAATCATCCTTCTCCTCTTCACCTAGATCCTCCAACTTTGCGTCTCCCTCAATCACAGCTCCCATCGCAATACCTATATCCTTAACCTTCCCACCTCGAGCTTCAACGAAGGCCCTTAGCCTAGAGCAGTTTGGATCAGCTCGATGGCCTCGGTCGGTGATATCAAACATGGGCAAGACAGGGTCGGATTCAGTACGAGTAGGGTTGTGAGCTGTCTGTTAGATCATTTCCAGATGTCCCGGAAGGACTTACGAAGGAAGTCGGTAAACTCATAATCGGAGACATCACCATAAGTCTCTCCCTAAAGATAAGCATTGCTCAGACTGTACTTTGCAGACTTACAACGTAGTTGAACGGATCGACAGTCCGCACAGACTCCTTCTTTGGGTTCTGCTCAACAGGGGCAGCAGCAGGAGCAGTGGCGACATGCAACTTGAGTTGTGCAATTCGCTGACCAACATCAACGGTCGCCGTGTTAGAGTCTGAAGTAGCGATGGGCGCCATTGTATTCTAGATCATCAATATCATGTCGCGTGACCAGAGATCTGGAACTTTTTCCGAGCTTCAGGAACCTCTGCTCACTTACTTGTGATTAATGAGATTGACAAGGAGGGAAATACGAATATCAAACTAGGTTATATGCCGATGGCGATTGAAAAACGAATGACGAAGACGAGAAGTCGGTCGTGTGCGTGTTTTGGTCGACATTGATTCTATTGTGGATTGTCGATGGTGTGCTCAATAATCCAAATTATTTGCCAACCTTCTTCCTTCTATCACATAATTCGGCGTTCTTCTGCCGGTGGAAAGGGACGCATGGACCACAAAATAATAGAAGATAGGAACCTACCCCATCCTGTACCTGAGATGAGCTCGGTCTTTGGAACCCCGAAAAGCCTCTCTTGTCAGCCTTGTGAGATATTGGGTAATCCCCGATCAGGTACTCTTACCCCTAATTGCGCTTTGCTTCCGTCGGATGAGTTAGGCATCCTTCTTAGTCTCTTCGGTTAGGCGCCTGGAGGAGAGTGTAGAGAGTTTGGTGTGCTTCAATGCTTCTCAACTACACCTATCACAGGGTGTCTTACGGGCACTCTACTTCGCTTGTTTGGTCGCCCTGTGGGAGGTAGATACAAGTCGGATTTAATCGGCGAAGCTCACGTATCTCCTGTCGTTTCTTCTTTTCGTGGGGCGATGGGTCGAAGTTGGGCACACATATTTAGATGGATACATAATTCTTTACGGGTGAGATGCAACCAGTGTTGTCCTGATTCTTTTGCCTATCAATTGGTGTACTGCTCTAGAGCACAGTTTGCGATCATTCCGAGGGGGGTTCGAGTGGCTCATAAGGATGCGTACGAACAGCTGTCGGGCTGGGAAAGGGAGAATTCGTAACGTCACGATAAGCTCGGCGCAGAACTCATGATCCCCAGACTGGAGCCCGAGTAGATGGTCATATCTGCCACTATAAGATAGCTCCTACATACAAGAGCGTGTATTTCCACCTCCCTTCCCGTGTGCTCAGTAAAGGGATAGCCACATTCGAGAATTGTAAACCCGTCAGACACGAGACAACTTGACTAGTGTGGCACCTCCTTACACCTACTAGGATAGTAGATAGTTATAGCATCACCCCCGCCCTATCGAACCTATACACTCCCTTTAGCCAACCAGCCATCGACTCACGTCTCGAGAGATACTGTGGCAATACCACAAGTACCAAATCGAACACTCAAGACCTCCCTTGACGACTTCTCCCGTGATCTACATTCACCTGGTCTTGGTCTCACCTTCGTCTACGTTACAACATTGTCTACACCGCCACTTCATTCTCCCTTATTCAACTTGCATATAGCATACGCATAATCATCCAAAACATCACAAAGTACTCCACGACACACCCTACATCGCATATCAAACAGGCCTCATAACTCATCCTCAGTATGGATATCGATTCACCGCCACATCCACCTCCAACCAATACCAATATCGAAGAGGTGTCACCAACGCCGACTTCAGACTTACGTACCGTACCACCCATAGAGACTGAGGAAGATGTCAAGATGGATGCGACGGTAGATGTACCTGGACAAGCAGAGTACGAGTCGACACCCCCTAAAACCAGTTTGAGGTTCAAGAACCCCAACCTCAGTCTAGAGATGAATGGTGACGGATCTGCAGGACCGAGTAGGGCTTCAACACCTAATGGGAGCGTTACTGCTAGTGGAGGAGGACGTGCATCTAGGCGTAAATCGTATGTCATCCACCTGTCTAATCCATGTTGGGCGTTTGTGATACCCTTTGTCTCACCCTTATTACTCTCTACTCAATACCTTGTGCACACTTACTGATATCTAGGGCGATGAGAAATGGTCCAGCTTCTGGTCTAGCTCCCACGATAGACGCAGGTCCTTCAGGCGCTCTATCGATCTTTGCTCCTCCATCATCAGCAGAAGTCCCAGAAGCATTGCAGGGGGTTATATCGCCTTCAAGAATCCAATCTGTCGAAATGAATGGCCACTCGGACAGAAATGGAAATGGGAATGGTAATGGAAATGGGAACATCTCAGCTGGACCCAGTACAAGCTCAAGAGAACTACGTGTTCGACTTACTATTCCAAATCCCGCCGAAGGTGAAGCGACCAACGAAGGGAGTGCTTCTACCCGATTACGACCTACTCGAGGGAGGGAATCGATGCAAAGAGTTGGAGTATCAGCTTCTGGGAAAGGAGTGAAACTAGGAGGATCAAGTCGAGCTACTGGGCCCCCAATAGCGAATTCAGCAGCCAGAAAGAAAGGTGTACAAACTCCTGAAATGGTACATGACATCGCGTTTCACCTTGACTCCTAAGCTCACAAAACAGTTGAACCAAGACTTCTGTTCAATCTGTCGAGGAATTGGGAGCTTTCTATGTTGTGATGGATGCCCACGGTCATTTCATTTCATGTGCCTAGAACCGCCATTACGGGTGGACGAACTGCCAAAAGAAGATCAATGGTTTTGCAGGAAATGTAAAGTGGAACGCGCAACTGAACGTGTGAGTCTACTTGACAGTGCTCGGTGATTGGTCATGGCTGATGGTAGAAACGGAATAGAGGCCCTTCACCCGTTCCAAACGATAAGGACAAAGATATCAAACCAATTCCTGCTATTTTCAAGCAATTGACCAAAGAGATGTTAAGTGAAAATCCGGAACAGTTCAGGCTACCCGAGAATGTACGGACATTCTTTACTGGTGGTAAGTCCAATCATTTGTCCGTGGATACAGCTGATTGGTAGTGGGAACAGGGGATGACGGAAAATATCTGGAGGCCGATGAAAGTCGGAAACAATATGAGTAAGTCTGCAGCTTCACACACTTCAGAGCTTAGTACTGACAAGAAGCCGGAAAGGATTCCAAGAAGATCGCGACTCCCATCGCCTCAAAGACCGGTCTTCTCGCCCCGTGACATGCTACGCCTGTGCTGGATCTTCCATCCCCCTTCGATCCCTCACTACGGATCCTGGATCATCATGGCGTCCGATCGTCTCGTGTGATTACTGTTCTCTGTCCTGGCATTTGGACTGCTTGAATCCTCCATTGGCGGTCACGCCAAATAGCGGAAAGAAATGGATGTGTCCAAATCATGCTGAACAGGTCATGGTAAGTTGAACAAGCATAGAGGGAAGTGGACGGAAGCTGACTGGATAGAAGAAAAGACGTACGATCCGCGAAAAGCTGGAGGTGGTGGATGTGTCTTCGGCAGGAGAAGCGAATAATGGAAACATCACTGTCGTTCCCGATGAACCTGTCCGACCTGTCATGGAATATGAAGATCTCATTATCAACCGGAAGAAGTTCAGGGTACCTGAGAAGATCATCAAATTGGATTTCTGGTCAAAACTTGGTTTTGCGGGAAAGTGAGTTAGTCGTTCTTACTCGCAGTCAAGAGGCTGACGAGTTAGTAAGCGAAAACGAGCTGCATCTGAATCATCGGAGCTTACATCCATCGCCGAATCAACTGGTGATCCCCCTGAGAGGCCATTTGATCGAACGGTATGTCTCGCTGTCCCGATGTTTGCTGATAAACAGGCAAATAGAGAAGATCTAGAAGCCGCGAACTTGGTCTTATCATGGTGGAACACAGATAACACCCCGACAGTCGCTCGGCATCCACCTCCGCTCCATACAGACCCTGTCTTGCCCAATCAAATTACATCAATGACAGATCCAACTCCCAGTAGACCCGGTCCTTCAGCTGAAGGGCCAGTACCCACGACTCTTGCTTCAGTGGATGAATGGGAGGTCACTACGCCCGTTGAAGCTGGGATATCTGGTGCTGCTTCTGTTGCTGGTTCGTCTGGCTCTGGGGAGGCTAGGAGGATTACGTTGAAAGTCAATAGATCTGGGTGAACGCTCACGGGTACATGTTGTGTTTGAGTTGTAGGAAACTAATAGTAGCATATGCATATGTATCTATATCACGACAATTGTTGACTGACAACCTCCAAGCACCCACATAGCCTAAGCCTAAGCCATAGCCCTCATAGCCATCTCGAAAGCTACGAAGGTAGCTCCGTTTGCGAATGGTGATCTGTCGTCAGCCCGCTCATCGTACTCTTTATCAAGCTGTTATGATGGAATAGAACACTTACCTAATAAGGGTAGGTCCCAGACCACCCATGAATCCCCTCCATCCCTCTTTTGACCACGTCTTTCGAATACAATCCATCATTCCCTTGTATTGACGTTTTGTAGGATCGAGAGCATCTGTCTGGATCTTTGATTTGATCACGTCTACTGGGTAGATACTGTATATCAGCCTTTCGTTCCCACATCTCCGACTATTTAATCCTTCAGCTCCAGACTCGCATGATCGGAGCGCTAGAAGCCAAGAGTGGCGAGTCGTACGGCCTGACGGCCTTGATCGAGAACTTACCTGAACCACAACCCATACCCAGCGGCAGCACCGTACCCAACAGCCCAAAGTGGACTGATATCCCCCCGTCCACCTCCTGAACTCTTCAAATGCCTCTGAACAAGAGCCTCGTAAGTCAGGAAATAACATCCCATCCCTATTCCATCACGTAGCATACATGGTACCTGCGCTCTGAAGACTTGAGATAATCCGCCGTTGGCGTACAATTTTGCGACACAGTCCAATGGGCCGGCGTATATTCGAGGTGTAGGTTGGGTTTGCAGTCCTTTTCATCAGTACGGAGTCGCATATGGGATATAGAGGAAGGGACTTGCTGATCCTGATATGTTCCACTGGATTAGCTACAACCGTGTTGACTGTCCCGGCGAAAGCTCCTGACATCCACAACTCCCCAAGCCCGAGCTCACCACCGTTCTTCCTGCCCTTGAAGAATCGCTTAGCAGCTTCCATTCCACTGAACTGAATCGAAACGCATGCTCCGATACCAAGAAGAGGTGTCAGAGTTCCCTACAATCAGCCCCTATCCTATATAGTCTTCGTACAAAGCTCTAGTCGAACCAATGCGGACTAACCTTGTAGAAACCCCTTGGTCCATCTGCCTTCAACAACTGCTTGGCACATTCGAGAGGACTAGCGTATGTCCCTGATGGACTGGTCTGTGTTCGGACTTTGACGATATCAAATGGTTGACCGACTAGGACTTGGGCAATTCCACCGATTGATCCTCCTACCAAGTCTTTTTGAGTTTGAGTGAGTCGCAGCCCGGGAGCTCCAAGGGGAGGAGAGATGATTTCCGACATCGCGAGCTAACGAGCGAGCTGCGAATATTCGGCGAGAAGGGTCGAGTAGAGGAGATAAAGGGGTACGAGAGAGGACGGTTAGATAAGGTCTCCAATCATGTAGGAGTCGATTCAAAATATTTGGGATGATTCCGTTGGAAGCTTAATTCCCAGATAAGGCTCTTGGCGTCCTATCGCTGTCTCGTTTGCACACACATGGCGAGCAGTGGGTATACTTAAGTGCATGGGCGACCCTACTCTATATACTGACTAAATGCTTGCTCTCTCAATTGTTCCACCAGCTCTTCCACTTCTATGCAAGGTCCATGACTGTCCCGACTAGATCTCCCGACTCTCATCGACGTTAATGATGAGGTTCATGAACCACCTAACCTGCTCGACAAACTCGCCAGCGTGCTGATCGTCAGCATCAGTCTCATATGCTGGTGGTATACATCGGAAAGGGCTAGGAGACTTACCATTCTCTCGTCGACAGTGTGGGCATGACTGTTTGAATGCGATTCTGCCCATCCCTGGTATGCGAACCTGTAGATGTTCTTGGTAAGGTTCCAATATCGTTTAGTATCGGTATTCTGGATCATCAGTAAAGACAGCTTCGAACGTCACTGCGAGATGACTTACACCAGTAGAATACGAAGGTGCCATCTGAATCATCTTACTCTGCCCCTCTTCCTTGACGGGACGAGAGTTGTACGTTCCCTTGGTGGTTCCGCTCAAGAGTCTCCAAGCTGGAGAATCGATGGTGTAAGGTGAGATAGGGGCTGGGTTGAGACTAGTTGTCAGCTTCACGCTTATACTGACAGAAGGGACTCACGAAGAATTGAAGGCCTCTGCCAAGATGATCTTGCCAGCCGTGTGACCTGCAAGCATAGGGCATGAACTTCCTTCGTAGACCTTCTCGCCGAAAGCTTCTACCTGTAGGTTGAAGGCTTTGGCGACTGGGAGGACGGTGTCGATGACATGCTTCTGAACCTCGGTGTACGATGAAGCGATGTTGATTCGGTGGTTGACGATCGCAGTCACTACTTCTGGCTATTTCATCAGCTTTGTTTCAATAGATCAAGGTGAGATGACATACCAAGGCATTGACTTTAACACCGCCATTGATGATATCAACTGCCTGAGTAGTGGATACCATGGCCCTTCCGGCACCTGGTGGGAGGGTTCCATCTTGCTCACTCCCATTGACCCACCACTCTTCGATCCTCTTCAAAGCCTTCTTATCACCTTTTCCTTTCCTATGCTTCTTGGCGATAGCTAGGGATTTACCTAGTTTCTCGACATCCCGCCTGAGGCTCTTGGGCATCTTTGGCGAGGAAGCGGCTGCGCAAGTAAGGAGGGTGTTGAGTGGGTTCTCTGGAGTGAGGTGTGGTGCGTGCGGGTGGTCCTCAATGGCGGAGATGAGCTTGGCGAGGTATCCGATACCAGTATGGACAGCTGATTGTCAGCCACTCCATCCGAGCGCAAAGAGCGAGGGTTGACGCACGAGGAACTGAACTATGTCCACCAGCAGTCTCGACCCTGATCTCCACGTCCAACATTCCCTTCTCAGCTACGGCTGGGGTAGCATATAGTTGACCCCACAAGTGTTCCATGCCCGATCCTTCATCGACTAGCATTGCGACAGAATCTTTTCCATATTTCTCCTCGAGCCAAATACCGAGGTTCATTGCTCCCTTTCATATCAGTATAAGAAGTTGAGGGGGAAGGGGGACGAACCACCTTTCCACCTGTTTCTTCGTCCATTCCGAATGCCAAGACGACGCTTCGGGCGGGTTTGAACGATCCTTCTTCCAGTAGGAGTTCGATTGCGGACCTGTCATTAGCTCTGCTATCTTCAGGAGCTGACAGGAGAACCTACATGATACCGATAAGACCAGACTTGTCGTCTGAACTACCCCTTCCCCAGATGTAGGTTCCGTCGTACTCTCCTCCGAAGGGGTCGTGAGTCCATAGATCTTTAGTTGCGGGCAATACAGGTACGACATCTTCTATGAGCACCACTCATGGGATGGTTAACTTACCTTGATGCCCAGTAAGCAACAGGGGCTTGAGGGAGGGATCGGAACCTTCCCATTCAAAGACCAAAGCGTGAGTGACTACTTTGGTCCTCTTCAAGTGTTCGTGGGTTTTGGGAAACTTCTCCTCCAGGTCTATCATCAGCTCTGTGGCCTCTCATGGAAGTGTGTACTTACAGTCAGAGAAGTTGTAGAAGATATCCCATCGTTTGTCTTCGCCAATAGGTCCCATAACGTCAAACATCTCGGTAGGGATCTTGACGGCTCCGGAAAGCCAATCCCTAATTCGTCCCTCTTTACCACTGACGGCCGCAGAAGTATCGAAATGAGGAAGAAGGGGTTCAGCCTGATGGCACCCGGTCGAAGCGAATGTGCCCGAATCAACAAGAGAATCCGTCGACCATGGTACCGGTCCATCAAAAGCGGAGAATGAGAGGTACAGGATTGCCGAGAGTCCGACACCCGCTACGATCCTCTTTCCCCATGGTAATGACTTGGGGGTGGAAGGGGTACTGGTGATGGGCAAAGCTATACTGCCCTCTTTCTCGTTCAACATGGCTGTGAATATACACAAGTCTATGTAGGGAAGAAGAGGAATCACATGGGTAGTCACTCTATATATATGCCCACTTTGATTACTACTCGCTAATTGACGGTCATCTCCGATGAACGAGATAAGGCGGAATGACACCATGTGACATGCTTGCTAATGCATGATCTATACACGGACGCCTCCATAAACGAACAGTCGGACGTAGCAACAGCGTAATTCGATCTATGCTGCATGACACGTCCTAGTGGAATATATGACTATATGGTACAATGAGAGCTCACTCCATCCTTCGGTCGTGAGCGACCTCGGGGCCGAGCCGGTCTTTCCGAACTGGTGTAGGGGTCCTCAAGCTCTGAATGATACTCTATTTGGACTGCTCGGTAGCCCATTGCTCCGGTGTGAGAGTTTTCTTTAATCAGCCATGCCCGGTCTAAAATTGATATCACCGATATGATCCAGAGAGAATCGGACTCCGCCGGTAGGCGTAACTCACTTGTGAAAAAGCGTGCAATGCTCCAATCTCATCCGCCAGAATTTGATTGACTGTCCGTCAGCCCATACTTCCTGCATGAATCGTGATACTCCTCAAACCCTGAGTGACCACGAATGGGCTTCTCCGGCAGCTGGAGCTGCGTGGTGTCTGATGGATCCACTTACCAAGCTTATGACGTGCCAGCGTCATTTTCTTCCTGAAATCCGGCGAGACAATGACTACAGAGTATGACCCTCCGCAATTACCTGACGTATCCACTATCTCCTGCTTTGTCAGCTTAGAGCCGAGCAACCTTGTCGCGGAAGAGGGTGAAGTGATGTGACATACGAAATGCTCTACTGTGATTGCTGCTCGCAGCTTTTCCTCTATACTTTTGACTATTGGATGTCCGCCATGCTGTGATCCTTCTGCCATCTTGCTCTTTGCTTCTCTATGTGGATGTTGAGTATGAGCCAAAGTATGCAACGCCCGAATTATGATTTATCAGACAGACTAGAGAGATTATGTATGACGTGTCATTATGCAGCAAAAGATGGATGGATCAAGTTCAAAAGTCGAGCGATCTCTACCGACACTATACCATACCATACCATACAGCCATGGCATTCGCCTGTTCTTCGTCATCTCTAAGGGGCTTACAACATCTACGCCCAGTACCAGCATCAATCAGGGCAGCATCGACATACACTCCCTCCCAATCATCCGATACTCGAGGCCTACCTCGTCGACCCCGCCCTTCATCTCCCGCATTCTTCACCGGTCGACCAACATACCATGAAGCCCTCCTCTCCTTGTCATCCACGCTCAAGGAAGCCCAACAATCTTTGAGGCAGGATTATATCTTTCCTCTCCCATCTACCCTCCCTACGCTACAGCCACCTAGGGCTTCATGGCATTCAGCAGCAACTTTGACGACTTTATTACGGACGAATATCAAGACAAATTCCCACCGAGAGATTGTTGGGCTATTGAACGAGATCAATGCTTTGAGACATGTCGCGAACGTTTCTGGTCGATTCGAGCTGGTCGGAAGGTTAGATGATGCTCTAGGGATGTATGAGCGGGAAGAGAGGGATGAGGGTGTAGAGGCTAAGGAGGTCAAATCGAAGATTGACGAGTTTGGGCGTGCGTACGCTACCGGAAGAAGGAAGGAATCTTCGGCAAGGGTCTGGATGATCCCTACCAAGGACACTTCCAGCATCCTGGATCAAGCAAAAACAGAAACAGAGGGAGAAGCTACGATACCAACCACCCAAATCTTGATCAACCATATACCGCTCGCTACGCATTTCGAAAAGACAACTGATCGAGACACTGTTTTACGTTCACTGCGAATCACAGGTCTGCTAGGTGGATATAATGTGTTCGCACTGGTTCGAGGTGGAGGAACGAGTGGTCAAGCAGGAGCTATCGGTTTGGCCATGGCTAGAGCACTGGCTATCTTGAGGGAAGACGTCAAGGAGGTCTTGACTGCTGGTATGTTCCCTCTTTTCCGGGACAAAACATTGCTGACAAGTAGATGGAGCATTGATGCGAGACACCAGGATGGTAGAGAGGAAAAAGACTGGTCGAGCAAAGGCCAGAAAGGGAGTGAGTAGCTGTTTTCGACGAGACGAGGCCGAAGCTAATCTCGCAGTACACCTGGGTCAAGCGTTGATTGATTACCGAGATACATATCATGCACTTATACTCACAACATGTTGATGCTGATCATCCACCACTCAGTTGACCAGATCGTCATAGGGCGACAGGTCTGTCTCTACGAACCGTGCCCAACCTGTGCTTCCTTCCGCCTTCCAAGTATCCAACAATTTTCTCGCCTTTATCGGACCCGTCACTGCCAGGGTCATCTGCAGAGCCACATGTACTTCTCCCAGCGCCTTCATTTCTCCCCGCTCGAACGCCGCTCGACGAATGAGGAACAGCTTTTTGAGTAAGATATCCGGCTCCATGTTTGGATGGGCCGAATGATGTCGCAATTTGACGTCGATGCCAGATGTAAACGAATCGACGTTTTCTTTGGTTACGTGCTTCTTTACAGTATCATTTGTCCTTATAAGTCCGGTTTTATGTTTGACGAAATTGACTAGCTTGGCGATCTGTGGATTGTCAATAAAACGTTGGAGTCTTACCTTGGACTTACATGCGTCGAACTCTCATCCGTTATACCCGACGCCTTTCCCACTATCATGCTGTTGAGATAGCATAGCGCCCCGAAATAGACGATAGGTCTGGCATCCAGTGCCGAGCTCCGCTGTGTAATCAGTATAGGGCATCACGTTCGAAAAAGTTGACTCACCTGGAAGTCCAAAAGCTCCCTGCTCGTATCTCTTGAAACCTTCTCCGTCTTCGCCAGTCTCTGATTCGTCTCCTTGAGCTTCTCCCGCATCGAAGCAGTCTCAGTCTTGTTTAATTGGACATCCTTCTCAAGCTTTGATAGTCGCTTTGGAATCAGCATCGTCTTCCAGACTCAAAAGAGGTACCAGACTCAGGCGACTCACTTCGGTTGTAGTTTGACTTTGATCTCGTAGCATACGCATCGCGGTCCCAGTTCCTAAAACCGATCTATATGGATGGCCTGACGTTTGCTGTAGCTTCAACCTGCTTAAATCCTCGAGTTCAGCACCAGGGAATCTGTGCAGGCAAGCCCTTTTTATGGGTGTTGAGGGCGGACTGCCGTTCGTAGTGTGCGGCACTTGAATAATCTCGTCGCTCCCTATCAGGTGTACTAGAGAATAGCGAGTCATTGTGTGGGAATGAGTTCTGAAGGTTTATATAAAGGCTGAGTGAAGGAGTGAGACATGTCTCCGCCCAAGATGTGACCCGACCTGGACTGAGGTTGATTGGACGTTGACCGAACGTTGACCACCCATCTGCCCGTTTACAGCTTGCAAGCTTTCTCGAGTCGATTCTTCATCGATGCATCACAACAAGATATGTACAATCTCCAATTCACCGATCGTCTCCACTCGCTGGAACTATCACAGAAGTCCCTACGAAGCAGCGACGTCCGCATTTAGAGGTTGTGAGAGTAAATGTAGGAATTCCTTGGAGACATTCTCGTTTGTACTCCTTATCGTTAATCGACATAATTTTGCGTCTTTATTAGGTTCCAATCGGCCAAGGATACCGCTAGTCATCAGCGTCATGTATCTAAAGGGATTTGGATAAGAAGGAAGACGTACACTTTTCCTTGTTTCGACATATGAAGTACACCCGCCATGACGATATTCGTAGGGCTCGGATCGACTTTTTGTAATACAGTCACTCTATTTCCTGCTACGATCTTTGTATTTCGAGAAATGTCGACTTCGCTGGCTGATGTCAATCGGATTGGGAAGATCTGCTGAGCTTCTCTTGGTGCGCCTGTCATCATTACCTTGTCTCACAGATAAAGCCTATCGGCTTAGAGTCACTTACCACCGATGATCTTCCACCTTTCAAAGAATGCTGTCTGGTCCAAAAGCACTCCTTCTACGAATCTACTCAATACCACCGGTAATCTCAAGACCAAATTCGTCTGTTTCCCCGTGTTGAATGACATCCTCAATACCGGTGGGTCCTTGAAGAAAGCCCTACAATCCACATGAACCAATTCCTGGATTTGTGCTCTTCCAGCAATTTCTCCAACCGGTGGATCGTGGAATCTGATATGTAAAGATTCAGGATCTGAATGTTCTAGATGGAATTTCAAGTCTGTGATTTCGGCAGATATCTTGTTTCCGATGAATAGAGCTATACGACCCAGGTTTGCGTGATATTCTGCTTTGATACCAATTTGTATCTGATCGTCTTCGTATAGTACCCCTTCGTTGGCGTAAGTGAGGCGTTCGTACCATTTATCGATATTTGGTCCAACTGTAAGTGGGCGTAAAAGGAATGGATCGACTCCACCTAGTGTTGCTCTTCCATCTTCTTCGGCACCTGTTTGTTGAGGTGCTATTCCGTTTCCGTTACCATTAGCGGTCGAGTCGGGTAAAAGCGGTTCTTCTTGGACATTATGACCAGACATGTTCAGACCAGCTAGAGATGACATGATATCATCCGCTGTATTCCTCGATGTCGTACCCATCATCTCGTCCGCACCGAGACTAGCTTGTCGAGAAGGTTCGGCCATAGGTGGAGCAGGAGCAGGGGGCGAGGCCGGGCGCATGACCTTGGGTTCCTCGGTGATAGCCCTAGAAGCAGATCCGATGGCAAGAGAATCGCCAGTTCCTTTTCTAAACTCCCTAAATCTCTCCTGAGTCCTATCTCTGTTCTCCTCACGCCCACCAATGACCCAAGTACGTTTATCTTGCGTGCTACCTCCCTTCTTGTGCAGGCGGCTGACTAGCGCTGACTCCCTCTCGGGGAATACGGGCATTTCGTCACAGATAGTAGCTAAGAGTTCATCGCCATCTTCTCGTCGAGCTAGAGCAAGGTATTCACATGCTCGTTGTTGAAGTTCGGCATCGAGGACGTGAGTGTATCGTTCGAAGATATTGATTAGGTGTTCTTTGATCTCGGGGAACAGGTTTACCCACTACTTGTCAGCGTTGGATCGCACAAAGCAAAGCGTCTTACTTTGACATATGTGGTGAGCAGTAGAGCACGAGTAGGAGCGGTACATTGGTTGACTTTCGAGTGAAGTGCTTGGAATTGCTCGATAGGTGAACATCCAGCCTCGTTGGCGATCAAATGTCCGAATTCTCCAAGAATATATCCTGTATATCAGCATTGCCTTTTCTCAGAGAAACCTGACCCACCTCCAACCTTGATCATATTTTCGTGGCATGCCGAGGATTGCAAATGGCGGAATACAGCTCCAGCGGCATACGGTTGTAGGTCTTCGTTATTCGTAACAAGCTGGACTACTCGGTACCAGACTTCCGCACCGACATGGTCTCCGGCGGCAGAGATGAGCTGCAGAATCGTGTCGACATACCACTCGTACTGCTTGTCAGCTCTGTCTCCTCAACACATCGGACATCGAATGCGTACTTCGGTCGCGAACCGCTCAGTCAAGATGGCAATCTTCAGCACCATCTCTTCCCTCAGATTGTAATCCGCAGATTGCAGGTACTTGACCAACTCGCCAACAATGACCTTTGAATTGGAAGTATCACACATCGAGTATAACAAATCCAATGCCCTTCTCCTTACCGATATATCCCGATCCTTCAAACTCAGAATGATGGTTTCCTGGTGTTTCTTGATCGGTTCTAGTGTATTGGAACAAGCAGCAAGGTGGGCCATAGCATCGAGACCTAGGTATCGGACATTCGTTTCTTTAGCGAGGATGAATCGACCAAGGAGTATAGAGGCGTTTGCTACGACTTTCGAATCTGGGTCGAGGTGGATTGCGAGGTTGATTGCTTCGAACAAGACTGCATTTTGGGCATTGTTGTGCTGGACGTTTCGGGGGGTATCTTGTGACATGTCGATGATAGCTTGTAAGATTCCTTGGATGGTATCTGTTACTTGTGCATTGTCTGTTCGTCAGCTCAATTCGAAGAAAGCGAAGCAGATAGCTGACCTGGTGGTGGGTAGTACTGTAGCAATCGTAGTATCTTGATTTGCAGCCAAGGATTGGGTACCTAGTCGTCAGATTGCACATTCAGCACAGCAGAGTGGGACTTACCTTATAGTAGACATACTCCGATGGATAATCACCATCAAAGATGAGTTTATCCAGCTTCTCCACTACCAACTTGTAACATCCCTGGAAAGCATCCAGATTATCCTGTGCCATGGTCGTAACGAGCGTAACGGCATTCATCGAGACTCCAGGATCCCTATCCCCAATCATATCAACTATCCGGTCCGCCCAGTCATCGGCAGGTACAACCGAGGGATGTTTCCTATATAGCCTCAATAGCGTTAAGGCAGCCTTCTTCTTGACGAATGTCGTTGATGTCCTATCCATCAGCTTGATTGAAAGGTGGGAAGGGGAGACTCACGCGCTGACCATTGTTCTGAAGACGCTGGCGCTAAGAGCTTCTGCCATCTCCTTCCCTCCTAGATTTGCTATTGCGTGAAGTGCTAGACAGTTGTTGATTTCATTATGATCCTCGAGGTCCTTTCCAATGGAATTGATGACCAGTCGGACCATATCCGAGCCTTCATTCATTAAAAGCGTGAGAGCGAGGTATCCCTGCTTGTCAGTTGCACCCTCTTCTTTGGTAGCGGTACGTACAATCTGTTTCTCCGAGTACTTCTGGCTTGAAATGAGATTGACGGCCTCCATATGTCCAACATCCACCTTGTATCCGAGGATGTAGGTAAACACCACCTTGGCAAGATATTTCTTCTTCTGATATCCATCCAGATTACCCTCCTTGAATTTCTGCCTGATATGGGCCATCTCCCTGTTTATCCTCTTCTCCTCCAGATCCCGGACTCGACATGCTCGTAGATCCGAGATATACTACTATATCAGCTGCGGCCTTCGCTCACAGAGAAGGGGTGAAATACCTGGGTGAGACCTCGCATATTGCTCGACATCGTTGCTGTACTGCTATGCAGTGAGTATGTATAGCGACCGTAGCTCTGTCGTTGATGAGGATGGGGTTATTGTTAGAGAGAGGCCGGTGAGCGGTGATGCAGTCCGAGGTCCCACGCGATTGACGCGTGAGAGCCATTCTCTAATGGTATTAGGAATACAATCCTAATAAATGCTAATGAGCATTAGTATTCGAATTCTAATGGTGATCTCGGTTCCGAGACGTCATCAAAGAAACTACTCAGACATTGGATTGATCGCTACTTGAACACCTCCCGACACCCTCATCTCCTACTTCCAATCTCCACAGAACATTTGTCAACTATGTCAAACAGAAGAAGAGGATTCGATACTTCTCTCTCGTCATCCGGAGGAGCCTCAAAACCAACCGCAAACGGAAACGGAAATGGAAATGGTCGATCAACCCGTGCCCTGCCGCCCCATATCCCTACTCCCCAAGCTGCTGAGCCTACCGCCACTGTACCCACTGAATCGAATGACGATGGCGAGGAAAATCAGGTGGGAGATGTAGCAGAGCCAACGCAGGAGGAAATGGATGATACCTACACGTGCTTTATCTGTGCTGAACCAACTACATTCTGGAGTACAGGTGTATGTGGGCACAAGACTTGCCAGTAAGCGCAACCAATATGATGATCATGGAACGAAACTGACTTCTAGCGTCTGCGCTATCCGTTTGCGTGTGTTCTACAAGTATGTTCCACTTTCAACATCATTTGACCAGGGCTGACGAGATCAGAAAAACCGATTGTACATACTGCAAAACCCCCCAACCATCCCTCTTCTTCTCTGGATCACCCACAACACCCTTCCCAGCCGACCATCAGCTCACGCCGAGTGCACCGGCCGTGATTGCTGCCGCACAGGCTAGGGCTGAGAAGTCGAAAGATAAAAATGAAAGGTGGGATAGAGGGTTGACATTACCTGGGAAACTGGATCTGTCAGCATTCGAGTATAAGGATGAAAAGACTTCTATCGTCTTTGAAACTCCAGAGATGGTAAGCTTTCTCCTCAAATTTGAGCTTGGACTGATTGATAGGAAAACGCTACGATGCTGCTCCTTCGATTCAACTGTCCGTACAGCGATTGCGCGCACATGGCGGACGGATGGGCAAACCTCAACAAACATACTCTAGCAGTCCACGCTCTTACACTCTGTATGCTCTGCTGCAGGCAACTATCTCGATTCTCGCACGAACAAGTCCTCTACCCGCCTCACTTACTCCCTCTACACGACCCCTCAAGACTGCATAGGAACCAGAAGCCGCCCAGACCCAAGGCATCGGAAGTGGAATTGGTCAAGACTTGGGATGCACCTCATCCTATGTGTCAAGTGAGTTTGATCGATGCAAGAAAAGGACGGTGCTGATGACAGTTCTGCCATGAAGCTTTCTTCAGTGTCGATGAACTATTTGTGCATATGAGGAGCAAGCACGATGAATGCTTTGTGTGTAAGGATCTCGGAGAGAGGAACATGTAGTGAGTCGACTGGTTGATGGAGAGGATTTCAGCTGATATCTAGCTTTCAGAACTATGCCAAGCTGGAAGCACATTTCAAGTAAGTTCCACGCAAAGTGTCCGAGTCGCCGCTGATCATTTAGCGCGGACCACTTCATGTGTCGAAATGAAGCTTGTTTGGAACAGAAGTTCGTTGTCTTTGGCTCCGAGCTCGACTTACGAGCCCACACAATTGAGACAGTAAGCTTAACTGTCTTGATGTACTGGGCACTAGCTGACATCTAAGCACAAAGGCCAAATGACATCCCGTCAACAAGCAGCATCTAGACACCTTAATCTCGACTTCTCCGATCAATCGCAGTCACGAGGTACATCATCGAGGTCTGCCGCCCCGGCTCAAGGAGGTCGAGGTTTCACCCTTCAATCCCGAGAAGTCGTACAACAACAACAACTTGCTGAACATGCTCCTATGGGTGGCGCTCAAGCCGCCCAGGCTAGAAGACAAGCTCAGACGGATAGGCAGGAAGAGAGTAATAGGAGGAGAAAGGCTTTCAACACGAATTTGACGGAAACTCAGAGGGAACCTGAACCCGAGGTTCGAGGTGGGTTCAGTGGGCCCAGGGAAGACGTTGATGAGGCTACCGCATTGTGAGTCAAGTCGTCATTGGCATGGACAGTGGCTGATGATTAGGCGTCATGCTGCCTTGATCTCTCGAGTGTCGTATATGGTCTCTGACTCTACCAACAAGATGACCTCTTTCTCTGCTGCTATTCGTGCATTCAAGAACACCGAATCAACCGCAAAGGGCATGATTGATACGATATACAACGTCCTCGATCAAGACAGTCAAGCGACAGTCAGTGTTGTCAAGGAGATAGGCCAGATCTTCGAAGAAGACGGGTTGAGAGATAAAGCCAAAGACATTCTAGAAGCGATCAATGGATTTAGAGCTCAGGTTAGCTTTTCGTCCCTCGTCACAAGGCTGTCAAGCTGATGAGAACAGCAAGAACAGGCATTCCCCTCCCTCTCCCTCGGTGGTCCTACATCGAGCAATTACGCCGGAATCACATCTGGTCAAATCCTTCGAGCGAAGAATACGACCCACACATCCGGCCGTAAACCTGGCTCTAAGACCGTATGGGATAGAGTAGAAGCTGCCGCTGCTTCGCGACCATCAACAGGAATGGGCCATAAACAACGTATTATCCCCGGCTCAAGAGCTGCGGTATCAGCAAACGCTTTCCCCGGACTAGGTGCCGCTTCCGGATCAAGGCAAACCACCCCTCACTCCACACCATGGGCATCAGGTGGTGCTGGAACTGCCTCAAAAGCTCCGCCTGTGCTTGCCGGTCCTCAGATCCGATCGGTGAACTTCCCACTCCCTAAAGCTCAAAATAAACCACCTTCACAAGGTGCTTTCCCTTCCTTACCCGCCTCTAGTAAACCCAGTATGTCGGCTCAGGATAGAAAGGCTTTGTTTAGTAAACCGACTGGAAGGAGTGCTAGTGAGTGGGATGGTGGTGTGGCAGAGGGAGTTGAGGGTTTGAATATCAATGGGAATGGGAATGGCGAGGGGGATACGCAGCAGGGAGGAAAGAAAAAGGGGAAACAGAAGCAGATTTTGTTCAGCGTTAGTGCTCGACCGCAGTGATGTGGAGACCTGATGTAGATCTTGGAGAATCAATATAGAGCTGGTCATATAAGAGTAGATGACATAGTATTGGGGTGGTAGAGCAAAGAAGAGGGCTGGGGAAGACAGTGGGGATGAACGGAAGATTGGAAGATTGGGACGATACTATACCGAGCAAGTCAGTTCTTGCAATGCAAACTACAGATATATCAGACTCTCTTCCCAAATAGAAAACTGACGTCCTCAACACTTCGCTTGCGACGCATCGAGCAATCTGTGTCTCAGAAGGTAATGATGAGGAAGAGGGAACAATCGGGATGCTTTTCCAAATGCGATGCATGTCTGATGTTGTAAGATAGTCTAGACATCATTTCCAGCCTCCTTCAAGACATCCTTGACAGTCTTTCCACCGACAACCTCCTTAACCTTCTCCAAGACGTTGTTGCTGTTTCATCAGCTTACTTCCTCGACGCCCAGGAGAGACAAGCTTACAAGTCGGTGAATGGAACATGGGGGATATGCTCCCTTTTACAGTATGCCATTAGGTCGGAATCACCATTAGCCATAACCTTAGTGAACAAAACATCGGCATGAGCAGCAGCAGACAAGTCTATCATCAGCATCCTCTTCTCCCTCCTCGAAGCAGAAGAGTTGTGCCATACCAGAAACACCATCACCACAGAAGAAAAGCGTGGGTCGATCCTCTAGATCCTTGTAGGGCAAAATTGCCTTGGACTTGTCATGTCCATAATGGCTCTCTGGGTGCCTGTAGACAATCTCCCATTCGTCACCCTTCTTTTCGGCGTCAGTGTATTTAACTTCGTTGGCGATGATATCGATTGAGTTGGCGTCTTCGGCTGGGAGGAGGTTGGAGAGAACTGCTCGGATAGTTGGCATCATTCCACTATCGGTCAGCTTTCTCCCTTTTTCGCCCGTAGCTGACGAACGTTTCCCTCCAGTCAGAGGGTCGATTGAACATACCTGGAAACGATGACTACAGGGATATCATTCTCCTTACACCAGAAGTAAAAGTTCTTAAATCCGGGGTCAAGACCAATGTCTAACGTTTAGCTTAACGTCGAAACAAGGCGGAAGAAGCTTACTGTCCCGAAGTAATTCGGCACATTTAGGGAAAGGTAGCTTAACGGACTTCAACATTGAAGCGAATGAATCCCTGTAACTGATTTCTCCAGTGAGGACTTTGGTGTTGAGGTCTCGTCTTTTGGTCAGCTCATGTCCCATACGTGAACACGTAGCTTACCGAGCCTCATAGCCCATACCTGATCATCAGCTGGTGCATCACATATCGACGGCGTCAGCTACATACCAATGTTATCAGTCATGTAATCATTACTGTCCTTGTCGGTAATTGTTCCATCCTACACATCAGCTTGTTGAATTAAAGGGCAAACAAAGCTTACCCAATCGGATAGAACGACAAACTTCTTGCCTTTATGGATGGGGGGAAGGGGTAGTACAGACATTTTTCAGTATATATATACACAGTTGACTTTTTAGTATTACATATTTCAACAACGTTCATCTCACTCCACTCCACTCCGGACATCCGATAATGACACTGTGGGAAAGTAATCATATATGAACTAGACGCGACGCGACCTAAAGTCAATCATCTTTGAACATTTCAACCACCACGATGCGTATACATCTCTCACTTGATCCCAAACACCTGGTACAGGGAGTAGCTGGCCCTTCCTCTGGTCCACTCGTGAATATCGGAGGAGATCTGGTATTGGTGGAATTACAAGGTGAATTGAACCATGAAGGAGACAAGGAAGGAGGGGTAGTTGGTATCCTGGGACTGGATCGACCAGTGAGTCATACAACAATATGAAGAGAGGTAGCTAATATCAGGACAAACCAACACTCCACCTGGGTCAACATCATCTACTTCATGGCAAAATGGCAAATCTCGCAAAACCATACGCGGTCATTCGACGTGCCCTGGCTCTAGCTCCAGAGGGCGCAGCAGGCGAAGTAGAAGGTGATGCAGAGGATGAAGAAGATCTAGAAGACGATTTACTAGCTATGGATGCTCGTCCGAGTTTAAAGGGCAAAGGCAAAGGAAAGGGAAAAGCAGAGGAAGACGAAGAAGAAGACCCATTATTTCCCGACGTACTACAGACTCCACCGAAGAAAACAAATGACCCATCCTCCAGTCCGTCTAGTATATATCCTTCAAGCGCTATTAAAGATTATTCGTCAGAACTTGATTTCTCGAGTCCGCCTATGTCTGATACTACAAAACGGGATCTGGAGGAGAATAGCGATGATGAAGAGGAAGAGGAGGAAGAGAGAAGGAGGAAGAAAGCGAAGAGGTCTGGGAAGAAGGAGAGAACAAGACGGTATGAGGTCGTCGGGATCGTCAGGAAGAAAGTCGTCTTTGCGTTGAGGTGAGTGTCAAGATATTGACCAGATAGCATTAGCTGACAATGTAGGCCCGAGCCGATCGTCACGGCTACGATATTGCCTGAGTAGGTCACACCAAGTCAGAAGTTGGCTCTAGATTTGCTCTAGATCTTTATATATCGTAATCAAGTATGCAGCATTGCATTGTATTCTATATCTACACCTAATTTGATATCATCTATTCATACATTATCGTACCGCTTCTGAGATCACCGCTTCCATTGATGTCCATCATTACTGGTTGGAACCGAACTCTGCCATCCTTCAGGCGGTTTCAACGAACCAGGTAAACTAGGTGGAGGCACATATTGCTGTTGCTGATGATGTTGAGGCGGTGGGACTGGACTAGGTGTTCGTCCTGGAGTAGGGAGTGATTGGAGGTACGAACGCCAATCTTGTCCCATTTGAGTTGGAAGTGGTGATGGCGCTCTTGCCGGTGCTGGTGATACACCTCTGGGCGGCTGCTGGGCTTGAGGGATTGCGGACTGCCATCCTGGCGGTGCGGGTGGTGGGGATGGCGCTATGGGTTGATACCCCGTCTGAGAATAGTTCTGTTGAGGGGGATATGTGGCTTGCTGTGGGTACGATGAAGTCGGTTGCTGGGGATACGAACTGGACGGGTGACTCTGAGGAGGAGCCGGTGAAGAATATCGCTGATCGTACTGCTGTGGCTGTGGCTGTGGAGGCGCCTGGTTCTGATAGCTATACGGGTCCGGTTGCTGCTGCTGTTGCCATGATCCGGGTATAGGTGGTTGAGGCGACACTGGCCTCTGCTGCTGCTGTTGTTGCCAAGAAGGTGGTTGAGGTGTACTTCCTCTAGGTGGCGGCTGAGGCGCTTGCTGCTGCCAAGGAGGAGGTTGTGGTGTACTCCCTCGCGGCGGCGGTTGAGGTGGCTGGTATGTATTTCTAGGAGGTTCTTGGGCATACAGTTCGTCAGAGGGGTAATACCCCACTGCAGGCCTTGGCGGGGCGATGGGTTGTGCAGAAGCTGGCCGATGGGGTGGCACTGGCGGTGGTGCAGGGGTGTATGACTGTTGATGCTGCTGATATGGATCGTAATGAGGTTGAGGTTGTGCTTGAGGTGGTGGTGGATCATATTGCTGAGCTGGAGGTTGGGTAGGTTGAGTCTGTTGGTACCATGGGATATAACCTTGATTATTCGGTGTAGGCTCTCGAGCTGGTTCGGGCGGTGGTTGTATCTGACCATACGCTGGCTGACTCTGATGTTGGTTCTGGTAATGGTCTTCCACCTGTGAAGACCCAGGGTAGTTCTGCCGGTTGTAGTCCTGCTGAGGTGGATAACCAGGTGTAGTCTGTTGAGGCGGTAAGGGTGATTGACCACCAGGGTAAGTAGGTCGAGGGGTATATGATCTATCAGGATAATACCCTTGCTGAGGAGGTGGCGGCTGGGGCGAGGGTGCTCGAACAGGTAGCGAATTACTCCTAGAAGGAGGAGGTTGTGGTAATCCCTGCCTAACATCCTGATATGGTGTATTTGACCTCTGGTCATATACCTGTCCTGGAGGGGCATAAGATGAAACAGGAACCTGGTAATGCGGTTGAAGTTGAACAGGCGGCGCAGAACTAGGATGTGGAGGCGGAGTTGGAGTCGGACCAGGTGAAGGCTGGAGGTAGGTTGGGTGCGGAGGGGGTACTATCGGTCGACTAGGTCCAGAGAATGAATGAGCGTGTGGACGTGGTTCTTGACCGGGTAATAATGAATTTGGAATCCCAGGGACCGGAGTCGTAGTACGTGAATCATGATATGGCTGCGGAGTCCCTCGCCTTGGATCATTGTAACCGGTAGAAGACTGGGCGGCGGATACTGGACGCAGAAGAGCAGGGATGTGAGGCTGTTGTTGTGGCATGTCGTGCGACCAGGGTGCGTCCGGTTGTCCTCCTACAGAATGTCTATGACCATGACCGCCATATGCTTGAGGTGGAGGTGCTCGAGGTGGAGTCTGCTGAGCTGGAGGGGTATTTATTGATAATCCAGACATTGGGCGGGTCAAGGCGTCCATCGAATTTATGGAACCCTATTCATCAGCTTGACCTGATCGGATAGTTGTAGACTTACAGCTAAACTATGTCGATGACCAGATGGTAGACCTAAATCCGCGAATCCACCAGACCCAGGTGGTGGCCCAGGGGATATCCTAGCAGCCTCGACATAAGGAGGGATATAAAGGTTCATCCCCGAAACACTGCCTGACGCAGCTAATCCACCCTGTCGCCCACTTAGCGAGGATGAGGATGAGGATGATGAAGGCATCAAGTCGTACGGATGAACCGAAGGCCGGGGAACATTCCGCTTAACTGGCGGTGCGTCCTACTTATCAGCTCTGTCGTACCAGTAACGAGCTTACGCAGCTTACATTAGAGTAAAAGGTCAATTCAAGATACACCTCCCCACTATACTTATCTTTAAACGAAAACTCATACCATTCTACAGATCAGCTCATTCCCATTTCTTGATAGAGGGACATACCATCAACTTCCCCAAGTTTCAACACCTCATCGATAGGTACGGTCACCTCCCCAATCAATTCCGGTTCTTTAGCATCATCGGCGAAACAAGCTACTTTCATGCTCTTTCCACCTTTCTTGCCTATAGGTCCTTTCCTAGATTTGGAAGCTAGAGCTTGGGCAGTGACTGATCCAGAAAGCGACGAATTGAGGGAAGCACTTGGAGTCCCATCTTTAGGCGGTGGAGTCGGGTGGGACGGGTTTGTATGTGATGATAGTGATGTATGTTTCGACGAGAGGGAATCGAATTGCTGAGATTCGGACCGTATAAGCAGATCATCTGTATCTTCATTTATCGTGAATCGTAACTCCTCATCCCATTCAGGATGTTGTCCACCTCTACCAGTCAGCCCAGTCCATTCCTTCTTGCTCCTAAGTCTTCTTGCTCTCCAGGTCCCCTTCTTTATGCGTCTCCTTCTATCCTCCATTCCAGAAATTGAGGAGAGGGACTTACCGCTTAATAGCCTTAGTACGCTGCTTCTCATCCCCAACATTGACAGTACAGAACGGATCCTGTTTCCCAAACCTGGACTTATTAGGTAAATTCCTCTACACTCGTCAGCTCATTCCACTCATCCCTAGTCGGCCTTGATGCCACTCATGGACATACAGCTTTCCCCACTACGACCACTAGTGTCCCTAGCTCCCTGAGGTCTGTCATCTTGCTTCCGTTCCGATGTCGAATTGAGATATAGCTGCATGTACCGAGTCGATCAGTAGAAGAGTTGTATAGACCGAGTCTATTTCCCAGACATCCGAATATCCAGATTCGAGATTCTACTTTGTCGGTTCCACTGATCCTTGCTTATCTTTCGTCTTGATTATCGTCCCACTATCGAGCAGGATTATGCACTGCTATAGAATGAGGTATATATGAAATATGCTATGCAGTGCTCTTACAGTGTTTAGACGTGACTAGCGCAGCATAATTAGACGCGCCAAGGATACAACATATTTGATTCCGTTATAAAGAGGCATAGGATTCCATAGCAAAGAAAAGAGAACTATAAGCAAGCATCAAGCTAGCTATGTATACCAAAGAAAAGGAGCGGGAAGTAAAGAAAGATAGTATAATATATGATCAAATGATCGAAAGCGACGAGAACACGAAACGAACTATGAGAAGGAATCCAAATCAAGCTCGGAGAGTAGGGACGCTAGACATCATTCGAGCCGTCCTCCTTGAAGGTCGATTAGCAGCGCTCTTCTTGGTTGGCGACGCGTTTCTAGTCATCAATATCATGACTAAGCAGAAGAGAGAGGACGTACGGTTTGGCATTCTCCTTGTCACTCTGCCGAAATGCCTTTCGTTGGGAATTGACGAAAGGATTATTTTTGACCGGGATGTTATCGACAAACGGCCTATTGTTTCTGAAAGCAAGTGGGATCCGGGGAACAGGTTCCATAGCAGCAACGACCTTGGCCGGACCATCCGAATTCGCTCTCTTTCCCCAACCCAACTTCTGCCTCCTGACCTCGGAGTCTACCCTCGGCCTCTTCTCCTTAGCTTCGGCTTTAGTAGGAGTGTATCCGGAAGACATCTTGAATGGCGACATGGAAGGCAATTCCGATAAGACAGGAGGAGGAGTTGGTGGAGTATCCCTAGTGAACTGAGCAAAGATCGCGGAAGAAGGTTGCGAGACGTCATCCTCTGGGAAATGGGATGATGTAGCCGAGTTGGTTCGCTCAAACTTCGTCTGAAGAGAAGGCCTCTTCTTCTGAGGTTGACCTTCTTGAGGTGGCTGAACGGGAGCGGTAGCGAATTGAGCGAAATGAGAAACACCCCCATGTACGGGGGCTAGAGCAAGCGGATAGCCATAGGGAGAGAGCGAAGCTCGAGCTTCGGATAAGGATGATTTACGTCGATGGGCTTTGGGGAGTTGTTGTTGTGTAAGGGGAGCAAAAGCGAGGGTAGACTGGGCAATGTATGCAAGCATCTCCTGACTGGAAGAGGGTAGCTTGTCCTTGAAGTCTAAATGTCAGCTCAAGTCTACGTGGAACCCAAAGAAGCTGACCCTGGACAGCAATCATAGACTCCTCACTATCCCTCCATTGACTCTTAGCTCTCTGGCACTCAACATTCGCCTCCCTCTCCCAATCAAGGTACTTCCTGATAGTAGCTCCTTTCAGATCGCTCGCAGAGACTTCCTCTCGGATGGTAGGTTGAGGTACAACAACGACAGAAGACTGCTGTCGTCGATGACCTGCAAAGAACCCGCGATGTGGACCTTCCGAGAACCGAGTCTCGAGAGACATTCGACTGGATGCTTCGGACGTAGAGGGAGAGGTGAGACCTGGAGTCTCGAGATCAGATTCAAGGGCGAGCTGAACGTGCCTTCGTCGATCTGAACGGGGTTTTCGAGGACGAACCACATTGACAGGAGCTGGACATCAGCACATGTACGTGTTCTCAAAGACAGATGGACGTACTCATAGTATCCTCGCCCTGAGCTTCAATACAACTAGGAGCCCTCCTAATCTGCGTAACAGATTTCGAGACATTGATAAAAGTGTCCTCTTCATTCGACGACGAGTCGGTAGTAATCGCAGAAAGAGGTCGAAGCAGGAAACTACCTTTACCCTTCAAAGGTCCAGGACCAAAGATTGAATCCCTCGAAGATCCACTTCCGGCTGAAGCACGCTTATCGTTCCAATCGCTCTCTTTGGCGGAATCGACCTCGGAGTCGAAAGAGGTATCGAGGGCTGTATGAAAACTATCTTGGTTCTCGAATGTGGAATAGTATGTGGTTTTGGACATGTTATGTACCGCTTCAGAGTCATTGTCGGCTTCATCGGTATCATTGGTGTCCTGTTCGTCTTGATCGTACCCATCAGCGGGAGAGCCCGTGATGGAAGTAAGTTGAACACCTCCATCCAATTCAAACATTCGAGCACCAAGACCAGGTCGACAGATCCGACTGGCAGACATGTTGGACATGACGCTATCATCACTCTGCATTCGGCGGTGACTTGCAGCCCAATCAGATCGACCACTTGCGAAATCGAAACTATTCCTGGATCGGTGTTTGGAGATATAAGATGATCGCTGTCGATTATGCATTGTCCTGGGTGGTCCCACGTTTGTGGGCATCTCGAATCCATCGATAGAGGCAAGCGATGCAATCGAGGTCTTTCTCGAATGGCCTCGTCGATACCTAGCAGAAGTAGAGATAGATGACGATTGCCTTGAGTGACTCTTGGAAAAGTCAAAGCCGGAGGTTTGGGTATCTTGGACCCTTTTGGCGTTATCTCGAGCAAACTCGGCCTCGAAGTAATTGGTGTAATCGCCAGCGATTCCAGTTTCGATTACATCCCCAAGGCTCGACATGGTAGCAATACTGACTCCCGCTTCATCCTGTCGTCGAGCACGATGACCTCGTCGAGTGGGTGGAGGAACAGCGAGTTCCATCGTATCATCCTCAGCGGTATCCTTGTAGATTTGGTAATCGGTCGGTGCTTGCTGTTGCTCTTCCTCCTGTATTTGAATCTCGGGAACAACATCGTCAAGAGGCGGGGAGGTGGAGGTCTTGGCATTAGAAACATGTTGTTGGAAAGCAAACGTGCCTGCGAATGGACTCTTTCGTTCCCTCCGAGCAGCAGCAGCAACAATGACGGTATCGGTGGAAGATCCAGAAGCTCGTTCAGAAGCATCATCAAATTGATCCATCGAGTAATCGCCTCTTTCCGGAAGAGGAGGGAGAGGAGGCAAATCATGGGCATGATATTCGCCAGTTGCTCGGTGGAGAGCTTCGACGAAGCTAGCCCTCTGATTGCCCTGATCGAGATTGGCGAATTCTCCATCGAAGTCGAATTCACTCTGCATCGAATCTCGGGGAATCTGCGATCGTTCCATGGCCTGATGGACCGTAGGTGGTGATGGCGGAAGAGCCGCAGGAGGTGGATTTCGCCTTCGTCGGCCACTTACAGGTCGTGGATCGGTCGAAGGTGGTCGAGGTAGACCATCAACGTGGGTCGGCGAAGCAGTTGCCGAGAGGATATGATCCGCATCAACGAACAAATCCCGGAGGTCTTGAGGTACATCATGTTCGACTCGATCGGTGAATGCGGAAACACAAGAAACAGGCCGGTATTTAGGTTTCCCGACCGTTTCATCCGAGGTATCGAGGCTGGCGAGAGCAGCAGCGGTAACCTGGGGAGTGGGTTGGGCAAAGATGTTCCTCCTAGCTGGTCGAGGTGGAGGAGGTAAAGCCGTATGAGGAGCGATAGGTGGAGCCATGGATCTTGCAGCCGTCTCAATAGACACAGTGACCCTGACCACTTGAGTGACGGGTGATGATGGCTCAGCGACATTATTGATGACTGGCATAGGGGGAAGATCTGAAGCTGGAGCAAAGATGTTCTTGCTTGACTTCTTTCGTAGTACCTCTCGAGATGGCGCTTCGAGCTGTTTTCGATATAAAGCGAGCTTGAGAGGACTGACATTCGGTCCGTGCCTCATTGGACTTACCCCTCGAACTGACAGAACGGCAGATTCGACTCTACGCATCGGTGTCGGACTACCTTCATGAGCATCTTTGATGGTCTCTGCGATCGAGCTGAGCGATTCCATGGGGGTGATAGTCTTGCGCGAAACAGGCGAGAAGTCGAATCCCGTCACAAGGTCAACCAGCTTGTCGGTAGCTGAAGCGACTCGTCTCAAGGTATTACCTGTTATCAGCATCGTCAGTCAGCATTGCGAGAAACGTAGACTTACTTTTAGGGATGCTTGGGACGGCATCAGCAAATCTGCTAATGTACGGAGGTGATGGTTGGATCACCGTCTCCTCCTGAATTGGGTCTTCGATAGCATGTCGAGTTCGGAACGATTCAGCTTCTTTGATCGATACACCAAAGAGTCCATTAAGCGACTTTCGTTTCGGCATGACACGAGGATACATGCGAGGGTCGATCTCGTTGCTACCGGGATTGAAATCGTCACTTTGCTTCATGGTCGACAAGGTAGATCCTCCAGCTTGAGCATCGACGGAAGACTGAGTGACATGTAGTGAAGGAGGCCATGGCATAGCTCCTCGTGAAGAGTACTTGGAGGTATCGTGAGCCTGGAGGGCGTGTATAGATGAAACCCGTTTGGGCACTGTAGTGAGTCTCGACACATGGCTGAAACACAAAGACTTACCTCGAGAAGGAGTCAAGGTATGCTGGTCCTGCTGGACAACTGCTCGGGCAGGAGCGATATACCCAACCGGGGGAGCAGCCTTGGTAAGAACATCTTTCGATTTCTTGGATCGAATACCCAAAAGACCCCAGACTTTCGATCTCGTTTTTTCCTTCTTGATCGCTTTCGGTGAAGCTTGGAACTCAACCACAGGAGGTTGAGCAGAAACAGCAAGCTGCCTCGGGGAGGGGATTGGGACATTTGGTCTTCGAACGGTCGAGTTGGCTCGAGAATGAAGTTCGACCAAGGTCGCACGAGCTGGAACAGGTGACATGTGTTTGGCCCTTCGGATCTCGGCACGTCCTTGATATCTGATTGTCAGCTTTGATCACAGAGTGTGACAAAACTTACTTGATGGTGTAGTCACTATCGACAGTCTTGGTGGAGATAGCTTTACTAGAGCTGATACTTCCTCGTCGGTCGGTACCGAATGTCTTGGAAGATAAAGCTTTACCGGAACTGATACTTGCTCGTTTACTTTGTTCGGAGCTGTCGCAGGTAGTCGCTGATAGCGCTTTACCAGAACTAACACTTCCTCTCCTCTCGTACAGCTCTCCACATTGTTGAACTTGATCTACCCTCTCTGCGCCAACATCGGTCCTACCGAATGGATCAGCGGCCATACTGGGTCGAGACTTCGCTGGGGTCTCGGCGGGTGGTCGGAGACTTGTCCAGCCTGCCAAGCCAGGAATGGAAGACTTGGAGGAAGTCCTTCGAGCTTGTCGAGGCATAGTGACTTCTTTAGGGATGATGTTCTCTTTGGCCAGGATATTCTCTCTGTCTCTGGAAGGCATAGCAATTTCCCTTTTGAATCGTGGTGGAGAGGGAAGTAGAGCGGAAGGAGCTGAGATGATGGGAGGTGAGAGGGTAGGCGGTGGATTATGATTGTTATTAGACCAACCGAAGATCTCTCCTAATCCCTTCCTGGTCTTGACCTTCTTCTGCAATTTCGTCTTATCGACTTGTGGTGGTGACGCGTTACCTGAGAAGAAAGCGGGAATAGCAGGAGATCTGTAAGATGTAGGAGCAGTGTTTCCGTCGGTATGAGCCATCTTTGATTTATGTTTATCACCAAATAATGATGATGGGATCTTCTTGAGTGAAATCCGAATTCCGCCGCCTGAACCTCGGAAACTTGATGGTTGTGGTAATTGAGTGGGATTGGAAGTGGGATGAAGATAGGAAGAAGAAGTAGTGTGATTCGTGAATCGTGACATTTTCGTTAAGGTCGTTGGGTCGTTAAAGGGCAAAAGAAAGTTACGTTTAGCGGTGTCGAGGTCGGGTGTTTATCATATAATACTTAGGTCGTTATATCGTTATAGTACACACTCGTAGGGTCGTAAGAACAAGAGAAGGGTGGCGATGATGTTTGCGTTACAGCTTCACTGGACGAAATCGTAAAGGATCCAAACACCAGCAACGTTGAATGATGTTCTACAAGTGACCGAAAAATGGAAGGAGTCGCGTCGTAAGGAGGAATGGGCGTGGGTGGGGAAGTGTTTGGGTCGTTATATCGTAGGAAGATCGTAAAGAGAGGAGGTGTATGTGTAGCACTGCCTCTGTGATTGAGTGGAGCAAAGGGGTGAAGGGGGTGTAAATTTGTAATCGTATTCGTATCGTTAAATTCTTAATCGTAATCGTGATGATCGTTAAATGAGTCGTGACTATGACTCTATATGAACCAGGTATTAGTCGTTACTTCATGATACTGTCGTTAGATAAGAGTACAAGAGAGAAAGAGAGATCAAGAGAGCAGAGGGAGTGAAGTGATGTGAAAAGAAACCAATCGCATCCCCTTCGGTCAACTGAATACACCACACACTGATTGTGTACATTCCAATCCACATTTTACCCCGCTTAGGTGTCGAAGTCAACAAACACATCGATCGTCATTGTCACTCGTTCCTGCAGGGCCATGCATACTATGTCGTACGAGGAGTATCGTGACTTAGACGAATGTTGCACCCGGGCTCAATGGATGTATAAAGAGCACTTAATGGTGACTGACGGCTGGGACGGCTGGGGTTAGACGCGCTTCATATAACGCCGGGTTAGCATTTATCGTTGATTCCGTTGTTCTCGCAAGCAAGATCGTAATCGTACGTAAAAGATCTCCATTGGGTGTAGCTTGGCTAAGTGCTTCCTTCATTACTTTCGGGGTTTTCCATCCTGCTTCTACATTCTATAACTTGCTGACCAACTCAACCCCTCCCGAGGCCCACAATCTAATCAACTGTCCGGCAATAGCCGAATCAGGAGGTACCCTCGTCAAGCCCATTTCCTTGACCTCACTGAGGTCCTGTGCCTTTCCTTCAGAGGGAGCAAGTGCAGCTTCAGCCTCTTTATCGTTCTGGCTCTTGTCAAGCTGCTTCAAGTCCGCTTTCGAGAGGAATTGACCGGCTTCCGTTCCGACTAGCTTAGCAATGAGGGATCGTGGGAAGAATTGGGCATCTATTTGTTAGCGCTGCTACACCAGGAAAGAGTGGGAACATACCCTCTAGCTCGTTATCGAGATCAAGACGGATGGTCTGATCTGGCTTGGCACGTCCGAAACATCCTACCATCAAGTTGGCGGGGTAGGGCCATGGCTGACTCGAAGAGCTGGACGTCAGCGTCAGGCTCAAGCACTACGACCAAGCACTTACTATCTGACGGGTCCGACTTCGACACCTGCTTCTTCTAGCACCTCCCTCCTGACTGCATCCTCGAATGATTCTCCAGGCTCAATAAATCCAGCAAGACACGAGTACATGCCTTTTGGCCATGACTTTTGTCGACCCATGAGCATCGATTCACCAGTGTGGTCTAGAATACCCATGATGATGACCTATTTGTCAGCCGACATCTCGCATGGATGAGCTGGACTTACTGGATCCGTCCGGGGGTATGCAAAGTTGTGTAACCCCTTCGTCGAGAAGCATGGAACCTCCGCGTCGGGATTTTCAATAGCAGTGGTACAGCTTCTCTTCCAACCACCCCATAGCGAGTATGTACGAGATCCGCAAGCAGCGCAGAACTATCGTCAGCACATTCCCACAAGTAATCTCAGCAGACATACCAAGTTCCGGCAATTCCAATCAATCAAAGCACGAGCTTGGGCAAAGATCCCAGCCTCCCATCCACTCATACTACTAGCACTAGCTCTAGCATCACCGAACTCAGCTCCCTCAACGACCCAGTCTTCCTTTCCAGCATCAATGGCGAAGTAAGGTACACCCTGCGGGTTCTTCGGATCGACTTTAGCAGGTACCGAGCCCTGTGAAGCGTCGGGTCTATCGTCGATACCGAGAAACACCAGTGCTGGGAGTGTATGAGGTAGCCTGACGGATTCGAATAATCGTTTACGATCTTTGGATTCTGCGTCGGCGCCGGTTCTGTCATGAGCTTAGTCATGTTGAGTCAACTTACGGTGCTTTCCAATCTGGCCCTACTCGACTCTCAACATCTTTGAAGCTCAAGAAATGGAGTTCTCCAGGCGAACTACTCTTGACTAATGGCTTGAAATCTCTAGATTGATGAGCTTTTATCCTCGTAAATGCCGGGGGAGACATACTTGAAAGCGATAAATCGAGCTTTTTCATCATGCAGATGACCATTCAGCGTTTCGGCAGAAGGTCGTAGCCAGCTTAGCCTATTCAGAGGCGGGTTGCCCGCGTAAAAGCTACCCATCAGTGTCTGTCTCCAGAAAAAGGCAGGCAGACTCACTTGATAATATTGTCGCCCATATAGAGATCTCTGGTTGATTTAGGTGCGGAAGTGAAGGTCCTGTCCTGGGTACTTTTGTGAGAGAGGCGAGTGATACTGATAGTTCGAGGTACTGTGAGTGTCTTGAGCAGGTTTGTTGCTAGTCTGTGTTGCCTAGTCAGCATGCAGTCGATAACCGTTGATAAGACTGGGTGACATTTACCCGGTCACCAATAGGCGGAACGATGTCACGGTTGTGGCACGCGTCATCATCAGTGGCAAAGCAAGCCTGGTTTGGCGCTCTCACAAGTGCTTCTCACTGCACCATAACGGGGTGAGAAGATGACTATGAGTCAGCACGCTTTCCGGTCCTCGAAATTGATCCGAAATCGGAGAATCTGGAGAATGAGAGGGATGGTACGGTCAAGGTCAGCAGATAGTGTTCACCATCGTGGGCACTCAGGCGAGCTTGACTAGGGGTTCTGCTGTCTTCTGTCATGTATACGGATGGCACCTAGCTGATGGTTTATCCCACGAAGGGCTTTGGACATACCATAGCTGTTCGGATTGACGAGGGCAAAGACCTGGTGGAGCCTCTTGAATGGAGGAAGCGCAGTCCTATAGGTGGAGCTAACCTCTCGTCCTATGGGTTCCAGGCCATATAGCCTGACAATCCTTTCATCGTCCAGGTGGAATTCGAGGTGGTTTCGTGACCTCCTTTTTGCATCCATGAATTGCACCAAACTTATATATGGGTTCTGTCACATGACAAGGCGTGCGCTACCTATCCCCCACAATGGCAGAAACACAACACTTGAGCACAGTAACCGGACATGGTTACACTGCGACCGTATCTGACGACGTCACCCGAAGCCTCAGCGAATGCAGCCTCCTTGCTCATGACTACGTAGGCCTCAAATGGAAATTAATCCGTCACACCCGCCAAAATGACCCGAGCAGTATTTACTACACTCTCTGCGACCTGTCCAAGATGAGCAAACCGTTCTTTCCTTGAGACACGATCCTCTCACAATCGACAGCGATTTCTTCGCCCCAATTCAATGAACACAGATCGAAGAACAGAGCGTCTACTCCAAAGACCCCAGGGACTGGGATCTGACAGAATTGGAGATCATTCACCATGAGGGTGATGACATGCCGAATCCAGAAATCGTGGGACCACCCCGCGAGTATCCGGTGACGCTCACTTTCGAAGTCGCAAAATCCAACACATCAAATGTCTAGTTCACAGTCGCAACTCTGACCAGAGTTGGAAGGAAAACGATTTCGATGCTCATGGCCTCGCCCCTGCTATTGTACCAGGA
>Ga0265780_10001178_pt1 | contig 38173 bp, 33 predicted proteins | sample P1T30metagenome_FD_192432 | JGI IMG/M metagenome (GOLD analysis project Ga0265780, IMG submission 192432) | Plant litter microbial communities from East Loma Ridge, Irvine, California - P1 T30 | ecosystem: Environmental > Terrestrial > Plant litter > Unclassified | place: USA: California...
CCATTCCCTATCCCGGCGCGTCGCCCGACACCGTCGAGCGCGAAATCGTCAACCGCCTGGAAAAATCGATGCAGAGCATCACGGGCGTGACGGAAGTGAACTCCAGCGCGGACGAAGGCTCGGCCACGATCTTCATGCAGTTCAATTTCAAGCGCAACCTGATCGAGGCATCGGACGATGTGCGCAACGCGATCGCCGCCGTGCGTTACAAATTGCCGGTGGAAATGCGTGAGCCTATCCTGCGGCGCATCGATCCGGCCGCCCAGCCGATCATGAACCTGGCGTTTTCTTCGACCAGCCAAAGTCACGCTGAAATTTCGCGCTACGCCGAGGATGTGCTGGCCGACCGTTTCCGCGGGATCGACGGCGTCTCGACCGTGACGGTCAACGGCTCGCTCAAGCGCGAGCTGTCCGTCCTGCTGCGCGCTGAAAAACTACGTGAATACAATGTCTCGGCCGGGGATGTGGTGACGGCCCTGCGCAACCAGAACACCAACGCGCCGGTGGGCAAGGTGCGCGGTTCGCTCGACGAGAAGAGCATCCGCCTGGTGGGCCGGATTGAACGCCCCGAGGATTTCCAGAGTGTGGTGGTCAAGCGTAGTGGCGAACAAATCGTGCGCCTGGCGCAAGTGGCCGATATTCGCGACGGCTTTGCCGATATCGATGGCTTGTCGATTCGCAGTGGCCGTCCGAACGTGGGGATCCAGATTGCCCGGTCGCGCGACGCCTCGACCGTCTCGGTGGCCAACGGCGTGCGCGACCTGGTCAAGGAAATCAACAAGGACCTTCCCGCGGGCACCCACCTCGAAGTCACCCGCGATGGCGGCATCGATTCGCAGCGCAGCCTCAACAATGTGATCGAGTCGCTGGTGTTCGGCGCCGTGCTCACGATCTTCGTCGTCTACGCCTTCCTCAATTCCTGGCGCTCGACGCTGATCACCGCGCTGTCCCTGCCGACGTCCGTGCTGGCGGCGTTCATTGCCGTCTGGCTGTGTGGCTTCACGCTGAACTTCATGACCTTGCTGGGCCTGTCGCTGGCAATCGGCGTGCTGATCGACGACGCCATCGTGGTTCGTGAAAACATCGTGCGCCACATGCAAAACGGGTCCGACCGGCGTACGGCAGCGCTGGAAGGCACCGCCGAAATCGGCATGGCGGTCGCGTCGACCACCTTCTCCATCATGGCCGTGTTCGTGCCGGTGGCCTTCATGCCGGGTATTTCCGGCGAATGGTTCCGGCCGTTTGCGCTCACCGTGACCTGCTCGGTCATCGTGTCCCTGTTCATTTCGTTCACGCTCGACCCGATGCTGTCGGCATACTGGGGCGACCCCGAGGACTACCATCACGCCCCGAAGACCGGCATCTCGAAGGTACTGCAACGGTTCAACGACTGGTTCGACCGCAAGGCCGACAGCTACGGCAATGTCATCGCCTGGGCGTTGCACCATCGCCGCTGGATGGCCATCATTGCCTTCGGCAGCCTGGTCGTGGCGGTCGGCTTGCACGTCAAGTTCGGCGGGTCGAGTTTCTTGCCGAAAGCCGATTCCAGCAACCTGGCCATCGATGTCCGCATGCCGGCATCGTCCAGCGTGGAGTTCGCGCGCCTGAAGATGGAGCGGGCCGCCGAAGTGGCGCGGTCGCTGCCGGAAACCAAGGAAACCAATAGTTCGATCAGCCCGAGCGGCGGCCGCATCTATGTCGATATCGGCAAGCGCAGTACGCGCAAGCGCAGTGCGGCACAGGTAGCGACGGAGCTGCGCGAGAAAATCAGTCACCTGGTCGGCGCCGAGTACACGGTGCTGGACGACTTGAACAGCGGCGGCGGGAAGCCGGTGCAGATCGAATTTACCGGACCTGATTCGCGCAAGCTGCTGGAACTCACCGGCGTGTACATGGAGAAACTGCGGCTGGTGCCAGGTGCGGTCGATGTCGGATTGTCGCAGCAGGACCCGAAGGACGAACTGCAAATCGAAATGGACCGCGGCCTGGCCAACTCGATGGGCATCTCGGTCGGCGATGCGGCGCAGGCACTGCGGGTTGCGTTTGCCGGCATCGAAGTGGGCGACTGGGTCGATCCGACCGGCGAAACGCGCGATGTGGCAGTTCGGCTGCATCCTGATGACCGCATCAATGCCAGTAACATCGAGCGCCTGCCGATCGCCGTCACCGGTAGCCAGATGATGGTGCCCCTCGACCAGATCGCGAGAATCACGATGGGCAAAGGTCCTTCCGGCATCGAACACAAGAACGGCAAGCGGACGATCACCGTGTCGGCGAACGCCCAGGGACGCTCGAACGGTGAAGTGACCGACGACGCCATGAAGCTGGCCAAATCGATCGACTTCCCGCCAGGGTATGGCCTGGCGTTGGGCGGCGCGGGCAAGGACCAGGCCGAGCTGTTCACCGAAATGTTGCTGGCGCTCGTGTCCGGTATCGGCCTGATGTACCTGATCCTGGTGATGCAGTTCGGTTCGTTCACCGCTCCTCTGGCCGTGATGATGTCGCTGCCGCTGTCGCTGATTGGCGTGGTGCTGGCCTTGTTGCTCACTGGAGGAACGCTCAACCTGATGAGTTTTATCGGCATCATCATGCTGATGGGGCTGGTGGCGAAGAATGCCATCCTGCTGCTCGACGCCGCGCGCGGCCTGGAAGAGGAAGGCTACGACCGTGAGGCCGCGTTGATGCAGGCGGGCCGCATGCGCCTGCGTCCGATCCTGATGACGACGTTTGCGCTCATCGCCGGCATGTTCCCGGTTGCGCTGGCGCTCGGTGACGATGGGCAGTTCTACCAACCGCTTGCCATCGCGATCATTGGCGGGACCATCACCTCCACGTTGCTCACCCTGCTGGTCGTGCCGACCTTCTATGACAGTATCGAGATTTCGCGCGACAATATGGTTGCCAAGTTCAAGCGTCGCGCTGATCGCATGACGGTGCTGCCAGCGTTTCTGATGACCTTCGTCGAGGTGATCCTGACCCTGACGCTACTGCGTTTCTTGTTCCGCATGGTCGTGAAGCTGGGTCGCGTCGCCACGCGGCGCAAGGTGGTGCCAGCGTAAGCGGCCCGGAATGCGGGCGCCACGCTGGCGTCCGTCTTCGAGTGGCATGGCAACTCAAGTCAGTTGCCATGCCATCACACCAGGCCCGCGCAACGCGGGCCTTTTACATGCGGTGGCGACCTCAGCGCGTGCTGCCGGAACCGCCCGAACCCGACGAACCCGACGAACCCGACGTACCGGACGTGCCCGAACTGCCGGAGCTGCCTGAGGTGCCCGAGCTGCCCGAGGTACCGGAACTGCCGGACATGCCGGATGAGCCTGAGGTGCCGGACGAGCCGGATCCGCCCGCGCCACCGCTGCTGGAACCGCTGCCGCTGGTGCCGCCAGCGCCGGCCGCGCCGCTGCCGGTGGTGTCGCCGCTGGTGCCGGTTGCGCCGGACGTGCCGGATGTGCCCGAAGGCGGTGTGGTGCTGCCGGCAGCCCCGGTGCCGCCAGCTGCCCCGGTCGCGCCGCTGGTGGCGCCGGTACCGCTGGTATCGCTTGGTGTCGTGCCGGTGCCGGTAGCGCCGGTGCTGCCCACGGTGCCCGTGGCGCCGGTGGCGGTGCTTGGCGACGTGGTGGTGCTGTCGGTTGCGCCGTTGGTGGCCGCGGTGTCATTCTTGCGGCAACCACCGAGCAGGGCAGCCAGAATGGCGGCGGTCAGCAGGACTTTTGGTACAGGATGATGCGTTTTCATGAAATTACTCCTCGGTCACGTCTATCTTGTGCCGCGTTCCCGCCGGTTGCGGGATTGGCGGCGCCAGTTACAGTCCCGATGCGGCCCTGGCAAGGCACACTGCACCAAGCCAGCCCGTTAGGGATATTGCGGGGTGGCGGCAAGCCTGGCCCCGTTCGGTGCACGAATTCGACTGTAAAAATTGGACCGCAAAGATCCACATCGGTTCGTGAATTCTTCTTGTTAAGTTGATTTGATAAGCGTGTTTTGTGTCGTATTTGATATGAGTCAATGGGCCATTGATTGCATCAGTCTTGCCGGGTTGGATCGCCACTGGCGATGTGCTCCAGCAGAAAAGGAATTTCGCCTGGAATCTCGCGCGCGAGGTAGCCCAGCTGCCCGAACCGCCGGCCGAGCCGTGCGCCGGCCTGGGCGTGCAGGGCCACGCCCCAGCAGGTAGCCTGTTCGAGAGTGGCGCCGCGCGCCGCCAGCCCGGCAATGATGCCGGCCAGGGTGTCGCCCGAGCCGGACGTCGCCAGGCCGACATTGCCGCCCTGGTGCAGATAAGTAGCGCCTGCCGGCGCGGCAATCAGCGTGCGTGCTCCCTTCAGCGCCACGACGGCGTTCCAGCGCGCGGCAGCATCCCGCGCATGGCTTTCCGGCGCGGCGAGGATGGCATCCTTGTCGTGTCCGCTCAGGTGCGCCATCTCGCCGCCATGGGGCGTGACGATCACCGGCTCGGTAAAACGAAACGGCGCCTCTCCCTGCGGCGGATAGAGGATCGCCCCCATTGCGCAGGCGTCGAGCACCACGCGGGTATCGCTTTGCGCCAGGCGCGGCAGCAGGGCATGCACCAGCGCCGCCGTGGCGGGCTCGTCCTGCATGCCCGGCCCGACCAGGATCGCCGTCACCTTGTCTGCCAGCGGGTCGAGCATGGCCACGGCGTCGCGGGTAAATCCGCCGGTGTCGGTTTCGGCCAGGCCGATCACGCGTGCTTCGGGCAAGGCCAGCGCCACCAGTTGCGCCACGCTGTTGCCGGTCGCGATGGTGAGCTTGCCCGCGCCGGCGCGCAGGGCGGCCGTGGCAGCCAGGATGACGGCCCCCGGCATTTCGCGCGAACCGCCCAGGATCAGCACGTGCCCGCGCACTTCCTTGTCGCTATCCGGCGCCGGCAGCGGCAGTTCCCAGGCGCGCAGCAGGGCCGGGTCGACGGCGATGGGAGCGGTGGGCGAGTGCGGGTGCATGGTGGCGCTCAGGCTTTCGCGGCGACGGGCACGTCGCTTTCGGCGGTGACGGGCGTATCGCTGTCTTCCAGCGGCGCGACAAAATTGAGCAGGCGCTTGGCCAGCTTCCCGCGCTTGCCGAGACCCGGGTCGAACGCATACGAGGTGACGGAACAGTTCGGCACATCGCCGGCGCGGTCGGCCTCCAGGATGCGCGCTTCGTCCATCCGTTCCAGCAGATAACGGAAGCAGTTGACGGTGACCTGGTGGCCGACGATCAGCACGCGTTCGCGCGCGTATTCGCGCGTGATGGTATCGAGGACGCTGCGCAGGCGCAAAATGACGTCGCACCAGCTTTCGCCGCCAGGCGGCCGGAAATAAAATTTGCCGACGTGCTGGCGCTGCGCGTACAGCTCGGGATATTTTTGCGAGATGCCGTGCGTGGTGAGCCGGTCGAGGATGCCGAACTCTTTTTCGCGCAGCCGTTCATCGGCCTGGATGGTCAGATCCGCGCCGGGCATGCCGGCCATGATCAGGCGCGCGGTTTCGGCTGCGCGCACATACGGCGAGTGCAGCACGACATTCGGGCGGCCGTCGTCGGGCAGGGCGCCGAACCAGGCGCCCAGCGCGGCCGACTGCCGTTCGCCGAGTGCGGACAACGGGACATCCACGTCGCGCTCGGCGATGTCGATCAGCAGGCCGGAGGCGGCTTCAGCGGCATCGCGCGCGACATTCCCGGCACTTTGCCCGTGGCGTACAAGCCAGATTTCCTGCGGCCATTTCTGATCCATGCCTCATCCGATAACGATATTTATATGGCAATATCATAGCGGGATTCGACACACGGTCTGCGCACGTTACTGCGCAGACAGTTTCAACGGCACCTTGCGGGCCCGGCCTTCAGGCGACCTGTTCGTCGCCGTCGAGGTTGACGACGGCGTCGCTGTTGAACACCGCGATATCGGTTTCGCCCAGCACGCGGCTGGCGACGGTGCCGGCGGTAATCGAGCCGCTGACATTGAGCGCGGTGCGGCCCATGTCGATCAAAGGCTCGATGGAAATGAGCAGGCCGGCCAGCGCCACCGGCAGGTTCATCGCCGACAGCACGATCAGCGCGGCGAAGGTGGCACCGCCACCCACGCCGGCCACGCCCACCGAACCGATGGTGATGATCCCGACCAGTGGCGCCAGGAAGTGCAGGGTGAACGGATCGATGCCGACGGTCGGGGCAATCATCACGGCCAGCATGGCTGGATAGATGCCGGCGCAGCCATTCTGGCCGATGGTCGAACCGAACGACGCGGCAAAATTGGCGATCCCTTCCGGCGTCCCCAGGCGCGATGTCTGCGTCTGCACGCTCATCGGGATGGCACCGGCGCTGGAGCGCGAGGTGAAGGCAAACGCCAGCACCGGGAACACCTTGCGCACGTAGCGCAGCGGATTCAGGCCGGCGGCGGCGATGATCAGCAGGTGCACGCCGAACATCAGCGCCAGCGCGCTGTACGACGCCATCACGAAGTCGATCAGCTTGTAGATATCGTCCTTGCTCGATGCGGCAACCACTTGCGTGATCAGCGCAAACACGCCGAACGGCGTCAGGCGCAGCACCAGCGTCACCATGCGCATCACGATCACGTGCGCCACGTGGATGAACTGATTGAAGGCGCTGAACACTTCCGGCTTCTTGCCGGCGATGCCAGTGGCCGAGATGCCGATGAAAATCGAGAACAGCACCACGGCGATGGTGGAAGTCTTGCGCGCGCCCGTCATGTCGAGGAAGGGGTTGGCTGGAATAAACGAGAGGATCGTGCTGGGCAGCGAGATCTGCTGGGCCGTCGTCAGCGCCTTTTCCATGTACTCGCCGCGTGCCGCTTCGGCCGCGTTCTTGACCAGGCCGACCGCGGTCAGGCCGAACAGCTTGGCCATGAGGATGCCGATGCAGGCCGCCACGACGGTGGTCGCCAGCAGCGTGCCGATGGTGACCGCGCTGATCTTGCCCAGCGACGAAGCGTTGCGCAGCTTGAGGATGGCCTGGATGATCGAGACCATGATCAGCGGCATGACGATCATCTGCAGCAATTTGACGTAACCGGTGCCGACGATGTCGAGCCAGGCATTGGTCTCGGCGATCACCGGGGACGTCACGCCGTACACCACCTGGAATGCCGCGCCCAGCAGGATGCCCACGCCGAGGCCGGTAAATACGCGCTTGGTGAATGAAGCATGCGCTACCTGCATCCGGTACAGGAAGATGCAGACGACCAGGGCGATGGCCAGATTCAGAATGAGGGCAAAGTTCATACGGCTCCTAGAAAAGTGCAGCGCTGCGTGGAGCGATGTCATCAAGACATTTTATAGTGCTTGGTGCTTGCCTGCATCGATGCAATTTGTCTATAGGTATATCGATTTCCGGTAGTAAGCCAATCCGACATCGCGTGCAAGGCGGCCTGTGCAGCGCCTTGCGCCTCATCCCGCGCCGCTTCCTGAGCGGGGCAGCATGCATGCCGGGAGCGGGACGGTTGCTCTCCGTCCACAGTTACGCGGTGCGCGGGATGGCGCAGGCAATCGTCTTCCGGAAACGCATCCCGGTCAATTGCAAGCGCGCTTGATCTGGAGCAGGCGAGTTCGCGCGGTGCGTGTCTAAGCTGAGAGAACGCAACGGATAACTAACGGGGAAAATGATGAAACGCAATATCTTAATTCTCAGTACCTTTCTGTGCCTGGCGTGCGGATTGCCGCTGCGAGCCCAGGCAGACCCGCTCTACACGCTCACCGTCGTTGGTGCTGCCAATAGCGAAGCCTACGACGTCAATGCGCTTGGCCAGGTGGTCGGCGCCATGGCCGTGGGCAATGACGGTCATGCTTTCTTTTACGATGGCGTGAACGCCATCGATATCGGCACACTGGGCGGCGCGAACAGCGTCGCCTGGCGCATCAATGACAGCGGTACGATCGCGGGCACCAGCGACACTGCCGGCCTCAGCCAGGGCTTTACCTACGCCGGCGGCGTCATGACGGGCGTGGCGGGAACGCGCTCGGCGCACGATATCAACAACGCAGGAGTCGTCACGGGCAGCGCGATGTTCGAGAATAATATGGGCGAGTCCGTGGGCCGCGCCTACACCTACAGCAACGGGGTCCTCACCAATCTCGGTACGCTCCCTGGCGCTGACGCGTGGAGCAGTGACGGCAACGGTATCAACGAAGCTGGGCAGGTTGCCGGTACCGCCGAAGTCGAAGGGCTGCCGGGCTCCCCAACCCAGCCGTTTTTGTATAGCAATGGCGTGATGCAGGATCTTGGTAATCTTGGTGGAATTTACAGCAATGCATGGGCGATCAACGACCTCGGCCAGGTCGTCGGCTCGGTTGGGCTGCCGGCCATTGACGAGCTTCCCTACATCTGGCATGCGTTTGTCTACAGCGGCGGCATCCTGCAAGACCTCGGCTCGCTGACGCCAAATGGCCTCAGCTCGGCTTACGACATCAATAACCTGGGCGAGGCCGTAGGGCGCGCGGATACCGATGCCGGGTCCCGCGCCGTGCTGTATGCGAACGGCGTCATCACGCTGCTCGAATCGCTGATCGATCCGGTCGATGGCTGGACCATCGAGAACGCCAATGGCATCAACGACTTGCACCAGATTGCCGCCACGGCGTGCAAGCTGGGCATCTGCTATGCCGTCCGCCTCGACCTCGCGCCGATTCCCGAACCCGGACAAGGGTTCATGCTTGGAGCGGGCCTGCTGGTACTGCTGCGGGGGCGCGCATTCCGCACTTTCCTGCGCCGCAAGGAAGGCAGCGCCAAAGGCCTCGTCATGTTTCATGCCCGAGCCTGAGCGCGGTAACGCGCCGCCGGGCTCGCCGGCGCGCGGCTGCGGAGACGCAGCCATCAACGACGCTGAGTCCATCGAAAGTCAATCGGGGAGGGAATCATGAAACGTCTTTTGTTTTTAGGGGCCGCATTGTTTGCAGCAGCCGTGGCCTCGCCGGCCCAGGCATCGGCCGAACCAGTTTACACCGTCACTGTCGTCGCCGGGGCGGGCAGCGTAGCGAGCGACCTCAACAATCTCGGTCAGGTCGTCGGACGGCTCGATTCGGGCGGGGGCACCTATCATGGCTTCCTGTACGACGGCAGCACACTGGCTGATCTCGGAACCCTGGCTGGCGGGTCGAGCACGGCAACCGGCATCAATGACAGCGGTGTCGTAGTCGGCAATTCATGGACGGATTTCAGCTACCAGGCCTTCACGTATGCGGGCGGCGCGCTGACGCCCCTGGCGCTGCCGGGGAACAATGTTGCTGAGGGAATTAACAACGCCGGCGTGATCGTCGGTACGGCACAGTTCCTTGATGGGGACGGTTTTTACGCACCTCGCGCCGTTATCTACGATCACGGTGTCGTGACGAATTTGGGGCTACTGCCGGGTAATGGCGAAGGCAGTTCCGCCATCGCCATCAACAGTGCCGGCAAGGTCGTGGGAACGGGAGATGTCGAAGGCCCGCCCAACCGGCCGGCCGATCCGTTTCTGTATGCTGATGGCGTGATGCAAAACCTGGGCAACTTCGGTGGCATCTATGGAGTGGCCTGGTCGATCAATGACCACGACCAGATCGTGGGGTCGACAGGCGCAGAATATATTCCCGGTTCCGGCAACTTGTATCCCTACCGTGCGTTTCTGTATGACGCGTCGGGACTGCACGACCTGGGCACCCTCATCGAAGACGGGAACAGTTCGGCTTTCGACATCAACAACCTGGGGCAAATCGTCGGCAGCGCTCAAACATCAGGGGGCTTTCTGGCGACACTGTACGTCGATGGCGCTGTCAAGTTGCTCAACAGCCTGATCGACCCTGCGTCGGGCTGGTCGATCGTGGAATCGACCGCCATCAACGACCTGGGGCAAATCGCCGGTACTGGTTGCAAGGATGGCCTGTGCTACGCGGTGCGCCTCGACCTGGCATCTGCCATTCCCGAACCCGCGCATGCATTGATGCTGCTCGCCGGGATGGGTTTGGTTGCCGGCTTGCGCCGCAGTATCGGGCGGCGCGTCGACCAGCCGTGCAGGGAAGCGTTGGCAGCGGCGTTCAGGACTTGACGTTGTGCGAAGGCGCCAGTGCAAAGGCGAGTGGCTTCAGTGGCGCCATCGCCATACGCGCGACGCCGAGGCGTTGTGGTGGGCCGGGCATTTGCGCAGGGAAGGTGACGGCATTAGAGACGACAATTCCCGCACAGGGCGGGAATTGTCTGATGTTATCGGCTGCACCCGCAGCGACGGGGGCCGATCGTTTGCCATCAATGTGATTCAGTTGGGCACTTGGATCCTGGCGTATTGCCGACACTGGTTCCATCGGTCGTGCCGTTAATCGTGCAATTGACCGGCGCTGAACCACGTCCCGCGTTTTCACCCGTGCCGGAAGGAGCACCGCTGCTGGTCATGCCGGCACCGCTGCTACCCATTGCACCGTCGCTGTTCATGGGGGTGGTGTTGCACGCAGCGAGCGAAAAAGCCATGACACCACCAAGGATTAAACCGGATATCGTCGTTTTCATTATTGCTCCGTGTGTCGTTTAGATGCCGCAATATTGATCCCTGAGCCGGATCCGATCCATAGGCGCACATCGTTGCAGGATGTAGGAGAAACCAGGACAGGATTGCTTCAAAAAATGTCCTGTTTCTGCCAGGTGCGGAGTTATGTCACCAGGCCACGTTGGAGGAGAAAATTCCATCGGAGGAATCGCGTCGCGATACAACGCCGAGCCGTTGAATGGATGTGCACAGGCAGCCACGGCAGGGCTTAGGCGAAACAAGAATTTCGGGCAAAACGCCAAGGCATAACGCAAAAAGCCCACGAACCGAAATTCGTGGGCTTCATGGTAATTCATGGTAGGCCGTGCGGGATTCGAACCTGCGACCAACGGATTAAAAGTCCGCTGCTCTACCAGCTGAGCTAACGACCCGAAAGAAGCAAGATTATAGGGGCGGCCTTCAATTCTGTCAAATGCTCACACCCAAAAACTTGCCGATAAAACTTATTTGAGTGCGGACAGGCGATCCCGGGCGGTGCCCGCCGATGCTGAATCGGGGTACTTCTTGATCAGGTTCTGCAAGGTCTTTTTGGCGTTGACCTTGTCCTTCTGGTCGAGGTAGCAGCTGGCGATGTTCAGCATGGCGTCCGGTGCCTTGGCGCTGGTTGCATAGTTGTTGACGACGACCATTTGCGCGGCGATGGCGTTCTTGCAGTCGCGCTGCGTGAAGTAGGCGTTACCCAGCCAGTACTGTGCATTCGAGGCATATGGCGAATCGGGATAGCGGCGCACGAACTGCTGCAGCGACGTAATGGCGCCTTCGTATTCGCCGGAGGTGAACTGCTTGTAGGCCGCATCGTAGGCCTGCTTTTCATTCGGCAGAACTTCAGCGGCCTGGCCATCGATGGTTTCCTGGCGCGGCTCGAGTTTCTTGATGCGCGCATCGAGGTCGGTGTAATAGTCGCGCTGGCGTTTCTGTGCATTGGCAATGTCGTTGGCGAGCACTTCGACCTGGCCGCGCAGGCGCGCGATTTCCTGGTTGGTTTGCTCGTTCGCATTAAGCATGTCGAGCGCGGCGGTCTTGTCGGACTTGCTGTCGATGCGGGAATTGAGTTCGCGCGACAGGTTGTCGACCTTGGCGCGCAGGTCGAGGATCGCCTTGCGTGCCTCATCGTCGTCGAGCAGGCCGGCGTTGGCATGCAGCGGCATCCATGCAGCCATGGCGAACAGGGCGCAGGCAAGGCGGGAAGGGGACAGTGTGATCATGTGAACTCTCTCGATGTGTCGGAAAGGAAAACGGGGCGTCAGCAGTCTGCACTGCCGTACGCCCCGCTGTCAATCAGGGCCTGTCCAGGTGGACACGCCCAAAGGGTTTATCAACGCCCTGTGTCGGATCAACGATTACTGGTACACGATGTCGGCGCGGCGGTTTTCTGCCCATGCCGATTCATTGCTGCCAGTTGCTTTTGGCTTCTCTTCGCCCAGGGAGACAGCTTCCATCTGCGAATCGGACACGCCCAGCGAGTTCATCGACTTGCGCACGGCTTCGGCACGCTTCTGGCCCAGGGCCAGGTTGTACTCGGTGCCGCCGCGCTCGTCGGTGTTACCTTGAATCAGGATCTTGCGCGATTTGTTCTTGTTCAAGTAAGCCGAATGGTTCTCGACCACTGGCTTGCCGTCGTCGCGCACGGTGTAACTGTCGAAATCAAAATAAACGCTGCGGTTGGCAAGGACGCCTTTTGGATCGTCCAGCGGGTCGGTCGTGCCGGTCTCGACTGGACGGACGTCACGGTCGCTGGCCGGTGGGGTCGTCGCTGCCGGTACCGAACGTTCGGCCACTGGCGTGTCGTTGAGTTTCACTGGGGTCTTGCAAGCTGCCAGCAGGGCTGCGCTCGTGATGATGAACGCTAAGCTTTTGAAATTGCGCATGGTTTTTTTCTCCTGGTCGTTGTGAAGTTACTTCATGAAAGGACCCCAGTTGGGCTCCCGAATATTGCCTGCATTTGTACTCAGGCGTTGTTTGATCCGGCCATCGGTCGACACCACAGCCAGCCCGGTGCGGCCGCCGCCCTTGGTGGCGTACATGATGTACTTGCCGTTCGGCGAAAAGCTTGGTTCCGTTGCGCCATCGGCAAGGCGCAATTCCTGGCCGCTGGCCAGGTCCATCGCATACAGCGAAAAGCCGCCATCGCGCTGCGAAATCCACGCCAGCGTCTTGCCGTCGGACGCCACGCGCGGGCTGATATTGTAATTGCCATTGAAAGTGACGCGCGTCGCGTTGCCGCCGCTGGCCGGCATTTTATAAATCTGCGGTCCGCCGCTGCGGTCGCTGGTGAAATAGATCGTCTGGCCGTCGGCCGAAAACTGCGGCTCGGTATCGATGCCGTTGCTGTTCGAGAGGCGACGCAATCCCGTACCATCGATATTCACGGAATACACCTGGTAGTGGCCATCCTTCGACAGGGCCACGGCCAGTTTGGTGCCGTCGGGCGACCAGGCAGGGGCGGAGTTGCTGCCCTTCTGGTTCGAGACGACGGTCCGCTTGCCGGTCATCAGGTTTTGCACGTAAATCACGGGCTTGCGCTGCTCGAACGACACGTAGGCGACCTTGCCGCCGTCCGGCGACCAGGCGGGCGAAATGATCGGCTCGTTCGAGCGCACTGCGACCTGCGTGCCTTCGCCATCGGCGTCGGCGACTTCCAGGCGGTAATCGTGGGCGCCGCGGTTCTCATTCACGTACGCGATGCGGGTGGCGAAGGCGCCGCGCGCGCCGGTCAGCTTCAGATAGATGTCATCGGCGATCTTGTGCGCGGACAGGCGGGTATATTTTGCCGTCACGCCCTGCGACAGCGTCGACAGCTGGCTGCCCTTGACCGTGTCGAGCAATTTGTAGCGCACATCGAAACTGCCGTCGGCAAGTTTTTGCACGCTGCCGACCACGAGCGCATCGGCGCCGCGGCCTTTCCAGGTGCCGAAATCGACATTCGACGTTTCCGAGATGACGGTGCCGGCGTCAATGACCTTGAATACGCCGCTGCGTTCCAGGTCGGCCTTGATGATGGCCGATACTTGCGCAGGAGCCACGGACTCGTCGGCAAATCCAGCCACGGCGATGGGAATCTGGTTGCTGCCGACACCAGCAATTTCAACACGCAATTGCGCGTGCGATGCGGCGCCTGCCAGCATCGCCGCACCAAACAGGAATGGGGTAATTTTTTTCATCAGTCTCTCAGCAAAAGGGGCGCCATGCGCTCAGTTCAGGTCTTTCATCGAGAATCCAACCTCGAGGGAACGTTCTACCGTACCATCTTTCTTCTTCGGGAGTGGTGACGATTTGTTAATGGCGTTTTCCACCGCCCGGTCGAATTCCGGAATGCCGCTGCTCTTTGTCTTACGTACTGAGATGATTTCTCCGGTCGGCAATTGCTCGACATGGAATACGACTTTCGGATTACCCGCCACATCGGTGTCGCCCGCATAGGACGAACGGCTCTTGATGGCGCTGGTAATACTCGCGACATAACCGGAGTCGATCCGCGGTGCGCTCGATTTGGCGGCCGTGCCGCTGGTGCCGTTACCGGCCGCACCCGTGATCCTGCGCATTTCCTCCGCGCGCAAATCTTTCAATTTCTTGTCTTCAGCCGCTTCCCTGGCTTTCGCAAGCTTCTCGGCTGCCTTCTTCTTCTCGGCCAGCTGCTTCTCGGCTTCTTTCTTCTCGGCCTGCTTGTCCGCCAGCTCCTGGGCTCTTTTCTCGGCGGCGTCGCGTTCCTTCTTATCGGCGAGCTGCTGCGCTTTATCGCGCGCCTTTTTATCGGCGAGATCCTTGCGCTTCTGTTCCTCGCGTTCCGCCAGTTCGCGTTCCTTGCGCTCTTCTTCGCGCTGGAGTTTCTCCAGCTTGCGCTGCTTTTCGCGCTCGAGTGCAATATCGGGCGGCTTTGGCACGACTTTTTCCTCGACGGGTGGTGGCGGCGGCGTAACCTTCGGCGCCGGCGCCGGCTCGGGTGCCGGCGGTGGCGGGGTGGGTTCCACCTTGGGCGCTGGCGGTGCGGCCGCTTCCGTCTTCATGTCCCAGACTTCCGCCTCGACCGATACTGGCTCGGTGTTTTGCCAGCTGATGCCGATCCACAGGAATGCCAGCAGGGCAGCATGGATCGCCGTCGCCAGGACGATCGACGGCCAGCGATTCGGTTCTGGCGGCACCTGGTAAGGCGCGCTGTGATCAGGCGTTGCTGCGCTCACTTGGTGGCCAGCCCGACACGGGTGATACCCATTTTTTTCGCTTCCGAAATCAATTGGATCACATCGTCATATTTGCTTTCGCGGTCGCCCGCGATCAGCACCGGATAATCTGGATGCTCGGCGTGCAGGCTGCGCAGGCGTTTCAGCAGGGCCGGGCGGTTCGGCAGGTTTTCCGCGGTTTCTGAATTCTTGCCATTCACGCCGATGGCCAGCGTTGCATCGGGTTTCAATACCACCTGGATGTAGTCGTCCGGCGGCAAAGCCGATTTTTCCGCGTTCGGCAAATTGATCACGCTCGGGCTGTTCGCCGGCGGAATCACCATGAAGATAATCAGCAGTACCAGCATCACGTCGATGTAGGGCACCACGTTGATTTCGGACTTGTATTTGCGTTTGCGTCCGCTGCGCAAGCTGCTGGAAAATGCTGACATGGCGGCTCCGCTCAGCGCGACTGGCGCTGCAGGATGTTCGAGAATTCTTCCACGAAGCTCTCGAAGCGAATGGCCAGCCGGTCGATGTCGTGGCTGAAGCGGTTATACGCCACTACGGCCGGAATGGCCGCGAACAGGCCGATGGCGGTGGCAATCAGTGCTTCGGCAATGCCGGGCGCGACGGCGGCGAGCGTTGCTTGCTGGACGTTTGCCAGGCCGCGGAACGCATTCATGATGCCCCAGACGGTCCCGAGCAAACCAATGTAAGGCGACACGGAACCAACCGACGCCAGGAAGTTCAAATGCACATCGAGCGCGTCGAGCTCGCGCTGGAAGGCAGCACGCATGGCGCGGCGAGCACCGTCGAGCACGGCGCCCATGTCCAGTGCATCGCGCGAGGCTTGCTTGCCCTTGATGAATTCGCCCATGCCGGACTCAAAAATTCGTGCCAGCGCGCCACTCTGGTCACGCTGGCTGGCTGCGCTCTGGTGCAGCGTGTTCAGGTTGCCGCCTGCCCAGAAGCTGCGTTCGAACTGCTCGGTCTGGCGCCGCGCTGCGCGGATCGCGAACATCTTGCGAAAAATATAGGTCCAGCTGGTCAGCGACACGATCAGCAGCAAGGCCATGATCAGCTGCACGATCAAATGGGCATTGGTGATCAGGGCGAGAAAAGAGAGGTCTTGGGCTACATTCATCGGGGGGCGATCGAGAGGTTGTTCAAGTTGCACGCATTTTAGCAGCGGCATCATCAGGGAGGGCGCGCGGTCGGAGCGTATTCAAATCGACGCACCCGACCTTGACCACGGCCGACGCCAATAACTGCTCGCCGCGCAGGGCTTGCTGCGAAAATTCGACAGATGCACGGCCGAACCGGGAAACTTCCAATAGCAAGGTGAGCTCATCATCCAGGCGCGCCGCTGCATGGTAATCGATCTGTGCGCTGCGGACGACAAAACCGGCCCCATGTTCTTCGAGCAGCGACTGTTGGCCCACGCCGGCAGCGCGCAGCCATTCGGTGCGCGCGCGCTCGAAAAATTTCAGGTAATTCGCGTAGTACACGATGCCACCGGCATCGGTATCTTCGTAATAGACGCGGACCGGCCAACTAAAAGGGGAGGGCATGGACATTGCCAATAATGAATACGGGAAACATTTTACGCCAACACTGCTTATGTACGCTAGCGTACGGTAGGTTTTCGCCGGCTGCGGGAAGAGTTGCTGAATAGTACATATCGAGCAGGGGCGGACCAAGGCCTGTAACAATTTCTCACAGCTGCGCACGCCGCTGACACACGCCGTGTGCGCCCAGGCGGCGGAACTCAGTCTTGCCGCTTGATGTTGAATGGGCCGAAGCCCTGGCAGGTCGGCATCATTTCGATCATGTTGACGTTGATGTGCGGCGGCAGGGTAGCCAGCCAGAATGCGGTGGCGGCGATATCCTCAGCGGTCAGCGGTGTCGTGCCTTCGTAGACTTTGGCCGCCTTTTCGTCATCGCCCTTGAAGCGGACATTCGAGAACTCGGTGCCGCCGCACAGGCCCGGGGCCAGGTTGGTGGCGCGCACGCCCGTGCCCACCAGGTCGGCGCGCAGGTTCAGCGTGAACTGGTCGACGAACGCCTTGGTGGCGCCATAGACATTGCCGCCGGGGTAAGGAAAACGGCCGGCCACGGAGCCCAGGTTGATGACCAGTCCGCTGCCGCGCTGCACCATCGACGGCAATACGGCATGCGTCATCGTCACCAGGCCGGAGCAATTGGTGGCAATCATGGTTTCCCAGTTTTCCAATGGCGCTTCCTGGGCCGGTTCGGTACCCAGGGCGAGGCCGGCGTTATTGATCAGCACATCGATCTGGCGCCAGGATTGCGGCAACAGCGCCATCGCTTCTTCGATCGAGGCCTTGCTGGTGACGTCGAGCTCGACCGGCAGGGCGGAATCGCCCAGCTCCCTGGCCAGCGCGGCGAGACGGTCCATGCGGCGGGCGCCCAGGACGACCTGGTGGCCATTCTTGACGAAAATACGCGCCATCGCAGCGCCGAATCCGGCTGAGGCGCCAGTGATGAAAACGATCATGGTGGAGTTCCAAGGGTGGTGGAGCCTGTGATTGTAGCCCAAATGGCATCGGCGCCGCAGCCGCCGGTCCGCCTGGCGCGCAGGGCATTTCCTTGCCCTTGGGTGTGATCTCCCTTACAATCTCGGCTCCATTTGCGCCTCACGCAACTGGCGGCAAGCATGTAGAACATCTGCCCGCCAGATGCCGAACAGACCGGCCGCCACAACTGGCTGTCTCCACGCCGGCGGCCCGGCATTGCCCAGCTGCGCGCCTTGCACCATGCGCCCGTATTCTTATCGATTGGAGTTTTTCATGTTTGCAAAAGACCACACGCTCGCCAATGTTGACCCGGAGCTGTTCGCCGCCATCCAAAAGGAAAACACGCGCCAGCAGGATCACATCGAGCTGATCGCGTCGGAAAATTACACCTCGCCGGCCGTCATGGAAGCGCAGGGCTCGCAGCTGACCAACAAGTACGCCGAAGGTTATCCAGGCAAGCGCTACTACGGCGGCTGCGAATATGTGGACGTGGCCGAGCAGCTCGCAATCGACCGGGTCAAGCAGCTGTTTGGCGCGGAAGCGGCCAACGTCCAGCCGAACTCCGGCTCGCAGGCCAACCAGGGCGTGTTCTTTGCGATGCTGAAACCTGGCGACACCATCATGGGCATGTCGCTGGCCGAAGGCGGCCACCTGACCCATGGCATGGCGCTGAACATGTCCGGCAAATGGTTCAATGTCGTCTCGTACGGCCTGACCGAACAGGAAGACATCGACTACGACGCGATGGAGCGCCTGGCGCACGAGCACAAGCCCAAGCTGATCATCGCCGGCGCGTCGGCCTTCTCGCTGAAAATCGACTTCGCCCGCTTCGCCAAGGTCGCAAAAGACATCGGTGCCTACTTCATGGTCGATATGGCCCACTACGCCGGCCTGATCGCTGCCGGCGAATACCCGAACCCGGTACCGTATGCCGATTTCGTCACCTCGACCACGCACAAGTCGCTGCGCGGCCCGCGTGGCGGCATCATCCTCATGAAGGCCGAGTTCGAGAAGCAGATCAATTCGGCGATTTTCCCGGGCATCCAGGGCGGCCCGCTGATGCACGTGATCGCCGGCAAGGCCGTTGCGTTCAAGGAAGCGCTGAGCCCGGAGTTCAAGGCTTACCAGCAGCAAGTGGTCAAGAATGCCGATGCACTGGCGAAGGCGTTGATCGAGCGCGGCCTGCGCATCGTGTCGGGCCGGACCGAGTCGCACGTGATGCTGGTCGACCTGCGCTCGAAGAACCTGACGGGCAAGGAAGCCGAGGCGATCCTGGGCCGCGCGCACATGACCTGCAATAAGAATGGCATCCCGAACGACCCGCAAAAGCCGTTCGTCACTTCCGGCATCCGCCTGGGTAGCCCCGCATTCACGACGCGCGGTTTCGTCGAAGCCGATGCGACCAAGGTCGGCCACCTGATCGCCGACGTGCTGGACAACCCGAACGACGAGGCGACCATCGAACGCGTCAAGGCCGAAGTGAAAGTGTTGACCGATAAATACCCGGTCTACGCCAAGTAAGCTTCCCACCGGGCCGCGCCGCTTGCGGTCCGGTATGCATCAGCGCAGCAGCATCCCTTGCAGGTCGCTCCATGAAATGTCCGTTCTGCCAGCATGACGATTCCCAGGTCCTCGATACGCGTGTATCGGAGGATGGCGCCATCCGGCGCCGGCGCCGCTGCGCCAGTTGCGACAAGCGTTTCACGACCTACGAGCGGATCGAGCTGTCGATGCCCATCCTCGTCAAGAAGAATGGCAGCCGCACCGAATTTGCCTCGGCCAAGCTGCGTTCGAGCCTGATGCTTGCGCTGCGCAAGCGCCCGGTGCCTGCCGAAGCCATCGACAAGGCGCTGGCCACGATCGAAGAGACCCTCTTGACGAGCGGCCGCCGCGAAGTCGAGACCGGTTTTGTCGGCGAGCTGGTGATGCAGGAGCTCAAGCGCCTCGACAAGATCGCCTACATCCGCTTCGCTTCCGTCTACAAGAACTTCGAAGACCTGGCCGAGTTCCAGGATGCGATTGCCGAAGTCGGGCAAGAGCGCAAACCCCGCCCGTAAACTCCCCGACGTTTTAGTTCCGTCGCCGTGCTTGAGCCGTCCCCACGGCTGGCCTGCGCACGCCTGCTACCTTTGCAGTGTGCGCCGGACGGCGCGTGAAAGGGGCTCCGATGCGACGCTGTTCCGAATGCGGTTTCACGCTGGCTGAAGTACTCGTGGCGCTGTTCGTGCTGGCCGTCGGTGTCGTCGGCGCGGCCGCCGCGCAGGACATGGCAGCCAAGACGCGCCATGCATCGGCGCTGGTGGCCGCGGCGGCGCAGCAGGCCACCGCGCTGGCCGAACGCATCGCCGCCAATCCGGCGCAACTGGCGCTGCCTGACGGCGACAAGGTCTATCTGCAGGAGGCGGGTGCGCCCTGGGTCTGCGGCAGCGGCTGTTCTCCGGCGCAATTGGCGGCAACGGAGCGCGATGAGGCGGCAGCGGCCGTCGCGCGCACCTTCCCGGGCGGCCAGCTGCGCGTCTGCCGCGACACGCTCACCGTGCCGTTGGCCTGGGAATGCACGCCAGGGACGGGCGCGCCGCTGGTCGTCAAGATCGGCTGGCGTGCGTCCGGACCCGTGCCGGCGTTTGTTCCCTTCGTTGCGGTCCTGGTGCCGGAGGCGTCATGACGATCCCCGAACTCATGATCGCGCTGACCATCGGCGCAGTGGTCACGCTGGGCGCCGGCAGCCTGCTCGGCATCGCCAATGCGAGTTACGCGGCGCAGCTCGATGCTGCCGCTGTCGATGACGGTGGTCGCTACGCGCTTGACCTGGTGGCGCGTGCAGTCCGCCAGGCCGGCTTGCGCGACTGGGAAAGCATCGACCCGGCCGCCGGTGTCGATCCGCTGGCGCCTTCCCGGATCGCCGGCCTGGATGCGCATTCGGTCGCCAAGGCTGCCAGCGGCATCGACGGCCCGTTGCCGGATGCGGCCAACGGCAGCGATGTGCTGGCGCTGCGCTATCACGGCGCCGGCGCCGCGCCCGACGGCGACGGCAGCGTCGTCAACTGCGCCGGCTTTCCCGTGCACGCCGGCGAAGACGGCTGGAGCATTTTCTATGTCGCCAAAAATACCCAGGGCGAAGCGGAGCTGCGCTGCAAGTACCGCGGCACCAGTACCTGGGGCGCGGACGCGGTGGTCGCGGGCGTCGACACTTTCCAGGTGCTGTATGCGGTCGACACCGACGCACCGGCCGACGGTGTCGCGAACGCCTACCTGAATGCAAGCGCGGTCGACGCCCTCGATGCGGCCTACTTGCCGGGTCCCGACCGGCAGGAACACACGCACTGGAAACGCGTCGTGGCGGTGCGCATCGCGCTGGTGCTGCACGGCGCGCGGCCTTCCGCCCTGGTGCGCGAGTTACAGACCTACGATGCGTTCGGCGCGCCTTACAGCGATGCGAACGGCGGCGATGCCGGCACACAGCTGCGCGAAGCCGCGCTGGCGCCGGGCATGCGCCTGCGCGAACGGCGACAGTTCGCCACCACGGCGAGGTTGCGATGAACGCCGGCGCCATAGCGCGGCGGAAGCAGCGCGGCGTTGCGCTGGTGACCGCCATGGTGTTGATGACGGCCGTGCTGATCGTCGGTTTTTCGTCGGTGCGGGCCGCGCTGGGTGATGCGCAGTCGGCGCGCCACGAGCGTGACCGGCAAACGGCCCTGCGTGCAGCCGAAGCGGCGCTGCTCGACGCCGAGCGCGAGCTCGATACCACGCCGGCTTCGGCGCCGCGCTTTGCCGCGCTGGCCGGCGCCGGCTTTGTCGACGGCTGCGGCAAGGCCGGGACCGACAGCCACGGCTTGTGCACGCGCCTGTCGCCACCCTCCTGGCAAACCATCGACCTGGCCGGTGACGACGCCTCCCTGGTCACTTTCGGCACTTTCTCGCTGCGTGACTTTGGCGGCGGTGGCGGTGGCGGTGCGGCACTGGCGCCGCGCTACCTGATCGAACTGATCCCGCTGAACCCTGCCTACGGACGCTTCTACCGGATCACCGCGCTCGGCTTTGGCCAGCGCGCCAGCATGCGCGTCGTGCTGCAATCGTTCTACCACGTTGTTCCCGCTGCGGGCGCCGGCCCGCCATCGCCATCGGCACCTCCCGCTGAGGCGCCTGCTGCACCACCGGATGAGCCGCCTACTGAGCCGCCCACTGAGTCGCCAGCTGCAGCGTCCGCTCCTTCGCCCGCTGCGGTGCCCGTTGCTTCGCCGGGATTGCCCGCCAGGCGCATCGGCTGGCGCGAAGTGGCCAACTGGCCGGCGCTTCACGCCGCCGCCAACCCTTGAACACGGAGGAGACACGCATGCACAGGCAACGCGGAATGACCCTGATCGAAGTGATGATCGTGCTGGCCATCGTGCTCATTCTGGCCACGCTGGCGTATCCCAGCTACGCAGGCTACGTCACGAAGTCGCGTCGCATCGAAGGACAGGTGGCGCTGCTCGAAACCATGCAGCAGCAGGAGCGCTATTTCATGCGCAACAATACCTACGCCGCCTTCAGCGCATCCACCGTAGAAGCGGGTGAGGGCGGTACGCCGCAGTTCCGGCCCTGGTCGTCGGCCAGTGCGCAGCGCAGTGCGTACGAACTAGAAGGCAGGGCCTGTGCGGGCCAGGCCGTGGCCGACTGCATCGAAGTGCGCGCCACACCGGGCACGGCGCAGGTCGACAGCCGGTTCAGGGATCCGGACTGCGGCACTCTCACGCTCGACAGCGTGGGCCGGCGCGGCGCCAGCGGGCCGTCTGCGGCAACTTGCTGGCCATGAGGTCCAGGATGCAGCGGGCCACGACGTTGGTCATGCGCTTGGCTATGCGCTTGGCCAGCAAGGCGGCCAGGACGCCGCAACCGCCCGGCAACGTGCCGGACCGAACGCAGCGCGCCAGGCACGGACGCGGCTTCAGCCTGCCGGAGCTGATGACGGTCCTGACCATTGCCGCCATCCTCGCGGCGATGGCGCTGCCGGACATGGGCGCGGTGCTGCGCGCCCAGCGCCTGAAAATCGCTGTCAACGATCTGTTCGGCAGCATCGGCATGGCAAGGGCGCAGGCGCTGGCGCGCAATGCGCGCGTGCAAATGATGCCGCGCGATCCGCTCGGCGCCGACTGGTCGCGCGGCTGGACCGTGTTTGTCGACCGCGACGCCGATGGCGTGCCTGGCGTTGCCGACGAGATCCTGGCCGAGCACGCCCCGCTGGCCCCCGGCATCGCCACCCACTTTGCCTTCACCTCCGCTGCAGCGCCGTTTTATATCGCCTACAATGGCGCGGGGCGCAGCACCCGCAACAACAGCGATGCCGCCCGTTTCGGCACCGTCTCGCTGTTTCAGGATGGGGCGATCCGCCGAATCAAGATCAATATGCTGGGCCGCGCACGCATCTGCGACCCGGCGCGCGATGACGCCTGCGAAGGAGCCGCCGCGCCCTAACCACACAGGCCGCGAACCAAGTGCAAACCATCACCGACCGCCGCATCGAGACCGACCAGGACGCCATGGCGCTGGCGCTGGACTGGGCCGCGCGCGGCATGTTCATCACAGCGCCCAATCCGCGCATCGGCTGCGTGATCGTCAGGGATGGTGTCGTCATCGGCGCCGGGCATACCCAGCCGGCCGGCCAGGCGCATGCCGAAATCCAGGCGCTGCGCGATGCCGCCGCGCGCGGGAACGACGTGCGTGGCGCCACCGCGTACGTCACGCTGGAGCCTTGCAGCCATCACGGCCGCACGCCGCCTTGTTCCGACGCCCTGGTCGCGGCAGGGCTGGGGCGCGTCGTCGCTGCGATGGCCGACCCGAACCCGCTGGTGGCCGGGCGCGGCCTGGCCCAGCTCGAAGCGGCCGGCATCGCGGTTGCGTCCGGGCTGATGGCGGTCGAGGCGCATGAACTCAATATCGGCTTTTTTTCGCGCATGCAGCGTGGCCGTCCGTGGGTGCGCCTGAAAACCGCCGCCAGCCTGGATGGCGCCACGGCGCTGGAGAATGGCGAGAGCCAGTGGATCACAGGTCCTGACGCCCGCGCCGACGGTCATGCCTGGCGCGCACGCGCGAGCGCCATCCTCACCGGCATCGGCACCGTCAACGCCGACAACCCCCAACTGACCGTGCGCGGGATCGACCTGCCCAGGAAGCCGCGCCGCGTCATTGTCGACAGCCGGCTCGACATCAGCCTCGATGCGAGGATCCTGCAGGGCGACCCCTGCTGGATCGTGGCGGCCAGCCCCGATGCCGCGAAACTGGACGCCCTGCGCGCTGCCGGGCATGACGTCATCCTGCTGCCCAATGCCGCCGGCAAGGTCGACCTGCCGGCGCTGATGCTGGAACTGGGCCGGCGCGAAGTCAATGAACTGCATGTCGAAGCCGGCGCCAAACTGAATGCGTCGCTGGTGCGCGAAGGCTGCGTCGACGAGCTGCTCGTGTACCTTGCGCCGAGCCTGATCGGGCCGGGGCAGGGGATGTTCGCATTGCCTCCCCTGGCGCAGCTGGACCAGAAGCGCAACCTCGTCTTTCACGCGGTCAGCCAGGTCGGTCCCGACCTGCGTATCCTGGCCCGCTTTATTTCTGCTTGAATTTCCGCTTGAATTTCCGTTTAACTTCCGTCTGAACCTACTGAAAGAACCACCATGTTTACTGGAATCGTCGCCGCTGTCGGCACCATCCGCTCCGTGACCCCGCTGGCCGGCGGCCTTGACGCGGGCGTCCATCTGGAGATCGACGCGGGCGGCCTGCCGCTGGCCGATGTCGGCCTGGGTGACTCGATCTCGATCAACGGCGCCTGCATGACGGTCGTCGAAAAAACCGATGCGGCGTTCTCGGTCGACGTCTCGCGCGAAAGCCTCAATTGCACCGTCGGCCTGGATGCACCCGGCGAAGTCAACCTCGAAAAAGCCCTGACCCTGGCCGAACGGCTCGGCGGCCACCTGGTCTCGGGTCACGTCGACGGCCTTGGGCAAGTGCACCGCTTCGCCGAAGTGGGTGAATCGTGGGAACTGGTGATCGATGCGCCGCGTGACCTGGCCAAATTCCTGGCGTTCAAGGGCTCGGTGGTGGTCAACGGCGTGTCGCTGACTGTCAACCGCGTCGAAGATATCGCTGCCACCGATGGCGCGGCGCAATGCTGCCGCTTCTCGATCAACCTGATCCCGCACACGATCGCGGTCACCACCCTCAAGCACCTGTCGGCCGGCGCCAGGGTCAATCTCGAGATCGACCTGATTGCCCGTTACGTGGAACGCATGCTGGCAGCGACGAAACTGGGCGGGTAATCTGGGACAGACCCCACGGCAGCAGCAGGCCGTTGCGGATCTTGCCCGGATCGCCATGTTCCCTCCGCGCTGGCGCAATCCTGCGGCAACGCGGCACCAGCATCCCGGGCAGTCCATGCCGGCCGCGCAAGCTGGCCGCGCCATCGCGCAAGCTGGCCGCGCCATCGCGCCACCTGGTCGACCGCTCGCCGTTGAGGGCGCAGGCCGCCACCGGCATCATCGTCATCGTCAAGACGACTTGCAAGCCGGCCTCCCCACCATATTCCGCCCAGAACGGGTTGTCGCACTGCGGTGCGATCGCACCTGCCTGGCTATCCATCGGGTTGTCCGGCGGCGCGACACCATCGTTACGGAACAGCTCGACCGCAGCCAGGCTCTGATAAAGATCAAGCTGGCTCAGTCGTGATTTTCGCGTAGACTTCTGTGGCAACTTTTCTACACATTTCAACCGGGCCCGTACATACATGACAGACATGAAGGCGCTGCGCGCCACAACCTTGTTCGCTGCAATGGCCGCTGCCGGCCTCGCCGCCGCCGCCACACCATCGGCTGCGCCCGCGGGCGCGATGCACACGTACCGCTCGCTGGCCTTGAGCGCCGACGCCAGCCGCCTGGCGGTCATCGAAGGCGAAGACGCTCCGGGCAACATCAAAAAATTGCCCCCGGTTCTGGTGCTGCGCGATGCCGCCACGGGCCGCGTGCTGGCCTCGTATGACAAATTCGGCGACTGCGCCGAGTGCCAGCTCGACACTCCGGCCTGGTCGCCCGACCAGACGTCGCTGGCGTTCATCGGCGCCGACCGCAAGGCCGGCAGCGCCACGCTGTTCGTGCTGCGCGACGGTAAAATCAGCGCGCTGGCCACCGTCAAGGGCGTGGCGAACACCGCGCGCTGGTCGCACGACGGGAGGCAGATCGCCATGCTGGCCACTGTCGGCGCGAAAAAGCTGACCGGCGCCGTGGAAGCCGGCGCCGCCCAGGTGGGCGAGATCGGTACCGAGGAAGACGAGCAGCGCATCGGCATCGTGCCGGCCCGGGGCGGCGCGCTGAAACTGGTGTCGCCGGCCGATACCTTCGTCTACGAATACGACTGGACTCCCGACGGCAAGGGCTTTGTCGTCACCAGCGCCAAGGGCAATGGCGACAACAACTGGTGGGTGGCGACGCTCGGCCACGTCGATGCGGCCAGCGGCCAGCTGCGCATCCTGGCCGCGCCAAAGATGCAGATGAATCGTCCGCACGTCTCGCCCGATGGCACCACGGTCGCCTTCATCGGCGGCTTGATGAGCGACTTCGGTTCCGTCGGCGGCGATATCTACACGGTGCCGCTGGCCGGGGGCACGCCGACCGACGTGACCCCTGGCTACAAGGGTTCCTTCAATGGCATCACCTGGCGCGGACAGTCGATGCTCGCATAGGTCCTGGCCGGCAGCGAAGCGGCCGTGGTGGCGGTCGACCCGCGCGCCCGCACCGCGCGCACCTACTGGAGCGGCCCGGTAACGGCGTCCGGATCGCACGACGGCCGGTTCGTATTCAGCGCCGACGGCACCTTCGCCGCCTCGGTGCATGAAGATTTCGTGACGGCGCCGCGCATCGTCGCGGGCCGCTTGCCCACCTTGAAAGCCATCACGCAGGACAACGCCGCTTTCACGGCGCAGGTCAGCGCGCGCAGCGTCGCCTGGACCAATGAAGGCTACGCCGTGCAAGGCTGGCTGGTGGGCCCGCGCGAAGTCGATCCCGCCAAAAAATACCCGATGATCGTGCAGGTGCATGGCGGCCCGGCCGCTGCGGCCACGCCGCGTTTCGTGCCGGGCGGCGCGTCGGTGTCGACACTGCGCGACCTGACGTCGAACGGCTATTTCGTATTCATGCCCAACCCGCGCGGCAGCTTCGGGCAAGGCTCCACGTTCGGCAGCGCCAACAAGCGCGACTTCGGCGGCGGCGACTGGCGCGACATCATGGCCGGGGTCGACCAGGTGCTGAAAGTGGCGCCGGTCGATGGCGAACGCCTGGGCCTGTTCGGCCACTCCTACGGCGGCTATATGACCATGTGGGGCGTGACGCACAGCCAGCGCTTCAAGGCCGCCGTGGCCGGTGCCGGCATCGCCAACTGGATCAGCTACTACGGCCAGAATGGCATCGACCAGTGGATGGTGCCGTTCTTCGGCGCCACCGCGTATGACGATCCGGCGATCTACCGCGCCGCGTCGCCGATCGAATCGATCAAGTCCGCCAAAACCCCGACGTTCATTTACGTGGGCGAGCGCGATGTCGAATGCCCGCCGGCGCAGTCAGTCGAGTTCTGGCATGGGCTGAAGGCGATGGGAACGCCGGTGTCGCTGGTGATTTATGACGGGGAAGGGCATGCGTTGCGCAAGCCGGAACACCAGAACGATTTGCGGAATCGGATGCTCGGGTGGTTTGACCGGTACCTGAAGTGATTCCGCGGTGGGTTGGCGACCCGGCTTCGTTTGAAGGGTGATGGGTCCCGGCGGGCCGCCGAGGCGTGCGCCGGGATGACGGTATGACGGTATAACGGTGTGGTATCGAATGCGTCGCACTTCAGCGAACTTTCCATTCCTCCCCTGCACCAAAACCGTCGCTCCCGCGAACGCCGGGACCCATGCAACGCAAGCCTCAGTCGCGCCCGCCGGCCTTGCCACCAGCGGCAGCCGGCGCATCCTCCGCAACGTCCGCCACCGCCTTCTCCGGATTGAGCACCACCTGCACATAATTCCCGGAATTGAAATACCTTCCCGCGGCCACCTGCACATCGTCCGCCGTCAGCTTCGCGATCTCCTGCTCGAACGTCAATATCGACGCCGGGTCGACACCGTCGGTCAGCGTGGCCTGCAGGCGTCCCAGCCAGTAGCCGTTCTCGCGCATCGATTTCTGGTAGCCCTGCAGCCAGTTGCGCTTGACCTTGTCGAGGTCGGCCTGCTCGGGTCCGTGCGCCTTGATACGGTCGATCTCCTCGAACAGCGCGGCAATCACCTTGTCGACGTTATCGGGCCCGGTCGGCAGCGACACGCCGATCGCATAATGCGGATACGGAATCCGCGCCAGCGTACCGCTCATGCCGCCGCCGTAAATGAGCGTCATCTTCTCGCGCAGGATATCGATAATGCGAATATTCATGACTTCGATCAGCGCCTGCATGCGCACCTGCTCGACTTCCGAATAATCGGCCTTGCCGGTGAACGTCAGCGATACCGTGCTCTTGGCCTCCGTGCCGCGCCGGACTTCCTTCTTGACCACGCCCAGCACCGGCCGCACGCCCACATCGCGGAACGCGATCGGCAGCTCCGGCGTCGGCAGGCTGGCCAGCCAGGTCTGAATCAGCGGCTTGATCGCCTTGACGTCGAAGCTCCCGACCAGGATGAACGTCAGGCCGCGCGCACTGGAAAAGCGTTCGCGGTAGATCGCGATGCTGCGGTCCAGGCTGACCTGTTTGAAATCCTCCGGGCGCACCGCGCGCGGCGCACGGGGGCTGTTGTTGAAAAGCGTGGCGGCGATGGTGTCGCCGAACAGTTCGCCCGGCTCGGTCAGGCGGTTGCGCGCCGCTTCGACCTGCTTGCCGATGAAGGAGGTGTACAGGTCCTCGTCGCGCCGCACGCCGGTGAATTTCAGCCACAGCATCTGGAACATGGTCTCGATGTCGGTCGCCCCCGACGCGCCGCTGACCACGTCGTTATAGCCCGACAGGCCGACATTCACCGATGCGGCCTTGCCGGCCAATACCTTCTGGACTTCGAGCGGCGAATACGCGCCCAGGCCCATCGTGGCGACGATCGAATTGGCGTAGCGCGCGTTGAAAATGTCCTTGTCGTCGAACAGCGCCTGGCCGCCGTAGCGCGTGGCGCTCATCAGCACCTGGTCGTTGCGGAAATCGGTCGGTTTCAGGATCACCTTGACACCGTTCGACAGGGTGAGGCGCGTCAGGCCCAGCTTCGGGTCGACGCTTTCTTCCACGATGGCACCGGGCGCGGGCGGCTGGGTGACCAGTTTGGTGCCCAGGGCCTTTTCTTCGCGCGGGGCGATCTCGGCCTTCCTGGCGGCGTCGGCATACGCCAGCAGCTGCGCGCCGGTCGGCGTGGGCGCGTCGGCCTTGTCCGAACCCGTGTAAATCACCAGCTTGCCGGAGTTGGCGGGAATCGTGCTGCGCGCATACGCATTCATTTCCTGCAAGGTCATGCCGGGCACCAGTTCGGTGACGTAGCGGTATTCGGCGGCGATCCCCGGAATCGATTCGCCTTGCAGGAAGTTGCGCGTGTATTCAGCCACGTAGACGCCTGAATCGGTCTTTTCCCGTTCATTCCAGGCGCGTTCGTAGATCCGCAGCAGGTTCTTCTTGGCGCGGTCGAGCTCAGCGGCGGAAAAACCGAAACGCCGCGCACGTTCGTTTTCGATGACCATCGCTTCGATGGCCGGTTCGGCGCCGGCCGCGCCCACTGTGGCCGATGCGCTGTAGGCCTTGTAGCGCGGGGTCAGCTTTCCGAGCGTGCTGGCGGCACCCATGAAGGGCGGGTTCGGCAACTGCGACAGTTCCTGCAGGCGCGCGTTGAGCATGTTCGAGAACAGGATGTCGACGAGCTGGTTGCGGTAGTCGCGCAGCGTCCCTTTTTCGATCACCGGCGTCACCGGATAGCGGATCAGCACGGCGTTGCCGCCGGCCTCGCGGTCGAGAACGACCAGCGCATCGGTATCCTGGCGCGGCGGAATCGGTGCGTAGTCGCGCACCCGTTCGTGCGCCGGGTTGCGCAGGCCGCCGAAGTGTTGCTTGATCAGGCGCTCGGCGACGACGGGATCGATATCGCCCACCGCCATCACGGCCATCAGGTCGGGCCGGTACCAGTCGCGGTAAAAGCGGCGCAGCGCGTCCGGCTTGAAGTTGCGGATGATGGCTTCCTGGCCGATCGGCAGGCGCTGGGCGTAGCGCGAGCCATTGAAGATCTTCGGCATCAGCACCTTGTTCATCCGGTCGCCGGCGCCTTTGCCAAGGCGCAGTTCCTCGAGGATGATGTCGCGTTCCTTGTCGATGTCGGCATCGACCATCGACAGGCCGCCGGCCCAGTCCTGCAGCACCAGGAAACCCTTCTCGATGTCTTCCTTGCGGTCGGTCGGGATCGGCAGGATGTAGACCGTTTCATCGAAGCTGGTATAGGCATTCAGGTCGGCGCCGAACTTGACGCCGATCGACTGCAGCCATGACACCAGCTCGTGTTTCCTGAAATTGGTCGAGCCATTGAACGCCATGTGCTCGGTGAAGTGGGCCAGCCCCTGCTGGTCCTCGTCCTCCAGGATCGAGCCGGCTTTCACCACCAGGCGCAGTTCGAGTTTCTGCGCCGGCTTGGGGTTCTTCTGGATGTAGTAGGTCAGGCCGTTCGGCAGCTTGCCGACCTTGACCTGGGGACCGGGCGGGAGGGGTGTATCGAGCTGTGGGGACGCGGCTGGCACGGCGGCCATGGCGGGCGCCGGCAAGGCGCTTGCCAACAGGGTGGTCCCGAGCGTCAGGGCGGTCAGGGCGGTCAGGGCGGCACGGATTAAAACAGTTGGCATCAGCGGTTGGCGCACGGGCCGGAGTCAAAGTGATCCGGCCATTTTAACCGTACTGAAGCAGTCCAACTGTTGTTGCAATATCGTTGAACTGGTGAAATCATTATCGTAAATCAAATTTTGCCGCGGTTGCGCCTGCGCCGAGGCAGCCAAACGGCGCCGGAACCGCCCATTGCACCGGTTGAAAGCCTGTAAATCCTTTAAAATAGCGGATTAAGCATTTCTCCCCAGCATTTACGGAACTTTTATGTCCATCTCCAGCACCCAGGAAATCGTTGCAGAACTACGCGCAGGGCGCATGGTCGTTTTGGTCGATGACGAAGACCGCGAAAACGAAGGCGACCTGATGCTCGCATCCGATTTCGTGACGCCGGAAGCGATCAATTTCATGGCCCGCTACGCGCGCGGCCTGGTCTGCCTGACCCTCACCGCCGAACGCTGCGAACAGCTCGAGCTGACGATGATGACGGCGAAGAACGGTACCTCGTTCGGCACCAACTTCACGGTGTCCATCGAAGCGGCCGAAGGCGTCACCACCGGCATTTCCGCAGCCGACCGCGCGCGCACCATCCAGGTCGCCGTCGACAAAAACAGCAAGCCGGCCGACATTGTCCAGCCCGGCCACATTTTCCCGGTCCGCGCCGAAAACGGCGGCGTGCTGATGCGCGCGGGACACACCGAAGCCGGTTGCGACCTGACCGCGATGGCCGGCCTGACGCCGTCGTCGGTGATCTGCGAGATCATGAACGACGACGGCACCATGGCCCGCCTGCCGGACCTGATGGTGTTTGCAAAAGAGCACAACCTGAAAATCGGCACCATTGCCGACCTGATCCATTACCGCAGCCAGAACGAAAACATGGTGCAGCGCGTGGCGGAGCGCCCGATGAGCACGGCATATGGCGACTTCCGCCTGATCGCCTTCCGCGACAAGCCGAGCGGATCGGCCCACCTGGCCCTCGTGCACGGCGACATCTCGCGCGATACCGAGACGCTGGTGCGCGTGCATCAGCCGGTGTCGATCCTCGACCTGCTCGAGTCGCGCGCCACCACCCACTCGTGGACCATGGATTCGGCGCTGGCCGCCATCAAGAAAGAGGAGCGCGGCGTGGTCGTGCTGCTCAATTGCGGCGAGACGGCTGATCAATTGTTTGCCCAGTTCGCGGCGCTCGATGCCTGCGGCACGCGCCCGACCGGCCGCGCGGCCAGCATGGACTTGCGTACGTACGGCATTGGCGCGCAGATCCTCAAGGACCTGGGTGTCGGCAAGATGCAATTGCTGGCCAGCCCGCGCAAGATGCCGTCGATGACCGGCTTCGACCTGGAAATCACCGGCTACCGCGCCAGTCCCGTGCCGGTATAAACTTCCCATACACACTATATATATACAACAAACACGAAAGAGGTCAGCCATGACAGTAGGAACCTATGAAAGCAATTTTGCCGGCGCCGGCTTGCGTATCGGCATCGTCCAGGCGCGGTTCAACGCGGACGTGGGCCACGGCTTGCTGTCGTCCTGCCTGGCCGAGCTCAAGCACCTGGGCGTGGCCGATGAAGACATCCTGCACGTGACCGTGCCGGGCGCGCTGGAAATCCCGGTGGCGCTGCAGAAAATGGCGGAAACCGAACAGTTCGACGCGCTGATCGCACTTGGCGCCGTCATTCGCGGTGAAACCTATCACTTCGAACTGGTGTCGAACGAGTCCGGCGCCGGCATCACGCGCATCGGCCTCGACTACGGCATGCCGATCGCCAACGCCATCCTCACCACCGAAAATGATGAACAGGCCGAAGTGCGCATGGCAGAGAAGGGCGCCGATGCGGCGCGCGTGGCCGTCGAGATGGCCAACCTGCTGATCGCGCTCGACGAGCTGCAAGCCGAAGAAGACTGATAGAGAGCATCACACATGAGCGACAATATTACCCACGCCAATCCCAGCAAGAACCGCACGCCGCGTCATCGCGCGCGCGAGTTCGCGCTGCAGGGCTTGTACCAGTGGCTGCTGAACAATGAAGACGCGACCACGGTCGTCAACAACATCCGCGCCGCCCACGGTTTCGACAAGGCCGACGGCGAGCACTTCGCTGCGCTGCTGTACGGCACGATCCGCGATTGCGTCTCGCTGCGCGAATCCTTTGCGCCGCTGATCGACCGCGGCGTGGCGGAACTGTCGCCCATCGAACACGGGGTATTGCTGATCGGCGCATTCGAGCTGAAGAACAACCTGGATATTCCCTACCGCGTCGTCATCAACGAAGCAGTGGAACTGACCAAGTCGTTCGGCGGCATCGACGGCCATAAATACGTCAATGGCGTACTCGACAAGCTGGCCGGGCGCATGCGTCCCGACGAAGTCGCTGCCGACAAGCGCCGTTCGTAAGCAGCGTGTACTGATAGAGAGAGGCCACCGGGGACGGTGGCTTTTTTTTGGCCGTAAAAAAGCCGCCCTGCGCATGCGCGGGCGGCTTCGTTCATTTCACAGGCGCGGCGTGCTTACAGCCCTGCGATCGCTTCCTCGGCAGGAGCGGCCGGCGCGGCAACCGGCGTTGGTGCTGGCGTGGCTTCCGGCTGTGGCGTCGCCACTTTCGCTGGCGCCTGGGCACGGCGTGCGAAGATCGTCGGCACGTTCTGGCCGTTGGCAACGAGCTTGAGCTTCTGGTACTCGGCCAGGACGCGCGAACCGTAGCCCGAATCGGTGTCGAAAGCGCCGGCGCCGACGTAGGATTTCAATCCGGCTTCCACCGAACCGCCCCGGGTCACGTAGTCCTTCAGGATCTGCGAGCCGACGCGGATGTTCGCGACCGGGTTCAGCGCCATCTGCGGGCCGCCCATGGCCTGGAACTTCGCATGGTGGATATTTGCCATCACCTGCATCAGGCCCTTGGCGCCCACCGGGCTTTCAGCGAACGGGTTCAGGCCCGATTCGATGGCCATCACCGCGAGGATCAGCAGCGGATCGAGCTTGATGTCCTTGGCCGTGTTATAGGTCGTGGAGACCAGCATGTTGGCGGCATCATTGGCGACCCGGTAACGCTTCGACAGCCAGGACGTCACCGCTTGCTGCTGACGGTGCGATCCGGCCCGGGCCGGATCGGCCATGACGACCGGTGCCGCCGCCGGCTTCGGCATTGCCGCGGCCAGCTGCATCGAAGCGGAGGCAGACGCGGAGGCGGCAGCAGGAGCAGCCGCTTCGACCTGCGCGGCTGCTTTTGGTGTCGCCAGGCTGGCAGCCTGGTTGCCCGCATCGGGACGCGCATACAGCAGCGCCACCAGGGCAATCGAAGAAACTCCCAGCAGCGTCAGGCGTTGCTGGGTGGCGCTCATGGAACTACTGACCGAATTGCGCACGGATGAACGCATTTCTGCGCGTGCAGCGGGCACGATGGCCTTGATTTGGCTGGACCTTGCGTCCGGGCCGATGGAACGATGTGACATCGTTGTCCCCTTTGTCGCGGCAAAAGCGGTCTCAACGCTGCGCAATGAGCGCTGCGGATGACTCTCCTGCCGTGCATCAGAAATATCGTTGGCCTCCGCCCTGCGGTCGACCAACGCCGTCATTGCTTGCTTCAGCACGCTGTCTTCCCGGTTGCGGGTCAAGCGAGTGGCTAACAACTGTCTCGGGGGTTTAGGCAGAATGCCTAAGGAAACACTCCTTAAAATGTCATATGGGGCCCCGACCCCGTGAATGTATGAGACCGGCTAAAATCGACACTATGGGTCGATATGGATTGCCGTCTCATCAAGTAGGACGGATTCTAGTAGCTGGTTTATACCGAGTCAATACTAACACAATTGATCTTCATTACTTTTAGATCTAAAGAAGCGTGCTGCAGTGCAGCAAACCCTTAATAAATCAAGTACTTGGCGTGGCTACTTAAACAACTGGCCGGGTGCGAAAAAAACGAATAAAAAACCGATGAACTATTCAGATTTACGTGATTTCATGTCAAAGTTACAAGAAATGGGCGAATTAAAGCGTATTTCGGTCCCGATTTCGCCCAATTTGGAGATGACGGAGGTATGCGACCGCACATTGCGGGCCGGCGGGCCGGCGCTTTTATTCGAACATCCGGTGGGACACGACATGCCGGTACTGGGCAATCTGTTCGGCACGCCGCGCCGCGTGGCGCTGGGCATGGGCGCCACCGACGTCAGCGAGCTGCGCAAGATCGGCCACGTGCTGGCGCGCCTGAAGGAGCCCGAACCGCCCAAGGGTTTCAAGGACATGATGGACATGGGTTCGCTGGTGAAAGCCGTGTGGGATATGTCGCCAAAGGAAATCAAAGGCGCGCCGTGCCAGGAAATCGTCTGGGAAGGCGCGGACGTCGACCTGGGCAGACTGCCGATTCAGCATTGCTGGCCGGGCGACATCGCGCCCCTGATTACCTGGGGGCTGGTGATTACCAGGGGCCCCAACAAGAAGCGCCAGAACCTGGGCGTCTACCGCCAGCAGGTACTAGGCCCGAACAAGGTCATCATGCGCTGGCTGGCGCACCGTGGCGGCGCGCTCGATTTTCGCGAACACGCCATTGCCACCAAGGGCCAGCCGTACCCGATCGCCGTGGCGCTCGGCACCGATCCGGCCACGATCCTCGGTGCGGTGACGCCGGTGCCGGACAGCTTGTCCGAGTACCAGTTCGCCGGACTGCTGCGCGGGCAGCGAACCGTGCTGACCAAAGCCATCGGCAGCGATCTGCGTGTGCCGGCGTCGGCCGAGATCGTGCTGGAAGGGCATATCTACGCGGACCCGGGCCATCCAAGCGGCTACGAGCATGCGCTGGAAGGCCCGTACGGCGACCATACCGGTTACTACAACGAGCAGGACAGTTTTCCCGTGTTTACGATCGACCGCATCACGATGCGGCGCAACCCGATCTACCACTCGACCTACACCGGCAAGCCGCCGGACGAGCCGGCCGTACTGGGCGTGGCGCTGAACGAAGTCTTCATCCCGCTGCTGCAAAAACAGTTCAGCGAGATCACCGACTTCTATTTACCGCCGGAAGGGTGCAGCTACCGCATGGCCGTGGTGCAGATGAAGAAGCAGTACGCCGGCCACGCCAAGCGCGTCATGTTCGGGGTCTGGAGTTTCCTGCGCCAGTTCATGTATACGAAGTTCATCGTGGTGGTCGATGAAGACGTCAATATCCGCGACTGGAAAGAGGTGATCTGGGCCATGACGACGCGCGTCGATCCGCTGCGCGACACGGTCATGGTGGAGAACACGCCGATCGACTACCTCGACTTTGCGTCGCCCGTCAGCGGACTGGGCAGCAAGATGGGGATCGACGCCACGAACAAGTGGCCAGGCGAAACCAATCGGGAGTGGGGCACGACGATTGCGATGACGCCTGACGTGAAGCAGAAGATCGATACGATCTGGCAGGAGCTGGGCATTTGAGACACACGGCGGCTGTCGGATGCCAAACTTCCCACAGCCGCCGATGCTCGGTTATAATGCGATCTGGCGGGCCCCTGCGCATTGTGGCATGGCTAACCTGGTCAGGTCGGGAACGAAGCAGCCACGGCCGTTCACCGCAAGTGCCGCAGATCAGGCTCGCCTCTTTGATCTTCCAGCTGTCGATCTTCCCGCTCTTCCGGCTCTTCCCGCGCTTCCTGCTTTTCGTTTCTTCTTCTTTCCCCAGTTCGCGTTCGACGATTGCCCGCCTTGCGCCATGCGCCGGCTTGCGTCCGCATGGGCTCGCCACTCTGGCGGCGCCGAGGATTGTCCTCAGCAGGGTCCATCTGCGGTAAAATCCCGGCATGTCCTATCAAGTCCTCGCCCGCAAATACCGCCCCAAGAACTTCGACACGCTGGTCGGCCAGGAGCACGTCGTACGCGCGCTCACCCACGCCCTCTCCACGGGGCGGCTGCACCACGCCTACCTGTTTACGGGGACGCGCGGAGTCGGCAAGACTACGCTGTCGCGCATCCTGGCCAAGTCGCTCAACTGCATCGGCCCGTACGGGCAGGGCGGCATCACCGCCACCCCGTGCGGCGTCTGCGAAGCCTGCACCGCCATCGATGCCGGGCGCTTTGTCGACTACATCGAGATGGATGCGGCGTCGAACCGCGGCGTCGATGAAATGGCGCAGCTGCTGGAGCAGGCGGTCTACGCGCCGAGCAATGCGCGCTTCAAGGTCTACATGATCGACGAGGTGCACATGCTGACCAACCACGCGTTCAACGCGATGCTGAAAACGCTGGAAGAGCCGCCCGAGCACGTCAAGTTCATCCTGGCCACCACCGACCCGCAAAAAATCCCGGTGACGGTCCTATCGCGCTGCCTGCAGTTCAACCTGAAGCAGATGCCGCCGGGTCACATCATCGGCCACCTGGAAAACATCCTGGGGCAGTAGCAGGTTGCCTTCGAGGTGCCGGCCCTGCGCCTGCTGGCGCAAGGGGCGCACGGTTCGATGCGCGATGCGCTGTCGCTGACCGACCAGGCCATCGCCTATGCCGCGGGCGAAGTCACGCTCGATGCCGTCCAGGGCATGCTGGGCGCGCTCGACCAGACGTATCTCGTGCGCCTGCTCGATGCGCTGGCAAAACAGGATGGCGCCGACCTGATGGTCGTGGCCGATGAAATGGCGAGCCGGAGCCTGTCGTACAACGGCGCGCTGCAGGACCTGGGCACCCTGTTGCATCGCATCGCGCTGGCGCAGACCGTTCCGGGCGCCGTGCCGCAGGACTTGCCCGAACTGGCCGACATCCTGCGCCTGGCCCAGGAATTCGATCCCCAGGAAGTGCAGCTGTATTACCAGATCGCGGTGCATGGGCGCAATGAGATGGGCCTGGCGCCGGACGAATACGCCGGTTTCACGATGACGCTGTTGCGCATGCTCGCGTTCCGGCCGGGGCAGGGCGGAGCCGAACAGGTTGCCGCCGGCGCGCCCGCGCCACGCGCGGCCGCGCCGGTGCGGCCCGCTGCTGCTGCTGCTGCTGCCGCGGCGGCACCCGTACCGCCGGCGCGGGCCGCGGCGGCAGCGGTGGCCAGCCACGCGGCGGTGGCGCCACCGCCGCCGCGTCCGCCTGCTGCGGCCGCGCCGGCACCGGCGGCCGCGCCAGGTGCGCCGGCGCCCGCCATGAGTTCCGCCCGCGCCGCCATCAATGCGGCGCTCGAAGCGGCGCGTTCGGCCAGCCGCGGCCAGCAGCCGCAGCCGAAGCGCTCCACCGCACAATCGAACCAGGCCGCGGCCGCCGCACAGGAAGCCGCGCCCGCGCCTGTTGCGGCCCGTCCGGCGCCGCCAGCGCCAGTCCAGCCGGATCGCCCGGCGCCGCCACCGGCCGCCAGCGCTGCCGGCGGCACAGCGAACAGTTCTGCAACCCCGCCGTGGCAAACCACGGCAGCGCCATCCGTCCCGGCAGCACCGGCAGCGCCGTCGGCCGCCTACGACGACAGCGGCAGCGAGCCGCCGTCCTGGGTCACGGAGTTTTCCGACGACACAGCCGTGGCGCACGATAGCGCCGAGGTCGCAACAGCGCCTGCCGTCACGCCCGCTGCGGCGCCCGTGGCCGCGCCCGTGCGTGCCCCGGCCGCGCCAAAGCACCCGTATGTGATCACCCCGGTCGAGCAGATCGGCTGGGACGGCAACTGGCCGGCGCTGGCGGCCGACCTGCCGCTGCGCGGCGTGTCGCAGCAGCTGGCGTTCCAGACCGAGCTGATCGAATGTGTCGCGCAAGGCAATCTTGCGACGTTCCGCCTGCGCGTGCCCATCGATACGCTGCGCGCCAGCGGCAACAGCGAAAAACTGTGCGCCGCCGTGCAGGAACGTTTTCCCGATATCAAGGTGGCGATCGAGACCGAAATCGGCCCGGTCTGGTACACCGCCAGCGCCGAAGCGCAGGCCCATCGCGAAGCGTGCCTGCGCACCGCTGAACAGACGGTTGCCGGCGACGCCTTCGTGCAAGGTATGATCCGCACTTTCGACGCCTTCGTCGTGCCGGGTTCGATCAAACCGGCCGCGGCCTGATCCCGGCGCGCCACCGTCCACTTTTTTAAATCGTCTTTTCGAAGGAACGCCACCATGATGAAGAACCAGCTCGCAGGCTTGATGAAACAGGCGCAAGCCATGCAGGACAATATGAAAAAGGCCCAGGAACAACTGGC
>Ga0265780_10001179_pt1 | contig 38150 bp, 35 predicted proteins | sample P1T30metagenome_FD_192432 | JGI IMG/M metagenome (GOLD analysis project Ga0265780, IMG submission 192432) | Plant litter microbial communities from East Loma Ridge, Irvine, California - P1 T30 | ecosystem: Environmental > Terrestrial > Plant litter > Unclassified | place: USA: California...
CCGTGGAGGGCTACGTGCTGAACGCCCAGGCCACCTATACCCAGCGCACCGACGACCGCCGCTTCGTGACCCTGACGCCAGTGCTGCGCTACGGCTTCCAGAACGAGCAGCTGCAACCCAGCCTGACTATCAACTGGCAGCTCGACCCCGTGAAGATGCGCCAAGTAGGGCTAATTGCGGGCCGCACTATCGAAAACTTCGACCGCAACTCGCAGCTCACACCCTTCATCAACTCGGTGTATTCGCTGCTGGCCAACCGCAACTACGCCAAGCTCTACCGCCGCGACGGGGCCGAAATCAGCTACTTGTGGGAGCCGGTGAATGGCCTTTCGGTGCGCGGCGCGGCCAGCTACTTCGACCGCCACGAGCTCGAAAATACCAGCACCTACCTCTGGAATGATGTGCGGGGCCGCGCTTTCACTAGCAACCAGCCCGAGGCCGAGGAGATGCCCGAAGGCACGGGTTTTGGGCGCAGCCGCGCCACTACCCTCTCGCTGCTGGTGAGCTACCGGCCGGGCACGCAGTTCATTACGCGCCCCGATGGCAAGTACAACCTGGGTACCAAATACCCCACTTTCACGGGCCAAATCCGGCAGGGCGTGGGCGTGCTCGGCACCCAGGTGCGCTACACGCTGCTGCAAGGCTCGGTACGCCAAACGGTGCAGCTGGGGCTGCTGGGCACGTCGGCCTACGAGGCCATTATTGGCGGCTTTGTGGGCAGCCAGGCCAACCTGACGTTCGTCGACTTTCGCCATTTTTCGGGCAACCGCACCTTGCTCACCGGCAATTTCAGCCAGTTTCAGCTGCTCGATTACTTCCAGTTCAGCACCCGCCACAGCTACTTCGAAGGGCATTTCAACCACCACTTCAACGGGTTTATCTTCAATAAAATCCCGCTGCTGAAAACCCTGAAATGGCAGGAAGTTTTCTCGCTCAACTACCTCCAGACCGCGCAATCGGGCCCTTACCTGGAGCTGGGCGCGGGCATCGAGCACATCTTCAAAATCGGCCGGGTCGATTTCTTCACCTCGCTCCAACGCAACGAGCCCAACCGCTCGGGCATTCGCTTTGGGCTTGGTATTTAGCGAGAACGCTCCTATTGCCGGTAGGCAATGCTACTCAGCAGGGAGCTTGTGGCATGGATTTTGGCCCGATTGCCTCACTCTATTTTCATTCTTTCCTCATGAAAACCGCCCTTTCCCTTCTGTTGCTTTTTACGCTGACTTTCGGTGCCCACGCCCAGCGCATTGCCATCAAGAAAGACCTCATCACGGTAGACGGGCAGCCTTACGCACGTATTGAGCAAGGCGAAACCCGCGAGTTTTACATCAGCTCGCCGCAAAATGAGCGCCTTTTCATCGTGCGGCAACTGACGCTGCAAGACCCCGTGGGCTCGGCCAACTACTTACAGTTCGTCTTCACCGGCTCCCAAACGCTGGTAGAAACCCCACGGCCCCTCGATGTCTTCAACATCCTCTACCCTACTACGCTGGCCCGCATGATATACAGCGCCCGCCTGCTCAAGGATGGCGCGCTTGACCCCAAGGCCGTAGCTGATTTTGCGGTGAACTATGGTGCTCCCTATTCGGAGCGTCGCCAAGCGCTAAACCAGCCGGGTGTAGTTCAGCCGGCGGTAGTAGTGCCGGCCGTACACTAAACGGACAGCCTACTTTACCTCTTCGTAATCTACGTACTCACCACCCCGAAACTCGTGCTTGCGCTCGGTACCAGCGGTAGTGGGCGGCACGTAATCGACGCGCACCTGGCCGGGCGCAGTTTCAGGCCGCGCTTGGTAAGCCTGCTGCGGACCGCCGCTGGGCGGGTAGAAACCGGCTTGCTGGGCCTTGTGTACCTGCTGGCGCACAAAGCTGCCGAGTACCGCTCGCAGCACCACGGGCAGCAAGTAGCGTACAAGGAGCGAAAACACCAGCAGCGCAAGAAGAACGGTCATGATAGGGAGCGAGCAGAACGAAAGAAAACAGTACGGCCAATTGGGGCGCAAGTTTAACAACGGGCGCGCCGGATTCGTGCTGCTGGGCCTCTTGTTAGGCACCGAAGCAAGGGCGCAATCGGTGCCGCCGCGCCCCGATTTTGCCCCGCTCTACCGCCCGGCGGCCAGCCGCCTGCTGGTCGAAACCCGGCGTGAGGGCGACAGCCTGCGCGTGCTGCTCAATCAGCCGGGCCAGCCCACCGGGCAGGCGCTGCCGCGCCTACGCCTCACCGTGTGGCCCGCCTACGATGCTAAGCAGCCGCTACTGCAAACCACGCCGCGCCTGCGCCTCTACCCCGGCGCCGACCCCAACGCGCCGACGCTGGTACTTACGGCGGCGCTGCCCGCCGCCCAGCTGCTGGCCGGGGCCGTGCTGCAAGCCCGCCTAGAGCAGCCTACGCTGAATAATCAGGCCGAAGGCCCCGACCAAAACCCGACCACCACGGCTTGGCTGCGCCTCACGCCCGAGCGCCTGGCCCGGCCCTTCGTGCTGCTCGATTCGATGGGCATGATACTCGGCCGGCCCTACGTGCGGGCTGGCGAAGCCGTGGTAGTGGCGGGATTTGGGCTGCCGCAGCCGGTGCGCTGGCGGCGCTACGCCGCTACGGGTGTGGCCGCTTTGCCGCCCTTCGCCGACCCGCGCCGCCAGCCCGCCGCCCCGCGCCAGCTGGGCGTGCTCGACTCGAGTGCCGCGCCGCTGCCGCCCGACCACCTGCTGCGCCTGCCGCAGCCGGGACTGTATGCGCTGCGCATGGGCGGCGCGGGCGGCGAGCCCGTGCGCACGGTGCCCCTGCTGGTTACGCGCAGCGACTTTCCGGGCCAGACCACGGCCGATGAGCTGATTGAAAACCTGCTCTACCTCACCACCGCCGCCGAGCGCCAGCAGCTGCGCCAAGCCGCTAATCCCAAGCGCGCTGTAGACCAGTTTTGGCTGACGGCCGCCGGGGGCGACCAAGGGCACGCCCGCGACCTTATTCGGCGTTATTATGGCCTCGTGACGGCGGCCAATGAGCTGTTTACCGGCCACAAACCTGGCTGGCTCACCGACCGCGGCCTGGTATACGTGGTGCTGGGCGCGCCCGCCACCGTGCGCCGCCTGCCCACCGGCGACGAGCGCTGGCAATACACCGAGCTCGATGCCAGCGGCCGCGAGCTCTCGTTTACCTTCCGCCCGCGCCCTAGTACCTTAGCACCTGATAACTATGAACTGGTGCGCCGCCCCGAGTATGAATCGCTCTGGTACGCCGCCGTAGAACGATGGAGAAAGACAACGACCGTCCGCTAACCGGCGGATTTGACGACGACTATGTGCCGCGCCGCTTCCGCGAGGGCGCTGGCGACAGCCGCCCCGAGCGCCGCGACAACCGCGATGCGCCCCGCGAAAATCGCGACGACCGCCGCCCTAGCGGCGACGCAGGGGCTAACCGCGCCCGCCCGCAGCGTCCGTTTTACGACGAGCAGGGCCGGCAGGTGCAGCGCAGCAAGCCCGCCGACGCGCCCTATAAGCAACACAATACCCGCCCGGCGGCCGACCGCAGCATCGACATGCTGTTTGGCCTGCGTCCTATACTGGAGGCGCTGAACGCGGGCCGCACGCTGGACAAGATTTTCCTGCTGCGCGGCACCAAGAACAGCATGACCCAGGACATTTCGGACCTGGCCCGCGCGGCCAACGTGCCCGTGTCGATGGTGCCGCTGGAGAAGCTGGAGGGCATGACCCGCAAAAACCACCAGGGCGCGGTGGCCTACGTGTCGCCCATCGACTTTGCCCCGCTCGACTCACTGCTGGCCGGCTTGTTTGAGGACGGCAAAGTGCCGTTTTTGCTGCTGCTAGACCGCGTGACCGATGTGCGCAATTTCGGCGCCATCGCCCGCACTGCCGAGTGCATGGGCGTGCAAGCGCTGGTAGTGCCCGCCCGCGGCGCCGCCCAAATCAACGGCGACGCCGTGAAAACCTCGGCCGGCGCCCTCAACCTGCTGCCCGTGTGCCGCGAGGCCGACCTGCACCAGACCATCCAGTTTCTCAAAAACAGCGGCCTCACCGTGGTGGCCTGTACCGAAAAGGCTGACGCCGACCTCGGCCACACCGCACCGGCCAGCCTCAGCGGTCCCATCGCGGTGGTCATGGGCTCGGAGGAAGACGGCATTTCGCCCGACCTGCTGCGCCTCTGCGACCAGCGCCTGCGCATCCCAATGAGTGGCCAGATTCAGAGTTTGAACGTGGGCGTAGCAGCCGGCATTATGCTGTTTGAGGTGGCCAAAAGCCGGGCGTAGTGACTAGCGTTGTGCGTATATTTAAGGCTGGGCACCCGCTCTGCCATCAGCTATACATAAAACAACTATGAACACAGAGGAAAGACTAAATCAACTCGAACCATTAGTAGCGGAAGCATTGGCCGTTTTGGACCGTCACACGGCGCAGCTTAAGCAGCTAAATAATGCCGTGGCTCAGAATACGCAAGTACTAATTCAGCAGAGTGATAATATCTCTTTTCTGCTGCGCGAGCACATTGTTATCAAGGACGATGTATCGACCCTGAAAGGCGACGTATCGACCCTGAAAGACGATGTATCGACCCTGAAAGGCGACGTATCGACAATAAGAACAGACGTTGCGGAGATGAGAGCCGAATTTGGCAGCAAGCTAGATTTGATTCTAGCAAAAATCAAGTAAAAGAAAGAAGGCCCGCTGTGTAGCGGGCCTTCTTTCTTTTACAACCAACCTATAGTAAGTAGCCCGGCTTAGTTATAGCCCGTGCCTTTTTTAGCCTTCACATCGGCTACAAAGTCCTTCACACGCTGCTCTTCCGAGCGCTGGCAGATGAGCAGCACGTTGTCGTGCTCGGCTACGATGTAGCCTTCCAGGCCCTGCACCACTACGAGGCGTTCGTGGGGCGTTTTGATGATGCAGTCCTGCGTGTCGTAAAGGATAACGTCGCCATCAACCACGTTGTTGGCAGCATCTTGCTGGCCCACGCGATGCAGCGAATCCCAGGTGCCGAGGTCGCTCCAGCCGATATCGGCGGGCAGCACGTAAACATTGTCCGCCTTTTCCATAATACCGAAGTCGATACTGATGTTGCGGCAGCGGGCGTAGGCCTCGTCAATAAAAGCCTTTTCCTGCGGCGTACCTAGCTCATGCTTGCCTTCCTCAAACACCTCGGCTACATCGCTAAGCGAGCGGTGAAAGGCTTCAATAATGGTGTCGGCACGCCACACGAACAGGCCTGAATTCCAGAGGAAATCGCCGCTTTCCAGAAACATCCGCGCCAACTCCATATTAGGCTTCTCGGTAAAGGTCTTAACCTTGTAGAGATTCGAGTCGGGCAGGCGGTTTTTACCCGTGTCCATGTACTGTATGTAGCCGTAGCCCGTATCGGGCCGCGAGGGTTGGATGCCGAGAGTTATCAGCACCTCGTGCTGGCGGGCGGCGGCGATGGCCTCCCGAATGAGGCGGCGAAACTCTTCTTCGCGCAGCACGGCATGGTCGGCGGGCGAGACAACAATAGTGGCCTGCGGGTCGCGCTGGGCAATGCGGTAGCTGGCGTAAGCTATGCAGGGCGCTGTATTGCGCCCGATGGGCTCGCCGAGAATCTGGTCTACCGGCAGCTCGGGCAAGTGCTGCTGCACCAGCGTCACGTAGTCGCGGTTGGTTACTACAAATATGTTCTCGGGTGGGCAGATGCCCCGAAAGCGGTCTACCGTGAGTTGCAGCATCGAGCGGCCTACGCCCATTACGTCGTGAAACTGCTTGGGGTGCTGCGTGCGGCTGAATGGCCAGAACCGGCTACCGATGCCGCCGGCCATCACAACAAGGTAAGTACTTTGCATGTAGAATAGAGTAAGGTTGAGCTTAGGAAGGGTCGTAAATGTAGCAGCTAAATTATGCAGCGGCTGGCCGCTGGGCCTGGCTGGCCGCTACGGCCTGCGTGCGGGCCAGTGCCGCCGCGTAGCTTCCGCGGCGGTAATGCTGCCGCAATTCCCACAATTCGCGAAAGCCGTGCAGCCCACCGAGTAGGCCGACCTTGCTACCGGCAGCGTCGTTCCAGCGCACGGCTTGCTCGCGCAGGCGCAGGCCTGCTTGGTACGCCAAAAACAGCAGTTCGACATCGAAGCCAAAGCGGTCGAGTTTGGCACTTGCTACCATCGGGCGGCACACATCGAGCCGAAAAGCCTTGAAGCCACACTGCGTATCGGCGTAGGGCAGACCGGTAATCAGGCGCACCATACGGTTAAAGAATCGTCCACTGGCTTCGCGCAGCCAAGGCTGATGCTGGCCAATCTGGCTGCCACTGAGCGCGCGCGAGCCAAATACCACGTCGTAATCGCCGCTCAGGATGGGCTCCAGCACGGCCGGCACTTCCTCAATCGGAGTGGAAAGGTCGGCATCGGAGAAAATGGCCACTGCTCCCTGCGCGGCCAGCAGCCCTTGGCGCACCGCATAGCCCTTGCCCCGGTTAGGAGTGTAGCTCAGTACCCGGGTAGCTACCCGGCCTTGGTGCGTGGCAAAGTACGCTTCGGCCACCTCCACCGTATTATCGGTCGAGCCATCGTTCAGTACTATTACCTCGCTGCTGTAGGGCTGCGCGCCCAAATAGGCCAGCACTTGGCCGAGCGTGGCTCCCAGGCGCGCCGACTCATTATAGGCCGGAATGAGAAACGAAAGGACAGGAGCAGCCAAAGCGGTAAAGGCAATTGTAGGCAACACAGTTGCCGGTGAAGTTAGCGCCGTTTTTTACACCAGCCCTTCGCGCAGCAAATCGTGCAGGTGAATAAAACCCGCGAACTGCCCGTCTTCCAGCACTATCAGCTGCGTGATGTTGCGCTGCTGCATCAGCCGGAGCGCCTCCACGGCAAATTCCTCCTGCCCGATAATAGCTGGCTGCGGCGTCAGAATATCCTTGGCCGTCAGCGAGTCGAGCTCGGTGAGCTGGCTGCGGCCCAGCATGCGGCGCAGGTCGCCATCTGTGATGATGCCCGCCAATTGGCCCTTGGCATCGAGCACGGCCGTGGCCCCGAGGCGCTTGCCCGATATTTCAAACAGCACCTCGCGTAGCGGGGCGTCGAGGGCCACTTGCGGGCGCTGGTTTTGGCGGCTGAGGTCGCCCACGGTCAGGTAGAGCTTCTTGCCAAGCGTGCCGCCGGGGTGCAGGCGGGCAAAATCCTGGGCCGAAAACTGGCGGCATTCGAGCAGGCACACGGCCAGGGCGTCGCCCAGCGCCATAGCGGCCGTGGTGCTGGTGGTGGGCGCCAGGTCGTGCGGGCAGGCCTCGCGGCGCACGGGCGCGTGCAGCACATATTGGGCCTGCCGGGCCAGGTACGAGTCGGCATTGCTGACGAGCGCGGCCAGCGGCACGCCTTTTCGGCGCAGCAGCGGCACCAGCACTTTTATCTCGGGCGTGTCGCCGCTCTTACTGATAGCAATGACGAAATCGTCGGCCTGAATCATGCCCAAATCGCCGTGAATGGCGTCGGCCGCGTGCATAAATAGCGCGGGCGTGCCGGTGCTGTTCAGCGTGGCTACCAGCTTACTGGCAATATGGGCGCTCTTGCCCACGCCGGTGGCCACCACGCGGCCCCGCAGGCCGAGCAGCGCGGCTACGCAACGCTCAAAATCGGGAGTGGCGGCCACAGCCTGGGCCACGTCGCGCAGGGCGTCGGCCTCTTCGAGCAGCACTTGGCGGGCCAGGGCCAGCACATCAACGGGCGCGGGCAGCACGGGAAAATCGGATATCGGATGCACGGCCAAAGCTACGGCGAGTCGGCTTAGCGGCACGAACCGCCAGTTGAAGTACCCTGGCCCAACGCGTTAAGTACCGCCCTTTTGGCTCGTTTCAAAAATAGCAGGCGTGCAAACCCGTTTTCATTATAAAAGATTCCCTTTGTGCTTATCTTCGTTACTTTCCCTCGCCCTCCTTTATCACCCTGACACTATTCCATGCCGATGCTTGCTACTGCTGAGCCACTGGCTCCCGCTGCCCGAATCAAAACTAAACTGAAGGAAGTATTTGGCTTCGGCCAGTTTAGGGGCACGCAAGAGGCTGTTATTCAAAATATTATTGCCGGGCACAACACATTTGTTATCATGCCCACCGGGGCGGGTAAGAGCCTGTGCTACCAGCTGCCGGCCCTGGTAATGCCGGGCACGGCCATCGTGATTTCGCCGCTTATCGCGCTTATGAAAAACCAGGTCGACCAGCTCTCGGCCTTCGGCGTGAATGCGCAGGTGTACAATTCGACGCTGACTAAGACGGAGATGAACCGCGTGCGCAAAGACGTGATAAGCGGCGAGGTGCGCCTGCTGTACGTAGCGCCCGAAAGCCTTACTAAAGAGGATACTATCGCCTTTTTGCAGAAAGCTACCATCTCGTTTGTGGCTATCGACGAGGCACACTGCATCTCGGAATGGGGCCACGATTTCCGGCCCGAATACCGCAAGATTCGCGGTATTATCGACAACCTCGGCGGCAAGATTCCGCTCATTGCCCTCACCGCTACCGCCACGCCCAAAGTGCAGCTGGACATCCAGAAAAACCTGCACATGGACGATGCCAGCGTGTTCAAAACCAGCTTTAACCGCACCAATCTCTACTACGAGGTGCGCGCCAAGCGCAACACCAAAAAGCAGCTTATTCAGTACGTGCAGTCGCACAAGGGCAAGGCGGGCATTATCTACTGCCTAAGCCGCAAGAAGGTAGAGGAAGTGGCTGAGCTGCTGCGCGTAAACGACGTGCGCGCCCTCCCCTACCACGCCGGCCTCGACCCGCACACCCGCATGCACAACCAGGACGCGTTCCTGAGTGAGGACTGCGACGTAATTGTGGCCACCATCGCCTTCGGTATGGGTATCGACAAACCCGATGTGCGCTTCGTGATTCACTACGACGCGCCCAAAAGCATCGAGGGCTACTACCAGGAAACCGGCCGCGGCGGCCGCGACGGCCTGGAAGGTAACTGCCTGATGTTCTACAGCTACGATGACATTCTGAAGCTCGAAAAATTCAGCAAAGACAAGCCCGTAACCGAGCGCGACAACGCCCGGCAGCTCTTGCTGGAAATGACGAACTACTCGGAATCGTCGGTGTGCCGCCGCCGGCAGCTGCTGCACTACTTCGGCGAGCAGCTGGACACGGACTGCGGCTTTTGCGACAATTGCCGCCACCCCAAAGAGAAATTTGAGGGCGTGGAGCACGTCAGCCTCGCGTTGCGCGCCGTGGTGCAGACCGAGGCCCGTTTTGGGCTCGACCATATTGCGCAGGTGCTGCTAGGTTTGCGCAACCCGCACATCGACAGCTACGGGCACGACGGCCTGCCAGTATACGGCCAAGGCAAATCCTTGAGTGGCGACATGCAGGTGTGGCTGTCGGTGTTGCGCCAGTGCTTGCTCAACGGCTTGCTGGAGAAGGAAATCGACTCCATCGGCATGGTGCGGATTACTGAAAAGGGCATCGATTTTATCGAGAACCCGCAGCGAATTACGCTCACCAAAGACCACGACTTCGAGGCCGAAAAGCAGGAAGAGGACGACGTGGAGAAGTCGCAGCAGGCGGCCGGCCACGACGAGGCGCTGTTTACGCAGCTCAAAGAGCTGCGCAAGCAGGTAGCCAAGCAGAAAAACCTGCCGCCCTACGTGCTCTTTCAGGACCCAAGCCTGAAGGAAATGGCCACCACCTACCCGCAAAGCCTGCACGAGCTGACGCACATCGCGGGCGTGGGCCAGGGCAAGGCCCAGAAGTTTGGCGCGCCCTTCGTGGCCGCCATCAAGAAGTACGTGGAGGATAACGAGATTGAGACGGCGGCCGACGTGATTATTAAATCAACGGTGAACCGCTCAAAGCTCAAAATTTACATTATCCAGCAGATTGACAAGAAGATGGACCTCACGGGCATTGCCCGCAGCCAGGGCATCTCGATGGCCGACCTGATGGAGGAAATCGAGCATATCTGCTACTCGGGCACCAAGCTCAACCTCAACTATTACATCCGCGAAGCGGTGGATGAAGATAAGCAAGACGAGATTTACGACTACTTCATGACGGCCACGACCGATAATATCGCGGTGGCCATGAATGAGTTGGGCGCGGATGATTTCACGGAGGAAGAAGTCCGGCTGATACGCATTAAATTCCTGAGCGAAGTAGCCAACTAGACCGCGGATTCAAACGGATTTTTAGGATTTAACGGATACGCCTGCTGCGCAGGCTGGCTAATTTGAGGCCGATTTTAGTACTCAATTGTATAGTCAGCTTGCTTTAGCAAGCGTATCTGCGAAATCCGATTAATCCGTTTGAATCTGCGGTCCTCTTTTATGCCCTTGCTCACTTCCGACGATTTTGTAGAAACCCTGGCCAAGCTGCGACAGCGGGGCGCAGGGTTTTTGCTTTCTAAGCTTAACCTCAACGCCCTGGCTCGCACCCAGAGCGCATTTGACGACCCTAGCTTGCGAACTGCTAATTGGTGGATACTGCCCGCCGTGCGCGGCCGCTGGAACGCCAAGATTACCGGCGACCCGGCCTGGCCCTACGAAGGCTACGTGGTAGAGAAGTACCTGCGCGGGCGCACCGGCCTACGGCTGTGCTCGCTGGGCAGCGGCAGTTGCAGCCACGAGCTGGCATTTGCCCGCCATTCGGCCTTCGAACTAGTCGAGTGCGTGGATATTGCCGAGACGCTACTGACCAAAGCGGCCGCCCAGGCCGAGCAGGAAGGCCTGACTAACATGCGCTTTGAAGTGCGCGATGTGAACCGCCAGCCCTGGCCCACGGCCGCGTACGACGTCATTCTTTTTCACTCGGCGCTGCACCATTTTCGGCAGGTGGAGGCGGTGGTGGGCCACGTGTGGCAGGCCCTGCGACCGGGCGGCCTGCTGATACTGAACGATTACGTAGGCCCAAATCGCCTGCAATGGACGCCCGCCCAGCTAGTTGCGGCCAACCAACTGCTGCGGCAGCTACCCGCGCCCTACCGCCGCCGGTACATGGCCCGCCAGCTCAAAACGCGCATTAGCGGGCCGGGCCGCCTGCGCATGCTGGTAGCCGACCCATCAGAAGCCGTGGAAAGCGAAGCTATTTTGCCGGCCATTCACCGCCAGTTTACGGTGCTCGAAGAAAAGCCCCTCGGCGGCAACTTACTAACCCTAGTACTCAAAGACATCGCGCACCATTTTTTACCAGAAGACGCGGCCACGCAAGCGCTGCTGCGCCAGCTTTTTGACGCCGAAGACGATTTTCTGCTGCATAACCCCAGCGACTTGCTATTTGGCGTGTACCAGAAAAACTGACGAAAGGCTTACTGCGCAATGCAGTTTGCCTAACGCACAAAAAAGCCGTTTCCTGGTTGGAAACGGCTTTTTTTATGAGCATTCAGGCACCAAGTCTACTAGCAGTACTCTTCGAATGCGCCTTGCAGGTTGTTGACGATGCGCATGAGGTCGGAGCCCTCAATGTGGTAGCGCTCAATCATGTGCACCAACTCACCGTCCTTAAACAGGCCGATGCAGGGTGAGGAAGGCGGGTAAGGCAGGAAATGCTCGCGCATTTTGGCCACCGCGTCGGTCTCCATGCCGGCGAAAACGGTCACGAGTTTCGTGGGCTTTTTGTCGGCGCTGGCCAGGGCCAGCTTGAGGGCGGGGCGCGCTTTGGCGGCTGCGCAGCCACACACCGAGTTCACGGCCACCAGCACGGTGCCTTCTTTCTCAGCGAGGGCCGCGTCCACTTCCTGCGGCGACATTAGTTGCTCGAAGCCAACCTCCACCAAATCCTGGCGGATGGGGGCTACCATGTATTCGGGGTAAACAGCCATATTACAGTAGGAGAAAAATGAGAAGCGCGGGTTAGGCGCTGGTTTTTACAAAAATACGCTTGGCGCCGCGCCGCCTTCCATAAGCAGCAACCCACTCAAAAGGTTCAGACGATTTTTGGCCAGCGTAAGCGAATAAAAAATGTTTGTGCTTTTGCACTTTTTTCTTTTTACCTTTAGCCTGATAATGAGTTATTCTGTAATAAAATTCTTGCAATTATCCAAATAATATTCAGCTTCACCCCGGTTTGACTGGCAGCCAACTGGGCGGTTTAGTCAGCTGTATTCAATTCTTATTCCTTTACTATCGACTGCATTAGGCTATGATTTTTTTTACTCGCTCCCTACTGCTGCTAGCGGGCTTTTCTTTGCTTGGAAGCACTTTGGCTCGCGCTCAGAATGTGCCGTTTACTAAAGAGCACTTCAACATTGATAAGGACGGGCTGAAGCTGGCCCAGCACGAAATAGCGGAAGGCGACCATGAAATGGGGGCCGACCCGGCGCGTTTCGGGGCCGCCCTGCCGCACTACCTGCGGGCGCAAAAATTCAATCCGAATAACGCGTTGCTCAATGCGAAGATTGGCGAGTGCTACTTGCATTCCTCCACGAAACAAGCTGCATTATCCTACTTGCAAAAGGCGCAGCAGCTCGACGCAACTGCCGAGCCGCGCATGCATTATTTGCTGGCGCGGGCGCTGCACCTGAACGGGCAGTGGGCGGCCGCCATCAAAGAATATGAGCAGGCCCGGCCCGTAGCCGCCGACGCTACCAGCGACGACGTGGCCGTGACCACCGACGACCTGGCGCAACGTGTGCGTGAGTGCCACCGCGGCCAGCAGCTGCAAGCCAAGCCCATCCGGGTGCTGCTCGAAAATGCCGGCCCAGCCATCAATTCGCCCATGTCGGACTACGCGCCCCTGATTTCGGCCGACGAATCGGTGCTGCTGCTGACCTCGCGCCGGTCTGGCTCGACGGGCGGGCAGCTCGACAGCGAAGGCGACGGGATGCTGGAAGACATTTACCAGAGCGACTGGAATGGCACGGCCTGGGGCCCCGCCCACAACCTGGGCGCGCCCGTGAATACGGCCAGCCACGACGCCACGGTGGGCCTCTCGGCCGATGGGCAGCACCTGCTGGTGTATCTGGAAGACAATGAGGGCGACATCTACGAATCTAACCTCGTGGGCAGCGTCTGGAGCAAGCCCAAAAATCTCGGCACCCGCATCAATACCAAGTACCATGAATCATCAGCCTGCTATTCGCCCGATGGCAAGTTTCTGTACTTTGTGAGCGACCGGCCGGGCGGGCGCGGCGGGCGCGACATCTACCGCGTGGAGCTGGATGCCCGCACGCCGGCTCAAAACCTAGGCTCCGTCATCAACTCGCCCTACGATGAGGAGGGTGTTTTTATGCACCCCGATGGCAAAACGCTGTATTTCTCCTCTAAAGGCCAGAGCTCGATTGGCGGCTACGACATCTTTAAGTCGACCCTGCTACCGACTGGCCAGTGGAGCGAGCCCGAAAACCTGGGCTGGCCCATTAACACGCCCGACGACGACGTGTATTTTGTGATGGGTGCTTCGAACCAGCACGCCTACTACTCGACCGACCAGCCAGGTGGCCTCGGCGGCAAAGACATTTACCGGGTCACCTTTTTGGGTCCCGAGCCCGCCGCCCCGGCCCCCGTGGCCCCGGCCAAGACGGCGAAGCCCGCTGCCCCAAAACCCACCACGACCACCAAACCCAGCGCGCCTCAAAAATCTGGCGCGCCCCAAAAACCCGCCGCGTCGAAGGTCGCAGGCGCTAAAGCCGCAAAGCCCGCCCCCGCCCCAGCGGCGCCCAAGCCCGTTTCGGTGGCACCAGTGGTGCCGATGGCACCCGCCGCCGCGCCAGTTCCGGTGGCGGCCACGGCCCACGTTACCATCCTAAAAGGCATGATTACGGACGCGGTGAGCCGCAAGCCGCTGGGCGCTACCATCGAGCTGGTTGATAATAAGAAAAACGAGGTAGTAGCCACTTTTCAGGCGAATGCGGGCACGGGGCGCTACCTCATCAGCATGCCTTCGGGGGCCAATTATGGCCTTGCGGTGCGGCAGCCGGGCTACTTGCTGCACTCGGCTCATTTCGACCTGCCGGCCAGTGCGCCCTACGTCGAATTGCTACAGGATATTGCCCTCAACCGGCCGGTGCCCGGTGCTACGGTGGCGCTGCACAATATTTTCTTCGTGCCGGGCCAAGCTGAAATGCGCGTTGAAAGCGCGCCCGAACTGGTGCAGCTCAAGCAGCTGCTGGCCGAGCAGCCAAAATTGCGCCTGGAGCTTATTGGCCAAACCAATGACCCGGCCGATGCCGACGCCAGCCTCGACCTCAGCCAGCAGCGCGCCGAAGCCGTGCTCACGTACCTGGCCACCCATGGCATCGCCCGCGCCCGCCTCAGCGTAGCCAGCCCGGTTGCCACCGACCCCGTGGCCTCGCTCAGCGGCGGCGGGCTGCCCGTCAGCAGCCGGCCCAATGGGTTTAAGGTTGTGGCGGGTAAATGATTCGGCTTTTCACCAACTACTTACCAGCGTTTACCGGGCAAGAGCCCGCGCTAATCGTGCTAGCCCGAATCAGGCCAAATCACCTGCCTAACTTGCCGGCACAGTCCGGCTTCGACCATTCGCCAGTGACTGGCCTGGGGTTTTGATTTTCGTATTTATGCGGCGTGGTACTGGTTTTTGGCGGGTAGTGCTGGGGCTGCTTTTGGTGCTGAGCGGGGCGGCTAAGGCGGCTCAGTTGCCGCAGCCTACGGCCTTTGTCAAGCAGTTTGGCCCAAATGATGGGTTGAGCCAGCCGTTTATCTACTGCCTGCTACAAGACCGGCAGGGCTACCTCTGGCTGGGCACGGCCGAGGGCTTGGTGCGCTACGATGGCACCCGTTTTCAGACCCTGACCACGGCCGATGGCCTAGCCGAAAACTTTGTAACCGGCCTGTGGGAAGAGCCCGGCACTGGCCGCCTCTGGGTGGCGCACAACCTGGGCGGCCGCTCGCTACGGCCGGTGCCGGGCGCACGTTTCCAGCCTCAGCCCGCTACCGCCAAGCTGCCAGCGGGCTGGCACCCGCCCACATCGGGGCCAGCGGCCCCCGATTCGGCGCGCCTGCGGGCCTACCTGCGCCGCTACCAGCTAGGCCTCGATGCCGATATGGTACGGCCAACCTGCCTACTTGAAGACCAAGATGGCAATGCCTGGCTCGGCACGGCCGGCCAGGGCCTGTGGCGGCACAGCGACCGGTTTGCGCAGCTCCTACACCTGCCGACCAACTACGCGGCCGCCGGCGTAGCGCTGGCCGCAACGCAGCCGGGTATCCTGGCTTCCTTTGGCAATCAACTAATTAGTCTACCCACTGCGCTCACCGATGTGAACGCAGCCAGCCCGCAGCCCGCGCCCATACGCACGCTGCTACCCCGGCCGCCAGCGCTAGGTAGCGGCACCTGGCAGGGCCGGGCGCACGGCGGCGTGTGGCTGGCCACAGCGGCTGGAGCGGCGGCGCGCGTGCCGGGTTTGCCCGCCGACCTTGATGTGGCGGCGCTGGCTTACTCGCCCACGTCCGGGCTGTGGGTAGGCACTGTGGCCGATGGCCTTTACCACCTGCCGCTGTCGCCAACGGGGATGGCAACAGGCCCGGCCGTGCAGTACACCACCGCCAACGGCCTGTTGCACAACCAGATTTATGCCCTGCTGGCCGACCGTAGCGGCCGCGTGTGGGTAGCCACGCACGGCACCGGCCTGGCCGCCTGGCACCCTGGCCACCACCACTTCGAGCACTACAAGCTGAATACCAGCGGCCTCACGGCCAACGCCTTAGCTGAGGATATCAACGGCACTATTTGGGTAGGCACCGAGGGCCAGGGGCTCTACTACTGCCCGACCGGCCCGGTGCGCTGGCAGCATTTGGGGGCCGCCAGCGCGGGGCTGCCCGACGACTACATTTCGGCCATCCTGCCCATGGGCCGGCAGCTGCTGCTGGTGCACCCGCAGGCGCTGGCGCTGCTCGACGCCGAGCAACATACGGCACGCCCAATTCGGCTGCTGGCGCGCAATTTTTTGCCGGCCGCTGCTAGCTCGGGGGGCGCACGGCCTACCGTGTGGGTGGCCACACAGGCGGGCCTGCTGGCCATCGACTGGGCCGCGCTTCAGAGTTGGACAGCCCACGTGGCGGCCGTGCCCAGCCTCGCCCTCACTGGGGCTGAGGTAGATGGCGAAGGCCGCCTGCCCACTGCGGTGGGCAAATTATCGGCGCAACAGCACCGCGTCAGCTTCGCTTTTCAGGGCCTGAGCCTGGCAGCGGGCGACGAGCCATTGCTCTACCAATACCGCCTGCGCGGCCTTTCGGACGAGTGGAGCCGCCCCAGCCCGGCCGGCGAAGCGCAGTTTCCGGGCCTGGGCGCCGGGCGCTACGTACTGGAAGCGCGCGTACGCTACGCCAGCCCCGCTACCGCGCCCTGGAGCCCGGTGGCAAGCGCCCGCTTTAGCATTGCCACGCCGTGGTGGCGGCAGGGCTGGGTGCTGGCACTGGGGTTTTTGGCGCTGGCGGCGGGCGTGCTGGCCGTGGTGCGCGGGCGCGAGCGCCTGCTGCGCGCCCAGCGGGCGCAACTCGAACTAACAGTGCACCAGCGTACCAGCGAGCTGCGCCAAAAAAACGCCGACATCGAGCAAATGAACGGCGACCTGCTCGTGGCTCGCGATGCGGCCGAGGCTTCGCGCAGGGCCAAGGCGCAGTTTCTGGCCAACATGAGCCACGAAATCCGCACTCCGATGAACGCGGTTATCGGCCTCACTAACCTGCTCCAAAACACGCAGCCCACCCGCGAGCAGGCCGAATACCTCACGGCCATCGGCTCGTCGTCGCAAAACCTGCTGGTGATTCTCAACGACATCCTCGACTCGTCGAAGATGGAGGCCGGCAAGCTCACGCTCGAGCAAATCCCCTTCCGCCTGCCCGATGCGGTGCGCCGCCTCAGCACCATGTTCCGCTACGCGGCCGATAGCAAAGGGCTGCTGCTGCGCGTGGAAGTGGCCCCCGAAGTGCCCGCCGCCGTGCTCGGCGACCCTACCCGGTTGCAGCAAATACTGGTAAACCTGGTAAGCAATGCCCTGAAATTCACCCGCCAGGGCAGCGTAACGGTACACGTGGGCTTATCTGCCGCCGCGCCGCCCGATGCGGAGCACGTCGCGCTGCGCTTTGCGGTGCAGGACACCGGCATCGGCATCGCGCCCGATAAGCTGGGGGCCATTTTCGAGGACTTTTCGCAGGCCAATGCCAGCACCACCCGCGAGTTTGGCGGCACGGGCCTGGGTTTGAGCATCGCCCGCAACCTGGTGCAGCTGCACGGCGGCTGGCTGGGCGTGCGCAGCGAAGAAGGCGCGGGCTCCGAGTTTTTCTTCGAGGTAACCTACCCCGTGGCCGACGCCGCGCAGGCGCAGCCCGAGGCGCACGCCGGGCCGCTACCCGCCTTCGAGCCCGCCCTGCGCGTACTGGTGGCCGAAGACAACGAGCTAAACCAGCTCGTAGCACGCAAAACGCTGGAAAACTGGAACGTGCAGGTCGTTATTGCCGCCAATGGCCGCCTAGCCGTGGAGCAGGTTACGCAGGCCACCGAGCCCTTTGATGCCGTGCTCATGGATGTGCAAATGCCCGAGCTTGATGGCTACGCGGCCACCCGGGCGCTGCGCGAGCTTTTCCCCGATGCCCGGCACCTGCCCATCATCGGCCTCACCGCCTCGGTGCTGCCCGAAGACCGGGGCCTGGCCCTGGCGGCCGGCATGAATGACACCCTAGCCAAGCCCTTCGAGCCAGCCATGCTGCACGCCCGGCTAGCCTATTTTACGGGGCGCACCACGGCCGGAACTGCGGCGCCAGCCAGCGAAACTCGGCCGGCTCCGCAAGCAGAAGGCCCGGTAACGCTGCGGCCCAACTGGCAGCTGCTTGAAGACTTATCCGGCGGCAATACCTTGTTTATTCAGCAGATTGTCAACACGTTCCTGCAAGAAGCGCCGCCACTGGAAGAGCTCCTCACCGCCGCATTTCCGCACGATGCGGCGCAGGTGGCGCAGGTGGCGCACAAGCTCAAGGGCCAGGTGGCCTATTTTGGGGTGCCGGTGCTGCACACCCAACTCGATGAGCTTGAGCGGAGTGCCCGGCGCGAGGATTGCGCCCACTGTGAGGCGCTGCTACAGGCTATTCATCAGCAATTTGGGCAGCTCTACCCACTTTTGCAGGAGCGCGCCTAAAATCAGACTAGTAATTTCTACTTTTGCCTATATTCCGCCGTTTATGTTCCTTGTCACTCTTCTATTTTTCATCCTGTTATTTTGGCATAATTCATCAAAGGCATTACTTTTATACAATTATCAGCTTTACTAAAATAGCTATTATGAAACCTAGCTCTTCTATGACTATTTCCCCTTCTGAGTCAGCCGCCGCCAGCTTGCCGCTTCGCTGCTTGGTTGTCGATGACGACCCGCTATCCGTGCAGATAGTGCTGAATTGCATCGCCAATACACCTTTTTTGCAAGCGGTAGGCTCCTGCACCAGCGCGGTAGCAGCGGCCGAAATGCTGCGCACCCAAACGCAGCCCATTGATGTACTTTTTCTGGATGTCGAAATGCCGATGATGTCGGGCATCGACCTTTTGCGAATGCAAATTGAGTTGCCGCAAGTGGTGCTCATCACCAGCAGCGATAACTACGCGGTGCAGGCCTTCGAATTTGCCGTGGCCGACTACCTGCTCAAGCCACTGTCGTACCCGCGCTTTTTGCAGGCCGCCCAAAAGGTGCTTGAGTTGATAAGTGCCGAGCGGGCCACCGAAGCCGAAACCGTTGGCCTGACCACCCCGACTACGGAGCTGGAATTTACGTTCGTGAAGGTCGATACCAAGCTCGTGCGGGTCGATTTCAAGGATGTGCAGTACGTAGAGGCGTTGGGCGATTACGTGCACATCGTCACGAGCCACAGCAAGCTCATCGTGTACAGCACGATGCGGGCCATTGAGGAGAAGTTTCCGCCCTCGCAGTTTTTGCGCGTGCACCGCTCCTTTATTGCCAATATCAACTGCATTCAGGCGCTGGAAGACAACTCGTTGCTGATTAAAGACAAGCACATTCCGGTGGGCCAAACCTACCTGCGCACGGTCCTCCAGCGGCTCAATCGGCTGTAAGCGCCGCTTCCGTGGGCGTACTTTGCCCGTGGGCGGGGCCGCTTGCCACAGCGCAGGCAGCCCGCTCGCGGGCAACTCTTGGCATCTATTTTATGAATGTATCGCGTACACTATCAGTTACCGTAGCTATAATCACCAGTGCCCTTGCCGGCCAGGTAGCCCACGCGCAGGCAGCCGGCGACAACTGCGGGCCACCGATACTGCCGCAGCTGTGCGTAGATTTTGACGCCAGCCGCTCCGTAGACCCGGCCGTTGGCCCGCTCGTGTACCGCTGGCAAATGGGCGACAGCACCACCCTCACGGGCCTCACCGTGAGCCACTGCTATAAGCGCCGCGCCCGCTACCAGGTGGTGCTCGACGTGCTGGTACCCGCCACTGGCGAGGTGCGCCCGGCCGAAAAGACCTTTGAGGTAGACCTACTGGCCCAGCCCGTTATCTACTTCCGCCTGCCCACGGCCACCGTGCGCGTGGGCCAGCCCATCACCTTCGACGCGCTGGATTCGGGCCTGCCTACCTGCCAAAATGTGGCCTACATCTGGGATTTTCGCGATGAAACCACTAAGCAGGGCCGCCGCATCGAGCATACGTTTCGCCGGGCGGGCCGCTACCAGGTGCGCCTGAGCCTGCGCGGCTACGGCCCCGGCGATTGCGCCAGCAGCCACTGCGCCACGCAAGAAGTAGTGGTAGAGCCTTAATGCCGTCAGCAAGGCGTAGCAACCTTATTTACTGCGGCTTACCAACCCGCAAAATATCCAGCGTCAGCTCCCATAGCCGCTCGTAGGGGATGATTTCCACTTCGGCATCGGCATCGCCCACCATGGGGGCCTGGCTTAGCTGCGCCAGCCGCTGCTGGCCCCTTTTGGCTAGCACTTCGGCGTCAAATTCGGCTTCGGGCAGCAGCATCAGCAGGCGCAGCAGCGTGCGGCTGCGCAGCGTGGCGGCGTCGCGCAGGTGCCGCTGCTGGTACTTGCGCAGGCGTTCGAGGCGCGTGAGCACGGGTTCTAACTCGCGCTGGCGCAGGTAGTGCAGCAGCTGAAACAACAGAATGGCCACGTTGTGCCCCCGCTTGTCGCGCGTAAACTCGGGCACCATCAGTAAGGCAGAAGTGGCCATGTGGTTGCGGCGGCGGGCGGGCAGCATCTCTTCAGGCTGCACAAACTCTACGTAGGCCTGTAGCAACTGCCAGCGCTCCTGGGCCGTTGGCCGCTGCTTCGGGAAAGACGGGTTTTTGTGCGCCACGTGCAGCAGCCGTAGCGCGTGGTCGTACTCGCCGGCGTGCAGCGCCAGCAGCAGATAGTGCTCGTAGAAGTAAAACCAGTTGTTGGAAGTGGGGTGCAGGTCGGCTGCGAAGTCCTCGGCCAGCTTGAGGCCCGCCTTGTACTGCCGGCTGCGCAAGTGCGCATACACACTCATAAACTGGTTGAAGCGCTGGTCGAAGCGGCGCTCATTAAGCTTACCTTGGCGAAGCTGCTGCGTGGCCGCCGTGGTATAGCGAATCACCTCGTCGTAGTGGCCCGTGAGTTCCGCATACAGCACCCGCAGGCGGTACAGCGCCAAATACGTGGCGAATGTGTCAGCTTGCTGATGCAGCTCCTCGGCCCTGGCAATGTAGCCGGGCATTTTGGGCAGCAAGGTGCGGCGCATCGTCACGGCCCGCGCCATGGTCAGGCTCACTTCGGTATAAAGCTGCTCGGCTTCCTGCTCATACACAAGCAATTGACGCAGCTTGGCCAGTTTTTTCTTATGCGCGTTGTATTTGTGCAGCTGCCGCTGCTCGGCATACAGGGTGCTCAGGCGCTGGCAGGCTTGCTCAGCGTATTTGGTAAACTCCCCCTTTTCGGCCTCGCGCAGGCAGCGCCGCAGCAGGCGCTCACTAAGCCGGTATTCGCCCTCCAGGTACAGGATGGTGACTTTATGCAACAGGTCGAGGCATTCGAGCTCGTAGCGTCGGGCTACCAGCAGGCGGGCGTCGGTGTGGTCCAGAAAAAACAGGTGGTTCAGCAGCTTGTCCTGCACCCTGGCCCGCAAGCGCGAAAAAGCCGTTTGGCTGGCTTCCGAACCTTTGCCATATATCTGCTTAGCGGCTTGGGCACCAGTAATATGGGCATCGGCCGCCAAAATAGTGGCCAGCTGGGTTTCCTTGCCTGGCTGCCGGGCATCCAGGTCAAGCAAAGGTTCATTCCGCAGGCGGCGCAATGTCACAATTCGCGCCAAACTCGCAATTTCTTTCATCAAAAAAGTGCCTTTGCAGGCTCAATAGCGCGATTCAGGCGAAGGTAAGCCCTAAAAATAGCATATAAAAAAACAACGACTTTGTCCTTTTTTAATTCCCGGCCGAGCCGAACCTTTGTAACGTCCACAGGTGAGCTTTTTTCTTACGAAGCGATGTCACAATTTCTACTTTTTCTTGCAAGAAGCCACTAGCACAAAGTCCATTTTTTTATGGACTTTGGCTGTTTATGTCGTTATTTTGCCCGTAATAATCCCAAAAATTATAATAATCTTCAATGTCCGGTTTACGGAAACATTGTCCTTTTCAGCGCCTCGTTTGGTAGGGAATTTTGCATCAGTTAATCACCTACCTCTCCCCTCACTACCATGTTTGACCTGATTGTACTCGCGCTGATTCAGATTGCCACCCTCACTGGCACGCCTACCAACAGCATCGGCAGCACCGGCTGGGACCACGACTACACCGGCACGCCTACCAACAACATCGGCAGCACCGGCTGGGACCACGACTACACCGGTACGCCGACGCCTACTACGCCCGCCGACCCGAGCATCGGCAGCACGGGTTGGGACCACGACTAGTCCTCAAAACCCGTTACTTCCTTAACTTGCCGGTATTGAGTTTTAAGCCGCTGGTTAAATGAAGTACGTGTGGATTTGGCTGCTGCTAGCTATCGGCAGTAGTGCGTGCTCAGATAAGCATCAGAAACATAACATTGTTAGGATTCGCTGGGTGCGCGACCCCGAGAATCTATCGCCCTTGGTGCAGCCCAATCAGAATGCGGTAGATGCCCTGAATCTACTGCACTGTAGCTTATTGCAGCTAGACGTGGCGACTGGTGCGCACGTACCCGCCCTTGCCGACTCGCTGCCCAGCGTGCGCCTGGTGGGCGACTCCCTTACCGAACTAAGCTATCAGCTACGCCGGGCGGCCACGTGGGATAATGGCCGCCCGGTACTGGCTAGCGACGTAGCCTTCACGCTCAAGCTTTACCAGTGCCCAGGGCTGCCCAACGAAAGGGTGCGGGCGCAGCTCAGCTTTATTCGGGCCATCAAGCTCGATGCCGCCGCGCCCCGGCGTTTCACCCTCGTTTGCCGGGGGCAGTCGCCCGATGTCCGTCTCGAAACCGGCGATTTTCCAATCTTGCCCGAAGCCACCCTTGATGCGAAGCATACCCTGCGGCGCTACTCACTGGCGCAATTAGCCAACCTTTCGGGCCTCCCCCCGCGAGATACCGCCCTCAGCGCGTTGGTGAGCCGCTACCAGCATGCCGACCCCAGCCACCACCCCGAGCGCCTGCCCGGTTGCGGTGCCTACCGCCTGCGGGCGTGGGAAATCGACCGCTTTCTGACCTTCGTGCGCAAGCCGCACTGGTGGGCCGATACGCTACGGCCCACGCCCTTTGTACTGCAAGCCCGCCCCCGGCAGCTCACGTATCTCATCATTCCGGATGAAGCCACCGCCGCCCTGGCGCTGCGGCGGCACGAGCTGGATGTGCTGCCGCAGCTATCGGCACGGGCATTCAAGCACTTACGGGAAGCCGACTCGACCAAGCAAGAGCTGTCTTTTTATTCGCTTGCTTCTTACGAGCTTCTCATGGCTGGCTTCAATACCCGCCAGCCGATACTACGCGACTCTTTGACGCGCCAAGCCCTGGCTCGGTTATTTGACCCCGCAAAGCTGCTGCAAGCTACTCAGTTGGGCCAGGGGCTGCGCACTGCGAGCTTGGTACACCCTGCCAACCGCCGCTATTACAATGACAGCCTGGCCCTGCCTGCCTACGACCCTAAGCAGGCGGTGTCTTTACTAAAACAAGCCGGCTGGCAGCGCCAGGCGGCTGGCTGGGTGCCGGCCAAGACCAGGCAAACTCCGCAGCCGCTGAAGCTACGGATGCGCTACCGCGCCGATGATGCGGTTTTCGCGACCATCGGGCTCCAGTTTAAGTCGGCCGCTACCGCACTTGGCATCCCGGTAGAATTGCTACCCACCGAGGCTTCGTCGCTGACGGCTGCCCTGCAAGAGGGTGACTTTGACATCTATGTACGCAAACTGAGCAGTACGCCCTTTGCCTTCGACTTCACGATGCTGCTGCACTCGCGCACCATTCCGAAGAGCAACTTCACGAAATTCAGCACCCGCACCACCGACCACCTCATCGAAGCCATTGTGGCGACCGGTGCCCCCGCTCAAAAGCGCAAGCTGCTGCGGCGCTTCCAAACGATAATTCAGCAGCAAACGCCCTTGGTGCCGCTCTTTTTTCTGCCTTATCGCCTGGCCACCGCTCGCGAGCTGCAACACTTGTACCCATCGGGCTACAAGCCCGGCTACTACGCCGCCGCCGCCACCTGGAACATCGCCGGCACCGCCGCAGCGGTGGCGCCGTAAGCTAGCTATGCCATGAAACGCTGGCTGCTGCGACAACTCGGACGGGCCGGCTTAGCGGCCTGGGCTACGGCTTCGCTGGTGTTCATCCTGAGCCGACTACTAACGGTGGGCGCCGAAGACGCGATGCTCAGCAGCGGCAATGACTTACAAGTGCGGACTGCGGCCACGAGCGCGGCGGCTCACCAGGCTCTGCGGCAGCGCCTAGGGCTCGACGAGCCGATTTTTTACGTTACCCGCATCAGCCGCGAATCGGCTACCTGGCGCTGGCACGGCACCCACAACCAATACCACCACTGGCTGGCCGGGCTGCTGCAAGGGCAGCTAGGCTGGTCGTATCGCGATGGCCAGCCCATCGGCCCCAAGCTACGCACGGCGCTGGTGTATACGCTGCCGCTGGCGGGCCTGGCGGCGGCGGCGGCTACGCTGGCCGCGCTGGCCCTGGGGCTGGCGCTGGCGGATGGGCCACTGGCGGCGCCTCTCACCGGCTGGCGAGCGTCTTTGCAGGTGGTGCTCACCAGCTTACAGGGCATCCCGGTCTTTGTGCTGGCACTGGGCTTACTTTTTCTATTTGCCAATCCTGACGCGCTCAACCTTTTACCAGCCTATTCGCTGGCCGATAACCCCGACGGCTTGCCGCTCGGGGACTACCTGCTCCAGCTCATTATGCCCGTGCTGACGCTGGTGCTGGCCGTGCTGCCTGAGCTAGCGCTGCCGCTCGCCGCCGCCTTGCGCCACGAATTGCGCGCCGACTATGCCACCACCGCCCGGGCCAAGGGCGTGCCCGCCGCCATCCTGCTGCGCCGCCACGCCCTCCCCAATGCCTTGCTGCCGCTGCTCACGTCTTTTGCGAGCCTGCTGCCCAGCCTGTTGGCCGGCACGGTGCTAGTAGAATCCGTTTTCTCCCTGCCCGGCGTGGGCCGCCTGCTCGCCGAGGCTGCCGCCAGCCACGACTACCCGGTAGTAGTGGCTGGCGTACTGGTCACGGCGGGCGGGCGCCTGCTGGGCCTGGCCCTGGCCGATGCCCTGTATGCGCTGGCCGACCCGCGCATCCGCCTCGCCTTATGAGCCGACTACTGCGCCGCCCTCGCCTTGCAGCTCTCTCCTTGCTCGCCACTGGCTGGCTGGTGACCGTGGGCGTGGCTGGCCTGCTGGCCCCTTGGCTACCACTACCGTTTCCAGCCGGGGTGCCCGACCTGCTGCACGTAGCCGAGCCGCCAAGCTGGGCCACCGCACCCCGACACTGGCTGGGCACTGATTTATTCGGGCGCGATGTGCTAACCGAGCTACTATTTGGGGCCCGGCAGGTGCTGCTGCTTAGCCTGCCTGCTACCGGGCTGGCCGCACTGGTCGGCGCGCTGGCCGGTGGTGGCGTGGGCTTTTGGGGCAACCGCGGCTGCCGGCTGCCCTTAGCGGCTTGGCTGGTGCTGCTGGCCGCAGTGTGGTGGCTACTTGCGCTGCCCGGTGGTGGGCAAGCCGCCAGCTTGCTGCTGGGTGCGGCGGCCCTAGCTTGGTGGGCCGCGCCGCGCTGGCCGTGGGTTAGCCGTGCGGCTTGGTTGCTGCCGCTCGATAGCCTTTTCCAGGCGGCGGTTACGCTACTCGGGGCCGTGCCCCGGCTGGTGCTGGTGCTAGCGCTGGCGGCCGGCCCGCCTCTCTCGACGGGCAAGCTGCTGCTGCTGCTGGTAGCCGTGGCCTGGCCCGAGCCCGCCCGCCAGGTGCGCGCCCAAATGCTGCGGGTACGCACGCTGCCATTTGTGGAGGCTACCCGTGCGGCGGGGCTGACTACCAGTCGCATATGGCTCCGGCACGCACTACCCCACGCCTGCCGGCCCCTGCGCGCCACCGTGCCCCTAAGTCTGGCCAGCCTCATTGGGCTAGAAACCACCCTGGCCTTTTTAGGGGTCGGCCGGCCCCCGGATGTTTCCAGTTGGGGCCAGCTGCTAAGCATGCTGCGCCAGGAGCCCAGCGCCTGGTGGCTACTAGCCAGCGCCGGCGGCGCGCTGCTCCTTACCCTATTAGCCTTACAGCAATTGGCCCGTGCTAACCGCTAATTCCGGTCTTTTTTCAGCAAAAAAGCCGGCTAAACTGGCCGATTCTGGCTGGTTCAATGTCTTGTTTTCGTACTTTTTTGACAAAAAAACAAGTAGACAGCAATTTTCTTATTTAGTATAATATATTATTATCCAGCATTTTATATAAAAAAATAACCCAATGACCAGCTTATTATTTTCAATTATACTGGGTTTTTTAGGCCTTTCGACCCATAAATATCCTGAATAGCCAATGTCTTAAAAAATGCGGGTTTGTCCTTTTCATGGCCAATAGGCTGCCCTAAAATTGTATCAGAATCCGGAACTGAGTTACCAATCAGCCCAGCTTTCTCATTCCTCTCTAGTTACTACATGCCATGAGCACTACCTATTGTTTCAACCAGGCCCTATCGGCGGCAGGAGCTTTGGCTGAAGATTTTTCTTATCTGTCGGCCGAGCGTGATTTTATGACGCCAGACGGACGCCTAGTGCCCCGCGCCCTGGGTGAAGCAGCCCTGCGCCAGCGCACGGCCCTGTTGGTAGGTGGCCTATTGGTGGGCTTTTGGCCCTCCCAACCTTAATCAGTGTCTTGTTTTATAGCCTTGCAAACCCTGCCTTCAGGCAGGATTTGCCATAAGTTTCGCGTTATCCAGCGTCCAGTATTCGAGTCCAGTTATTAAAAAGCGGAAGGTTTATAGCTGAAAAACCCGTTGGCCCTGCCAACGGGTTTTTTTACGTTTGAGCAGTTTGGTGCGCCAGCAAGGCAATACCTTCTCTAAAAGAGCGGGGCTGAAAGCCTAGCTCGCGCTCGGCTTTCTCGATAAGAAAACCCGTGCGCGCCGGCCGGCGCCCCGGCTGCGTAAAGGTCGAGTTATCGACGCGCTCCAGCAAAGAGCGGTCGAGGCCAAAAAAATCAGCCACCTGCTCGGCCATTTCGAAAGGCGTAAGCATCTCGTAGCCACTGATGTGGAAGATACCCTGCGCCGACTGACGAGCCAGCAGCCAGCAGCCTTCGGCCAAGTCTTCGGCCAGGGTCGGCGTGCGCCACTGGTCAGTTACCACCTTTATTTTCTGGCCTTTGCGCAGCGAGTCGCGCACCCACAGCACGATGTTGCTGCGGCCACCGCCGTGCAGCGTGCCATACACCAGCACCGTGCGGGCAATGGCCCAGCGCAGGCCGGGCATGGCCTTCAACACGCCCTCGGCAGCCAGCTTGCTCGCCCCATAGTGGCTAATGGGGTCGGGTACCGCCTCTTCATCGAGCGGGCCTTCTTTCCCATTGAATATGAAGTCGGTGCTAAGGTGCGTGAGGTGAATGCCCAGCTCAGCGCAAGCAGCGGCCAAATACTCGACGGCCGTTACGTTCTGGGTCCAGCAAGCCGCTTGGTTGAGTTCGCAGTCATCGACCTGGGTCATAGCGGCCGTGTGGATGACGTGCGTGGGCAGTTCCTGCGCCAGCACCTGGCGCACCTGCGCCGCATCTGCTACGTCGAGCGGCACGAAAGGCACTTCGGGGTAGAGGTCGGCGAGCCGGTTGGCCCCCCTGGCTGTGGCCACGAGCGCCACCTCGGGGTGCTGGTGCAGCAGGTCCACCAGCTTCTGGCCGAGTAGTCCGTTGGAGCCGGTGAGCAGAATTTTCATCTTGAAATCAGTAAAAACAGGCGGGCCGCCACAGTACCCGGTTTGGTACTGTGGCGGCCCACACACAGTCGTTAATACTTGTAGCCGTAGAGGGCCACAATTTTCTTTTTCTTAATTTTTTCCACCTTCATCGTCATTTTCAGGTCGGTGAGTGGGCGGTCGCGGGCATCTTTGGGGAGGGTTGCTATCTTATCAATTATTTCTTGGCCCTGAATAACTTGCCCAAATACCGTATATTGGCCGTCCAAAAAATGCGTGCCCTGGTGGTTTTCGACCAAATAAAACTGACTGCCGCTGCTGGCGCGCTGCGGATTGGCAAAGTCGCCCTGCCGGGCGGCGGCTAGCGAGCCATATTCGTGCTTGTGGCCGGCGGCCAGCTCGGCCGGAATAGTGGGCTCGTTGGGTTGGCCCTGGCCGTCGTTGTTGGGGTCGCTGTCCTTGGAGTTGGCATCGCCGCCCTGCACCATAAACTGCGGAATGACGCGGTGAAACGTAGTGCCGTTGTAGAAGCCCGATTTAGCCTTTTTAAGGAAGTTTTCCCGGTGCAAGGGCGTGTCGGTGAAGAGGATAAGCCGAATATCACCCAGGCTGGTGCTGATGGTAACTACTTCGTCTTTCTTACTTTTCAACGGATTTTTAACCGCCCAGCTGGTAAAACTCAGCAGTACTAAACCGAACAACAGCGCGAGGCGAGACAAACGAGCAATCATAGGAAAAGGCAATCACATTCGACCTAAACACAAAAATACACCGGATAGCCCAGCAGCTACAGTTCGCCCCGCTGCTCGCGGATGCTAGCCAAAATAGCTTCGCCGCCGTGGTTCAGCACCCGCTCGGCTAGGGCTAAGCCAAGGCCTTCGGCCTGCTCGACGGGCGCAGTTTGTGCAAAGTCCACGTACTCCTCGCCGCTGAGGCTCACGATGCCGGCGTGCAGGTGAATGTCGCCCGCCTCGGTGAGCGTGGCCAGGGCAAACGACGGAATGCTACACCCGCCTTCCATACGGCGCAAAAAGGCGCGCTCAGCCAGCAGGCAACGGTGCGTGGCGGTGTGGTCAAGCGCTTGTTTCACCTTAGCCTTCAACTCCTCATTTAAGAAGCGTGAGCACTCGACCGCAATGCTGCCCTGCCCCACGGGCGGCACAAATTGGTCGGTGGGCAGGTAGTACCGGATGAGGCCGTCGTAGCCCATACGGTGTACGCCGGCATAGGCCAGCACCAGCGCATCGTACTGGCCCTCTTCGAGTTTACGCAGGCGCGTCTGGAGATTGCCACGGGCTTCGGCCGTGTTGGCCTGGGGGTAGAAGCGGCGTAGCAGCGCCTTGCGGCGGGTGCTGCTGGTACCGAGTAAAATGCCGGGGCGGGCAATATCAAAGTCTTCTTTAAAGCTGACCACCACGTCGTTGACTTGCTCGCGCTCCAGGAAAGCCAACAGTTCTAGGTCGGGCGGAATGGTGCTTTGCACGTCCTTAGCCGAGTGGATGGCCAAGTGCGTGTCGCCGCGGCGCAGGCTTTCTTCGAGCTCTTCGGTGAAGACGCCTTTGGAGCCGATTTTGGCCAGCGAGCGGTCGAGAACCTGGTCGCCAGTGGTTTGCATGGGCACTATTTCGGTGGGCAGGCCGGCTTGGTTGAGCAGGCTGGCCACGTGCTCGGTTTGCCACAGGGCGAGGCGCGAGGCGCGGGTGGCGAGGCGGATAGTTGTCATGTTTCTGGTTTCTAGTTACTGGTTTCTGGTTGGCAAGCCTCCAAATAACCAGCAACCAGAAACCAGCAACCAGCAACCAGAAACTAACTCCAGAAACCTCTATTTCAGTCTTTGGGCAATAATAAGGAATGGACGCGCAGCCCATGCACCGGGTTGTACTCCAACGAAGGAGCGGGAATTTTGAAGAACTGCCCGGCGCTGACCAGCGGCTGCGCGCCCCAGCCGCGCACACCCGGCAGGCGGGCCAGCGTGATATCGGGCGAGAGGTAAAACTGCCGGTAGCGCCGAAACTTCACCTCCTGGCCGTTGGCGTCAAAATACGGTGGGTTGGCGTGGCCGCCAGTCATGCCGCTAGCGCTGTAGCCCAGGTCGAGGTTGAGCCAACGCGGAAACGACGGCCCCACCGGCAGCACCGAGGCCACGTTGAATGACAGCCAATATTGCTGGCCGTTATAGTCCTTTAGCATCTGGTTGCCAGCAGTTTTTCCTAGCAAATTAGGCCGGTAGAAGGGATAAATACTTTGCCGCCAGCCGTAGCGCAAACTCACTTTCTGCTCGCCAAAACCGTACTGCTGGCCCATAAACAAGGCTACGCCGGTGAGGTTGGCCGCCATGTCGCCCTTGGAGAAGCCCCAACCTTCGGAGCGGCCGTCAAAGGCCTCAATAGTAGTCTGGTAGAGCAGCGCGATGAGGCCGCCCGTGAGCACCGAGGCCCGCTCATTGACGCCGCTCCAGCGAAATAGCTCGTATTCGCCGCGCCCGATGGCGTAGGCAGTGGTGGCGTGGCCCACCTTGTCCATTTGCAGCCACTCGCCGTTGTCGTCGAAGCTGTGAAAAGGCACGCGCTTGGTGTACCAGGTTTTACCTAAGAAGTAGGTAGTCAAGGCATAAACTATCGCCGTACCGGCCACCACCCCAATAAACCGGCCCTGGTGAATGCCGGTATCAGCGGGCGGCATCGGGCCAGGCATACCAACCACTTGCGCCCGCGCCGGCCGCAGGTGCAGGCTAGCTAGGAGGATAAGGCAGGTGAGGCGGCGCATAGGGCAAAGGTCGGGGATGTACCGTAAGCTTTAGCTTGCGAGCGAGCAATGGTGTGAGCGAGCGTAAACAAGCGCCGCTGCTCGCCCGCAAGCTAAAGCTTACGGTACACTCAGGCGCGGCGCAACTGCTGACCCAGGCGCAGTGAGGCATCAATAAATACCATGCGCGGGTTGGCGTTGCGCTCAATGTGGTAGTGAGCTGTGTTTAGCTCTTCGGTGAGCTGGTCGGCATTGCGCGGCGTCACAAACTTGCTGAAACCCTGCACAAACTGCTGCTCGCCGCTGGGTAGGTGCGGCACTAGCTGCGGGTCGAGGCCGTAGAGCAGCACCTTGCGCAGCAGCCCCAGCGAAAAGCTGAGCTGCTCCTTCTGGTTTTCGCGGCCCATCTTCTGAAACTCGTCGGCCAGCACCATTACGTCTACCATCTTGGCCGAAAAGCACTTGCGCATCCACTTAATAAAAAACTCGGCGTAGTTGTGGTCGGCGCTCTGGTCGCGGCTCGCGATGGCGGCCCCCAAATTGCCTTCGGCCAACTGCGCTACCTGGCGGGCCTTGGTTTCGGGCACGTGGTAGTGCGTGGTGAGGTACGCCGTGATATCATCTTCCGAAAACGGCCGCACCGCCACCGGCTGCACCCGGCTCAGGATGGTGGGCAGCAGCCGCTCGGGCTCATTGCTGACGAGCAGAAAGATGGTGGTGGGCGGCGGCTCTTCGAGCAGCTTGAGCACCGCATTGGCGGCGGTGGGGTGCATCAATTCGGGCAGCCAAAGGATAACGATTTTAAACTTCGCCTCAAACGCCTTGAGCGAGACTAGCTTAAGCAGCGAGCCGGCTTCCTCTTTCGAGATGCTACCCTGCTTGTTTTCGGCCCCGATGTGCTGCATCCAGTCATTGAAGCCTTGGAAGGGGCTTTCGGCCAAAAAGGTGCGCCACTCGGCCGCGAACTTGGCGCTCGTGGCATCTTTAGGCACCGACTTGGTGGTCGTGGTGGGCAGGATAAAGTTAAGGTCGGGGTGTGCCAATTTGCCCATTTTCAGGCACGCCGGGCAGTGGCCGCAGCTGTCGGCGGCATCGTCGGCGCGGGCCTCGCAGTTGAGGTACTGCGCGTAGGCCAAGGCCAGCGCCAGCGCCGCCGAGCCTTCGGCCCCGCGGAACAACTGCGCGTGCGCGACGTGCCCGCGCTGCACCGACTGGCGCAGGATTTCTTTGAGGGCGGTTTGGTTAGGGATATAGGCGAACTGCACTGCTTGATTAATTATCGCTTATTTTCAGAGGCTTGCGGCGCTGCTTGTGCTGCCAGAGCAGCTTTATCGAATTAAAGTAATCTGAATCGAAGCTAATTACTTGAATCTCTGAGATAATGAATGGCTCAGTGTCTTCGGCTGACTGCGTGGCACCATTGGCCCATAACATAGTAGACCAAAAGTGAACTGCGTCAGCGCTATTAATCCAACCGAAGAAGGTGCTCTCCTCCTCATCTCTAAATTCCACGAGTCCATATTGGTGTTCAACCCACCGCAACATATCTACTGTGTTCCGAAATCCAAATTCAGGCGGTATTTCTGCTTTGATACCTTTTAACTTCAGCACCTGCTCTACCAGTTTGCGACCCTTGCCAGGTTTGCGCGATGCAATATGGTTCTTGGCTAGTAGCACGTAGCCATCGACTACGTAATCGACTGGAATATGCCGCAACAGTAGCCAATCCTCATTTTCGGCCACCCATAGGCCTACCTCGTCGGCATCCCAACCAGCCAGTTGCACATATTCCACTCGATAGGGCTTCATAGCTAAAGGACGGGTTTTTTCTCCCAAACTCTATCCTCTTCCGTCTGCCTAAATACCTCTCTAACAACAGCCTCTTCTACCTCATCATACGCCAGCCCGCGCCGGCTCATCACGCGTTCGGCCACCTCGGCAAACTTGTCGAGCTTGAAGGTATCAAACCCCGACGCGCCGCCCCAGCTAAACGACGGGATAAAGGTGCGCGGAAAGCCGGCCCCAAAAATATTTGCCCCCACGCCCACCACCGTGCCGGTGTTGAACATGGTGTTGATGCCGGCCTTAGAGTGGTCGCCCATGAGCAGGCCGCAGAAGGTTTGGCCGGTATTTACAAAGCGGTGAGCGGCGTGGCTCCATACTTTCACCGGGGCGTAGTTATTCTTGAGGTTGGAGGTATTGGTGTCGGCCCCGAGGTTGCACCACTCGCCGATGACCGAATTGCCGAGGTAGCCTTCGTGGCCTTTATTGCTGTGGGCCAGCAGGATGCTGTTACTCACCTCCCCACCCACTTTGCAATACGGGCCGATGGTATTGTCGCCGCGCAGCTTGGCACCTACGTTCACCACCGCACCTTCGCCCAGCGCCAGCGGGCCTTTGATAATAGCGCCTTCCTGCACCTGCGAGTTTTTACCCAAGTAAATAGGGCCGTTTTCGGCATTCAAAATCGCAGCGCGGATTTTTACGCCCTCCTCAATAAAAATATTCTCCGGCGCGTACACAATGGTGTGCGCGTCGCCGACTGGCTGCGAGGTACGGCCCTGCGTGAGCAAGGCAAAATCGCGGCGAATTTCCACACCATTGCGTAGAAACAAGTGCCAGGGCCGGCTGATAACCGCCACGGGCTCGGCTACTTGCACCTGCTCGCGCAGGCCGTCCTGAATAAGCTCGGCCACTTGGCCTGCATCGGCGAGGTGGGCGGCCACCAGCATCTCATCGCAGTAAAGGCCCTGACCGGGCGTGAGGGCCTGCACCTGGCGCACCAGTAGGTCGTCGGGGCACACGGCGCCGTTGATGACTAGCGCAGGGCCGTTCACCTCACCGGCCGGGAACTTGGCCTGCAAGTAGGGCTGCGTGAGGTAGCCCACAGTGGGCGCGCCCAGGCGGTGCTGCCATTTTTCGGCCAAAGTCAGGATGCCGCAGCGCAGCGCCGCCACCGGCCGCGTAAAGGTGAGGGGAAGCAGGTGCGGCCGGATGGCCGGGTCGTCGAAGAGCAGAACGCGCATTGTTTTATAAGCTGTTAGCTACTAGCCGTTAGCTGTTAGCTCACTGGTTTCTATTCCCGAAATTACAACCAGCCGGCTGGGCCGGGGCACAAAAAAACTCCTTTCGGGGCAACCGAAAGGAGTTTTAAAAAGCTAACGGCTCGCAGCCAATAGCTAACTGCTTGGCAAAAAGCTATTCTTTGCCTGCGCTGCTCTGCGCCTTGCTGGCGTAGCGCGTGCGGAATTTCTCCACGCGGCCGGCCGTGTCGATGAACATGTTTTTGCCGGTGTAGAAGGGGTGCGAAGCGCTGCTTACTTCGATTTTAATCACCGGATAGGTGTTGCCATCTTCCCACTGAATCGTCTCGGCCGAGGTCATCGTGGAGCGGGTGATAAATTTGAAGTCCGACGAGGTGTCTTGGAAAACTACCTGGCGGTACTCGGGATGCGTGTCCTTTTTCATATCGGGAGGGCCTTTTTACCTAGTAAACCCTGCCGATTTTGCGGAAGGGACTGCAAAAGTACGAATTACGCACGAAAGAATCAACGCCTTCTAAAAGTATAGCTTCCTGACGCGGCGGCACATACTTGGCTTTTACCCATAATTTCTTGGTTGGCGAGGGCTTTCGCCTATATTTGGTTATCGACTGCCTTAGCGGCCGGTTCTATCTGTGCAACAACTCTACGTCCTACGCAGGTTTTCGAGCTGGAGCTTCCGGCTGAGCATGGGCGTGGCGCTACTCGTGAGTAGCGCCGGGCTGGCGGCCAGCCTGTTGGTAGGGGCGGCTATCGGCAGTGCCGGCGCACAAACGATAAGCTGGCAGCCTATCAGCCGCCCAACTCAACCAACCAATGAGTTACCGCCAAGCCAGCAATCAAGTGAGCCAGCTCTCCCAGAATCGCTCAGCAGCTTGGTGCCAGCTTACCCCACTGCCTCAAGCACAACCGTAAGTACGCCGCCCGCTAGCCCGGCCAGCGAGCAGCTCACCAGTACCGACGCGACGTTGCTACCCACGGCCAGCGCGCTCAAAAACACGGTGCAGCAATCCTGGCACACCTTTAAGCAGGCTTTTCGGTAGGTAATAAAGCAGTATTTATTGGAGCGAATAATTAATTTTTCGTTACCGAATCGCACTTTTGTTTTCGTAACCGCGCTGTGGCAGCGCGGTTTTTTAGTTTACAACCCCTCCCCTGTTCTTTCCAAGATGCGCCTCTGCTTCGCTTCCAACAACGCCCACAAGCTCGATGAGATTCGCCCGCTGCTGCCCGCCACCGTGCAGCTGCTGAGCTTGGCCGACATCGGCTGCCACGAAGAGCTACCCGAAACCCAACCCACCCTGGAAGGCAACGCCCGCCAAAAAGCCCAGTACGTGTTTGATAACTACGGCGTAAGCTGCTTTGCCGACGATACCGGCCTCGAAGTACAGGCCCTGGGCGGCGAGCCCGGCGTGTACTCGGCCCGCTACGCGGGCCCCCAGCGCGAGTCCGCCGACAACGTGGCCAAGCTGCTGCACGAGCTAGCCACCCAGCCCGACCGCCGGGCGCGCTTCCGCACGGTCATCGCCCTGGTGCTACCCGATGGCCAGGTGCACGAGTTTAGCGGTGAGGTCCACGGCACTATTGCCGCCCTGCCGATAGGCAGCCGGGGGTTTGGCTACGACCCCGTATTTGTGCCCTTCGAGGGCGACGGCCGCACCTTCGCTGAAATGACGCTGGCCGAGAAAAACCTACTCAGCCACCGGGCGCGGGCGGTAGAAGGACTGGTTGAATTTTTGCAAAAGCTGGCGTAGCTAGTAGTACGCCTGTTAAGAAATAGAGACGCAACAGTTTACGTATTGCGTCTGGATGCATTACCCAGCAACGCAAGACGCAAACTATTGCGCCTTTACTTGTTAACAAAGCTTTTTACGCTTACTTCGCCTGGCTCAGCAGCTGGTTCAGCGTCTCCTGTAGCTTCTCGCCGCGCAGGTTGGTGGCTACGATTTTGCCAGTTGGGTCAATGAGGAAGTTTTGCGGAATGGCCTGTACGCCATAGTCTTTAGCGGCGGCATTTTGCCAGTATTTCAGGTCCGATACTTGGTTCCAGGCCAAGCCGTCTTTTTCGATGGCTTTCAGCCAGGCTTCGCGGCCGGTGTCTTTGTCGAGCGATACGCCCAGGATAGTGAAGCCCTTGTCCTTAAACTTATTATAGGCCGTTACCACGTTCGGGTTCTCGCGGCGGCAGGGGCCGCACCAGCTCGCCCAAAAGTCGATGAGCACGTACTTACCGCGCAGCGACGAGAGCGCCAGCGCCTTGCCCTCGGGCGTGGTTTGGGTGAAATCGGGCGCCATGGCTCCCACGGCTACGCGCTCCAACTGCTTGATTTTGTCGGCAATGCGCACACCCTGCGGCGTGGCCCGCAGGCGCGCCGACAGCTGGGTAAACCGGGTGCCGTAGTCCTTGGCATCGGGTGCGTAGCCCACGGCCTGCGGTAGCACAAACAGGCTAAACCGGTCGTCGGGATGCGCCGTCACGTAGGCGTATTGCAGCTGGCGCTGGGCTTCCTCATTAGCATCGGCGCGGGCCTCGATTTTGTCGAGCTCGGCGGCAGGTATTTGGGCGGTGCGGCCGGCCATGTACTGCCTCAGCAGGGCGTCGTATTCGGTGCGCAAAGGCTTCATTTGGGCCTTTAGCTGGGCCGCCGAGGCATTCAGCGGCGTGCCCTGAATGGTGGCTTTGCTGGCCGAGTCGAGCGTAGTTACTTTAATGGTACCCTTTTCTAGGTACAGCGGCGCATTATCCCGCGAAGCGGCCAGCGGCGCACCCTTGTGGCTAAGCGTGAGCGTGGCCATCACCGGCGCGGCCAGCGTGCCGCTGAAGGCGAACGCCCCGCCCTTCACCACGGCCGAATCGACCACGCGGCGCTCATCGACGGTGTAGCGCAAATAGGCCTTGGTGGCGGTGGTGGGGCTGGCTACCTTGCCGGCCACCACAAATTTTTCGGCCGGAGCCTGGGCCTGGCTGAGCAGCGGCAACACGGCCAGCGCAGCGGGGAGAAGCTTTTTCATGGGTATCGTGCTGTTTTGTCTGGCGCAAGTTACACGCGGCGAGCAGTCGATTGTAATAGCCGGCTAAAGCTTACCCAGCACCGTAACTTTGTCCCCCGTTATGCAACACCCTTTCCTCGTCGGCATCACGGGCGGCAGCGCTTCCGGCAAAACCACTTTCTTGCGCCGTTTACTGGCCGCTTTCCCCGAGCGCGACATCTGCCTGATTTCGCAAGACAACTACTACCACCCGCGCGAGCAGCAGCAGCGCGATGCCCAAGGGTTTGAGAACTTTGACCTGCCCGGCAGCATCGACTCGGCCGCCTACGCCGCCGATGTCAGCAGCCTGCGCCAAGGCCTGGAGGTGCGCCGCAAAGAGTACACCTTCAACAACCCTAATGCGGTGCCGCAGGAGCTGGTATTTCGGCCCGCGCCCATCGTAGTGGTCGAAGGCATCTTCGTATTCTACTTCGAAGAAATAGCTAAGCTACTCGACCTCAAGGTATACATCGACGCCCAGGAGCATGTGAAGCTGCACCGCCGCATCGTGCGCGACCGCGACGAGCGCGGCTACGGCCTCGACGATGTGCTGTACCGCTACACCAACCACGTGGCCCCGACTTACGAGAAATATATCCAGCCCTTCAAAGACGACGCCGACATCATCATCCCCAACAACCGGCATTTTGAGAACGGCCTGGCCGTGCTCACGGGCTTTTTGAAGCACAAGATAATCGAACAAGCGTAGCTGCCAAAGCGCGCCGGCAGCCGTATATTGGCTACTACCTCCTCTGCTTCTTACGACTATGCGGCCCACCTACGAGTTTCCCGAGTTGCCCGTGCTGCACGGGGCGCTGATGACGCGGCTCAGCGACGATGAGTTTTTTGAGCTGTGCCAGGCCAACCCGTCGCTCGACTTTGAGCGCAACGCCCAACAAGAGATTATCGTCATGCCCCCCGCCGGTTCCGAGTCAAGTGAGTCAAGCCTCGAAACCCAAGGCCAGCTGTGGCTTTGGAATCGCCAAAGTCGTTTGGGCCACGTTTATGAGTCGTCTGCCGGCTTTAAATTACCCGACTCGTCGGTGCGCTCGCCCGATGCGGCGTGGCTGAGCCAGGCCAAATGGGAGCAGCTCACCCCCGAGCAGCGGCGCAAGTTTCCGCCCGTTTGCCCCGAGTTTATGCTGAAGGTAAAATCGCCTTCTGATGACGTAAAAATGCTGCAAGCCAAGATGGAGGACTATTTAGCCAACGGTATGCAGCTCGGCTTTTTACTCGATGTTGAGGCCGAAACCGCCTACATCTACCGCCCCGGCCAGCCCGCCGAAATCGTGCAGGGCTACGACCAAGAGCTAAGCGGCGAGCCCGTTTTGCCGGGTTTTCGGCTCGACCTGCGCCCGCTTAGGCGAGCCGCATAGCACGCCGTAGCGCGAACTTTGTAGTTCGCGTTTTTGCCAGTTTGAACGGCGTAAAACGCGAACCACAAAGCTCACGCTACCTTATATATGTACAGCAAAGCCGAAGCCACCCAGCTCCGCCAAGCCTTCTGGACCGCTTTTGGGCAATACATGGCCCCGGTGCCCTCGGCCGAAGGCTGGCCCACCAACTGGATTAACTACAAAACGGGCCTCAAACACGTCTATTTTCGGATGCAAGCCGACAACCGCCGCGCCAGCATCAGCATCGACCTCACGCACCCCGATGCGGGTGTGCGTGAGTTGTTTTTCGAGCAGTTTCTGGAGCTAAAAACCCTGCTGCACGAAGCCCTCGGCGAGCCCTGGCGCTGGGAGCTGCACGCCACCGACGCCAACGGCCTGCCCCTAAGCCGCATCTACACCGAGATGGAGCCCGTCAACCTTTTCAACCGCGACGACTGGCCCGCACTTATCTCGTTCTTCAAGCCCCGCCTCGTGGCACTCGACGAGTTTTGGAACGACGCCCAATACGCGTTTGAAAGCCTGCGAGACAGTTAATCAAGGTTCGCTTGGCAGTTGCCGCTTGAAATAGGTATATTTGTAGCCCTGCCCCGGCTATGTACAATTCCATTTCTCAGTTCAAGCAGTTCTTACGGGTGGCCCTGGTGGCCCTGCCCGTGCTGCTGCTGCTGGGCCTGAATGGCCGGATGGT
>Ga0265780_10001180_pt1 | contig 38117 bp, 15 predicted proteins | sample P1T30metagenome_FD_192432 | JGI IMG/M metagenome (GOLD analysis project Ga0265780, IMG submission 192432) | Plant litter microbial communities from East Loma Ridge, Irvine, California - P1 T30 | ecosystem: Environmental > Terrestrial > Plant litter > Unclassified | place: USA: California...
TCATTGCAGCGACACAATCGCAGCAAAGCAGTAGAAGGTAGTAAAGAAGGGCGGTTAGCTCAGGGGTAGAGCACAGCATTCACACTGCTGGGGTCGCAAGTTCGAAACTTGCACCGCCCACCAGAATTTGACGTTTGAATTCAAGAGCCTGGATCACCAAGGTGCGTTGCGAGAAGCAGCTGGGGTCAGGGCGGGAATTTGAACGAAACAGTAAAGCCAGCTTATAGCTGGCTTTTTTGTTTTTCGGCGCGGGATTCGGGGGCAGCGTCTATCGACATCGGGTTCTGCGAAGTGAACGCTGGAAGGATCGCCGAATGGGCAAGATGGTGTGGGGAATGCTGGGCCGGGAGTCGCTTCGCCCGGTGCGGCGCGTGCGTACCCTGGGACTGGGCGCAGTTGTCCGCAACTTCAATGAACTGGCAGTACCGGGTCTGGGAGGCGTGTGGTTCTGCCGCCAGGTTTTTCTGGCAACGCTCGGCGTTGCGGTCAATGAGCTTGCACGGCAGGCGGGCAGCCGAACCAGCAATATCCAGGTCGCAAACGCGCTGGAAGCGTTTGGCTGCTGGCACGCCCTGTACAGGAGCGGCCGCGCACGGGATGCGCGGATAAAAGGCAGGGAGACCCTGCCGCATACGCTGGAAGACAGCAGTTTTGCCAGGATCAGCCGCCAAAGCTTCTATATCACGCAGCCGATGCGCATGCAGACCGTGCAGGCCTTACTGGAACTCGGGCTGGTCAAGTCCACTGGCCAGCGTTTCAACAGCTATTCGATGACTGCGGCGGGCCACGCCTTTCTCGATGCAGCGTTCCGCGAACTGGCGCGTCCGCACGGTGCAGCGCACCTGACCTCCTTGCAGCAGTGGGTTTGCGGTAGCGAGCGCAACGTGAATACCGATACGATGTGCGATCTGCTGTCGCCGGTAGCGCCGTTGCCGCTGCCGGCGCGCGAGCAACTGCGGCATTTGCTGGTCAATGGCGCGACCGAGGATGCCGCGCGCCGCCGCAACCTGCTCGCATGGATGGAGGACCTGCGCCATGGCACGGTGACGCCCGAAGTACAACCCCGGCAACTGAGTGCGACGCATTGGCATGAGGTGCAAGCCGGACGGCACTTCTTCCAGCTGCAGTCGGCAGCGCTGGCACTGCTCGAGAAAGTCGAGGCGCTGCTGGCGCAGCTTACGCCCCACGAAATTGCCCCATCCGGCCTGACCCAGGCGCCGGTGCGTGCGGCGCTGGCGGACTTGCGCAGCGCCGCCGCCGCCTATCTGGCCCATGGCTACGTCGACAAGCAGGGCACCGGTGCTGGCACCTTCGCACGCTCGTGCACGGACAGCGCCGACGCGCGTCTGATCGAACAGCTGGTCAGCCTCGACGAGCGCGTATTGCGCATGCGCGACGGGCTTGTGGTGCCGGGCGACGCGTTCTCGGCCGATGCCCGCCTGGCGGAGAGCGAGGCGGAAGAGGAAGAAGGGCAGCCGGAAGTTGCGGCGGCAGTCCCGCCGGGCGTGTCCTACCGCATCAGCAATCTCTACCTGCTGAACCTCGACTTGCAAGGCGCCCTGGAGCCCGCACTGGCGCGCCAGGGGGAGAAACGCAATGGCTGATCCAACATTTTCCCCGCTGTCGCTGTCGCAGTATTTCACCGCCCCGGATGACTTTACCGGTGCGTTCGGCTGGGTGTGCGGCTATTCCGCCGATGCGGAATTCATGGACATTGCGGCAGAACGCTTTACCGGACTGACGCGCGGCACGCGGGCCGCTGCCGGGCGCCTGTACCTGGCGCTGATGCTCGATGCCGGCAACCGCCAGATCACGCCGGTCGCGGCGCCAGGCGTCATGCATATCGCCGCGCTCAAACGCGTGGGGCCGTATCGGCTGATGCATGCCAAGGTTGCGCTGCTAGGCTACCGCCACAAGCTGGATGCGGGACGCTGGCTGCTGCGCCTGGTGGTATCGACCGGCAACTGGACGTGCCAAACCCTGCGCGACAGCCTGGATCTGGCCTGGCGCGTGGACCTGGACAGCGAGACGCTGGCGGATCCGGACGAAGAAGACCGCATCGGCTGCGCCGACATCGCCGCAGCGTGGGACATGCTGCGCTGGCTGCGCGACCGCTACGATGCGGGTATCGTCGGCCGCACGGACGGTGCCGGCGCGCAGTCCCCCAGCCAGCTGGCAGCGAACCAGCTGGAACGCTGGATCGCCGCTGCCAGCCGGCGCCGCAAGGCCGCGCAGCCGCGCTTCATCGATAACCGCCGCATGCCTTTGCTGGCCGCGGTGGCCGGCACTTTCGGCGAGAGGCAGGACCGGACCGTGCGCAACTACATTGCGCTGGGGTCGGGCTTCTTTGAAGGCAGGAATGACAACGCCGAAGAGCCGGCGGTTCTGCGCAAGATTGTCAATACCTTGCACGAAGAGGGCGTGCTGTCGAAAAACCCGTATGCCGATGTCATCGTCGATCCGTCTGCCTGCCAGGCGGTGTCGGCGACGGCGCAAACAATGATCAAGAACGGGTGGACCATCCGCGTTGCCGGCCAGCCGAGTAAACCTGAGCGCAAGCTGCATGCCAAGTTCATCTTCAGCGCGAACTGTCGTACGGGCTCGAACAACTGCAGCAGCGCATGGTTGTATATGGGCTCGGGCAATTTGACAGCGCCAGGGTTCATGCATCGCGCGTCGGCAAACGCTGGCAACCTGGAGGCGGGCGTGGTGCTGATACCGGGCCGGCTGTACTGGCGGGGTGGCAAGCATGTCGATCCGGCGCGCGTACTTGGGAATGTCCTGCCGATCCAGTATGACACGGAATGGCAGGGCACCCAGGCGCTGCTCGAAGGCGCCGGTATGGAAAAACGCGCGCCGGTGTTTGCCGAGCTGCCGCTCAGCTATCTTTACTGGCGCGCGGAGGAAGGCGGCGGCTGGCTCTATCCGGAAGCGCCGGAAAAGGTGGCGGGCACGCAGTTGTCCGACGGGACAGGCGCGTACATACAGCCGCAGCCCGGCAAAGGCTATTGGTGGCCGGCGGCGATGCCGCGCCAGGTCAGGCTGGTGTGGGGAGATGGGGCGCATGGCGCGCTGGTGCCGGTGATCGACCAGTTTGGGCGCGTTGCGGGCGGCAAGCTGGCCGACCTCGATCTTGATGCCGCCAGCTGGGAGTTGAGCCGTTTTCCCGGCACCGGTGACGACGACGATCCGCCAGAGGGCGATCCCGAGTCTCCCGATGGGGCCCCGAATGAGAGCGGCGGCAAGCGCAGCGGTGGCGTTGGCGAGTACCCGGTTCGCAAGATGATGGCGCTGGTTGAGCAAATCGCCGAAACGCAGTGCGGTCTGAACCAGGCGGACTGGCAAGCCTGGTGCTACCGCCTGGAGCAGGTGCTGGTACAGGCCCGCAACAGTGCTGCGCTCGACGAGTTTTCCAGGTTGAGGCTAAATCCTTTCAGTCCTCTTTACCTGCCGGCGTTCCGGCCCGTATTTGCCGAACGAAGCGATTCCGAGGCGGGCGTTTTGTACGAGGGCGTATTGCACAAGGTGGAGCAGGCCTGGGGTGTGGCCGAGTTCGAGCCGATGGGAGTAAACGGATGAAACAGGCATTCGAAGGTTGGCCGGCGGTTGTCCGCGCACTACGTGAGCTGGCCGGCCGCAGCGCGGAAAGTCTGAATGACGGACAGCGCGCCAGCCTGCGCGCGATCGCCGACAGAATCGCGTCTCATGGCTTGCTGATCGCCGACGAGGTGGGCATGGGCAAGACGCGGATCGCGGCAGCGCTGGCGCATTGCGTCGTCGAATGCGGCGGCCGCGTGGGGATTCTTATTCCGCCGGGCCTGGGCTTCCAGTGGCAAGCCGAGTTCCGCGTGTTCGGGCAGGATGTGCCGGAGGTATTGCGCAGCCTGGACATGTTCCACCAGCGCTGGCGCGCGGCGGGGCAGAAGCCGTGGTACGACGAAGATATCGTCATGGTGTCGCATTCGTTCTGTAACTGGAGCATGAAGTCCGGAACGCGGCGCTTTGCTCTGCTGCCGGAGATCTACGCCTGCTGGAAGAAGTCCGCCAAACGAATCGTACCGAACCACTCCGTGAAGGACGCCCAGACCTGCCTGTGGGGCGGCCAGACCGCCCCGCATATCGTCAGGGCGGTGCCGGACAGCGCAACGCACCCGGCTCACGTGTGGCTGCAGGAAATCACAGGAAAATATTCCTATCCAAAGCTGCTGGACGCGACGCATTATCAAAAGCATGGCGAGTTGCGGCCGCAATTGGCGCGTGCCGTCGGCCTGGGGCTGGGCATGTTCGACCTGCTCCTGATCGACGAAGCGCACAAGAGCCGCGGCGAGATGAGCGTGCTGTCGCAGTTGCTGGAGCATGTGGTGCTGCCCGCGCCGCACATGCGCCGGGTGGCCATCACGGCGACACCGGTCGAACTGAACGAAGGCCAGTGGCGGGAAACCCTGCTGCGTGTCGGCGTCGACCGGCCTTTCGAGGAAGTGACACGGTATGCGGAAGCGGTGCGTCAGCTGCGCGGCGCATGGCGCGGCAACCCGCAGGTAAGGGCGGAATATGCCGCGGCAGCGAAGGCCTTCCAGGATGCCCTTTCTCCGTACGTGCTGCGGCGCGACAAGCGGCGCGATGCCAGCATCCTGCGCTACGCGGAAAAGACCGGGCAGCCGGCCGATACCTACCGCGAGGTGGACCAGCATATCCACGTGAAGCTGGACACCTTGTCGCTGCCCTGGAAGCGCGCCGTATGCGCGGTCGAGGCGATTTCCGTCATGAAGCCGGGCGCGATCGGCACGCACGGCAAGCGCTTGCGTCTGACCTTCGGCAACGGTCATGGGATCGCGGGCCTGATCGACCAGTTCAACCAGGACGCCGCCGCCGACCGGGCGCAGCTCGATTATGAGGAAGAGGTCAAGGCGAAGACCGTCGAGCAGGCGGTATCGGCCGACGCCAAGCGGAGCCAGCGTGCGCAGTGGTGGGCGGGCGTGGTCGCCACTGCGTTCGCAGGGAACAGCGAAGACGTCCTGTACGGGCACCCGGCCATTCAGGCGACGGCGGCATGGATCGAGAAACTCGCCGCCCAGGGCGAAAAGGTGCTGGTGTTCGGCCGCTTCACCAAACCGATGGAGACCCTGGTCAAGTTTCTGAACGCTTGCGAAATGCTGCGGCGCCTCGATAGCGGCAAGCCTTGGCCGCAATCGAAACTCCACGAGGGAAGCGGGGACCGCGACCGCGGCGAATGGCCGGCGGTGGCCGCTGCGTACCGCTGGGTCCACCGGAGGGAGATGACGGAAGCGGACCGGCGCGGCATCGCCAGCCGGCTGCAAACCCAGTACGAGCAGCTGGAGGCGGCACGCAAGCGCTTCCGCACGCGGCTGGTGGAGCGTCTCGAGAGCGCATTACGAAACAGCAGTGTCGCGACGAAGGGCCTGTTCAGGGCTTTCCGCGGGCGCGTGCATGATGGGGCCGAACACGGCGACCTGGCCGCCGTCTCGCGCGCCATGCTCAATTTACGGCCGGATTTCCTCGCCGGCGAGCCGCGGGCGAACGAGCTGGCCGAGACTTTCCTCGACGTGTTGCGCGGTGCGATGGACCGCGACGATCCGGAAGCCGTGGACGTCGACATCGAGGACGGCAATGCCTGGCCGGAGATATCCCAGCGCCTGTCGGATGAATTCCTGCGGCCGGAGGGTGGCTTTGCACGCCTGATGGATGGCAGCACGCGACCGCACGCGCGTCAGATGCTCCAGCAAGCCTTCAATCGCCGCGACAGCTTCCCGCAGGTGCTGGTTGCCCAATCGATGGTGGGACGCGAGGGCCTGAACCTGCACCGCGAGTGCCGCACGGTGGTCATGATGCACCCCGAGTGGAATCCTGGCGTCGTGGAACAGCAGATCGGGCGTGTCGACCGCGTCGGCAGCTACTGGAGCAAGCTGCTGGAGAAAGCGCTGGCCGACGGAACCCTGCCCGAGCATGTTCCCCGCATTATGGTGAAGTCCGTGATTTTCGAAGGCACCTACGATGCGAAGCACTGGGAAGTATTGCAGGAACGCTGGCAGGACTTGCGGGCGCAGCTGCACGGGATCCCGGTCCCGCAGGCGGCACTGGAAGGGGATGAGGAAGGCGTGCGCCTGATCGGCGAGATCAACGCCGCTGCGCCGGACTTCTCTCCGTGATGCTCTCGCCCCGGCCGAAACTGGCCAAGGGCGACGTTGTTCGATATCATCGCTCCAACCATTGAGCCGGCCACTTCGAGCGCTGCTTGCGACACCCCTTGTCGCGGCGGCTGCCAGGCTGTGCATCGCCACGCAACCACCCGAGGAGCATCATGACCATTCTTGTCCGGCGCACCGTGCTGGTACCCGATCGACTGGCCCAGCGTGCGCGGCGCCTGCATGCGGCGCGCACGCAGCAGCATGGGGTGCAGGTGATGGCGGTCGAACAGATGGCGGCACGCCTGGCGGGCGGTTTCCTCCATCCGATCGACAGCGACAGTCTGCGTCTCGCGGTTCAGGAGGCGCTGCCCGCCACCCGGATGGACGCACTCGAGGCGATCAAGCCGCTGCCCGGCATGGTAGGGGCGGCCACCCGTACCCTGGAGCGCGTCTGGCTGGCCGGGATCGACCTGCAGGCGCGCGCCGCCGCCCATGCGCGCGTGACCGCGCTGGCCGCCCTGGAATCGACGGTGCTGGCGAGGCTGCCGGGGAAGATGCGGCCGGCCGGCATTGCAGCCGCGGCCCTTGACCGGCTCGATCACGCGCCTCGGGTGCTGGGAAATGTCGATGTCGATGGCGTGGCCGACGTGGCGCCATGCTGGCGCGCCTTGCTGCTGGCGCTGGCCGGGCGGGTGGAGGTGCGCTGGCTGGCCGGTGCGCGCGCGGTGCCGGCATGGGTCGAGGACACGGCGATCCGGGTGGTGCGCAGCACGCCTGCCACGCCGGATGTCCGGGTGATCAGCGCCGCGACGCCGGCGCATGAGGCGCTCGAAGCCATGCGCTGGGTGCGCCAGTTGCTGGCGTCCGGACAGGCGCGCGCCGCTGCCGGAAGGTTGGCTGCGGGTGCTGCCCGCAGATGCCGCGCTGACCTCGTCCGCATCCTGGATCCGCCTGCTGGCGCGCCTGAAGGCAGCCGACTGGCCCGACGCGGCGGACCACACGCCGGGTCTGCAGAGCCTGATCGGCTTGCTGGAACAGGGGCCGGCGGCGGCTCAGGCGGCCGGTGAGCAGCTGCTGCATGGGCGTGCCCTGGCGATCTGGTACCGCGCGCTGGCCGCGGGGCCGGCCGCGTCCTTGATGTCGACGCTCGAGAACCTGAGACAGGACGACGGGCTCGACCCGTGTGCCGGTGTGGCCTGGATGCCGGCGTCGGCACTGGCGGGAACGCCGCGCCGTTTCGTGCGCCTGCTCGGCCTGAACGCAGGGCAGTGGCCCCGTGCGCGCGCCGAGGACGCGCTGCTGCCGGATCATGTGGTGCCTGCCGCCGAGCTGGACCCGTGCCCGCAGGCGCTGCAGGACGCCGACGACTTCGCTGCGGCGCTTGCCGCCTGCGCCGGCCAGGCCGTTCTGTCTTACGCGCGCCGCAACGGCGATGGACGCGCCCTCGGCAAGAGTCCCCTGCTCGCGCACTGCCCCGCATCGGCATACCTGCGCCGCAACGCCGTTCCCGCCCATGTGATGAGCGAGGCCGACCGGCTGGCGGCGCGGCTTTGGGAATTCGGCGAATCGGCAGCTGCCAAAGAGGCGCATGCATGCTGGACCGACTGGCACGGCGATGCCGTCACGCCGCACGATGGTGCCGTGCGGCCGGGACACCCGGGCGTGCAGGCGATCGCCGGGCGCACCCACTCGGCCACCTCGCTCCAGCGCCTGCTGCGCAATCCCCTGGGCTATTTGTGGGAGTATGGCCTGGGCTGGACGGCGCCCGAGCTGGATGCCGAGCCCTTGATGCTCGACCCAGGCGCCAACGGCAACCTGGTGCACGAGATCCTCGACCTCGCCCTGCGGCATCTGGGTGGGCAAGGTGGCCTGGGACACGCGGGCGAGGAGGCGATCGACGCCGCGGTCGAGGCGGCCGGCGCACTGATCGACGCGCGCTGGAGCGGCAGCATGCAGCTGCCTCCAGCCGTCATCTGGCGCCGCACCCTGGCCGAAGCGCGCGCGCTGACTGCGGCGGCGCTCAAGTTCGGCCGGGACGGTATCGCGGGCATGGAGTCGTTCGGCGAGGTGGCCTTCGGCGGCGCCGATCCGCGGCCGGGTGCGCCACTGCCGTGGGACCCGACAGTGCCGGTGTCCATCCCCGGTACCGCGCTGCGCATCAAGGGCTATATCGACCGGCTCGATGTTTCGGCAGACCGGCGGCGCGCGCACGTGCGCGACTACAAGACCGGCAAGCCGGTCGCCGGCGACGTGGTCATTGGCGGCGGCACCGAGCTGCAGCGCTGCCTGTATGCGTTTGCGGTCAGGGCGATGCTCGGCACCGGGGTGACCGTGCGTAGCGCCATGCTGTACCCGCGTGACGGGATCGAGCGCGAGCTTGCCGAGCCCGATGCGGTGATGGACAAGCTGACCGTGCACCTGGCCGACGCCCATGCCAGTCTCCTTGCAGGCAACTGTCTGCCCGGCCCCGATACGGGCGGAAAATACGACAAATTCCTGTTCCTGCTGCCGGCGAACGCGCCGGCCACCTATTGCAAACGCAAGGCCGCCCCGATCCAGGCCGTACTGGGCAATGCGGCATTTGTCTGGGAGACCAAATAATGCAAGCCAAGCGTACCGCACTGCGGGACGATGCCGCCCGCGCGATGGCGTTGTCCGTGCTGGACCGCTCGTTCCTGGTCGAAGCCGGTGCCGGCTCGGGCAAAACCGCCGTCATGGCAGGACGGGTCGCAATGCTGCTCGCCGATGGGGCCGCGGCCAGCAGCATTGCCGCCGTCACCTTCACGGAACTGGCGGCGGGCGAACTGCTGCTGCGGGTCCGGGCCTTCGTCGACACCCTGGCGGCCGGCCAGGTGCCGCCCGAGATGGCGGTGGCGCTGCCGCAAGGCCTCGACGAACGCCAGCGCCGGCATCTCGCGGCGGCGGCGGTCACCATCGACCAGCTCACCTGCTCGACGATCCATGGCTTCTGCCAGCGCCTGATCATGCCGTATCCGGTCGAAGCCAATATCGATCCGGGTGCCGCCGTCATGGATCGCGACCATGCCCGTCAGGTGCTGGACGATCTGGGCGACCGCTGGCTGTGGTCGGAACTCGACGCCGCGGACGACAGCTTGCTGGCGCAGCTGGTCACGCGCGATCCGGCGGCCAGCATCGCGCTGGTGCGCGGCATCGTGGACCAGGTGTGCGCCCAGCGCGGCCTGCGCGTGGCCGCCGCCCAGCCTCTCGCGCCGCTGGCGGCCCCCTTCGTGCAGTGCTGCGCCGAACTCGAACGGTTCGTCGCGGCGTGCGGCCTGCATGAAGAGGAAACCGTGCAGCGCGCCGGCTGCTTCACGCACATGGCCCGGCAGGTGACGCAGCTTGCCGGTCTCGCCGGCGATGCGCAGCTCGCTGGCCTGCAAGCCATGCGTGCGCATCCGGCGCTGTGCACCGCCGGCGGCGCGTTCCGGGCCTTTCAGGCCAAAGGCAAATGGAAGGAGGCCGCGAAGCAGGCAGGGCGCAAGGGGCCGGAAGGCGAAGCGCTGTTCGACGCGGCCAAGCCGCTGGTACTGGCCTGCCAGGAGGCCTGGGCGCGCCTTGCCGAGGAAGTGGCCGCCGCCGTCCTGGCGCAGCTGATCGCATCGGTGCAGCCCTTGACGCAGCGATTCGCGCAGTATAAGCGCGAGGCGGCCCTGCTCGATTTCGACGACCTGATTCATGCCGCCCGCGACCTGCTGCGCGACCACGGCGACGTGCGCGCCGCGCTGGGACAACGCTACCGCCACGTGCTGGTCGACGAGTTCCAGGACACCGATCCGCTGCAGTCGGAAATCTTCTGGCGCCTGTGCGGCGATGACGTCGCAGGCACCGGCGGCGCCGACTGGCGCACCTTGACGATCCGTCCCGGCGCGCTGTTCCTGGTCGGCGACCCGAAGCAGGCGATCTACCGTTTCCGCGGCGCCGACATCGCCGCATTCAACGCCGCGCGCAGCGCGTTCGCAGCGCGTGGCGACGTCCTGTCGATTGCGACCAATTTTCGTTCGTGCGCGCCGATCCTCGACTTCGTCAATCGGCGCTTCGAAGCGCGTCTGTCCGCTGAAGGCCAGCCCGGCTTCACGCCGCTCGACGATTTCCATGCGGCCGCGGAAGGCCAGGTATGCGTCGCGGCCCTGGATGTCGCGGCCGCGGGCGAGGACGGCACTGCGTCGGCCGAGCAGCAGCGCGACGCCGAGGCCGATGCAGTCGCCGACATGTGCGCCGGCCTGATCGGCAACCTGATGCTGCCGGGCCGGCACGGTGCCGAGGGCCGGCCGTGCCGCGCCGGCGACATCGCCTTGCTGGCGCCCAGCGGCGGCGAACTGTGGCGCTACGAAGAAGCGCTGGAACGCCGTGGCATCGCGGTGGCGACCCAGGCCGGCAAGGGCTTTTTCCGGCGCCAGGAAGTGCAGGACCTGATCGCCTTGTGCCGGGTGCTCGCCGACGGCCGCGACACCATCGCGCTCGGCGCCCTGTTGCGCGGGCCGCTGGTCGGCCTGAGCGAAGAAGCGCTGCTCGACATCGCCTGCGCGCTGCCGCCGGACGCGAACAGGCCGGAGGCGATGGTGCGGCTCGGGGTTCATACGAACGTGGCGCTCGTCGCCAACGAGACGGCGCGCTCGGCGCTGGCCAGGCTCCAGGCCCTGCGGCGCCGCGCGAATGCCACCGCGCCGTATCTGCTGCTGGCCGACGCGATCGAGATTTTCCGCGTACGTCCTGTCCTGATGCAGCGCCACCATGGCCGCGCCGAACGTGCGCTGGCCAACGTCGACAAGTTCCTGGGGCTGAGCCAGGACTATGCAGTGCAGGGGCTGGCGGCGTTCGCCGCGGAGATGACCAAGGCCTGGACGGATGCGTCGCGCGCTCCGGAAGGCCAACCCGACGCCCAGGAAGACGCGGTCACGCTGTATACGATGCATGCGGCAAAGGGACTGGAATGGCCGGTCGTCGTGCCGATCAATACGATGACGAAGACGATGGGCGCGAACGCGGTATTTTGCGAGCGCGAAGGACAACGCCTGTGCTGCCCCGTGCTGGCGTGAAGCCGGCGGGCTACGAAGACGCGCTGAACAAGGAATCGGCCGAACTCGGGCATGAACGGATCCGCCTCTGGTACGTCGCCGCGACGCGCGCGCGTGAATTGCTGGTGCTGCCGCGTCTCGACGTCGAGCCCCCCGGCAGCGCGTGGATTGGATTGCTGGACCTTGGCCTGGCGGAGCTGCCGCCGCTGTAGCTGGAGCAGCGCGCGCTGCCGCACCCGGTCGCGGCTGAAACCAGGAACGCGCAAACGCGCGAGGTGTTCTTGTCCGAAGCGGACGCGATCGCGGCAGCGGCGCCGGTGCTGCGCTGGTGCGCGCCGAGCCGGGCCGAAGGCGGCAGCCCCGCAGCTGCGACCATGCAGGAAGAAACCGCCGAGGCGCGCATCGACGCCGCGGAGCAGAGTCCCGGCGACGACTTGCAGGCCGCCGTGCGAGGTGGGCGCGAGCGCGGCCTCGTGATGCACAAGCTCTTCGAGGAAGTCCTGACCGGGGAGACGCGGGACGCATCTGCCGACCTGCAGGCACGGGCGGCCGGCTTGATCGCGCAGTTGTGCGGCCCGTCCAATCCTTGCGCTCTATCGGCAGACGACATCGCCGGCTGCGTCGGGCGGACCATGCGTCTGCCGGAGATCGCCCGGCTGCGTCCCGGGCTGGAGCCCGAATACAACGTATATGGGGCGCTGGTGGCCGGCAACGAAGAGGTCGTCACCACCGGCATTGCCGATGCCATCAGCTTTTCCAGTGACGGGCGGCCGGAAGTCGTGATCGACTGGAAGAGCGACGTCGCACCGACGGAGGCGACCTTGCTGCATTACCGGGCGCAGGTAGGCAACTACCTGGCGATGACCGGGGCGAAGCGCGGCTTGATCGTGCTGGCGACGTCCGGCAAAGTGATTGCAGTAAGTGCCTGAGTTCCTTGATGAAACTTAATGCACGCCGAGCGACCGGATGCGACATCACCCGTCGCACCCGCCCATAACATTGACCCCTGTTCACAACGAGCATCCTGATAACGACACCATGACGACTGTTCCCGATATCCCTTTGCCGCGCCCCTTTACGCTGAATGACATCAACGTCGGCAGCAAACTCTACGCGGTGCTGGTGCGCTACGCTGCGACCCACCCGGGAAAATCGATCTTCTACGGAGAGTTGCTCGAACAGGCCCGCACCATGTTCTCCGAGGATGCAGAGGTCAAGCGTGCGGTACCGATCGGGATCGGCATGAAGCTTCTGTTCGTTGAGGCGTTTTGCAACAGGAACGCTTACCCGAACCTCGCGTGTCTCGCTGTGAACAAGAGTGACGAGACACCGGGAGGTGGCTTTACGGGAAACTGGTTGCAGCAGATGCGCGAGGTAGCCGCATTCGACTGGTCGGCGGCGCAGCCGGCCCTGGACGCCTGGGTGACCCACTCGATCAAGGCCGCCACGCCGCTCAAACGGCGCAAGGAGACCGAGGCACGTGAGCTGCTGTTTGCACATTTCCGCCAGCACCGCGACGCCTACAAGGATTTCAGTGAAGATGACAGGGAAGAGATGGTCAGCCTGCTGATGGAAGGTCTCGACGTCGACGTCGCCCTGCGCACTGTCCTGGATGCGAAGGCGGCGCTGGCCCGAGCCAACACCTTGCTTGTCGGGGCCGCCCCTTAGCCCCCTCCCGCAGCGTCCTCCTCCGCCTTGCCAAGCCAGGCGATGAACGCCTCGGCCGACATCGGTACGCTCAACGCCTGCGCGGCGGAGACGATGCGCCCGACCAGCTCACCGTTCTGCAGGATACGCCGTTCCAGATTACCGGGTTCCTCCCTGCCGGCAAAGAAGTTCCACAGCCGCAACATGGCCGGCGTATCGAGATGGCTGCTGGACGCAGTCATCAAGCGGAAATGGCGTAGCGCGAGAGGAAGGCGCCGAACAGCGCGCACAGCATGGGGATGCGGGTATCGAGGCGGTGGTTGCCCGGCACCAGGTGCAGGGTGCAGCCGCGCAGGCGCGCGAAGCGGATCGAATGCTCGCAAGGGATGACCTCGTCGTCCCAGCCGTGCCACCTGCGCCAGCGCGACGATCTTGCTGCCATTCGGGCCGCTTTCTTTCCCATGCACGAAATGCACCAGTCCGTTGCTCATCCCATTCCTCCGTTTTGAATGATTGGTCACCAGCGAAGGCCGGCGGTGTCCTTGCCGGCCAGTATACGGGCGCAAGCGACAGGCGCCGTCGCAGCCGGCCTGCAACGGCCTCTGTCGCGCACGACTCAGGCAAGCAGGGCAGCCAGGCAAGGCTCGGCCCTTTCCGACAGTACAGCTGCCGTCACAGATGACGGCGTACCCGTGCGGCTACCACAGCCAACGGGAAGGCCCTTGTCTGAATCCGAATCACAGACGGCAAGGCGCAGGCATGGTGCTGACCGGCGTGACCTCACGCAAGCAGTCGTGTGTTACAAAAGTTAATGATTTTTTTGTTAACTTCGGGTTACACTCCCGCCGGCGCATATTCTGGCGCTTAACACACGTACAACAAAATCGCACTTTGAAAACGGTCGACGCAATCCTGTTGAGTTTGTACGCAGCCACCACCGAAGCCACTCCCGCCGAGTTCGTGGACCTTGCCATGACACTGGTGCAGTCTGCGCTGCCTTTCGATAGTGCCGGCCGCTCGAGCCTTGATACCCGCTCGGGCGAAACGCTGGTCATGGGCGGCGACATGTTCCGGGAGCCGCCGAGCCTGCTGACCGAATGGCAGGCGGCCAACCGGGCCGATCCGGTGCTGGCGCGCGGGCTTGCGCTACCCGGCACGCCGACATCCTTCCACACCCCGACCGTGATGAGCGCGCTGCGCGACCGTGGGATGCGCGACTATTTGAAACACAATCCCCACCACCAGAACGGTATGGTGATGATTGTGCCTGGCGGGACGCCCGGGCTCTGGGATGCCGCAGGCTTCTACCGCGCCGATGCCGACCGACAGTTCACGCGGGAAGAGATGAGCAGGGTGGAGAGGCTGGCGCCGCATCTGCTGCAGGCCATCAAGATCAATCGCCGCATGGGTGCACTTGGGGACACCGGGGCGGGCGCGCCGGCCATCGCGGCCCTCGACGGCCATCTGCGCTACGCGGCACAGGGCTTGATCGGATTGCTGCGCTCGGAATGGCCGGCGTGGCGTGGAGACAAGCTGCCGGCGCCATTGATGCAGGCCTTGCACGCCGGCCCGGCATTGCGGTACGAGGGCGAACGCATCGAAGCCAGCGCCAGATTGTCGGGTGAGGTCTTTCTGTTGCAGGTCAAGCCGCTGTCCGCACTCGCCGGCCTGTCCGCGCGCGAAGCCACCGCCGCGAAACTGTACGGCGCCGGCATGTCGACCAAGGAAATCGCCCGCCAGATGGAAATTTCCCCGAACACCGTGCGCAACTTCATACAGCGGGTGTACAAGAAGCTGGACGTCAACGACAAGGCGGCGCTCGCTGTAGCTCTTGCCACTTACCGCGACGTGGGCTGAGCGGCAGCATCGCCAGGCGCACCATCGATCTTGCTGCAAGCCTTGTTCTGTTGCCAACAAACCACTGTCATGCGTAGTGCGTTTGTATCATTGTTCTACATCAATAAGCCGCGTACACTCCGCACCAATTCAAAAAAGGCACTACGTCAACGTCCTCCTGGAACGAGACTGCTGCGTCCTACGGGCTCGATCCGGCGGGATGCGGCGGTCGGGTTGCGGCTGCATCGACGCAGGCAAGGCTTATAAAAATGCGCACATTCCAGGCTGGGCTGGCGTTCAATAACTGCAAGGATCCGTTTTGACTACCATGATGTTGTACGCCCGCCCGGTTGCCTTGCACCGCGGTTTGCACGCCAATCTGAAGCTCGACAGCCGTCCCGGCAATTTCGCCTTCGCGCGTGCCACCAATTCCCTGCTGATTGCCGCGAGCGAAATCGCCGATGCGTGCAAGGATTACCCCGTAGTGTTCGTGGCCAATCCGAACGGCGAATTCACGCTGGCTGCGCTGCTGGGCCTGCGCGACAGCGAAAACCTGTTCGTCGATGCAGACGGCAAATGGGCCGAAGGGGCCTATGTACCGGCATTCGCGCGCCGTTATCCTTTCGTGCTGGCCGAGGCCGCGCCGGGTGCGGACCAGCTGACCGTCTGCATCGACGAGGCCTATGACGGCCTGGGCGACAGCGTGGGCAGCGCCTTGTTCGACGACAGCGGCGCCGCCACGCCGCTGCTGCAGCACGCCACCGAATTCCTGGTTCAGTTCCACGCCGAGATGCAGCAGACGGCGCTGTTCGCCAAAACGCTGGCCGACGCCGATCTGCTGGTGCCGAAAGCCATCGAGATCCGGCGCCACGGACGCACCCATGTCCTCGACGGCATGTTCGTGGTCGACCGCGCGCGGCTGGCGGCGCTCGACGACACCCGCTCGCTGGCGCTGCTGCGCTCCGGCGCCATGTACGCGATCCATGCGCACCTGATGTCGCTCGACCGGGCCGGGCGGCTGGCGGACCGCCTCGAACCACGCCTGAGCGCCCAGCCGGCCTGAACGGCACCGCACGCCACTGTCATTTTATTCACCGCTGTACACCGATTCCCACCCGAGATAACCACCATGTCGACGTCTTTCCGCGCCAACGCCGTTTCCCATGCCCGCCTTTCGCAACCGATGGCACCACGCCGCACCGGCATTGCGCTGGCCCTGCTGGCCGCCTTCGGCAGCCACGGGATGGCGCACGCGGCAACGCAGATCATCCCGACCGGCAAGACCAGTACCGTGGTAACGCCGGGTGCGAATGGCGTCACGGCCGTGACCACCCAGACCATCAAGAACAATGTCGGCCTGAATGCGTTTTCGCAGTTCAAGGTCGACCAGGGCGACGTCGTCAACCTGCACGTCCCGGCCAGCGCCAACATGCTGCTGAACGTCGTGTACGACAGCCCGATCCTGATCAACGGTATCGTCAACGGCGTCAAGGACGGCGCGCTGGGCGGCAAGATCGCGTTTGCCGATCCGCACGGGATGGTGGTGGGTGCGTCCGGCGTGCTGAACCTCGGCAGCCTGACGGTGCTGACGCCGAGCGCGAGTGCGCTGTCTAGCCTGATCGACGCCGGCGGCGGCATCGACGGCGCCGCGATGGACAAGCTGTTGGCAGGACAGATGGCGGTATCGGCGGACGGCCACATCACGATCAACGGCACCGTCAACGCGCTCGACGCCATCAGTTTGCGCGGCAACCTGGTCGACGTCGGCGGCACGCTGACGGCCAGCGCCGCGGCGGCGCAGCAGGCGGCGTTCGCCGCCGCGGTGAATACCACCGGCCTGCAGCCGGCCCAGCGCCTGAGCGTGCAGGACGGCGTGATCGAGATCGTCGGCGCCACGATCAACGTGACGCAGGGCGCGTCGATCCAGGCCGGCATGGGCAGCGGGACCGTCAACCTGGCCGCGGCCAGCAGCGACGTCGAGGACGGCGCCGCCGACCGCAGCGCCGCCGCCAGCCTGAACGTGAACGGCAGGGTCGCCGCATCCAGCCTGGCCCTGTCGGCCACCGCCGTGGCAGGCTCCGACAATACCGGCACCGGCGCTGCCTCGTTCCGTGACGCCGAAGACGCCGCGGGCAACGCGCTCGGCTTCCGCTGGGCCGACGCCACGGTCACGGCCAGCGCCAAGGTCACCATCGGCGCGCACGCCGACCTGCATGCCGGCGGCGACATCGCCATTAACGCGGACAGTACGCAGACCAACAAGCTGCGCCTTGCGCTTGGCGACAGCCTGAATCCGGGCGCCAACAGCCTGGCCGCGCACGGCAGCGTCGACGGCGGCGCGGAGGCGCTGGTGCAAGACCACGCCGTGGTGGATGCCGGCGGCAAGCTGTCGGTGATCGCCACCAACAACAGCACGCTGGCGGTGCAGACATCGGTGCTGAGCTACACCGCCGATCTGGGCATGAGTCTGGCCTCGGGCGAGAGCCATCTCGCGACCTCGGCCACCGTGCAGGGCGGCGCCACGCTGAGCGCCGGCAGCGGCGTCGACGTGGTCGGCCGCAGCACCTCGAACTATTCCGTGCAGGCATCCAGCGGCATGAACGACGGCGGCAAGGCCGGTATCGCCGGCGCTCTCAGCGCCATGCACGAAACCAGCGACGCGCTGCTGGGCGCGAACGTGAACACCAGCGGCAGCGTCCGGGTGCAGGCCGACACCATCGTCGACCAGAACTTCACCAAGGCGTCGACCGATACCGGCAGCGGCCTGGTGTCCGGCAACGTCGCCCCGTGGATCGTGATCGGCGCGACCAACAACATGAACGATTTCACGACCACCGGCACCAGCCTGCTCGTGAATGCGGTCGATGCCGCCAACAAGCGCGCCAGCCTGGCCGCGGGCGGCCAGCCCGAGACTACCACCCAGGTCAAGCTCGGCGCCGCCGTCTCGCTGGTCGACGACAGTTTCGGCGCGCACGCCTCGGTGGCGCCGGGCGTGGCGCTGACCTCGACCGCCGGGGACGCCGTGGTGGCAGCGCGCGTCGAAGACCACCAGGTACACAATATCGCCCAAAGCGCCGTCAATTCGGCGACCAGTGCGTCGGCGGCCACGCCGATCAAGACGGGAGCCCAGCTCAGCGGCAGCGCCGGCGTCGCCATCGCCTTCCTCGACCACGATGCGGGCGCCACCGTCGGCGACGGTGCCAGCATCGACGCCCAGCACATCGGGGTGGACAGCAGCGTGCTGCTTCCGCTGGACATCACCTGGCTTAAATGGGATGGTTTTTCCAAGCTCACCGGTTACCTGTCGCCGAAGCTCGGCGTGCCGGAGAAGGTCCTGACCAGCTACGCGAATGCGTCCGGCGAAGCGACCGAGGGCGCGCTGGCGGGCGCGTTCAACTGGGTCGACGTCGGCAACAGCAGCCGCGCCTGGGTCGGCAAGAACGCGAACCTGACCGCGCACGCCAGTGCCGCCGCCTACACCACGCCGCTGCAAGGTGCGGCCGATGCGAAGCTGGCACTGCCGGCCAGCATCACGGTGCATGCCGCGAACCGGGTCGAAACCGTCGACATCGCAGGTAATGTCTCGGCGATGCTCGTCAGCGGCACCGGAGGCGGAGACGGCACCACCGCCGTCGGCGGCGCTTTCGGCGGCGTGCACTACCAAAACACGACCACCGCCGCGGTCTACGCCGGCGCCAGCCTGGCCAGCACCAACGGCGCACTGCTGGTGCGCGCCGAGAGCGACGACAAGGCCTTCGTGGTGGCGCCGTCGACCGGCGGCGGTTCGTCGATCAGCGGCAATGGCGCCATGGCCTACAGCAAGGTCGACAACCGCACCACGGCGGCAATCAGCAACCAGGCAACGGTGAACACCGATGCCGCCAGCGTCGACGCCCACGAATCGCTGGCGATCTGGACCGTAGCCGGTGGGGTGGCGAGGAGCAGCGCCGACTCGGTCGGCGCCGGCATCGCGTACAACGAATTGAACGCCGCTACCAGCGCCATGGTTGGCGATATATCCAGCCTGGCGACGGCGGGCGCCGCCGCGCAGGGCGCCGTGCCCGGGTCGATCACGACCGCGGGCGCGCTGACCGTCACCGCGCTCACCGACGGCCAGGCCAATGCGCTGTCGGCGGCCGGTGCCGAGGCCGCGCAGAAGCCGGTGAAGCCGGCACAGCCGGGCAGCGGCGTCGACGACGAGGCCGATGCCACCGCGGAGCTGCTGGCCGACCATAGTGCCGACTGGGGACCAAGCAAGGCCGATAAGGCCAAGGAGGTCCTGCGCAGCGTGCTGGGCCGCGCCAAGGCCGCGGAAAGCGCGGCTGCCGACACGCCCACCCAGCAGCCATCCTTCATGCTGGCGGCGGCGGGTAGCGCCAGCATCAACAATGCCGCGCTGGCGACCCGCGCCACGGTCGACGCCAGCACCGTGCACGCCGGTTCGATGACGCTGGCGGCCGCCGCCAACGCCGACCTGAACGCGGCGTCCGGCGCCGCCGCGATGCTGTCGGTCAATGCAGGACGTGACCGCGGCGCCGCCGCCATCGCCGGCGCGATCGCCGTCGATCTCGAACACAACACCACCGTGGCGCGCGCGACCGGCGTCGACTACAGCGGCGGCGGCGTCAGCATCGACGCGCTGAGCACGGGCCAGCACGGCGCGGTGGGCCTGGGCGTGGCAAAGAACGGGCAGGACGAGGGCGACTCGGCCAGCGTGGCCGGCTCGGTCTCGGTCGTCCAGAGCCACAACACCACCGAAGCCGGCGCGCTGCGCAGCGACTTCACCGTGACCGGCGGCGGCGACGTCGATGTGCTGGCCTACGACCGCACCGACATCAACGCCGGCGGCGTGTCGGTGGCGCTGGGCGGCAATGCCGGCGTCGGCGCGGCCGTGACCTATGCCGACATCGGCAACACGGTCAACGCCCACCTGGACGGCGCAGATATCCAAGGCGCAGCCGGCGTCACGGTGGCAGCGCTGCAGCCGGCGCGCATCGTGGCGGCCGCACTGGAAGGGGCCGCCACCGGCGGCAAGGCGGCGTTGGGCGGCAGCGCCGTCGTCGCCAGCGTGTCCAACACCACCAGCGCCAGCATCGATGCAGCGCGCGCAAGCGACGGCACCGTGCTCGAGGCAAGCGAGGTACACGCGGACAAGGTCAAGGTCGCCGCCACCGACGACGCCGGCAAGGAGGGCCTCGGCCAACTGGCCGCGGACGGCCGCGCCATCTTCGGCATGGCCGACCGTATTGGCCTGTTCGATTTCGACGTCCCGATGGCGGACGGCATCAGCCTGCGCGACAGCAGCGGCATCGTTACCCTGGCCGGCGCTGTCGAGTCCGGCAAGACGGCGGTCGGCGCCGCCGTCGCCTACAACGTGATCGGCAATACCACGACGGCGCTGGCCACCGGCACCATCGTCACCGGCAGCCTGGTGGTGCGCGCCTCCGACAGCGCGGTGATCGCCGGGCTGGCCGCTGGCGCCGCCATCGGCGGCGAAGGCGGCGCCGCCGGCCTCGGCTCGGCCACCGCGAACGTCATCGACAACACCACCAGCGCGACCCTGGGCGGCGGCGCCGACACCAGCGTCTCGGCCGAGGCCGGCCGCACCGTCGATGTGACGGTCGGCGCCGAAGCGGCGTCCTCGATCACGGCCGGCGCCGGCTCGCTCGCCATCGGCAAGGGCACCAGCGTCGGCGCCGCGGTGGCGGTCAACACCAACACCAGCCACACCAGCGCCGAGATCGGCCACACCGTAATCGCCGATGGCGGCGCGGTCACGGTCGACGCCCGCCAGACCACCACTATCCGCGCGCTGGCTGCGGCAGTGGCGGCATCGGCCCAGGAGAATGCCCTGGCCGGCTCGTACACCCAGAACGAGATCGCCGACGTCACCACCGCGCGCTGGTCGCAGTCGGACCTGAACCGCGGCAGCGCCGCCAGCCAGGCGGTGCTGGACATCGGCGCCGGCGACCGCTCCACCATCGAGTCGCTGGCGGGCGGCGCGGCGGCATCGCTTGACGCATCGGGCGCGGCCGGCGGCGCCGCGCTGTCGGTCAACCGCATCGACAACCAGGTCGAGGCCAGCCTGCTCGGCGGCGACCTGGCCGGACACGCCTCGAACGTGCGCGCAAAATCGGTCAAGGTCGAAGCAGTATCGGCCGAAATCGTGCGCAGCATCGCGGTTGCCCTGGGAGCGGCCGGCAAGGTCGGCGTCGGCGGCTCCAGCGCCACCACGATTTCCGGCAGCAGCACCAGCGCCCGCATCGACCAGGGAGCAAATGTCCTGGCCGACCACAACGTCGGCGTCATTGCCGCCAACACCAACACGGTGTCGACCTTTGCCGGCGGCGTCGGCGTCGGCCTGGAAGGCGGCGGCGTCGGCGTGTCGACGGCCATCAACCTGCTGGACGACAGCACCGGCGCGGCCGTCGGCGGCACCGGACCCACGACCAGCGTCACGGCGCTGGGCAGCGAAGCCGGCGACGTCATGCGCGTCGCCAGCGGCGAGCTGGCGGCAGCCCCGAGCCTGCTGAGCAGCCTGGATGCGGCAGGCACGCTCTCCGTCACCGGACTGGCCGGGCAGCACCATGACATAACCGGCCTGGCAGTCAACGCTTCCAACCTGGCCACGGTCGGCTCGGTGGCGGTCAGCGCCGGCGCCGGCAAGGCCGGCATCGCCGGCACCGCCACCACCACCCGGATCGGCGGCGTCACCAGCGCGACCATGACCGATGCGCGTATCAACCAGGATGGCGTGGCCGCTGCCGGCAGCGGCGTCGACGTCCAGGCCAGCAGCCATGTCCGCAGCGCCGACATCAACGGCAGCCTGGGCCTGGGCAACGTCGCGGTCGGCCTGGCGCTCGATATCCAGGCACTGTCGGGCCAGACCAGCGCGCGCGTGCAGGGCGGCACGCTGGACGCCGGCGCATTGACGGTCGATGCGCGCCAGAGCGCTAGCGTCGCCGCAGTCGGCGGCGGCGTGGCGGTCGGCGGTAACGGCGGTGCCGGCACCGGCCAGCTGGTGCAACTGAGCGGCGCGGTCGCGGCCGAACTGCTTGGCACGGCCGCCACTGCGGACAGCGTCGCGGTCAAGGCGTCCAGTACGGAATCGGCCCACCTGATCGGCGGCGCCATCGCCGGCGCCGCCAACGTCGGCCTGGGCGGCGCATTCGGCGTCATCGACGCGCGCCAGACCACGCTGGCCGGCATCGGCGATGCCGGGGGCGTGCTCGGGACCCGGGTCAAGGCCAGGGGCGCGGTCGGCGTCGACGCCACGACGACCATGGATAACAACATCTACGCTGCATCGGGTGGGGTCGCCGGCGAGGTTGGCGTGGGCCTGTCGGCGGGCGTGATCCTCGACGAAAACAGCACGACGGCGCGCCTGACGCATGTGAAGGGAAGCGGCGCCCAGCCCGGCCTGGACACCGGCGGTGCACTTTCCGTCACGGCGTCCGAACAGGATTGCAGTACCCAGGGCATCGGCGCCCTCGGCGCCGGGGTCGGCGCGGTGGGCGTGGGCGCCAGTGTGGCGGTGACCGAAACCCGCGCGCAGGTCGCCGCGCAGATCGCGGACAGCACCACCAGCAGCGCGAGCGTGGCGGTCAAGGCCGACAACACGCAGCGCATCGACAGCAAGGCGGCAGCCGCCGGCGGCGGCATGTATGTCGGCGTGGGCGGCGCGGTATCGGTGGTGCAGCTCGGCTCCGGCGACAGCGGCGCCAGCACCGGCGACAGCCTCGGCCGCATCGACGCCATGCTGGACGCCCCGGCGTCTGGCGACCGCAGTGCGCTCAGCGCGGACGAAGCGGCTGCCCTCGACGGCGGCGGCCACGGCATCGGCGCCGCCGGCATGCTGGCCGCAGGCCAGCGCAACAGCGCCAGCGCCACCGTCACCCACAGCGGGCTCGTCACCACGGGCAGCGGCGGCGTCGATGTCGCTGCCACTGCCCTCAGCGGCATCGGCAATACCGTCGGCGGCCTGGCCGTGGGCGCAGTCGGCGCCGGCGGCTCGGCGGCAGTCAGCGCCATGTACAACAGCGTGGAAGCGGGCGTCGATGCCGGTTCCAGCATCGCCACCGCTGGCGACCTGCGCGTGCATGCCGCCAGCGGCGACGCCGGTTCGGCCGGCATCGAATCGCGCGCGTATGCCGGCAGCGGCGGTATCGTCGGCCTCGGCGCGGCGGTCGGCCTGGCGACGATCGACAATGCGGTCGCGGCCCATGCCGGCGGTACGCTGGCGGCGGGCGGCAGCCTGCAGGTCGGCGCCGCCGACAGCGCCAGCATCGATGCGCAGGGTATCAGCGTGATGGTGGGCGGGGTGGTCGCCGGCCTGACCTATGTCGAGGCGCAGAAAGGCGGCTCGGTGCAGGCGGTGCTGGCTGCCGATGCAGCCACGGCGCGGGTGATCGACGTCAGTGCCGACAGCCGCGGCGCGGTGAAGGCGAAGGCCCTGGTGGGCGCCGCCGGCATCGGCCCGGCGCTGGGCGCCAACCATGCTTCCGCGAGCGACAAGGTCGATACCGGGGCGACCCTGGGCGGTGCCGTGGATGCGGTCGACGTCACGGTCGCCGCCACCCGCACGCCGCAAGTCAGCGCCGCCACCGTCGGCGGCGGTGTCTCGGCCAGCGTGCAGGTGGGCCTGTCCCACTCGGAGGCCGACATCGCCGGCGCGACCCGCGCCACGGTGCTGGATAACACCCGGTTCGGCCTGTACGGCGGCGCTGCCGCCGGCGGCTCGCTGGCCGTGCAGGCGCACAACCAGGTCGCCGCCGGTAGTGCCAGCGCCGATGCCGACGCCAGCGCCACCGGCGGTGGCGTGCTGGCCGGCCTGAATGGCGCGATGGCGACGGCTGGCAACAGTGCCGCCATCGCCGCCCGCATCGGCGACGGCGTCACGCTGCCGATCGGCGACATGCTGGTGGACGCCCACAACGTGTCCAGCCAACGGGCCGACGCGAGCGGGAATTCGGCCGGTATGGTTAGCGGTGGCGGCAGCCTTGCCACGGCCTCGTCGGCGGTCGACGTCAGTGCCACGGTCGGCAATGGCGCGCGCAATCCGGTGCTGCAGACAGCCGGCAAGCCGGACACCCTGATCGCCGCCGGCGAACTGGTGATTTCGGCGAACGGCAGCGACGACAACCGCGCCGATGCCCAGGCCGGTGCCGGCGGCGCCCTGGCCGGCGCCGCGGCGCTCGCCACTACCCGTACCGGCGGCAGCACCGATGCCGCGCTCGGCGGCGCGCAGACGGGCCAGAACCCGCTGTTGCTGCATGCCCTGTACATCGACAGCAGCCACAGCGCTACCTTCCTGTCCAGCGGCGACGCCAGCCAGGCTTCGGTGGCCGGCGGCAGCGGCGTCGATGCGCGCAGCAGCGTGAATACCCGGGTCGCGGCCACGGTCGGCAGCGGCGCCAAGGTGTCGGCCGGCGACATCGCGGTCGAAGCGACCAACACGGTACGCGAGGCGGGTGCCGGCAGCAATGCCAGCGGCGTCAGTGGCGGCGCCGTGGCCGGCGCCGGCATGAACAGCACCAATACCATCGCCACCGTCACCAGCGCGACGGTGGGCAGCAATGCGCGACTGGCGGTCGACGGCGATCCGCTCGGCACACCGGGCAATCTGCGCATCGGCGCCGGCACCGTGGTCGCGGGCGCGGACAGCGCCACCGTCGACGGCGGCGGCGCTGTCGCGCTGCTGAGCGCGAGCTCCAGCACCGACATGACGTCCACGACGACCGTGGACGTCGGCAGCGGCGCCGCACTGTCCAGTGTGGGCGACCTCGGACTGGGTACCTGGACCATGGCGAACATCAGCAACGACGCCGACGTGCATGCCTACGGTCTGGCCGGCGGCGCCGGCGGCAGCGCCCGCAGCGACATCACGTCGACGCAGGCGGTGAACGTCGGCACCGGTGCCAAGCTCGACAGCTGGGGCAACATGGGCCTGACCAGCGGCCGTTCGCCCGATGCCGCCTGGACCACCAGCCTGGTGGCGCGCGCCACCAACCAGGTGTACGGCGACGGCGCCGTCAGCCGCACCGATCCGTCGGCGAACGCGACCGTCATCAACAGCAGCAGCGTCAACGTCGCCGACGGCGCCGTCCTGAACAGCGTGCGCGACATCGCGCTGGCCGCGCCGGCCGGCACCAGCAGCGTCAGCGCCACCGGTGAAGGGCATTACCGCGTGCTGGGCATTCCGTTCACCAACAGCAACGGCTCGGCGAACACGGGCGGTACGCAGTCGGTGCGGATGGACGGCAGTGCCAGCGCCGGCACCCGCCATGAGGTAACGCTGGCCATCGGCGCCGACGGCAGCTATACCAACAAGGAGATCGCCCACGATATCGACGACTATGATCCGGTCGGCCAGCTGACGACGCAGGTCACCCAGCTCACGGCGCTGATGGCCGGCAAGGACGCCGCCACCCAGGGCGACATCCAGGCCCAGATCGATGCCCTGACCGGCCTGATCAAGACCCTGCAGGGACGCGGCCTGGCGGCGGGCAGCAAAGTCAAGGCCGTCGAGGTGAACAACACGCTGGCCGCCGGCGGCAACATCGACATCGATGCCCGCACGCTGACCGGCCGCGGCACGCTGAACGCCTGGGGCGGCCCGACCATCACGCTGACCAACGACAGCAGCAAGTTCCTGGTGGTCGATAAGCTGTTAATTCCAAATGAGCTGGGCGGCAATATCCGCTACAGCGGCGGCACCTTGCCCGCCACGCTGACGGCGAACGCCTACGCGACCAACGCCCCGGCCGCCATCACCATCAGCAACAACTACGACAGTGCGGCGCCTGGCGCGGCCAGGGCGCCGGCCATCTTCCTGACCAGCAGCATCGAGAACATCGGCGGCGCGCTGTCGATCTATAACAAGTCCGGCGACCTCGGCCAGTTCGGCGCGGTGAACGTCAACAACGAGCAGATCCTGGTGCCGAACGGCGCCTACATCGTGAACACGCCGGCCAACGGCTATTTCCTGAACGGCGATCCGCAGGGCCAGTTCGTCTCGTCCAACGGGGAGGTGTTCATGCTGGACTACCTCCACACGCTCGGCGACGCTGGAGTAGCCGGCGGCGTGGCGCTGCCCGGCGGCGCCAACCCTTTGCTGAGCCCCAGCAGCATGACTTCTGACGCCGGCGGCGGCCACGGCGCGCCGGGTTCGGCGGAAGAGGCGGTGACCTATGTCGCCAATTACATCGCCAAGTCGAAGGGCTATACGGGCACCGACCTCGGCGTGTATTTCGCGAACGGCCTCGGTCAGTTTTCCGACGAGGGGCAGATGCCCCTGAACCTGACCAGCACGATGTTCTTCTACATCGGTTCGGCCCTGGCGGACAATTGCGCCACCTGCGGCCGTTCCTCGCCCGAATACGTCGCCGCTTACACCGGGGACCACGGTTTCTACGACACGCACCATTCGGGCACCTTCCGTTACTACTACCCGTCGATCGCCAGCCGCGACCTGACCAACGAGGTCGCGGTGCTGGCGCCGGCCGCTGCAACGGCCAAGACCACGCAGATCGGCACCAGCGCCATCATCAACGCCAAGTTCATCGACATCAACGACACCATCCAGGTCGGCCTGCCCAGCGATTTCAGCGCCACCATCGCCCGCGCCACCATCAAGACCGGCGTCGACGCGCACGGTACCGTGGTCCAGCGCGACCTGATCGACTGCGTCAACGATCCGGCCTGCAAACCGACCGCGGCCGGCCTGCTGTCGAACGGCCTGTACAAGTACGGCACTTCCGTCGCCAGCGACGGCAGCACACCGATCGACGTGTACTACGACCCCGCCAGGGGCCAACTGGTGCTGCAGAGCATCAATGGCGGCGGCAGCGGGTCGATCAGCCTGCACGGCGCCATCATCAACACCAATGCAGGCGGCGGCGCGATCGAAGTCAGCAACGGCTATGCGCACGTGACGGTGCAAAACAATAGCGGCGTGCCCTTGCTGACCAGCGATATCAACACCGGCGACGGCAACGTCGGCATGGTCAAGATCACCGACACGCTGAAGACCGATAACCAGGGCCGGGCGCAGACCACCTGGTACGTCAACCAGCTCGGCACCGGCCTGAAAACCTACCAGAGCTACAGCGCAAGCGACTACACCGGCCTGGCGCCGGTCAGCGCCTCGCTGGCCACCGGCGCGACCTACAACCCGCTGTACGGCGAGCGTTACTACTGGCAGTACGACGCCAACCTGTCGCGCACCTTCAGCCTCACCACCAATGACTGGTACGACGCCAGCATGAGCGCGTGGACCTGGAACGGGGTGGGCGCGAATGCCGGCGCCACCCTGGGTGGCGTGTGGAAGATCACGTCGGGCGTGGTGAACGATACTTCGCTCGAGCATATCGCGTTCCAGGAGACGATCTCCGGCGCGGTCACGAACCACTTCGTGCAGCCTGTGCATTACACCGAACACGGCGACTGGAACTGGAACTGGGACATCATCACCGGCGTCAGCATCAAGGCCTACAACAGCGTCAAGGCCGACAACCCGATCGCCATCAAATTCACCGGCGCCAATACCGCCGGTCTGGTCGACATCCAGTCGAACAGCGCGGTCACCGTCGGCGGCACCATCCAGAACACGGGCGGCGCCACCAAAATCGCGGCAACCGGCGCCAACGCGACCATCGACGCCAATGCCAAGGGCGTGGTCAATACCCAGTCGCTCGAGCTGGCGGCGCAGGGCGGCATCGGCAGCCTGGCGGCGCCGCTGACGGTCAACCTTGGCAACGCGGCCGGCACTACCGGCTTGAATACGGTCAGTGCGACCACCACGGGCGGCAACATAGGCCTGGCGCTGAAGGGCGCCGACGCGCTCATCCGCAAGGTCGACGCCGGCGCCGGCGGCGACGTCCTGCTGCACGGCAGCGCCAGCCTGCTGAACGGCGCCAGCGGCGGTGCCGCCGCCGTCAGCGGACGCAACCTCACCATCACCAGCGACAACGGCACGGTCGGCAGCGCCGGCCAGGCGCTGGCGATCCAGGCCATCGCCGGCACCGACGGCGGCGGCGTGCAGACCGACGGCGTCGTGAATGCCGGCGGCCAGGGCGGCGTCTACCTGCGCCAGACCGCGGGCGACCTCTACATTGGCCACGTCACCAGCCCCGGCCAGGTCTCGCTGCAGGCGGCCGGCAGCGTGCTCGACGGACGCAGCATCGCCAGCACCGGCAAGGACGACGAACGCGCCGCGTTGTGGGACCGCATGCAGCTGACCGAAACCGCCCGCCACTATGCGGCCGGCACCAAGGCGCTGGCCGACCGCGTGACCGCGCAGTACAAAGCCTACCAGGCGCTGCTGGCCATGGGCAGCGTGTCCGGCGGCGTGTTCACCCTCGGCGACGCCGCCGTCCAGCTGATGCAGCGCCAGGCCGACGCCGCGCTGGGCACCAGCGCCACGCGCGCGCAGGTGATGGCGCTGGCCCAAAGCCAGTACGACAGCCTGCACGGCGCGCTGCTCCAGGCCGGCGTCACCGATTTCACCGTCAGCGCCGACAAGTTCGTGCCGGACCCCAGCGGCTTCGCCGCCCTGCGCAGCGGACAGTACTGGACCGCCGACAACCTGCAATACCAGATCAATGCCGCCGCGCTCAACCCGGTCAGCGGCGAGGTCGTCAAGGTGGCCGACCCCGGCATCATCGGCGCCAAAGTGACCCTGCTCAGCACCGGCGGCAACATCGGCAGCCTGGGCCAGACCCTGCACTTCGTGGTCAATGCCGACGGCACCCTCGGCGCGCTGAACGCCGACGGCACGGTCGGCGCACTCGACAGCGCGCACAAGGCGGCGCTGCTGTCGGCCACCGCCGCCGGCGACCTGACCCTGCATTACGCGAACGGCGCTGCCTGCGCCGGCGCCGCCTGCCAGCTGCTGTCCTTCGACGTCGGCCAGACCAACCCGCTGGAGGTGCAGGCCGGGCAGGGCCTTGACGCCCGCGCCACGGGCGGCAGTATCTACCTGGCCGCCAAGGACGCACTGGCGATCGAACGCATCGCCGCTGCCGCCGACGTGCGCATCAGCAGCGAAAATGGCATGCGCAACCTGGCCGGCGCGCAGACCGCGGCGATCCAGGCCGGCCGCGATATCGTCCTGCTGAACGGTTCCGGCGACATCGGCAGCGCCGGCAACTTCATGACGGTGGCGGCGGGCAACGCCGTGACCCTGGCCAGCAGCGGCGGCGGCATGTACCTGCAAGCGCCGAACGGTGACCTCAGCTTCGGCAAACTGTCCGCAAGCGGCCTGGTGTCGCTCAAGGCCGGCGCCGGCGATATCCGCAGCGTGAATGCGGACGACCAGGGCACGGCCCTGCCGTCGCTGGCGGCCGATGCGCTGCTGCTGGACACCTCCGGCAGCGTCTACCAGCAGGCAGGTGGCCAGCGCGGCGCCTTGCTGACCCAGCTCGGCGACAGCAATGCCGACGGCAGCGCCGGCACCGTCGGCACCGTCGGCGGCACCGTGCGCGGCAAGCTCGACCTGGCCAACGACAGGACCTTCCGCCTGGAAGGACTGGCGGTCGGCGGCCATGCGGCGCTGACGGCGCTGTCCGGCAACCTGCAGGCCGGCTACGTCAGCGGCCCGGACCTGGCGTTGTCCGCGCAAGCGGGCAAGATCGTCGGTGTCGCTTCGACGCTCGGCAACGGCGAGAACGTCCATTCGACCGGCAGCGTGACGCTCACCGGCGACAGCGGCATCGGCGAGGACGCGGCCACGCGCCTGGTGGTGGCCACGCGCACCCTGGACGCCACCAGCACCGGTGGCGACATGTATATCGGCCTGTCCGGCGCTGCCGGCGCCGGGATCACCGTGAACGCGCTGGCGCATGCCGGCAGCACGCTCGACATCGCCGCGGCAACAGACTTCACCGCGGCCCATCTGGTGGCCGAGAAGGGGACAGACGCCGATGACGGCGCCGACATCCACCTGTCGACCAGCGGTAAAGCCGTCGCCACCCTGGCCGGCATCGACGCCGGGCGCGATCTCTATCTGGACACCATCGACGGCCAGTTCCATACCACCGCCGGCGGCTCGGTTGGCGTGGCCCGCGACCTGCACCTGACCATGACCGGCAACGGCGTGATGGACGACAGCGCCACCTCGGCCAGCGGTTTGCGCGCCGGCCGCGACATCGTGATGAACGCCGCCGCCATGAACCTGGGCAAGCTGGAAGCGGCCCGCAACATCGACCTGACGGCGCGCAGCGGCAACCTTGCCTACCGCGATCTGACGGCGCACGGCGATGTGCTGCTGCATGCCGAGGGCGCCGTCAAAGGCACCTCGGGCGGCACTTTGTCTGCCTCGGGCGACGTGCGCATCGAAGGCAGCGCGCTCACGCTGAACAATACGGTAGCAGGCAGGGATGCCGCGCTTACCGTCAACGGCGGCGCACTTGCCGTCAATGCCGGCGGCGCCATTGCCGTCGGACGCGACCTGCACCTGCTGTCCACCGGCGGCAACACGCTGTCCGCACCGCTGGCCGGCCATTTGAACGCGGCGCGCGACATCACCATCGACGCAGCGGCCCTCGACCAGCTCGATGCGAGTGCCGGCGGCAGTCTGTCGGTGACCGCGCGCAGCGGTGATCTCGGCTATGTCCACCTCGACGCCCGCGGCGGCGACGTGCTGGCCAGCGCCGTCGGACAAATCGCCGGCACGCCGGAAGCCGTCATCCATGCCACCCGCGACGTCCTCCTGGATGCTGCCGGCATTGCCGCCGCACAAATCGAGGCCGGCCGCGATGCCAGCCTGGCGGCGAGCGGCGCCCTGCTGGTAAACGACCTGCGCGCCGGCGCCAAGCTGGACGCGCAAGCCGGCGGTACGCTGCAGGTCGGGCGCGCCGTCATCGGAGCCGGGGCCACCCTGGCCGGCACCGACGTAACGCTCGGCGCTATCGATGCTGCGACCCTGGCCGTCCAGGCGGACCGCAACCTGGCCTACACCACGCTGACAGTCGGACAGGGGGTCCGTCTCGACGCCGGCGGCCAACTGAACGGCGGTGTATTGGGCGCCGGCGGCGATGTCACGGCCAGTTCGGCAGGCCTGGCATTCACCGGCATCACTGCCGGCGGCAAGGCCAGCCTCACCTCGACCGGCAGCCTGAGCGGCAGCGGCACGCTGCAGGCGGCGTCCATCGGCATCGATGCTGCCGGCGACGTGCGCCTGCACCAGGCCACATCCATCGGCGACGCCGCCATCGGGGCGGGAGGAAGCCTGGCCGTCGAACAGCTGACGGCAGCGTCGGTGCAGTTGAAGGCCGGCGGCGATGCCCTTGTCGCCTCGCTCGATGCCGGCACTGCTGCCATCGAGGCCGGCGCCAAGCTTGACCTGGCCCAAGCCGAGGTGCGCGGTGACCTGGCGGCGTCCGCCGTCAACCTCGATGTCGGTACGGCCAAGGTCGGCGGCAACACGGTGCTCGATGCGACCGGCAGCTTGCTGGTGCACGACCTGCGCGCCGACGGCGCGCTGGATGCGCACGCCGGCGGTGCCGTGCAGATCCAGCGGGCTGCCATCAAGGCCGGGGCGACCCTGGCCGCTGCCGACATGACGCTCGGCGCCATCGATGCGGCCGGCTTGTCGGCGCATGCCGACGGCAACCTGGCCTATACCAGGCTGACGGTGGGCCAGGATGTCAGTCTCGACGCCGGCGCTCAGCTGAACGGCGGCGTGCTGGAGGCCGGCGGCGACGTGGTGGCCCGCTCGACAGGCCTGGCGTTCATCGATATCGCTGCCGGCGGCAAGGCCAGCCTGGCTTCGGCCGGCGACATCATCGGTAGCGGCACGCTGCAGGCAGCGACCATCGGTATCGATGCCGCTGGCGACGTGCGCCTGCACAAGGCGTCGTCCACTGGCGACGCCGTCATCGGCGCGGGGGGAAGTCTGGCCGTCGAACGGCTGACCGCGACGCAAACCGCGCAGATGAAGGCCGGCGGCGATGTCCACGTGGCCGCGCTTGATGCCGGCACTGCCGCCATCGAGGCCGGCGCCAGGCTTGACCTGACCCAGGCCGAGGTGCGCGGCAACCTGGCGGCGTCCGGCGCCACCGTCGATGTCGGCACCGCCAACGTCGGCGGCAACGCCGCGCTCGATGCCTCAGGCAGCATGCTGGTGCAAGACATTGGCGCCGGCGGCAAGCTGGATGCGCAAGCCGGCGGTACGCTGCAGATCGAGCGCGCCGTTATCAAAGCCGGGGCGACCCTGGCCGGTGCCGACATGTCGCTCGGTGCCATCGAGGTGACTGATTTGTCCGCCCATGCCGGCGGCAACCTGGCCTATACCACGCTGACGGTGGGACAGGACGTCGGTCTCGATGCTGGTGCCCAGCTGAACGGCGGCAGGCTGGGTGCCGGCGGCAACGTCACGGCCCATTCGGCAGGCTTGGTGTTCACCGACATCACAGCCGGCGGCAAGGCCAGTCTTACCTCCACAGGCGACGTGACCGGCAGCGGCATATTGCAAGCGGCATCCATCGGCATCGATGCCGATCGCGACGTCCGCCTGCACCAGGCCACATCCACCGGTGACGCCGTCATCGGCGCGGGGGGAAGCCTGGCCGTCGAACAGCTGACCGTGCGCGGCGACCTGGCCGCGTCCGGCGTCACCCTCGATGTCGGTATGGCCAAGGTCGGCGGCAACGCGGTGCTCGACGCCTCCGGCAGCATGCTGGTGCAGGACCTGAGCGTTGGCGGCAAGCTCGATGCGCAAGCGGGTAGCACGCTGCAGATCGAGCGTGCCGTCAGCAAGTCCGCGGCCAGCCTGGCCGGGACCGAGGTGACGCTCGGCGCCATCGATGCAGCAGGCTTGTCGGCGCATGCCGGCGGCAACCTGGCCTACACCGCGCTGACGGTGGGACAAAATGTCAATCTCGACGCCGGCGCTCAGCTGAACGGCGGCGTGCTCGTTGCAGGTGGTGATGTCACGACCCGCTCGGCAGGCCAGACCTTCGCCGACATCACTGCCGGCGGCAAGGCCAGCCTGGTCGCTACCGGCAGCGTAACCGGCAGCGGCACGCTGCAGGCGGCGGCCATCGGCATCGACGCCGGCGACGACGTGCGCCTGCACGAGGCGTCGTCCGCCAGCGACGCCGTCATCGGCGCAGGGGGACGCCTGGTCGTAGAGCAGCTGACCGCGACGGAAACCGCGCAGCTGAAGGCCGGCGGCGATGTCCATGTGACCTCGCTCGATGCTGGCATGGCCGCCATCGAGGCCGGAGCCAAGCTTGCCCTGGCCAAGGCCGACGTGCGCGGCGACCTGGCCGCGTCCGGCGCCATGCTCGATGTCGGTATGGCCAAGGTCGGCGGCAATGCAGTGCTCGACGCCTCCGATCGCATGCTGGTGCAGGACCTGAACGTTGGCGGCAAGCTGGATGCGCAAGCGGGTAGCACGCTGCAGATCGAGCATGCCGTCAGCAAGTCCGCGGCCGGCCTGGCCGGCACCGACATGACGCTCGGCGCCATGGACGCGGCGGCCTTGTCGGCCCATGCCGGCGGCAACCTGGCCTACACCGCGCTGAGGGTGGGACAGAGCGTCAATCTCGACGCCGGTGGTCAGCTGAACGGCGGCGTGCTCGTTGCAGGTGGCGATGTCACGACCCGCTCGGCAGGCCAGACCTTCGCCGACATCACTGCCGGCGGTAAGGTCAGCCTGGTCTCAGCCGGCGGCGTGACAGGCAGCGGCATGCTGCAGGCAGCGGCCATCGGTATCGACACCGGCGGCGACGTGCGCCTGCACCAGGCTGCATCTGGCGGCGACGCCGTCATCGGCGCCGCGGGAAGCCTGGCGGTCGACCAGCTGACCGCAGCGGAGACCGCGCAGCTGAAGGTTGGCGGCGATGCCGTAGTGGCCTCGCTCGATGCCGGTACTGCCGCCATCAAGGCTGGCGCCAATCTTGACCTGGCCCAAGCCGACGTGCGCGGCGACCTGGCCGTTTCCGGCGTCAACCTCGATGTCGGTAGCGCCAAGGTCGGCGGCAACACGGTGCTCGACGCCTCCGGCAGCATGCTGGTACACGACCTGAACATGGGCGGCCAGCTCGATGCGCAAGCGGGTAGCACGCTGCAAATCGAGCGCGCCGTGATCAAGGCCGGGGCCACCCTGGCCGGTGCCGAGATGACGCTCGGCGCCATCGATGCGGCCGGCTTGTCGGCCCATGCCGGCGGCAATCTGGCCTACACTGCGCTGACGGTGGGGCAAGACGTCAATCTCGACGCCGGTAATCAGCTGCACGGCGGCGCACTGGAGGCAGGCGGCGATGTCATGACCCGCTCGGCAGGCATGGCGTTCGCCGACATCGCTGCCGGCGGCAAGGCGAGCCTGGCCTCGACCGGCAGCGTAACCGGCAGCGGTACGCTGCAGGCAGCGACCATCGGGATCGACGCTGCCGGCGACGTCAGCCTGCACCAGGCCACGAGCGCCGGCGATGCGGTCATCGACAGCGGCGGCAATCTGTCCGCCGGGCGGCTGACGGCGGCGGGATCGCTGCAATTGAAAGCCGGTGGCAAAGCCGGCGTGGCCTTGCTCGATGCCGGCACGACTACCATCGTGGCCGGCGCCGCCGTCGACCTGGCCCAGGCCAGGGTGCGCGGCGACTTGACGGCGTCCGGGACCGCGCTCGGCGTCGGCACGGCCACCGTTGGCAACAACGCCGTGCTGGCCGCGACGGCCGGTGATGTCACCGAAACGGGCGCCTTGCAGGCGGCATCGTTCACGATCGATGCCACGGGCGACGTGCGCTTGCACCAGGCATCGTCCACGGGCGACGCCACCATCGGCGCGGCCGGCAATATCGCGGTCAGCCAGATCGCGGCAGGCGGCGAGGTGCGACTGACGGCTGCTGGCGGCATCGAGCTGGCACAGGCAACCGTGCAAGGGAAACTCGTCGCGTCCGCGGCGAGCGTCAGCGTCGGCACGGCCAGCGTAAGCGGCGATGCCGCATTCAATGCCGCTACTGGCCTGGCCCTCGGCAGTATTCGCACCGGCGGTACGCTCGCGGCCGATGCGGGCAACATCGTGTTCGACGACCTGACGGCCGGCACCGCCGCGCGCCTGAACGCGAGCAGCGGCGGCATCACAGGTAGCGGCACCGTGCAGGCAAATGGCGTTGCCATTGATGCGGCGCACGATGCCACGATCCAGCGCATCGTGAGCAGCGGTGACGCCAGCCTGCGCGCCGGTGGCACCGTCAGCGTGGCCAGCGGCGATGTCGCCGGCACCCTCGACAGCGCCAGCGCGCAACTTGCATTCGGCACGGTCCATGTGCACGGCGATGGACGGATGGCGACATCCGCGATCATGCAGGCCGATGCCCTGACGGTCGATGGTCAGGTCAAGGCAAGCGCCGGGACGGCCATGAACCTGTCGTCGCTGACTGCCGGCCGCGACATCGGTCTTACCGCACAGGACATCCGGATCGGCGACCTGGAGGCCGGCCGCGACGGCACGCTGACGGCGGCCAACGCGATCACCGGTGGGGTGCTATCCGCGGCCAACGACCTGACACTGAGCGCCGGCACCACGATCGACGTTGCCAGTGCCACCGCCGGTGGCCGCCTGCAACTGGACAGCCGTCAGGGTATCAATGTCGGCGCGATGTGGGCGGCGAGCATGGCGGCTAGTACACCGGGCGTCTTGCGTATCGATGAGCTGTCGCTGCAGCAGTCCGCGGTCCTGTCGGCCGGTACGGTCGACGCCGGGATCCGCCAGGCGGGCCCGCAAGGCCTGACCCTGTCGGTCTCGGGCTACCAGGGCGGCGTCGCCGACACGGTCGACTTGCGGGTGGATGCGCCGGCCGGCCTGGGCATGCCGACCCTGCGCGCGCGCAGCGCCAGCGTGACCTCGACCGCGCATGCAAACCGTATAGACCGCGGCTTTGTCACCGGTACGCTGCAGTTTGCGACGCCCGACGGCGTCATGCTGATGAATAACCGCAACCCTGCATCGGTGCGGGGCCTGGCGATTCAGCTGTTCGCGCCCGGCGACGCCTTCATGTTCGTGCAGGAGGGCAGCCAGTATCTCACCGATGCTTACGTCACCCAGTACGTGGGCGCCGCCCGGCCGACGGTGCCGAATTATCAGGATAGCCACGCCACCACCAACGTGATGGCATACGGCGCCAGCGCGGCGCGCGACCTGGAGCGCGAGGCCGTGGCCAACCGCCTGCAGAGCCAGCCAATCCGCCTGGCGGCCATCGGCGGCAGCGCTCCGGCTCCTGTCGTGGCCGCGCCAGGGCAGGCTGCTGTCAACCTCGGCGACGGCGACGGCCTGCCACGCGAACAGGATGTCATTTTTGAAACCAGTATGGAAACCGAATAAGTTCATGAGCGTTACATCAGCACCTATTACGCGCCTCTCGTTGCGCACCCGTCATCGCAGCGCCTTGCTGCTTGCTTATGCTGCCGGCCTGCTGGGCACGAGCGGGGGCGCAGCGGCGCAGACCGTTCAACCGGCGCAGGTCGATCCGGCGGCCTTGCAGCGGCAGGAGCAGGACCGCCGGCGCCAGGTCGAGCAGGCGCCGCAGGCCGCCGCCGCGGCAGCGCCGACCGTGCGCCAGGAACCGCTCCCGAACGCGGCGCGGCCTGCCGCAGCCGGTCCGCACTTTGTGCTACGCAAGCTGCATTTCGGCCCATCGGCCTTCCTGGGCGCTGCCGAACTGGACGCCGTTGCCGCGGTCTATGTCGGCAAGACCGTTGACTTCGTCACCTTGTCGGCGATCGTTGACCGGGTCAATGCGCTGTACCTGCGGCACGGGGTGTTGACCGGACGCGCCGTGCTGCCGCCGCAAAAGGTGGCCGACGGCGTGGTCAGGATCGACCTGGTCGAGGCGCGCCTGGGCCAGGTCAGTACCGGCAAAACCGCTTATTCGCGCGCTACCTATCTGGCTGGATTGGTGGCCGAGGATGCAGGCGGCACCATCGATACCCTCGCCCTGTCGGACAGGATCGCGCGCCTGAACCGCGCCGGTGCAGTCCAGATCGAAGCGAACCTGCGCCCCGGCGCCAGCTTCGGCCTGAGCGACCTGATGCTGGATTTGCGCGAACCGCCACGCTATCAGGCCAGGGTATTCGTGAATAACGAAAGTTCGCAAAACATTGGCCGTAACCAGGCCGGTATCGACGCCACCCTGAACGGGCCGGCGGGCCTCGGCGACCGCCTGTCCGTGTACATCACCCGTTCGCGCGGCGCCACCCTCGGCTCCCTGTCGTATGCGGTCCCAATCAATCGCTGGGGCGGACACTTGAGCGCCAACTACAATGTCGGTTCGACGGACGTGGTTGCCGGACCTTACCGCGCTCTGGGCATCAGCGGCATTTCGCATGCAGTGCAGTTGGGCGCGGTGCAGCCCGTATGGCAGCGCGGCGCATGGTACCTGGACCTCGCCGCCACTGTGGGCCGTACCGGCAGCGCCAACCGGATCGACAATGCGCCGCTTAGCGACACGACCATCGTCAACCAGACCGGCGGCGCCACCTTTGCCGGTGCCAACGACCAGCGCAGTATCAACTTGAGCGCCACCGTCACGCATGCGCGGTCGACCGCGGCGACCGCCGAGACGCGCAACTTCAATGTGCGTCAGTTCAATGTCAGTCTGGTCGAGAATTTCGGCGACAAGCAGTTTGCCGTGCTGCGCCTGTCGGGCCAGACAACCGGTGCCGACCTGCTGGCACCCTCGCTGCTGTTCCAGCTGGGTGGCGTGGCGTCGGTGCGCGGCTACGACGTTGGCGTGCTGTCGGGCGACCGCGGCATCCTGGACAATATCGAATTCCATCGCCGCTTCAGCGGCGCGCTGTCCGGCTTCGGCTTCTACGATAGCGGCGAAGTGCGCACCCGTGGCTTGCCCGATCAGGTCGCGCGCTCGGCCGGTGTCGGGTTGGACATCCAGTGGGGACGGCACCTGAGCGCGAACGTCACGGCTGGTCGGGCGTTAACGACGGTCGTTCCAGGGCAAAGCAACTGGCGCGTCACCGGACGGATATCCTACGATTTGTAGTCCGTACAAGGGTATGCAATAGTGTCGATCCTGAAAACGAAGAGTTCGGCCTGGCCTCGGCGCTCAGTTTATGGCTGCAACGGGACGATGAGGGGTGGATGGACACAGGCCTTCGTAAGGAGGTTCGATCAGCGTTCGCGGCCGAGCTTGGGACATACCAGGCGATCGAGCAAACTTGAGACGTGGAAGCGGGTCTAAATAGATCATATGGGACCTAGGGCGCAAGGCGACTCTATGAGGATCTCGACCACGCCAATGTGAAGGTCAGCATTGACTCCATAGGACTGCCAGCACGTGCCCCGGAATTGCCGAGCGCTGGTCGGAGCCAATCCAGCGTCCGTAAGTCCGGAATACCAGCGCCGTGTCCACGTGACCGAGCTGCGTAGCCACATAAAGCCGGTTGGCACCCAGCATCGGCAGCGCGACGCGAAGGTATGACGCGTCTGGTACGG
>Ga0265780_10001181_pt1 | contig 38076 bp, 36 predicted proteins | sample P1T30metagenome_FD_192432 | JGI IMG/M metagenome (GOLD analysis project Ga0265780, IMG submission 192432) | Plant litter microbial communities from East Loma Ridge, Irvine, California - P1 T30 | ecosystem: Environmental > Terrestrial > Plant litter > Unclassified | place: USA: California...
GCGCGTATTGTGGCTGGCGGTGCATTAGAAGATGCGTCGATTTAGTTTCCGGGCTAGGGGAGTGTGACTTTGGTAGAGCTGTCGACGAGTGGAAGACACACAAACAATTCGATATCCGTTGTCGCATTCAACTTCAAGCACCTGACTTCGCGCACCTTTGGTGATTTCAGCCCTACCGACACAGCGCGTTTGGTACGGCCGGCCACTTGCGCCTTCCTAGTCCTCGCGACTGCCTGGTTAACGCAGGGCGAACACTTTCACATACTCCGTGTAGTGTTACGAATCCTATCCTGGTAATTGTAACAAAGTCAAAGTTCACGGCGCTACATCGTCACATTGCTCCCTTTCAGGAAGGCACCGACCCGACCACGCATTCACCCCGGAACATTGCTTATTGCTTGACACTGAAGCAAACGGCCCTGCATGCCGTTCCGAGCTTTGCTTCGCTGTTTTTCTCGCAAGCGTGAAGCTCCTGTACTTGACAGCACACAGCAGCAGCTCGCACCCTCAAGTTCCGGGGGTCTGAGCGCACGAGATTCAGCACATCCACCACAACAGCCTCTCGACACCTCAGGACAACAGACGCACGCGATGGCGAAACGAAAGAGCGAGGCGGGTACCGAGGGCAACCATGTGCCGGCGAAGAAGAGCAAAGCTGCGCCCAAGAAGAGCAGGAAGAGCGATGCGGATAGTGAGTGCGACATCTTTCTTTCCCTACGTTTATCCATACGCATGCAGAGCGTGGTGGTGAGAGACGAGCATGGAGATTAGCACGCTTTAATCCCGAGCCAAAACCGATTGCCGGCAGCCTCGAGCGAAACCTCGAACCGTGCGTCATACGTCGAGATATCGCATCGTCGCAAGCTGCAAGCTGCACGTCCCGACGCGCCTCTGGCTCCATTTCACCTCTCGTTCCTACACGCATTTCTCACCCTCATCGCTCCCTTTATTTCTATTTCTATTTCCTGCTGCAACCACACTTTTCGCCCACCCCCGCACTGCGCCTTCTCACTCGACCCTGCGACTAACTCACGATGCCTCCAGCGTACACTTCCCAGCAGAAGACGGCGATTACGCAGTTCATGAGCTTTACGAATGTCGATCGGAACGCTGCGATTCGAACGCTCAAGAGCCATAATTGGGACTCGCAGACGGCTGTTAACGCGTAAGTGGTGGTTCTTTCTTTCTTGTACAGTAGGTATCCAGACCATGGCACCGAGGACCGAGGACGAGATGCGATAGTGAAGATTATGGGGGCGCGTGGAAACGACAATTCGGGAAGGGGAGGAAGAGATACAGTACGCGACGTGTAGGAAGGAAGGCACGAGGCAGACATGAGGGTCTCCTTCCTTGCAATACAGACAGCAGTTACTTTCGCAAAAACCCCAAACAGCACCTGCTTCGACGCCGCAGCGCAAGATCCTGCCCGACCGGCTCCGCGTCCTCTTCACCAGCAACCTACCACCAACAGACCATACCGAGCATACGATCAAGCACCCGACATTACAATACTTCGCTATGTTTGGAGCGAGTGAGGACCGGGCTCGACAGCTTGCCTACCGCAAACGCCGGGACAGGATCATTTCAGGCTCCTCGTATCGCTCGCTCAGCACTACCAGTCGCACGTCTCAGCAGTCTCGGACACCTTCTGCAGAGGCTTCTGAGCCTTCGGAGGTGCCTCTTGTACAAGCGGCCATCGACACACAGCAAATTCTCGCGCTCTACGACGACAACTCGATTGTAGACGTTCCAGACCTACCCACACTCGCCGCTCCGCGCGATGCGCTGTTTGAGGACTTCAGACGCCTTGACTTGCCGCCGGTCTCTCGTCATGCACGCAATCTGACTGCACCCATCACTTTTGCGGATATTCAGTCGGTCTTTGAGTCCTCTGTACAACCCTCGCCGCCCGTCTCGTCGTTTGAGAACTTCCTTCGTGTGCAGACCATGGTGTCGTTGCGAGGAGGCGGCGACGAAAATAGAGAGGAGAGGCCTGGCAATCCTCAGCAGCAGCCTGCGGAAGCCCGCCCAACTGGTCAACCACTGGATAGCCGGCCGCCGAATCAACAAAGCACTCCAGCACCAAGCCCCGGTGTTGTACCTCACCATGATCTAAGCCGTCCGTACATGCAGAGAGTTGGAATGGCCAAGCATTGGTACAACAAGCCAGAATATGCGGTTCCAATATGGCGTGGTCAACATCTTGATCAATTCCGATCCAGCCTGACAGACCTCGAGAGGGACAACTTCGAGTTGTTGTTCGGCCCAAAGTCACCTCCCACGCCAATGGTTTCTGTGTCATCGAATCGACGGAAATGTTTCTTGAGGGAGATCAATTCACCAAAAAGAGTCTTGTTGGGGCTCGTTGTGCGGGACCGATTCTTGGAACTCCAGGCTTTGAACAATGGTGCGGCCGACCCGCAGCTTCACGTACCAACGGTTGTGGTCCGACCCGTCATGCTCTACCATATTGTTGAAATATTTGAGCCAGTTGCGCAGCCGCCGTATGGCCCAGAGCAACAAGACTTGTTAGCCGATTTCATGGAGAAATCCACAGAAATGCCTTACATTCGGATAAGGGATGGCAGCCCCGAGACTACGGCGAATACGCCTCCAGGGGCCCTTGACGCGTACCTGCCAAGTTTGCACAATTGCGGCGTGCAGTCGCAGACCTCATACTCCTCTGCACATCCTATGCACATGGGTATGCATACCATCTATTCACCTTACATGGGTGTGCAGCTGGGGACCCCATACACCGCTCCATATTCTATACCCACGGGTATGCCGTCGCAGACCCTATACACCGCTTCACCTTTTACCCCCACGGGTATGCAAGCTCTGAGTGCACAGAGCTTCGGCATGCACCCACCAGGGAGGAGTGTGTCAATCTCAAACAATGGACGAAGCATGCCCGTAGCCTCAGGGCAGCATCTGGCCATGATGCAGCAACAAGCCACGATCGAACAGCTTTTGAGACAGCAGCAGGGATCGAGCAGGAGGGTCTCGAGCGCACCTAATCTTGGACAGCAGTCTAGTGGACGGTCTGGATGCCTAACACTGCCATTTTTATCTAAATTCATACGTTGACACTTGCTGACAGCCCGATACAGGTACTTCAGCGGAGGCGGTAGCGCAAATGGCGCAACTGCGGTCAAGACAACACTCAGCAAGCTATTCGACAAATACCGCGAAGATGCAGCAGGCGAGCCAGACAGCGTTGGCATCGGGGGCACTATGAAGTATTTCGAAGACCTCGACATCAATGTCGAGGACCTTGACTCGTTCGTCGTGTTCGAGATCGTCCAGGCCCCTACCATGGGCGAGATGACCCGCGATGGCTTCGTCAACGGCTGGCAAGAACGCAAGTAAGTGCAGCTGTAATTCCCGTCTCTCAGGCTTGTTTACTGACGAAAACAGCTGCGAGACCATCGACAAGCAAAAAGCCTACATCAAGAACCTCAAGCGCGAGCTCCCGACCAACAAAGAGCTCTTCGAGCGCATCTACAAGTACTCATTCCAAACCGCCAAGACCGCAAACTCACGCCAAGCATCCCTCGATCAAGCCATCACCTTCTGGGACGTCCTCTTCCGCTCCAAGCTCTCCGCAATCCAGTGGAAGAGCGACAGCACGCCGTGGCTCGACTGGTGGAAGGAGTTCATGGAGTCGTCGTTCAAGAAGAGCGTCAACAAGGACATGTGGAACGAGACGCTCAAGTTCGCCAAGCTCACGCTCGAGGACGAGGCCATGACGTTCTGGACCGAGGAGTCGTCGTGGCCGTCGGTCATTGACGAGTTCGTCGACTGGGTCAAGAACGAGAAGCGTGGCGGCGAGAAGACGGAGGAGATGGATGAGGTGTACTGAGGTTGAGATGGATTGGGAGTGAAGGCTGAAGAAATGATTATGGGCTAACATGAACGACATGATTTCACGGCATTACATACCCGCGCCTGTGATACGGCGAACTTGGAGATATGCGGCATTCTCTTAGCATGGTAGAATAAATAGCTCAGCATCGGCAAATACGAACATAAATCTGGTTAATATACCAATTGCAGTGACTGAAGGGGTTGAGAAGTATCTGTTGTTCGCCCGACACCCTTGGTCATTCGCAATCCAGAAGTGAGCTCGACAACAAATGATTGATGGTGACATGACACCCGTGGTGTTGGTTGTGGCTGCTGCTGTGGCTAGAGGCTCGCTTACTAGCGCGGTGCCAAGCCCACCTCTGAAATCGACATCGCAACTTTGACGCATCACGACCCCAACGTCACGACCACTAACCACAACAGCAGGCAAAGTGCGTATCCCACACAATTGCTGTCGCTGCCTTGATTGACACTACACAGATGGTTTCCGCAAAGAAGCATGTTGCGATCGTCAAGAAGCGTACGCCACTCGAAACCTGCCACCGAAATTTCGACTGACGAGTCCATACAGACCCCAAGCGCTTCAACCGCCACCAGTCGGACCGCTTTATGCGTGAGATACACCGGGAACATTCAGGCAGGATGGGAGATTGACGATAGACAGGCGTCGACCCCTCATGGCGCAAGCCTAAGGGTATTGACAACCGCGTCCGCAGGCGGTTCAAGGGCCAGGCTGCTATGCCCAAGGTACGACTGCGTTCACCACCCGCACTTCGACTCGGCATATGCATCGCGCGGGCTTGGATTGTTGGGGTAGACTGGACGGGGACTTTGGCTGACCAGCGCGACACAGATCGGTTACGGATCCAACAGGAAGACCCGCCACCTGATGCCCTCCGGCCACAAGGCTTTCCTCGTCAGCAACAGTACGATACACCCGAATTGCTTCAGCCCCGGCCCTCGCTAATGATACTCAGTCGCCGATGTGGACCTTCTCCTCATGCACAACACCACCTTCGCCGCCGAGTACGTCGTCCACCTACCAATTAGCCATTGACATGCTCCATACTAACTAACACCAGGATCTCACACTCCGTCTCCGCACGAAAGCGCATCGACATCGTCGCCCGCGCCAAGCAGCTCGGCGTCAAGGTGACAAACGGCAAGGCTCGCGTCAAGACCGAGTCGTAGACGAGCGTGGTTTTCATCTTGGGTGGGCATACAAGGCGTCTCTGTGATTAGTTACCGTCTCAATGGGAATGGCTTCACTTCACGGCTCGATTCGACTCGCCTCGCTTGAACGTGAGGATGAGCACATGTGCATCGGAAAAAAGTCTATACGGACAGGTCAGCGATACTGCGGGATGAACCCAGATTATGGTGGATGATGGACGAGCAGTAGGAATGCAATGAACATGAGCCAAATCACGTCCCAAGTCCGTCATTATGCCACAGATCTAAATTGAGAGAGAGAACTTCGTCAATACGACACGAGATATTCGCGACCTTCCATCTCACACATTCTCCGACATACACATCCACAGCTCACGTCACTCACTATCTCTCAGCATACTTTCAGAAATCCATCCTCAGCCATGCAGGCGCGTCGTACGATCAAGCAAAGCAGAACACAAGGTACCCGCGAACCCCGGATCACACAGCGTCTGACTAAGCTGATAAGCCGACGCACATTCGCGTCAGATCCGCGTTATCGATTTCTTGTAGTTAGTAGTTGGACGATGCATGTGGTAGGTGCTGTACTTTTTGTTGCTGCGCGGCCGATGCAGCTTAGCAAGACAGCCATTTCACTTCGTATGCTATACTTCTCAAGCCGTATCTTGCTTACGTTGTGACAAAGACGGCCGATGCAAATTGAATGATGATCTACAACAGCTCGTACCCACCGCATGTTGACAAGATACCAGTGCACAGATAGTAAAGCCGTGGGAATCGCACGGCGCAATCTGACAGCGTAGGTATATGCGATACATGAAATACGCCGCATGTCTGCGATACACCTGGCATGTGAAACCGTCCACTGGACGATGTCGCAAGCCAGAAGGGGCACCACCAGATGCATGCACATTCTCAAACCCCGTCCGTGCGAATGAGCTCGCGTGCTTTGGCCGTTAATCAGCAGGGTCCGATGCTGTTTGTTTGTAACATGCCACGATGTTCGAGATCGAAAGGAGCATCCGTTTCGCTTACGGCAACGCTTACCTCGACCCGCGGTCCTAGTCGGGCAGACCTACACGCTCTCCGCCACTCCCTCTCCCACACCCGCACAACGCTTCCCCCAAGCTATCTGAATCACACCGCTGTGCTGTCTGTGCCTGCACTGCAATCTCTCGACATGACCTGCGTCTGTCACTTATCAAGACACGGGGGCGTGGGCTCGCTCCTGGTTGGCCCGGCTGCACTTACTTTATCAACGGTAATGCTGCGAGGGGTGGCACAAATGAATGCGGACAATATCAGATGTGCATGTTTGCTGATAGCAGCATAACATGGGGGAAAGAGCCAGAGCGGTGATCGCTGAGAATAGCTGGTTGAGAGCATGCGATGACGAATTCTGGTCTGATGGGCGTGTTCTTTTCCTGGTGAGTCCGACGCGCATGGGGGCCAGACTTGCTCAAGTACAACAATTCGGTCCGCACGTGTAAGAACCAGATCCAGCGGATGCGACTAATTCATCATTCTACCCATCGTTCAACGGCTCCACTTGCTCGAACCACGGTACCACCACGCAAATTTCGCTCCCGTTAACCTGGGAAGGATTTTTTTAGCGGACCGCTATTTTAGCTCCCGCTTCCTTTTAAGAACCTGGGTCGCCCTCCAAGTCTTGCTTTCTTTTCTTTTGTTGTATACTGTGGAATACATTCGAAAGATTCTCCTGGCGACTTCGTCGTGCTGCGCACGCAAGTGATCGGCGGTCGCTCGGCCAGTCACATCTCGGATTCGCCGAATTTCATCACCAAACGGATTTCCGGACTCGTATACACATTTCGCCTCCGGTCGAAAAATTCGCAAGTCACGTCCAGCTGGGCATACTCGACTTCCACGGGCTTCACGACACTACGAAGACTTGCGGAGTTCTCGCCGTCAAGCCACCGCTCCGACAAACACTGGTCAACTTGCGACTTCGGCCACGGCACGTTCAGAAACATCAACTTGCAAATTCCAACCGCCAAAATGACGCCAAACCTTTTCCTGGCGACGCAGAAGATGTTCTCGCCACATAAGTGGTTCCAGCGAACCAAGACTGAGCGATCGACCAGGGTGACGGAGTACTGGACTACGCCTCAACCTGGTCAATACGAGTACGTACCTGGCCGAGGATGGTTCTTGATCGCAACACTTGTCAGCGATCTGCCAGATGTCACAGTTTTCAAGACCCCGGATGTCGATGCAATTACCACAACCACCGTTTCACCACAGCGAGAATTCACCATGCTACCAAGGCCAATCCCCATTCATCGCTCCCGAGTCCTTGGACGCTATCTCCTGGAGGCCGACTACAAGGATCGAAAGAAGACCAGCGAGATCAAGAATGAGCGCGGCAAGCGTATCCAAGCTGGCTTCTTCCGCCTCGATAACGGCGTCGCCTGGGTGCATTGCTGGGACGAGAACGGCGTGTTCATCCCCGGTGGAGAAACTGGCTACAAGCTGTGGTGCATTGACGCAGCGACCCAGCAATTCCGTCACATGAAGAAAGGCGACGATCCAAACTTCGTGCGCTCCAGGCCGAATTCCCCTTCGCGCGACAGCACGAGCCAGCAGTCCGTCAGCACCGCATTTCCCAGCGCCCCAGGAAGCACAAAAGATGCACCAAGCCTTCCCGGTACCAGGCCCGGCAGCACGAAAGACGGTCCCAGTGGACCCAGCACGCGGGCCAGCAGTATCCGGACACCCTTTTCCCCGACGTCTACGCCATCTAGTCGCACTCATTCGCGTCGTGGAAGTCCGAAGCGCAACAACAGTATTCCCCTCGAGGAAGCGAAGGCTGCGTTGAGGCGCATGGCGAAGGAGCAGCAAGAGGCTGTGGCGGCTGCTGCGGTTGCTAGGACACGCACCAAGTCGAGCGAGACGGTTCAGCAGCTTGAACGTGGTCGGTCGACGGCGCGCGTGGCCAGCTAAACTGGTTGATCTTGGTGTTCACTTTCTCCACCACGTTTGCATGGTGTTGCGATGTGGTCAACGGCGTTTGACTTACAGTAACTTTGCACGACACATGGTGTTTCTTATCTTCGCAGGACCATCTACGGCCCACATTACTAGATCTCCTTCACTGTCTTTTGCCCGGCGTGGTATGGCTGGTTCCGGTCATTTTGTTCTGATGCGATGTGTTTCTCTGTGTTCTCGGGTCTGGCGCACCACTATCAAGGCAAAAGTATGGTATACCCCGGCACCATTGGCCATTACTTGTTGTTTTCGATCTTTGGTTTACTGTCTTGGCATATACGGTGTGCTCAATGAGATTTTATTCTTAGAATTTTCTTGGACCGTGGTGTTGGTGATGTGTGTTTGTTGCCGTTCACGTTGATGGACGACTCAGAGTGACAGTCGTCAAAATGCCAGCGTGTGGGCTCTTCGCTTCAAAGGCATTCACGTTCACTCCTGAGTCGTCACAGATGCTGCAATCACATCTTGCGCTTCATTTTGGGCCATGTCCGCTGTCGCTTTAGTTGTTACGTTCACGTCCTCGAACTTCACGTCGAGGAAGTGAAGAGGGCCTACATTGAATGATTCGAAGCTGGATAAATACTCCCTCTAAGCACGACTTCTGCTCTATCATTCTTGCACACACTTTGCTCACAGAAATTACCACAATACACACTCAAAGCAGACAAGCAAGCCAGCAAGCGAGACACATCCCAGCAAACAATCCAAAACATTACAAACATCTCCATCCAAGACATACCTACAAACATGTCTCGACGCCCCAACACCACCTACGCCGAAGCACTCCTCAGCCGCCCCATCCCCAACCACCGCGACCTCATCAACTCCGTGGCCACCAATATCTTCTGGGCCCGACACCGTATCATCAATCACATCACCCCACCCCGTCACCGCGCCGAAGTCGCAGACTTCCTCGACGACTTGGAAGACATGGGCGCGCACGCATTAGCCATGTACACGCGTGCAAAGACCGAACTCGCCGAGCTAGATGATGAGCTGGAGGTTATGGCCGGAGCGTTGGACAGCGTGGCAGGAGAATTGCAGCGCGCGGAAGCGACTATTGGGTACATGAAGGGCGTCATTGAGGACCTTGAGCGCGAGAACGACGCGGAGAAGGAGTCGAAGCGCTCGAGCAATACCTCGACCAGCGTTCAGAATGACACGAGCGATATTGCTACACTGGGCCATTTACAGCGCGATCTTGGCGATATTCTGATGGAGATGCGGTATCTTGAGACGCGTGTTGAGCCTGAGGGTACTGCTGAGCTGAGGGGCGGTATGGGCGGTGAGTTGGAGGATGAGACACATGTTTATGGAGATGGCGAGTACAAGTGCTGGGACCATGAGTCTGAATTTACTAACGAGGATGGGGCGGGTCACGAGGGCAGGGAGAAGCGTATCCAGCGTGTGAGAAATACGATTGAAGAGCTTGGGCAGGAGGTCGAAAGGCGTCAAGCACAAAGCGCCATGCTGAGGAAGCGGAAGAGCATGGAACAAGAGGAGGGGGCGGCACTGAGGAGTAGCAGCATGAGGACCGCGCCGGGAATATACAAGGACAACATCCCGTCAGAGTGCTCTTCACACCACAACGACCCGACCATGCGTGGCGGTAGCAGCTGTCAGCCCTTCGACTCCTGGAATTTCAAAGCAGACAACATCGAGGCCATATACGAGGATATGATGCGCGTTGTCTCTGAGCTATGCGGCCAGTCGCCTCCTTCGGCATGCATACCGGCTTGGACGAGCATTGCGAGCACATTGTATATGCGCGGCAAGCATCTGGAGCGCGAGCTCAAAGAATACAAGCTCATCAACGACAATCTTGTCAAGGATTTGATGTGGACTATAAATAAGTTGGGGGAGCTTGAGGAGGCTTTGGAGAAGGAGCGCGCGGGGAAGGTCAGTGCGTTGGTTGATTTGGGGTTCGCGAAGAGGAAGCTGCAGATTACCGAGGGGAAGGAAGTGAAGAAGGCAGCCACAACACTTGTTGCCAAGCAATCAACCAAGGGAAAGGAGAGGGCAGTCTCTCCAGTCCCTACCACTAAGGCGAGCGAACCATCCAAGCACACCTCCGTCCACTCTTCCACCAAGAAAGCCAAGCGCACGGCCAAAACCACAAAGTCCGACGACCCAAGCACCTGGAAGAAAGCAATCGACTACTTCCTCTACTTCCCCCGAAAAGCCGAAATCCTCTTCCCCGGCAGCCCCCAACCCCTCTTCCACTTCACTGGCGCCCACGACCTCGACCAGATCCGCCGAACCCTCGACTACCGCCACGACAATGGCATGGCCACCGACCCATACGAGATCCGCATCCGTGAGATCATGATCGCTCGCGAAGACAAGGGCGTTCCCCTCCCAGACGAGTTGGAAGAAGACTTCATATGCATCGACATTCCCATCGGACCTGCTCAGGAACCCATGGAAGTCGCAGCCTGGATCGCAAACGAAGAAGCAGACGACGCATGTCTGCGCGTCCACGAAATCCACCAGAAAGACCACTTCAGTCCCAGCAAAGGCAACGCGCAAGTTCACGTCCGCAAGTTCGGCAATGAATTCAATTCGCTGGATCACATTATCGACATGGCACTCGACACGCGCGCGCCGTTCGATTGCTCGTGCGCGAAATCGTTGCCGAAAAATCCGTTTGAGACGTACGTGCCTCCGTGTATGGTGTCTGTTCGTGGGGGTGGGGACAACGATGACTACGATGATTACGATGACTACGACGACGACGGTCCGGCTGATGACTCGGACGACGAGGATGATGAGGTTAGTTATGAGGACGAGGCGAATGATCCGTGGGACTCGTATGGTGAGTATACAACCTTCTCTCGTTATTTCCCTAGCTCACGCCGTCAGATGAATAAATCACGCTCGTGCGTACTAAAATCAAGGCCGGGAGTGGTGTTTGAAGAGGCAGTGGGCTTAAGGGGCGGAGCGGACGATGATGGGATTTCCGAGCGCAGAGTCAATTCCTGGTTGGATCCGAAAACGGCCCCTCTTCATGTGGAATTACCTGAAGCTAGTACCCCGAGTGCGAAATCTATACACGTTTTCAGTCGTTTGGTCAAAGATGGTGGTCGTGTGAGGCCGATGCGTGTACTGACGCCGTCTGCTGGATCGCAAAAGTCGACATCGGGTGGTCGGAAGTCGATCATGCAGCGGCTGAAGAGAATTTTGGCGGCGTTAGTGAGGTACATGAAGCATTTGCTGACTCTGACCAAGCAGTTGTCGGGAAAGACACGGGCAGTGTTTATGCCGAAGGCTGGAGCGCTTGTTTCGACGCCACCGCAACAATCTCATGACCAATGGCAAACAGCATCGACACCGATGTTTGAACAAGACATGAAGATGCGACAATATTCTCGACCAATTTCAGTAAACTACGCAGAGCAGCATGCGTCCCAATCTTCAAACACTCCACACCTTACCGGCTTCTCTAGCTCGTGGTCGACGGACTCCGCATCATCGTCACTTGCGCTTCCCTCACCTACGCCGCCTCGCAAAGATACTCCTCCGCTCCCTGCGCGGAATCCGCGTCGTGACTCGCAGTTGTCTGCCCGATCTGTCAAAGCTCAGAGTGAGCCAGAACCACACGAGTACGAAGGCGAGACTTAGGTTCCGTGGACTGTGGCTGGGCCGTCGGATCCGGATGAGTGCTGGCGGAAACATGAGGAACGGAGGCGAGAGATGTGTAGTGACAGAGACATGTAGGATGAACGTCATAGGTGGTTGATGTGAGGAGGCGAAATGTCTCAGGTGTAGTTCTAGAGGATTTGGCAGTAAAATTGATGATCATCTTTTATTATACATTGGTCACAGGACGATTGGCGGGTAGTAACATATTCAGGTGTCAGATAGGATCTTCGGATTGCACCATGGCCACTGCAATAAACGGGTACCGAACCGATGAGCTTGATAACGCTATATACGAACTTCGAGCTGGTATCTTAATACGAGAATCCGGCGAGTAATAATCGCGAACTGCTGAGATTTATGCTTAAAGCTACAACTGATCAAGGCGTGACGCGAATGCATAGTTATGCAAGACTACGAAAACTACTTAGATGCATGCGCAATCTTCAAATCTTTCCAACAGAAACAGATAACTAACACTCAGTACAAAAGCTCATCGCCGTGTATTACATTCGATCATGAAGAGGCCGAGGCAAGTAGGCAGGGGTCCTTGGAAATATGCATCAACTTGATAACTACCACCTGACATAATCATCCCTTCCTTCCAACAATGATGTGTTGAGCCCTTTGCATTTACAACATACCACTGCATTGAGGATGCGGTCAGAAGGGAGTATGTATGGAACCGCATGCTGATATTATACTACGAACACAAACTACATGTTGATAAAACAATGCTGTGAACATGTTGCACAAAACTTAGAAACACTACACCGTAAAGGATCAAGAAACCCCACCATAAAAGATTGAGAAGAATACACCGTACCAAGATGAAGGCGGATATATTGTAAGACCCTAGAAATGACAAGAATAGAGCGCTAAGCAGTGAAGCATCTGCAACAAAACACCCACATAACAACGTTTCTCCCTCGAATAAAACACTAACATCACACACCAAATAAACATCACAAACAAACACCTGACCCGTCCAACCATCTCCACTCAGCTCTTCTTCGTCCTCTTCGACTTGCCCTTAGGATCCGCCGCAGATGGTCTCCATTCGGGGTCCGGGGTCTGGCTTCTCACTCGGCGTGTCCCTGGTTGAGCAGTCGAAGAAGATTGCGGTGCAGTGGCGAAGTGGAACGCCGAGGAGGCGGGTGAGAAAAATTGGGAAGTGTTTGATGGGTCACGAGTCTGGATTGCGCGAGAGGACCGGCACTTATTCCCATGTTGCCAAAGGCAGCTGTAGGCGGGCCTTGGTGTTGCGTTGATGATTGTGCTTGACCTTCAGGAGCCCTGAGGGGATTTGGACGCCAGTTCCCCAACTCGCGGGCTTTTGCTGCCTCTAGGTCACGCTTCTCTTGATCCTTTTTTGCTGCCCACTTGTTCGCGGCCTCATTATGTTCTTCCTGCGTCACGTATCCTTGCGCTCTTTCTGGGTGCGCCCTCTTGAAGTCGTAAACGCCGCTGCTTAAGGCCGAAGCTGACTGTGGTCTCTCTTTTGTTCTGCCGCCTTTTCTGCTGTCTTCCAGGCTTCAAAAAGTTCCGCGTCACTCTTGCCAGCTCCTTCATTCCTCTTGAATCTGGCGAAGCGTTGACTCTCTTTCATTTGATACAACTTTTCGATCCAAGTTTCGCAGGGTCAAAGCTTGGTCCGGACGCATTGCTGCCAGTCGGTGGGCTCGCTGAGCCTTGCGAGCGTGATCCTCGAGCTTCTAGGCCCGTGGAAGACCTCCCGACACCCACGCTCAGAGATTTATTTCTTCGAGCATCATGGACCGGAGCTATCGACACTCTGTTCAAGCCTGTACCGATAGGAGCACCCAGTGCCTTTGCATTGTGTACATGGCTCATCAAGCCCCCAGCGCCATAAACCGAATCCGGGCTTGGACTGTTCTGGGCTCGAAATGAACTGGGAATTGGAGTGCGTGGAGGAGGCGAAGGTTGGGCATATGAAGGAGAATTCTGTGTTGCTATGGCGTAGTGGTAGTGGGCATCGGCAGCTCCCCTTGGACTGTATCTCCCGCCAGGGGTCGGAACACGTTTCGGGGCCATGGTGTTTGGAGTAAGATACCAGATTTTTGATGAAGAGAGGGTAGGAAGGGTCCAAGATACCAGATCTTGACGAGCAGGTGCAAAAATCGCCGAAAGTTGACAGTAGAAGCAGGAGGTGTCAAGGATATACCAGATACCCAGTGATTCTCAAATGATGGATGAAGTAGGAAGAAATGCCGAGAAGATAGTTGTCGATTCTGAAGAAGCAAAGAGCAGCAAAGCGGCGCTTATATGGTACCCAGAGTGCTGTGAAGGGCATGCCATTGATGGGCCAAACGACATACTGAACGCTCTGTACCCAAGCCTCGATTGACATCAGGAAGACATGTGAACTGTAAGAGTCTATGAAGGAATCTGTTGTATGAGATAAGTTGGAAAAACGCAGGGAGTGAATGCGGCAAGAAAGATTGCACATTGACTAGAAACGAGGAGACTGTGAAATGAGTCTGATTGTAGCAGTTGAGCACTGCATGTGTCGAGTGGATTACCTGGCAGTTTTGCTCATATGTTCTTAAAAGCAGGTCGTCGTAGTGGCAGTAAGGCTTTTCGTGCGATGGCATGGTCGAAATTCACAAAATACTGAATAAACATGAAGACATCTTTGAGTCGAATGAAGCAAATCGAACTCGGACATACTCCTAGGGGTTTAGGAATGTAGTGCTGTGAAAGCACCTGCATGTGTAATCGACGCTAAACCCCACATTTTCCCTGATCCCTGCAACATTTTCGCGACAACACCAAAAAAAGTTGCTTCGCCATGCGCCAACACCAGCACCACCCTACCCACCATCCAGAATGCCTCACAAACACAAGCGCAGAGCCGACGACGACGACGAGAACCAGTAAATCTACCTACCCACCCTATCACCCTTCCTACATCGCTAACACCATTCCGCACAGATTCAACCTCCCCCCAGACCTCCACGCAACCTCCCTCCCCGTTGGCAAAGCCCGTACCTTCAGCTCCGCGCCGCGCGCAAAGAAGCGCAAGACCGGCCACGTAGAAGGCTATGGCGCAGACGACACGCCAAAAGCGTTTGCGCGCCTCATGGCGTTTTCGAAAGGCGTAAAGCCCAAGCGCTCAGGCCTCGATGACGGCGCTGTAAAGACCAAAAAGGCGAGGAAGCTCGAACAACAGCAACAAAAAGACGCGGCGACGGTCGGCGAAGCCTCCAAGCCCCAAGAAAACGAGCCACCAAAGAAGGACGAATTACGCATCCAACCCGGCGAATCCCTCTCCTCCTTCCGCGCCCGCGTCGACGCCGCCCTGCCCCTCTCCGGCATAACCAAATCCACCAAGAAAATCCCCGGCGCACCCGACCACCGCGTAACTAAGCACGAGCGCAAACTCAAGCGCCTGCAAAAAGGCTGGCGCGAAGAAGAAGCGCGCATACGCGACAAGGAAGCCGAAGAGCGCGAACTAGCCGAGGAAGAACAAGACGAAGAGGCTGTGATGTGGGAGGACAGGAATGCCGAAGTGCAAGCTTCGTTGGGTGGCAAGAAGGCGAAGAAAGGCAGGAAGAAGAGGAAGATGGTAGCAGGGGAGGTGGATAACGGGAGTGGGGATGAGTTTGAGGCGTTGGGGAGGAAGCGTGGGGAGAGGAGGGGGTTGCATGATGTTGTTAGTGCGCCGCCGACGTTTACGAAGGTGCCGAGGGAGATATTCAAGGTTAGGGATGTGAAGAAGGATGTGTTGGGGTTGAAGAAGAGGGAGGAATTGGGGGAGGAGAGGATGGGTGTTGTGGAGAGGTATAGGGAATTGATGGCGCGGAAGAGAGGGCAGACGAGCACGTGAGAAACGTGGTATATATGTGTGTATATCGATGCAAGAAAGCGAAGAGTCTATTCCAGAATCCAGAACCGAACCAAGCAAGCCGTTTTCCAGGTATCTCCGCCCCAAAACGCCATTCAATCTATGCGTGCGAAATCTTACAAACCATACCCTTCATACAACGGTGGCTTTTGCCCATCCACCCTCCATTCTCGCCCCCTCCGCACATCTAAAACAGACTCCACCCCCCCTCCCTCTTCCCCTTCCCCCTCCCCTCCCTCTCCCGCAACGCCCTTTCCTCCCGTCTACTCATCAACCTCTTCTCCCTCTGCTCCAATTGCCTAAGACCCTCCATCTCCTTGAGCACATGCTCGAGTAATTCCTTGCGCCGCACGACATCCAGATGCCGTTTGATTTTGGGGTCTTCCTTGGCGAAGCGGTCGACTTCGTCTTGTGAGAGGCCGCGGCCTAGGCGGGCGTCGAGTTCGCGGGGGAACTGGGGGGATGTTAGTGAGCGAAGACGTTAAGATAGGGAACACAAGGAGGGGGGTGTGACTCACGATGTAGTAAAATTTACTGAGTAGTTCGGCGTCGAGAAAGAGATCGGCGGTTGTGGTGAGCTTGTCAGCCACAGCGTCGAGGAAAACTTCGGGACAGTGGTATTTATTCTTCTTGGTTGCGCACTGTTTCGATTTGACGGCGAGCAGGCGCAATTTGAGAATGTCGACGCGGTCGCGGAGGAAAACTGCTTCGCGGCCTAGCATTACGTTAGCATTCCATCCCATCAGTCACTAGTTTAGAAGAAAAAGTTACACACCCTTTGCAAGGAGAGCAGCGCTGAAACCTCCAGCGCCGCCAACCCCATCACCTTCCAGAACGACTGAGCCATTGCGCACACGGTCGATGAACGCAATGACGTCTCTAACGCGTTTGCGCCCGCCCATTTGGTCTTCAAGATGCTTCACCGCGCCCTCACAGACTTTAAGCTCGTCTTTGAGTACGGTCGTGACGTTCTCGCGCCCCTTCGCCCACTCGTTGTCTTCGACCTCAATACGGTATTTGTACGGCTTGATGCAAATCTCCAGTTCGTCTGAGATGTCATAACTCAAATCCTTCAATATGCTCGTCGACGCATCGGTAATGGCCTGGCGCGCGAATGGATGCGCAGAGAATCGCGAGTTAGTAATGAGCCGATCGATTTGCGCTTGTAGTGCATTCGCGACTACACTCGTTGCTAAGCGTCCGACACCAAGCTTCGTCAGCGCCGCGCTCGAGCTATCGAGCTTGATCTTCCAAATCTCGTCGTCGCCCTCAATGTTCGCTTTCGCCAGACTACTCAGCGGGTCTGGATCCGGGAACGGGACGCTCAGGTCGTCGAAGGGGCGGTTCCAGTAGCGTTGTGCGAGGAGATTGAGGACTTGCTGGTCGAGCTCGTGCTTGAGGAGGTCGCGCACTTGTTGGCGGCCGAATTGCTCGGAGAAGCCGCGGAAGGAGTGCTTGAATGAATCTAGGGACTCGGCGAGGTAGGATTCGGCGCTCAGGGGGCGCTCGTTGTACTGGACTTTGTATTCGTAGGTTGCTTCCGCGAGCTCGCGCTGGATGGCTTCGGACGTTGTTTTGAGGCTGCCCGCCATGGTTTGCTCGAGGACGTGCATGAGCTTCTTCTTTAGATTCTTAGTGCCGACTGCGAGCTGGGAGTCGGGCCCGAACTCAGCATGCGATCCGAAGAAGGTGGACTCGTTCTTGGTGATCGCATTGGTGATGTTGCCGTTGCCGCGCGTGAACAGCTTGTTGCCGCCAGCACCAGATGGAACACGACATACTACGCCGACGTATCCCAGGCGTAGAGCGTACTTCTTGTCTGTGAGCAGACTTGCACCTCGCTCAGCATCGACTAGGTCCATCTTCGTGATGACACCAATCGTCCGCTCGCCTCTTGGGTCGACCTTTCTTGATGCTCGCAGAGCGGTGCTGTTTGCCAGATCGACGTCCGCAGCAGAGATGGCGAGGATGACATTGGGTGCCCGAATATACCGCTCGCATAGCGCTGAGATCTTCTCCTTCAGCTCTGGCGGCTGGTCTCGTCCGACGACCTGAATGTATCCAGGCAAATCTATCAATTGAAGATCCGGAACGTTCGGGGAGTAGATCCGTAGTTGGATGGGGTCGTCCGACACACAGTCAGATGCTGGTACCGCCAGATTCAGGTCTGTCAGGGTCTTTTGAATCTGGTTGAAGTCGGTGACCTTTCCAAGTCGCAGTGCCGGAAACTCTCCATACTCGGACTGTGCATCAGGTGTGTTGACCAATGTGAGCTCGATCGGGCGGCGGGTGACCATGTTATGTCCTTTTGGCAGAAATTCGTGTCCAACAATGGCCTCCAGTACTGAACTCTTGCCCGAAGACTGCGATCCAATAACGACAATCGAAGGCAGCGTGAGCGTATCCGACTGTCCAACCGTCTGCAACAGGCCGCGAATCTCAATCATCTTCTTGGTGAGCAGCATCATCTGCTCGTCCCGCGCAATCTTCTCGCCCTCCTGCCTGTCCTCGCCATCGTCCTTGTCGTATCCAAAGGCGGCCGCGGTCGTTGCAGTTGCTGCTGCGGTTCCTGCGCCGCTTTGCTTGGGTTCCTCTGGGCCTCGGCCACCACCACCGCCGCCAGAACTACTGCCCTCACTCTTCGCGAGGAGGCTCTGCAGCCAGCCGGGGTATTCCACCTTCTCCAGGTCTTCCTTTGTCTGGTTCCAACCTTTTCCTAGCCGGTCGAAGACTCCCTCTGCCGTGCCAAGAGCGCCGCCAGCGAACTCGGTCGCGCTGTCTTTTGTCCGGTGGAAGAGGTCGAGCGCAAACGATCCTGCCTCTGCTGTATGTCAGTATTGACACCTGCAACCTGAAAAAAATGTACGTACGGCCTGCCTGATACTGTATATATGACACTCCAGCAATCACAGCGCCCCCAGTAACCGCTCCCGCAGTTGCGAATTTGCCAACAAGCTTGGGTATTACTCTCGCAAAGGATATTGACCGTGTGGCGGGCACATTGTGCAGTGCATAGCTACCGAGCGGCCATGGTCGGCGCTTTATGAGGCGCAGGCCAGCCTCGTTGCGTAGGAGCCCGCCAGCTGGTAGAGCGTGGGTGGTGTAGAGGCGGGGGGTGTGCACAGGCGTCCGGCGTGCAAGCGTGGCAAGGCGTGTTGCAGCGAGCCTGCCGCTCATGGTGACGATTAGATTTGGCCGATACGGCAGGTGTCTACATAGAATGCTGGTTGTCCAAAGTGGTATGGGGGGCTGTCGGTATGCTTCCTGACGTGGGTTGCGCCGTCTTCGATATGCACGTCACACTTCACTTTTGGGAGCCGAGGCGCTAGCACATGTCGGTCAACTTTCTCTCCACGACGTATCTTTCGGGAATGAATTGATAGTGACATGTTGATCAGGTAATTGATTCTCGGAGTTTCATTACTTAAACTTCATCGTCGCATATATACAGACTACTTCAAACACAATATGGCCCGTTCCCCAAATGTTTCCAGTATCGAACCCTCCTCCTTGATCATGTCTCTCAACCAATTCCTCGACCCTTCCACCTCTCTACTTCCAAACTTGACCAGCACGAATCCCCTCACGTTTGCCGCGCTCCAGATCAATCCATCCGCCTTCTCTCTTTGCTGTCTGTCGTACCGCCTCTGTTCTTTGGCCGTCAAGTCTGGCAGCACACTATCTCCCCAGTTCCTACCACCGATACGTGGCAATGCCTCAAACTCATCAACGAAGAACTTTGCCAACGTTGCAAAGACAGGTCCTCTGACAATCAGCGTGCCAAACACAGCGTAGCCGTCCATGCGCGCAGAAAGCGCCATGTTCGTCTGACCCGCCTTGTCCAGAATAAGATTGTCTCTCAGCAACAGCCTCTTCTTTGCCACCTCATCGTGAGTCCATATTTCGTTCCGGCTCCTGTACTCGTGAATGTCCCAGTTCTCGCCTCGCGCAGATCGTCCGCTAGTGACCCAGTCGCACGCGCACAGGCTGCCCTGCTCGTCTTTGAGATGGTAGATCTGCGACTGAGCGAACGCGGTGTGTGCAAACGGCTGGACTGGGTCCGGGAGATATACTAAAGCAGCGTTGTCGGTCAAATGTACCGTCATGTGCTGTCGTGATATGAGCGACGAATCGGGTGTCCTAAAGATCTTGGTCGAGCCTTGAGTCAAAAGGACGAGTCGTGTCCGACTTTCCAACCGAATATCCAGATCGATGGTGTCGCCAGCCACTATCCCACCACCATAGGTGAGGAGGAACACAGTATGGACGAGACGTGGTGAGTGCGCATCTAGTCCATATGACGGAGGTGATAGCGGATCCGGAGCGACCAGCTTCAAAGGATACTGATATGAGACCGTACGAAGGACAGGCTTGTCCGGCGGCAAGACCTCGAGAACGATTGATCCATGACCGGCTCTTGACGTTGATGAGCCAAAGGGGGAGACGAATGCCATGTCTATCGCAATCAAAGTGAAAGTGGTATCATGTTGCAGTTGAGTTGATGTGCCTAACCACGACCTGTGGCCTCATAAATTGCTTGATGAAGATAGACGATAGCGTAGTCAGCTACCTATCGAGTAAGAGTGTGATAGAATCGCATGCTACCAGACTAGCGAACAAATCAAGAGTGAAAGCGAAGAGCGGCAGGAAGCCTGGCCAAAAATTAGCGTCCGGCCGCTCGGAGACACGCAAAACCCCCACTATCGTTTTTCCGCCGCGCAAAACCCCCGCTCCGCTGCATGCGCAAGAATCCTCAACCACTCGCCTGTTCGAACCCGCAGAACACCACCTTTACCCATGCGCTAGGATAATCGCTACATTTTCTCCTTCGTGGTAGAGGCAAGGGGACGGGCGGAATACGATGGCGACTGGCCTCGATGAGCTGATCGACTGCCTGCTCTCAGAGATCGCTCTTTGCGGCACTCAAGGTATGTAAAGACGCGTTCGGGCCGCAGTTCGAACCTTTCTGTCATCACAATTTCATCACAAAATGTTTGGCATCAAATCACAGTCGCAGCTTGAGCGACAGCATCAGGCGGTGGATACCTCACCATCGCCTGTTACGTTGTTGCTAGCTGCCGCTGTCGTCGCGTGTTCGACTCTCACCTGCGCCACGACAAACATTGGAGCATAAATACTGACTTCCATACAGGAGCCGGTAGCGCAGACTTTCGTCGCTACATCCACGACTTCTTATCAAAACAGACCACATCAGACACCGGAGATGGAGCTACATCTGGACTCCAGCGGGAAGCACCCGGTCGCGCATTCTACGAGAGGATCTGGAAATGGGTCGCCACTCATCCTGACATTCGCATTTTGCACGCCAACGAAGTCAAGCAGTACTCACTCGCAGAGTTCGAAGCTGTAGAGCAAGATTTACCGCAGGACTTGAGCACCGCGACCACAGGTCCTAGCGATCAACATCATGCTCCCAATGTGCCCGCAAAGGCCCCGCTTGCCAGTTCACTCCTATCGCTCCGCGAGAGCCTTCTAACTCGCTTGTCTGCAGAAGGAGGGGTAGTCAAGGAGAGCGCTGCATCGCCTCATCGCGCTGCGTTACCACAGTCATCGCTTCCACAAGATGACTATTCGCACCGTACACAACCCCGACTTCGCCGTCCAGCAGAACCGGCTGTTGCTGAACAAGCAATCTTCGATGATCCCTCAGTCAACACTGCGGCGCCTCGCTTATTCGCTAGTCAAGGTCGCATCTGGCAAGCCTTGACTGGTCATAGCATAGACCTCAAGAAAGTGCCGACCATGGAGTTTGTCTTGCTATCCATAATCGCCGCCAATGGAGCAGATGGCATCACGCAACCCGTATTGACCCAAGTTAGTGAGCAAGATAAGCGTTCTGTTCCTCACCGGACGGATGAGCTTGCTCGCAAAGGTTACATCATTAAGAAACCCGTGCAAGCTGGTAGGGCCCGTACCAGCCTCTGTATTCACGCGAAGTTCGTGTCCGACGAGCATTTCACGGCTTCGGGGGCCAAGGACGACGTCTTTCAGGAAGATAAGTTCGTGGCCTCAGGTTTTGCACTGCTGCTCTATGAATCCTTCAAGGACGCTGGTGTCGTTCCTACCCGTGACATTCGGACGCGATTGGTAAGCTCTTCTTCTACCTAGAAACATACACAGCTAACGCCTGAAGGATGTGCCCATGCGGACATGGAACAAGCGTGCCGTTCAAGGCACACTAATCCGCCTCGATCAGAGTGGCATGATCAAACGTTTTCGCGTTCGCCGAAAGAAGTCTGAAGACTCTTGGGTCATCTGCTTTCAAGTCCTGCGTGAGCCACGATCTGAAGATTACGAGAACCTTGGCTTCAGACGTCAGGCCGCCATTACCGATACAACTGACGAGCTTCTACAAGATGATGGTGGCGGCGATACGTTGATGAGGGACCTCGAAATCGACATGCTCGACGATGGTGAAGACGACGAACAGAGCCACAGCCTAGACGAGGATATCCGCATTCCACCACAGTGGACACCCGAGCGTCTACTGTCCAACACCATATTCGAGTTCACCGCACTAGGTGAAGTGGCTGGCTGGGACGCGGTCGTTGTGCGCAATCGGGTTGTTGGACCCTTTTGGAGACGACCAACGGAGTCTTACCTGACGCGCCTGACGGACGACTGGAAGCGAACGCAGCCTCCTTACTTACGACATCTTGCCATCATCCGTGACACACGTAACACCGAGGAGAAGAAGTTCATCCACTACGTCTATCGGACTTACAGCCACTTTGAAGAGGCTGTCAAGGCCGGTGAGGCTATTTGGGCAGGAGCTGCGAGACCAACACTGAAGCAGACCAAAACGCTCGCTGAGGAAGAGCCGAAAGTGAACATCTGGGGTTTCCATGATCTGGACCAACAGGATTTCGTACGCTTCAATGGTACAGCAACTCTTTCCGATGTCCGTTCTGCTATCTTCTCGCGAAGGTATGGCCCGCGATGGGACAACGCTCTCGCCCAAGAACTCGGTTATCAGAAGAAGACGCCAGTACCTGCAAAATTTAAGAAGGAGAAGACGCCGAAGAAAGCACCTGGTCTCAAAAAACGCAAGGGAATAGTCGAAAGAGAAGGCGCCGAACAGACGGTGGATGTCCAGAATACTGGATCTGCGCAAGAGAATGGACGTGCGCAGCAGGATGCTACCTCAAGACCAGAAGACGCCGAAGAGCGCACTACGCCGGCTGTGCAAGATGAGGATACCAGCGACGAAGATGATTCTACCCTCCCATCAACCCCTGTGCCCAGCAAGCTCAAAGGAAGCAAAGCCAAAAAGAAGGGCTCTGGAGTGACGCTCGAGCTGGAAGAGAGAATTAAACTCGGTCTGAAGCCTACGGGCCGTCTGACTAAGAGCGCCGCGCAACAAATTCTTGCACATCGTGCAATGACTGGCGACCCGAACTCATTACCAGACAAGCTCGATGTCAAGCCAGTCGGACGCAATGGCCATGTACCTCTGATGACGAAGGAAGAGCGCCTTGCTGCAGGGCTCTCGGTCAAAGGTCGCTTAGGCATTCGTAAGGAAAATGAGATTCGCGAGCAACGCGGTATGCCAAAGCTTGTCGAGAAGGGCAAGAAGAAGAAGGTGATCAAGAACGACACTCCTGTTCTCACGAAACAGCAGCGGATTGCTCTCGGTTTCATCGGCCATGGCAGGCTGCATCAGCATTTTATCGATGCGTTGCGCAAGGAGCAGAAGAATGATGTACCGCTGGAGGAGTCGCCTGCGGTGGAAGCGTATCGGGAGTTCCTGAAGGCGGAAGCCGAGAAGGAGGTCAAACGGCAGGAGAGGAGGGTCCATTTTGGTAGACAGACTCCGGCAACAGAGGCTGCATCGCCACAGAGTCTACCAACAGAGGTCGCTTCGGAGACCTCTGTGAGTGGCACACGAGAAGAAGTCGCAGCTTCAAGTGTGGGTGCTGAGCCTCTACCATCGATTACGCCATCAAGCCCAAAGAAGCGCAAGGCTGAAGGAGCCGACGTTTCTCTTTCGGTTTCGAAGAGGCAACGCACCAGCTCAGAATCTGCATCTGTGCGGTCTCCCACTGTACCTGATAGCGTCGAATACCCGAGCGAAGTCGTGAGCTCTGTGGAGTCAGCCAACGGAGCGGTGACGCGAGACAAAACAGCTACCCCTACTACTCCACGGCATACACCTCAAGCTGTACGAGAGCGTACGAGCCAGACTGATGGCGACACTACGGAACAACCGGTTCGTTCATCGCATTTAGTGGAACCAGTGGCTTCCAGTGAAGATAAAGCACGGCGATTGCTACCGGGCGTACATATCTACCCTGATGCCAAGCGAAAGCTCGGACGAGGCCGCCCACGAAAGGCTTATATCGTTGCGTTCAGACTCGCGCGCCTATCAGAGCTAGCCAAGTTCAGCAGAGGTGAGGACAGCGGATACGAGACAGATAAGATTGTGTCTTGGGGTTCGCGAAAGGGCACTCCCAATGTTACTTCGGAGCCTGTCATCGACGAGGCTGCTACACCCACTGAAGACCAGCCGACACCCAGCCACATGCCAACAGCCAATGCAGATGAGGAAGCAACGCCGGACGACTTGAATGAGCCCATGGATGTTGTGGAGGAAGTCGAGACCCGCGTTGAAACACCACCAGCTCAAGATGGAATTGTAGGCGCTGCTACTGCAACGCGTGAGGAGATCACGGCGTCCGCTTCGCCCACGTGTAAGCAGCCGATGTATCGTCCAATAGCCCCGTCAACTTTACTCAACACATCTGCTCAAGTCACGAAGCCGTCATATCAGAGTCCATACGCGCCCCAGATTCAGCCCAAGGTTTTAGTCCCGAGGCCGCGATTGGATGACATTGACGTCAGAAAATCCGCAACACCGCTTGCAAATGTGTCAACCGGATCGAACGAGGTTGAGTCGACATCACTGCCGCGAGGCGTGACTGGTCCCATAGCAGAACTGCCAAATGTCGTCAGTCCAAAGAAGACAAAACGCAGAGGCCCTCAAGGACAGATTACTGGTACACAGCGTCTTTTGCGGCGCGAAATCATCATGGAGATCATTGACAGATGTGGTGGCGCCTATCCATTGCACGGTGAGATTTGGAGGCCATTCCAAGCTCTATGGGACCAACGACATGGACACGCTATGAAGTTACCCGACAGCTCTGTGGTGCACGACACATTGAAACAGATGATTCCACTTCCAGCGTACGGACTGAAGAGGATGACCTTCCGCGTCAAGAATCGGAATTCGACCGGCTCGTACGAGAGGTCCATCGTCACCAAAATCGATATGACTCCAAACCACCCGACGGTGCAAAGCTTGGCTTCTAGCATGGCGAACGATTCTCATGAGAAGTCCCAGCAGTTCTTTCCAGAGGAAATTCGCAACCTCTTCGATTACAAAACGAGCTATGTTCCACCGACTGATGCGCCGAAGGTTGAGGGCATCACGATGGAAGATGTATGCCCCGACATGTGGAAAATCAAAGAAAACAAAACGAAAGAAAGGCTTGCCAGGAAGAAGGAAGAAAAGAGGCTCGCGAGGGAAGCCGCCCGGAAGCTTACCGATGAGCAAGTGACGAGGGTGATGCCGAAGAGGACTCGCCGGAAACAAGCCGAAAAGACTGCGGCGAGAGGAGAGGTCACTGCTCCTCGAGAGAAGAGGGCTAGACTTGCGAGCTTGAACGATAAGGCTAAGCAATATCTTCGCGCGCCTGTACAAGCACCTGCCGCAGATCTAATGGAGGTATCTGAAGAGGATGAGACGCGGAGGCGTGAACCCTCGCCTGCACGCAGCGACTCCTCTGAAGACGCTCCACTCATGTCTCTACGGCCACTGGCACGCGAGACTATTGAGGTCAACGAGGACGACGAGGACGAGGTTCTGTCGTCTGAAACCGATGAGGAGGGAGACGCAGGGGAGGAAATGGAAGTGGAAGAAGCGCAAGCCTTGCCTTCTCCAAGCGCCCCTATTCCGAGTGTGCCTACCAAGGACCCATTCCGCTTTTTCAAGTCACTATCCTTCACGCATCCGGTCGTGACTTTTCACGTCAGCTCAGGCACCTTCTCGACATCTTTCAAGGCCGACACCAAATCGAGGAGAGTTCGTTTTGAGGCCCCAGGAAAGACCGTGCGAAAGTCAAAGAAGCGAGCTCGAGTTGACAGTACTACGATTGATCGACCTGCAAAGAAGGCACGCCGGACTAAGCGTACAGAAGATGTTCTGGACGACGAGTTCGTATACAGCTCCGTTGAAGATACCGACGGCACATCTTCCGAAGACGAAGAAGATGAGGATGAGGAAGAAGAAAAGGAACGCCCAAAGAAGAAGAGCAGGAAGCGGAGGGCATTCAAGGGACGTCAATTGGGCAAGAAGCAACCGATGCCGACCTTGCTCGAGCGCTTGACTGGACTTACTGGAGACCCGAATGATCCTATCTACCAAGACCCTAAACAGCGCGACAGGCCTGGAAAGCCACGGCCATGGGCTGAGCGGAAGAGAAAACAGCTCAACAAGCTCAGGAAGGAGCGAGAATATGTCGAGACGATGGACCACACAGACGAGTTTAAGAGGCTCTGTTTCACGCTGGTCATCGCTTCTTCAATGTCCGGGGTAGAGGGCGTCGTCGACTGGAGCATTGTGGCGAAGGTTTACACCCGTGACAAGTTCTTTGACATGCTCAAGGTCAAAAATCTGTGGGCCTGGATGAAGGAGCATATGGCAACAGAGCTTGCAGAACTCACCGAAACCCTTCAAGCCAGCGTTCTCGCCGCGTATGAGGCTGGTAAACTCCCCGATATCGACGACTTAGAGTCATATGACTGGGCTGGTCTTTTGCGATGGACCATGCGATCCTGTGCCTGGTCCGCTCTTCCTCTACCTTTATATCACGAGGCGCTTGCGCAGTTCGACGTCGACGAGTCAAGCTATGCTACGCTCAACCGAGTCAGCTGGCACAGCAAGAAGATTGCCGATGCTACACGCACTCATCTAGCATTGCAATTGGCCTTCGTCGCACCTCTCCATCGTAAAAATGAGAAGAAGCTTCGTGTTGACGACAAAGTACTGAAGGCTCGATCCTGGACCCGTGCGAATATCGCTACTCCTCAGTCTATCTACGATGCCAATCAAGCGCACGACAAGCTCAAACCTCTGGGCGAGGATGTGCTTACGAAGGTTGTTACTCAATTTGTACAAGACGAGCATCTGCGTTTGCGCAAGCTCAAGCGGCAGCTGCCGGGCAGAAACTACACCTTCACCAAGAAGTTCGCAAAGACATACAAGCGTCCATTCGAGCTCGAAGATTTCATGGTCGCGACCACAGTCAAGAAGGCGCTAGACATGGCCTTCACAGATGAGAACTCGGACAAGCGCTTCTACAGCATCTCGCGCTGCGAAGAAGACGGCTCCGTTATGGCAATCATGTCCATGGCCGCCGCCGGCCAAGTCAAGCTCATGCCCCAACTCCCACCCGTGAACGACTCCTTCGGCGCACCGCTTCCGCGCCTCTCCAAGTGGGGCTTCTGCGAGGGCGACTACATCCACCGCGCCATCGACCGGAACCGCCTATTCTGGGACATTCATATCGTGCCCACCGAGGACTACAAGTTCGGCAGCCCGCTGCACTCTTTGACGGATCCAGCGGCGGATTGGCCCGCATTGACAGAGCCCCCGCTCCCAGGCAAACACGACCCAGATGCCCTCCTCCCTATCTGGAGCAGCATCGACAGTCAAACCGTCACTTGGCCCTGGTGGTACCGCATCCTCAATCTCGTACTACAGCCACTGTACTTACAGCCCGGCGCTACCGCACCCGACGTCTTCGCCCACTGTCCCGAAAACACAACCGAGCTCTTCGAAGTGCAGCTCGTGCTCGACTGGCTCGCGTCCGTGGGCGGCATCACCAAGATCGTCGGTGGCGGGTACCAAGTCACGCACGGCTTCTGGGCCGCTTTTGGCGACAGGCTGCACGATGTGGCGGGCGATTGGTTCGGCGCACATGTCAAGCGCAAGAACAAGTTGACCACGAAGATGCAGTGGCGCGACAAGTACAATGAGCAGTACGCGGCGATGCAAACGCGCAAACAGGCTAATGAGCAGAGTGGAAATGGGAAAGTGATGCGGAAGAAGAGCGCGAGGGTTGGGGCGAAGATTAGTGGGAGGCCCGTGGCGCAGTACGGGATTCTGCTGGAAGAAGAGGAGGGGATTGAGCCGGTGGTGGAGGTGGAGGAGGTAGTAGAGGAGGTGCAGGCGGATGAGCAGATGGGGATGAATGTCCGGCCCACTCCGGATGTGCAAGAAGATGCGATGGACGTTGAGGGGACGCCTCAGACGTCGCATACGCCGATTCAGATTCAAGATGTCGATACGGAGATGATGGACGCGGATATTGATGCTGAGGGCGAGGATGAGGATGCTGAGGGCGAGTGGGACGACGAGATGTATTGAGGTTACGTGTATGAGTAGGAATTGGGATGAAGTCATGAGGAAGTTGCGGAAATGTGGTTTACACATACATAGCGAGGCGCAGGCGGTGTCACTTGCTCATTCATACGGGGAGACGATTGATACCTTTGTACGAATAGAGATGTGATCAAAGACATTGGTGTGTATGCTGATAGTGAAGAGAAGTTGGTGTGAACTTGCTGATGGAAATGCCATTCATACCTCACGCTGTAACTCTACTTCTCCAATAGACTCTATCTCATGCTATCTTCTTCTCCTTTCACTTCCCATTGAGCCAACATAGTTCGCATATATCAAGCCCCCAACTCCAGCTCTATGTCCTCCCCTACGTTATCCTATCCCATCCTCGTAACCGTACGCGTCGCCGTACGCGTTACCGTCGTCGTCGCCCTCGCACTACTCAGCGTAATCGAGCGCGTGGAAACAAGAATCCTCGTAACCGTGCTAGTCCGCGTCGAGACAGACTGCACGGTCCGCGTTGCGGCCACGCTTTGAAGGCGGAATTGCGTTAGTGTAACTGTGGCTGTGCGCTGGACGGTCGATGTTCGGGTAGATATAACAGTTGTAGTCCGGTTCGATGTGCGCACTTGTGTTTGTGTTGGACCGGGAGCGGAGATGGCTGTTGTGATTGTTCGGGTTTCGCGCTGGGTGGGCGCGGCGAGGGAGATTGTTGTGGTGATGAATTGTGTTACGGTAGGAGGCGTAACGTACTTGGCAAGCGAGCCGTCCAGACAAGCGAGCCGTCCACCCCAAAATACACCAGAAAACGAGAATTCAAGAACCGAATATCTCAACAACCACATATTAGAATTTGCTAAAAATAGAGCTTTAGAGCTGCAACTACATAAGAAAGAAGATTACAGGATATCTAAGCTCTAGTGCAAATAGTTGTAGAGATCTTAAAAGAAGAGCCTTAAAATATGCTGTTTTGCTAATTACTTCTCTAGTATAGAAGTCTACAAATTTATACTTTAACATATTTGTTATTGTGTAGCTGCAGCTCTAACGTTCGATTTTTAGCAAATTCTAATATGTGGTTGTTGAGATATTCGGTTCTTGAATTCTCGTTTTCTGGTGTATTTTGGGGTGGACGGCTCGCTTGTCTGGACGGCTCGCTTGCCAGGTACGTTATAGGTCGACGTGCGAAGCTGCGTCTCCGTTTGGAGCTGCACTTGCGTGACGGTTGTGGCTCTGATTCGGTTTGTGACAATTGACGTCGATACATCAGCGTAAGGAGGAAAAGCGCAGCCGATGTCGTAGTAGTAATACGGTTCGCTGTTATCCACATTGGACTTGCCTTCTCTAGTATTGCGTCAATTGACTCCCTTGAACGCAGCAAGCTCGCGGGTGGTGAACACTTACAATGCATCTTCGAAAACTCGCAGTACTGTCCGGTTGCGTCCGAGAAGTACGAGTATTGGAAGCTTTTGCATTTTGGTGCATCTTTTTTATAATACAACGCACATAACGCGAAGGTTGTCGGCCCTTTCCAGAAGAAATTGCCCATGTAGTGGGAGATTTTGTTCTGGTCGTGTTTGCCGACCTGGCCACAGATATTGGCTGCCAGGCCGCTGGTCGCGAGTGCGAGGAGGAAGACGCGTCCAAGCATAGTTTCAAGGTGCTGGGTCCGGTGTCGAGTTTGACGACTGAGGGACTAAGGCTGCGAGCACTTGTGTTAGGTTTGAGCACCTCGAAGAGCTCGTCGTTGCAACGCATGACGTTTGGGCCACCGTGGAATGTCGCCAGGAATGCACTTCATGGACTCGTGGCCAACACCTTACTTATTATGGCCTTCGAGCCTGAGTGTATCCGTAATTGCCTAGATCAAGGCAAGATCCATCCCACCTTCGCCATCGGCCATCTGATCCGGGCGAGGTGCTCACGTGCCAGTGATTTATGGATACCGCTCATAACGTGGTGCGTCCATCCCTTCATGTACCTTTTCGCTAGTCAGCACATACTCAACCTGAGCGAAAGTTCCACATAGCATACCAAAAACGCTCCATTTCGTGCATGAGAACGATAAAGTGTGCGAAAATGATCAGAGGAATGGCATCCCGATGCTGCAGTCGGTCCAAAAAGCTGTCGGGCATTTTGTATAACCATGCAAAGACCACGTGATACTCACTGTCCGTTCCGCCGTACCGGCTCTCGTAGCACTCCTGCAAAATTTCTGCTGCTCGTGTGTTTTCTGGGCGTGCTGCAGGACCGGAGGTAGCAGCTACATGCTCGAGAAGCTCGGTAAGCTGGCACCGAAAGTCCTCCGGGGCATTCAGGGACGGAAGCGCACGTGTACTAGAACTTGCTGCCGGGGCATTTGTCCTCATGAAGTTCTCTCTGCCCAAGGTGCCAGTTGTCCGGATACCTCGAAACATGACCAGCCAGTCTGACTTGCCATGTTCCCCGAAAGCAAGATACTCTCCTGGCTGCGGGCCTTGGGCCCAGTTTACAAAACAGATGAGCTGCACAGATAACAGGACTGCATCGTAGTTTTCGATGCTGATGTTGGCTAAATCGTGAGTTACGCTTGCAAGTGCTCGCTCGTAGTGTCGATCTGCTATAGTAGTGTACTCCTCGATCCGGCTTGGACGGCAAGATGCAAGATGGAGCGCAGTGAGAGCGAACATCAAGTGTAGGACATGTTCGTGACGAAGCGCTATCTCCTCGAAGAGGGTCTGCCAGACTGTGGCTCCAGACGACCATGCAGACAGCGACTGGCTGGTGGATGTCACCCAATGATAGGTCAGCTCGACCTCTGAGTGGCGTAGATTTGGCGGATCCGGGCTGTTGACTGAAGTCCGCACAATGTATTCACAAAGCACGTTTCGACGCATGCAATTGCCACAGTGCGGTTTGGCTTCATCGCACTGGAGAAGCATTAGTGACAGTGCTACTGGTTTCTGAAGGACATAAAGAATCGCAATGCGCTCTTGAAGATACATACAATGGAGTGAAAGAAAATTGGGCCGTGATCAACGCTCAACACCATCGAATTGTATGCTTCACGAAATGGTAACACAATGACAAGCTACGGCTTACCTTGATTCTCCGCGTCTTGCAAGTTTTGCATCCCGCGCGACTTTTGTGATGCGCCTTGCGGGTGACTTTCGCTGGGTTGATCTCGGCAGGCGACGGTCGTGGCGTTGATGTGCTTTCAGACTGCGGCGATTCCTGCTGCATGTTTAAGCCTTGTGCTAGTTGTTCTTAGCGATTGCCTCGCTGTCTTTCGATGGCTATCGTGGTGCGCGTAGTCCTGTGGTGGTGTCGTGCTCCGCGCGAGGAGCTCGGCGCCTTACCTACTACCTAGCGTGGACTCTTCGCTCTCAATCTGCAGCAGTCTCAACGTCTCGACTCACAAGGCACGGAAGGACACGTTAGAACAGCATCTACAACACAATCGTATGTCATCCGAGCATCGACCGAACGTCACGACCAAACCTCCACATTGACATTCAATTTGATGGTGTCAAGCAGACTGCTATTGTTGCTTCATAGTAGGCCAGGGTTTACTAGCCGAAAAGTGCCGATCAGTGCCGATCGCGTATTTTCTCGTATTTCTCGCTGTCTCTGTGCCTCCTCGTCTACCTCTCGCTTACTCTCGTATTGCCATGTTACACTAAAGCAACTGGCTCGCATGCTTTACTGTTTTAGATGTAGCGATGGAACAAAAGGCCGCGTCAATGACACAGACGCAGCAGTATATAGCTCCTCCTTTGGTCACGACTTCAAAATCTTGTCAGATCACATCAGCCCCATCTTGCTCTTCTCATCACGTTCACTTCTTCAGCCATGGGTGCACAAGTTCAGTCAAAGGATCAGTCGACTCCTGCATCTCCTCCACCGCAATATGCTCCGCCCGACATGCCACCGCCGCCATACTTCAAAGCGCACTTCGTGGACCCAAGCTCCTTCAAGGCCGCCATCAACACTAAGATCGAGAAGCCACTCGTCTCCCTCTTCCGCCTGATCGTCCGTCTACTTCAGTTCGCCTTTGCCCTTGCTTCGGGCATTTCGTACGCGATCGAGCTTTCCCACGGGAATACAAAGGCTCTGAGCAGCTTTATATACACGCAGGTCGTGCTCGGCCTCACGCTCGTCACTCTCTTGACTGACAGTATCACCGTTCGACACTATCGCTTCACTTGGATTGTTGAGTGGGTGCTCGTCGTTTTGTGGTTCGTCTGTTTTGCAATCTTTTACCAGGCGTACTTGGAAAGTACTGTCGAGTCAGACTATCAAGGCGCGAATCAAGGGCGTATGGAACGAGCGGTATGGTGCGACCTCATCAACGCGCTGCTGTGGCTCGGGAGTGCGATCTTTTCGTCGACCATGTGTTGCACTGGCACTAAAGCGGCAATGACAAGCAAGATGCAGAAGAGGAAGCAGGGAAAGGAAAAGAAAGAGATGATGCATGAAATGGAAGAGATGGAGAGTGGGACAATCGAGGTGCCGGCAAGGTAGACTTCCTCTATCGATTGCTCCGTCTCGATGCAACCGAGGAGATGGCAGCAAACACAAGCGCAAGCACAATCGTAATCAAACATTCAGTCGCAATCAGACTTTATCGGCAATCGTTGTTCTGCGACCAGGCATATAACTGACCCTTAACGTCACAGAATAACGGCATCATCTTCCACGCTCACTTTCCTGTATCATGTCGACAAAGACCGACATCCATGCCCAGATCATGCAGTTGAAGGTGATTGAGACGAACATGTCGACTACGGAGAAGCAGCAACTCTCCAGTAAGTAACATGACTACAGACCCCACCTGTCTTGTCCTAACAGTTGCAAGGACAACCTCACCTTCATGGTCGAGGAGGCAATGGAAAAACGAACCACCGTCGCCATTCCTAAGACCACCGCGAATCCCCGTGCTCGGCCTCCTCCTAACCGGTGAATATCCGGCCTACACCATGGTGTTCACGTACGGGACGGAGGCGATGGTTGGAGACAAGTGCCGTATGAGGAACCAGACACTGGAGGGGCTTCGCGATGCGGTTGAACGCGTCCTGACGGAACATGCTTCTTAATCTTGATGGCTGAACCGGCGTTGAGTGTAAGGCGCTTGGTTGATCTTTCGGTTGCCTGTAGCGTTCGGATATCCGCCAAACGGTAATGAAGTCATGTTCCGTAGCTTTGTTTCGCTCTACATTGATCCAGTTGGTGGTATCTGTCGTATCGTCCGGTGCTTTACAACACATAACGTAATAGCGCACCAGGTCCATTTGCAATACCTTCCAAGCCAACAGCCTGATCTGACTTCGTGTTCAGCTTCTTGAGCCAAAAGCGCAGAACTAACGACCCAGTTGCGCAGCACACAAGCGCTACGGTGAGTACGATGCAGCCCATGCGATACAGCCTGCGTAGCACATCAATATATACTTAAGAGCAGTGAAAAAGGTGAATCACGGTGCACTCCAACTCGGATACAAATACGCCGTCGCGATATTCGTCGCATTACTCACGGCCGTCGCCAACGCCAACGCAACCGCCCTCTTACTCTTCGGCCTCGCAATCGTCGCAATCACCCACGGCAAAATCAACTAGAACGCACTAAAACTTCCCATCGCCTGCAGAAACGTTGTAAAGTATCTCGCACCAGTGTTGTGCGTCGACATACTCAGGGTCTGCCCCACAGCGGAGATCGTGCATGCTGTGACGATGTGGAAGCAGTGTTCGCCCGCGCGACCGGAGTGCCAGGAATTCAACAACGAAAAGAGGAAGGCAAGGAAGTAGAGCGGGCATGTGAGGAGCAGGGTTTGTACGCGTGGGTAGCCGAGGGTTTGCACGATGGAGGGGAAGAAGTATGTGAAGGACATGGAGACCACGGCCGAGGTTTGGATGAAGACAAGGAGTGGCTGGACGGGTCGTGTTAGCTCCAGTCACGCGTGGATGTAATGTCAGTACCACTTTCGGATCCGAAATAGCCTGCTTGAGGCCAACGAACACCGACTCGCTAACCTCATCTTTCCCGCCGTCGTTCTCGCAATTCAGACGCCACTGCGCCATGTCGGTTTCTTCGGGCGAGAGGAAAGCGGTGTTGGAAGGGTAATTAGGAAGCAGCATGTAGCCGGCGAAAGCCATGACGATGGTGAGTGCGCCCTCGATGATGAAGATCTACAAGACGTCAGTCTCAAAAAGTATTATGAGCTGGAATTGCGGAGTTCTCACCCATCGCCATGATGGATAACCGCCCAGGCCTTCCATTCCACTCACAATACCGGCTACAATGAGGCCGCCGAATGCAGAAGAGGGGGTGTAGCCCGAGTAGAAGATTGCGATGCGGCTTGGGAGTTCTTTGCGCGTGTACCAGTATGACGAGAAGAAATGCAACCCGGGAAGTACGGTGCTTCTGTAACGCCCACCAAGAACCGCAGCGTGACGAGACCTGCGAAATTCTATACCAAGCCCGTTGCGCCGGACACAATGCCCCATATAATGACAACGGTGGGTAGGTACAGTCGTGGCTTGAACATTGATAGCAGCATGTTCGTTGGCACCATCATGGAGATGTAGCCTGCCCAGAGCACCATGACGGCTGTTTGACACTGCACGTCATCGATGCCGAGAGACGCCTCGAGCCCACCCAGTCGCGCATTGGCGATAGCATTCCGATCAAGCACGTTCAGCAGGAAGAGAATGATGAGGATAGGCAAAGCTCGAATGTCAATCTGTCGGACGAGTTTCTTCTCGAGTGAGACACGCTGTTATTGCGAAAGGTGCTGTAACACATCCGGAATGTTGTTGCGAATTTCAGAGGCCTCAATATGTGCGATATCTAGCTCTTTCTTGATGGATTTCTTATCGGGGTCCATGATGGTGCGATGAATGACTGTAGTGGGAGGAACGTTGGGTCACCCCACAATCGTGGGGTCCCCAACATTTATACTATATAGTGCAGATCAGACCTCCATGCATCACGCGATAGGTCTGGGGTTGGCATGGGCTTGGTAAGAAGAGGGGATCGACTTATCCGGACGTCGGGACGCGAGGGGGGGAACCGGCTGAAACGATGGCGTTCGAGGACCGGATTTGCAGGTGTGAGCAGGCCTTTTGCGATCGGCATGGACTGGATATACTTTACCATACTCATCGGCAATAGTACTCTCGTTGTCAATATCCTTCTTCATGTTTCGTCCTGGGTGGTTGAGACCTATGGACTGACGTCTCGCTGCCGATCGCGGTGTCCGGATCCACTTTCGGCAAGCAGTCGGGAGAAAGACCAACGAAGCGTCATCCATAACCAACCATGAGCCCTGCAATACCGCTGTCGTGCGAAGGCGCCCGTCTTTTGATACTCGCTAATGTTGGCCTTCGATAGACTCTAAGATTCATAGCAACAGATGCGAGCACCTTTCTACACTCGCGCTGGACACGACCGAGTGACGATAGACTTGTCAGATTGTGCATGAGTTGGCACAATGTCAGAAGCGTTCTTATCTATTGAGGAGATTAAGAAGCATTCGAGCGCAGATGATTGCTGGATCGTGGTCGATGATGTTGTTTGGGATATAACCGAGTTCGCCCCAAGTCACCCTGGTGGTAGCGACAGTGAGCATCAATGAAATTTGACAAGCGACTCTTGCTAACATACCGTAGTTGTGCACAAGCATGCTGGCTATGATGTCTCGCTGACATACAACTCGTTCCATTCCCCATCACTCATTTCTAAGACTCTTGGACTCAGCAAAAGGAAGGCAGGATCGATTCATCAGCACCCGCAGATCTACTGAAGCCGCCACCCACGGAAGCAGCGCAACCAAAGTTAGAGGTTGGGGCGAAGCCTTCACTGAGCACATTGATCAACAGCTATGACTTTGAAGCGGTCGCCGAGAAGGCCTTGACGAAGAAGGCCTGGGCATTCTATTCATCGGGCGCAACAAACCTCGTAACTAGAAACGCGAACAAGAGCATGTTCGATCGTATTTGATTCAGGCCACGGCTGTTGAAGAACATCCGGCAGATCGATACCAGGACCAGCATCTTAGGTCAGGATGTGAAGCTGCCTTTCTTCGTCAGTCCGGCTGCTATGGCAAAGCTGGCACATCCGAACGGAGAGTTGGCGTTGGCACGAGGTTGCGAAAAGTTTGGAATGGCCCAATGTGTACGTGATGATGACGAGATGATGAACGCATGCTAAGGAGACCAGATCTTGACGAATGCTTCCTTCACCATGGCTGAGATCACTTCGAGCGTCTGACCGAATTCGATGCCGTTCTTCTTCCAATTATACGTCAATAAGGATCGCGCCCCATCGGAAGCTCCCCTCAAGGACGCCGAGAATGATGGCATCAAGGGCGTTTGGTTCACCATCGACGGCCCGGTGCAAGGAAAGCGAGAGGGCGACGAGCGCGTGAAGGTGGAATCGTCTACTTATGCCAAAGCAAAGCATCAATTAGCGGCGCCGCTGCTACGAACGACTCGAAAGGTGGTGGCCTTGGGCGAACAAAGGGCACTTACATCGACGACAAATTCAGTTGGGATGATATCGCTTGGCTTCGCAAGTCTACGAAACTGCCGATCATTGCGAAGGGCGTGCAGACGGCCGAGGATGCGGTATTAGCAGTGAAGCATGGCCTGGATGGAATTGTCATTACGAACCACGGCGGAAGTAACCTTGACACGTGAGAACGAATCACTAATAATGCACTACTAAAAACGCACTGACACACTCCCAGATCTCCGTTCTCACTCCTGACGCTGCTTGAGATCCGACGACACCACCCCGAAGTCTTCCAGCATCTCGGATTCTACATCGACTGCGGTGTGCGACGGGGTACCGACATCATCAAAGCCTTGTGTCTCGGTGCGAGAGCTGTAGGAATGGGCAGGCCGTTCTTGTACTCGCTAGTATACGGGCAAGAAGGGGTCGAGCACTCCATTGACAGTAGGTGAATCGCGCGACCACATAAAATGACGTAACTGACCTGTGCTTTAGTCATGAAAGACGAGATGGAGACAACTATGCGATTGCTAGGGATCACCGACATTTCACAGTGCCATCCGAGGTATCTCAACATCTGCGACGTCGAGCATCTCATCCCAAAATCTCTCGAATCGCCGTTGCCAGAAATTCCGAAGAACCTGCCGCGCGCAAGATTATAGACAACGAAACAAGATGTAGTTGCACCGGACAAGCAGAACTAGCCTTGGAGCATTGGCGAGAGTGAGGGTGGTACAATTTTGTAGCGGTCAGCATGGCACGAAAGTCCAAATGCGTTACCGTCGTACTCGCTGTCGCGCCTCAAAGGACGGGAGACAAAACGAGTTCTGTATCGCCGACGAGTGGGTAGTGTATGACAAAAGACCTTTCACTGGGATCCCTGGGTTGCCACCCACAGTTTATATTGCTACTTGAACTCAAACCATTCTGTGGACCGTCCTCGGCCTAATCTTAGCTGACGTATTGGTACTACATAACGACCACCCAGTTTGTATCACTTCGTACAATAAACGCGCTGTTCCGCTGAAAGCATTCGCAACGCTCGCCGATATCGGACCTTCAATTTACGCCCAATGAAGAACGAAGGTGTGAAAGAATAGCGTTTCGATACCAGCCATAGCTTCACCACGGCCCTATCACAAGGGCGCGTGTTTCCACCAAAGATAGACCGATATAATCACGTTCCACAAGAGTCTAGATGTCTAGACTACACATCACAGTGGAATTGCGGTGGCTTAAGGCGTACCCCATATTACGTGTTTACACTTAACGGCTAAACGCATCGGACCTAGCTGTCGATCATCCATATACCCCAGATTAAGTCTCGTACTCCTCGCATTTCCTCAGGTACTTCTGTGCTTATGCTAAGGCGGGCTACGGTGATGTAGGCCCGAGACAGATCGTCAGGTACGTTGTACAGCGGCTGAAGCACGATGTTATTCCGGGAGACGGCTTATTGGCCTTGATTTCGGGAAGCATACATAACGCAACTGGGGCTCATATATTGCGGGCATTCCTATCTCCTCAAGAATCATCACGATAGTCAAATCCGAAATATCAGTCAAGATGAAGCCCTCTCTTTTCACCTTCGCCGCACTCTTT
>Ga0265780_10001182_pt1 | contig 38060 bp, 37 predicted proteins | sample P1T30metagenome_FD_192432 | JGI IMG/M metagenome (GOLD analysis project Ga0265780, IMG submission 192432) | Plant litter microbial communities from East Loma Ridge, Irvine, California - P1 T30 | ecosystem: Environmental > Terrestrial > Plant litter > Unclassified | place: USA: California...
CACTAATCCGCTCTTTCAGTTCGGCATGTACATTCTCTTCCCCATCAGCATCATGTACTACTTCGGCACGAACCTCGACGGCAAATTCACAGTCCCTGAGTTCTGGCCGAAGCCGGGCCAGACGCACAAGATACCGTACGAGCGCGAGGAGATTGCCAAGGAGCTGGAGAGGCTGAAGGCGAGGAATTTGGAGAACAAGAGGAGGAGGGAGGAGGAGGAGAGGAGGATGCGGGAGATGGGGTTGGGGAGGGAGGAGTAACAGTGATTGGGGGCTGTGAGAAGCGCTATTATGCGCGCAAGTCGATGATTGCATGGATGGCGTTTTGAAGGATGGACTGTATTGTACAGCGCTGTATTACCTACATGTACAAACACTATACCGTTACCTTACCCCGCAACTCTTCCCACAGTTCGGCTGGTATGCTCTCTCCCTTGGTCCAATTCATATACACGCCCTGTATGCCCTGCACCTCTTGCAGGTCGTCGAGGAAATTGCTCAACTTTGCCGCGGCGTCTTCGTCGTTGACCTCCACCTTTGTGTCTTCGTTGGGGTCGTAGATGATCTCGCTCTCCTCAATCTCCATGTCCAGCTCTTTCGCTAGTGATTCCGCGATCGTCTTGGTTTGCGCGGGCTCGGTGAATAATAGCACCCTGCCCTCTTCGTCTTCGTGGACGTCTTGCACGCCGGCATCGAGTGCTGGCTCCAGCACCTCATCCATGCCTATGCCTTCCTTTTTGCGCATGATTATCCGGCCTTTCTTCTCAAACATGAATCCTACTGTCGAGACTTGCCCGCCAGCCTCCTTGACTAGTAAACGCAGATCTGCGAGTGCGCGCAGCTTGTTGTCCGTCTGGCATTCTATTATCGTTGCGACCGAGGGCGGGAGGATGGCTTCGAGGACGAGTGACTCGAGGGCTGCGCCAGTCGTTGACAGGCCCTGACCCCGAGCAATTGCGGCTTCAATGGCATATTTGGGGACGGCGTTCTTCTTGGCGGTGGTCAAGGCGAGTGCGAGGCGGGGATTCATATTTGGGTCTGGGCCGGAGAGCTTGACGGCTACGGTGATGTCGCGGGTGAGGAGGACGCGCTGTTTGCTTCTGGCTGCGTCATTCTTGGCTTTGTCGTGTTTGATTGAAGCCCATTTTCTGTGTGATGTTAGTCGTGGTAAGGCAGGAAATCGTTGGAACATATCACTTACGAATGGCCTGATTGCAGGTTCGTTGTGCCACTTAGACACCTCAACTGCTGTTGAATCCGCACACCTTTCGGGCGCAAGGCATGTTGACAACTGCAAGTCCTTGAGAATGAAGCGCGAATGGCGCGGAAGAAGGGTGCAGACATGTTACTCTGAGATATGTGTTCTGGACTTCGTACCATCAAAAGTTGGAGATCATCACTTCGCCAAGCATCTCGGAGGTCCGCCGTGGTGACCGCACCCCTCGACACCACGTAACAGCACGACACACGACACGACATGAACGCCCTCTTTCCAGGGTCTAAGTGACACGTCGAAAGGCTCAAGAGCCACACACAACGCAATGGCAGCCTCGGAAGACCACGCGACCGACGACAGCCCCACGAACCCTGAGCTCGATATCAAGAAGCTCCACGCTCTCCCCTCAGAACAGCAAGACCTATACTTGCTGACCTTCACCTCCGACCTCGCGCGCCATGTGGCTTCATTGGATGGCGATGGAGCTTCAGCCCATCAAATCTACATCAAAAAGGAGATATTCCAGATCATCAACCTGGCCTCCCCCGCGCCCACACGAGTGATTCGAAACAACCTGGGACGAGCCATTGCCGGCATATTCGAGAAAGGAGACAGAAAGCTCTTGTTCGAATCTATCAATGAATGCGTAGCCATCGTCAACTCAGCTGGAAAGAGCGATAAAGACGTGCGTGCGAAACATGCGGCAGCACACTGCCTGGGCGCTATATTCGAAGCTGCTGGAGATAGCGCCATAGGGCTTTCGCCCAATGCAGCCATGTCTCTACTGCGCCTTCTCAAGTCGGCGCAGAATCATACCGGTCTAAGGGCGACACTTTTCAAGGCTGTTGGAAAGGTGTTCAAAGGAGTGGGGCCATCAGCGGACGAGGTTGTCGCGAGAGATGCATGGAAGCAAGGTCGCAATGCATGCACTGGCGACAAGTCAATGCTTGTTCAAGCAAGCGCGTGCCACTGTCTCGAGCAGCTCATACGGTACACCACCTTCTTTGACAACTCCAACGACTTCGATAAGCTGCAGAATGTTGCATGGAAGACTATTGAGAGCGCCTCTGCCTCAGTCAGGCATGCTGTGGCATCCTGTATCAGCACAGCTTTTGTCAAGAACTACTCTGAGAACGCGCCTGTGGATCTACCTATCCTTACCATGTCCAAGACAGCGAAGAAGAAGAACAAGAAAGGCGCGGATGCAGATGGTGACGATGAAGTCATGGAGCGACCTGATTCTCCTGCACCCAAGAAGTCGGCCACAAAACTGTCGTTCACTGTTTCAACCATGCTGAAGCTTCTCTCACACCGATACTGCTTAGCGGGGACGGGCAACCGTGGAAGAGCTGGGCTCGCCGTGTGCTATATGAAGACCTTCAGAGGCCTCGGCGAGCAAGTCGTAGAATCCAAGTACTCCGAGATCTCACGGAGTCTCTTCAATGATCTTCTCAGCAACTCCGTCATTACCCAGAATCGCTATCGAACACTAAGCGCACGGAAAAGCGTCGCAGTCATCCTAGAGGATGTCATTGGCCATGACATGCTGGGAGAGTCGGGCCAACTAAACGCTGCGCGATTCCTCGTCAACGACATCCTCAAGGACTATCCACAAGCCCTCAAAGAGCGACCAGAGCCCACAAAGCAAATGTTGATAGGCGCACTAAGCACTCTCTCGTCTCTATTCAACGGCCTGGGATCAGCCACCAATGTCATCGCCGACTCTTGTCGAGATGCACTCATCCAGGTTCTGCAACATCCAAGCTACACGGTGCAAGTATATGCTTCTGCTTGTCTTCGATCCTTTGTTCTCGCTTGCCCTCTTCAGCTTTTGCCCGCGGTCACGATATGTATGAACAGCGTCAATCGGGAGCTTGGCCTTCTCGGTGGGCCCCGCCAGTCACCTCGGAAATGTGTCGGTCTGGCCAATGGTCTCTCTGCAGTCCTCAGCACTTCCACATCACAGCCTCTCCACGGCTCCGTAGATGTGAACTCAAGAGTACTCTCTCAGGCTACAACGCTTCTCAAATCCAGCAGTCAATCAGATCTGAGGGTATCATCGACCCAAATCCAGGTCGCGTGGATCTTGATCGGGGGTCTCATGACTCTAGGACCAAATTTCGTCAAGATTCATCTGTCGCAATTGCTCCTGCTCTGGAAGAACGCGCTCCCAAAGCCTTTGAACAGAGACAATATGGTACAGCGGAACTTGTTTGAATTGAGTTTCCTGACTCACGTCCGCGAATGTGCTCTGGGCTCTATCCTGACATTTCTCCAATTCAACAGTCGCTTGCTGACGCTGGACGTGACGAAGCGACTCGCTGCGATGTTGCAGAACACTACCATGTTCTTGAACACCTTACCTACGAAGAAGACGACAGATGATGTTGCGCAAAAACTGTCGCCTGCTCTACAACTTCATGACTTCGACCTCATGGTGCGGAGAAGAGTTCTGCAATGCTACACGAAGTTAGTCGAGCTCAGCCCAGCAAGCAGCAGTGAAGTCTTGCTCCAGACCAACCTGCTGCCCTTCGCAGTGGCGTCTTTCGCGGAGCCGGACAATTACACTTCCAGCTCCTTCAGCACTGCCATAGCTAGTGCAGCAGGCAGTTTTGAGAGCATATGGGAGGTCGCGGACAACCATGGCTTCGGTGTGAACGGATTAGTCAAGGGCTATGATGTCAAGCCACTGCCTGGTGAGCATGAGACAGGTTCGAGTCATCACTGGGTTACTAGGCATGGACCTGAAGCGATTATCGATCGAGCTGTATGTACCTCTATTCATTTGAACTACAATGTCGCTGACAAAAACAGCTCCTTTCACCTATATGTGGCGCTCGTGAACACGACTCCATCTCCTTATACATTGGCGCAGCGGATGATGTCGCGGAGCTTCCAGATCCACCTGCTACCGAGGTGGTCAATGCTGCTTTACAATTGTTCGCAATCTGTCTGCCATTACAGACCCCAAAAATTCAAGAGAGTATCCTGGAACAAATGACTTCGTTCCTTTCGGCGAGCAGTTTGCAACGAGATATCAACAGAAAAACGGCAATGATGGTCAATATGGCATGCGCTCTACTCCTAGCGCTCAAGGTTGCTGTTAAAGAGACTCGTTCGCCTTCCGGTAGCTTGAAGGGGATTGCTGTAGAGAAGGTCATGCAAGACTTGCTACACGTAAGTGACCACATCGATTGAATACATCATGCTAATACTTTTAGATGTTTGTTATCCTACCTGATCCATACCTGCGCAACATTTCAGGGGAAGCCCTTGGACGTCTTTGTAACAGCTCTGGCAACGCACTCACCACTACTGAGGTCAATTATCTCGTAGACCAAATTGTCGCTAACCGAGAGCCCACTGCTCGATCCGGCTACGCAGTGACTCTAGGATGCATTCATTCTCAGCTTGGGGGCATGGCCGCTGGCTACCATCTTAAGAACATCCTCGGCATCCTCATGTCTCTTAGCAACGACCCACATCCCGTGGTGCACTTCTGGGCCATCGACAGTCTTTCACGGGTCGCTGACTCTGCAGGTCTTTCCTTCTCCAGTTATGTCACTAGCACTCTGGGTATGCTTGCTCAACTGTATGCTGCTGACACGCACAACGAAGAGTCGGCGTCTCTGGCATCATCGAACATTGAGATCGATCTCCCGACTCCTGCTGTGATAGCAAGATGTATCGACAGTACGATCAACGTGCTTGGTCCAGATCTGCAGGACATGGCGAAGGCAAGAGACATGGTGATGACTCTGATTGGTCTGTTCCAAGCAGAGTCAGATGTGCTGATCCTGATCGAGAGCTTGCGCTGCCAAGAACATGTCTCGCTGTACGCGCCAGGCCACATGAACTTTTCAGCTTATGTCAAGCATCTTCAGCTTTCTGTTGAAAGTAGTTCGGTCCAAATCAGAGACATGGCAATCGATGGCTTGCACAACCTCATGCGACGAAATACTGAAGAAGTCATGAAGGCCGGTGAGCCAGGCTTGGAGGATCAACTCTGGCACGTCCTCGACAAAGACTCCGAGCATGAAGTCGTGCGCAATATCATTCGCAACTGGTTACAACAGACTGGTCTGACTGATGCCGCGACCTGGGTTCAGCGCTGCCATTCGGTCCTCACGAAGACGAAGAAGGTCGAACCACAGGCACAAGCAGAGAACAAGCCAAGAGGCGGTGGGCCCGATCTGCAAGATGAAGAAGTTGCAGGTTTCGCTTCGGCGAACAATGCGCCTGGAGCAGATGCTGGTGATGCAACTCAGGTCAGCCAAGAGCTGCTCAAGTGGCAGGTCCGAACATTCGGCATGGACTGCTTGAGTGAGCTAGTCGCGATGATCAGCAAAGAGGCTGCTTTCCGAGAGGAGGCGCCTTGTGTGGCAGCACTACAGCATCGTGTCGCGGATGTTGTCCGAATTGCATTCTCGGCATCGACCGCCGGCGTAGTTCAATTGCGAATACGTGGGTTGAAAATTATCGATCAAGTGCTCAAGGTAAAACGTCTTTCAGCGGGGCGATTAGAGATGCTAACGTGTAACAGCTGTTTGGCAAAACGTCCGATCCTGATTTCCCAGAGGTGACATTGCTTGAGCAATATCAGGCACAAATCGGTTCCGCGCTTACGCCAGCTTTTGCGGCAGACTCTTCGCCAGAGCTCGCAGCCGAAGCAATCAATGTCTGCGCTACATTTATAGCCACAGGAATCGTCACAGATGTAGATCGCATGGGCCGTATTCTCAAGCTGCTCGTTTCTGCGCTCGAAAACTTTTCAAGTAAGTGTGCTCCTCTGATAGACGCTAACTGGGCTGACGCTTTACAGGCGAGTCGGAAACAGCAGCTATTGGCGATCTCAAGGGCTTGAGTTCGAACTCACAAGTCATGGTCAAGATGGCTGTCTTCTCGGCATGGGCAGAACTACAGATTGCGAGTGCAGAGCAGACATACCTCGTTGATGTCCTGAAACCGCACATTGCCAAATTGACACCGCTGTGGTTGGAGTCTTTACGCGAGTATGCCCGGCTTAGGTTTGAACCCGATATTTCCTCATCCATGGGTGGTTCCTCCTCTCTGTCTGGCAGCTTAGATACGATATATGCTGCCTTGAATCGCGAGACACTGCTGAAGGTACTGCGACAAGATTCTTTACAAGAATTGCATTCGCTGACAACTTCTAGTTTTACCAGCAGTCTTGGCTCAACCTCGTCGATGCCATTGCCAGTCTCATCGATGAAGACAGCGAGTTTGTCTTCGATGCGCTAGACGGAAAGACAGAACTCTCCGAGTCGACGCCCAACGGCAAGGCCGACCACATCAACTACCGCGATGAGCCCGTCGCCTTCTTCTTTGTGCTTTTTGGTCTTGCATTCGAAGCACTTGCAGGTCGTCCAGGAGACCTTCAAGCCTCCAAAGAGCAGATCCTAGAAATCTTGCAAGCTCTCAAGAAAATCTTACGGCCTTCGGTCTCCGGACATGCCATCTATCGTGAGGTTGTTTTCTCTGAGACAATGGACATGCTTGATCGATTAGTCTTGACAGAAGGTCTGACAGTGCAGAAGGTCATTGTTGACATTGCACGTAATCTGTGTATTGGTCATCCGTCTGCGAGGAGGGATCAACAGTAAGCATTTCCTGCACTCCGTGCGTGTATTGTACTGACAATTTTCTAGAACCTCTGGCGAGGAAAACCTTTCAGAAGACATCGACCAACTATTTGAGCTGACCAAGATCATCGTGCTTGTCCTCTCTGGTTTGGTACCTGGTCTGGAAGAAAGCAATTCGAAAGGTATGTGCACGTTCATTATCGCAGAGCATGTCGCTGATCAACGTATAGCTCGCCACGATCTGAACGAGGAAGCTATCGCTCTTCTCACGACTGCACTCTCGGCACTTGTCGACGCTGCTCAGGTATTCCCATCGATTATCAAAGCCGACCTACACGCTTGTATACTACACATATTCGCTACCATTCTTGGCACTGGTGCATGTCAAGCGACAGTCGTTCCGCAAGCACTCCCGATCTTCAAGCGATTCATCACAAGTCTGGCGCCACAAGCAGAAGCAACAGAAGATACTAGCAAACAGCTACGGGCAACCCTAACACGATTCCTTGCTATCCTACGACATGCCCAACAGCGCGAGTTTGACGCCGCTCTCGCCTGCGAAAAGAACTCTGTCCTCGCAACCACAATCCTCCTCAGCTCCGCCTCATCCGCCTTCTCCTCCAGCGACCCGCTCGTCAAGCGCTTCGTCGACGACCTCTTTGACTGCCTCAACGCACGCATGACCTCCAAAGTCGCCGCCGGTTGCTGTCGCTCCCTGCTCCTCCTCCCCAAGAAAGGCGCCTTCGAAACCGTCCTCGCCGCACTCATGCTCCCGCAAATCCTATCCTTCATCGCCAACCCCTCCGACGTCGAAGGCCTCGAAGAATCTCGCACCACACTCGCGCAAACACTCGTCGCATTCATATCTACGCTCCCGCAATCTGATCAGCGGCAGGTTGCTAGTAAGATTATTATACCAGCGCTGCTTGCGCGGGTGCAAAAGGAGCCCGGCACAAGTCAAGAGACTGCAACACGGCTGCTAGAAATTGCGGGCGCGGATCAGGTGGCGTTCAGAGCAGTTGTGGGCGGGTTGAGCGCAGAGCAGAGGACATTGGTTGAGGGCGTGTTGAAAAGTGGACAAGGCCCGGTGAGAAAGGAGACTAGAGGTGATGAAGATGAGGGACCGAAGATTGCGCTGAAGATGGACTTTTAGATGAAAAACATGTATAGATGAAAGGTACTATACCCGAATGACATTTCTGTTGATACAAGCATGCTATTTTCCTAAGGTCAGATTTAACAATCTTACACCTCCCTACACTGCATTCAGGCACGCTACGCATAAACCCTCCCCTACACCATGCCATGCGCTACCTCCTACTCATCCGCCTCCTCGAGCATCGAGAACGGATTCTCATGGACCGCAATCGAGCACTGGAGTACACCCGACGTCGCCGACCCGGCCAGTTGGATAGTAGGATGGCGCTCGTCATGCAGATCCTGCTCGTTCTCGAACATCATCTCGAGGCCGAAGTCGAGCGTGTCATCTTGCTCCGTGTCCTGCACCTGATCTTCCGCATCCTCTTCCTCGCCCTCATCTTCGTCGTCCGAGATGTTGAGGATGCGCTGTAAGCGCGCTAATTCGCTTGGGTCCCGATGTTCCACTTCATCTGGGTCGATTTCGCCAGCGAAGACATCAGCTTCGGGCTCCGGTGCTTGCATGGCGTCGAAGTGAAGGCGCTCATGTTCTGCGAGGCGCGCTTGCTCAACGAGGAGCGCGAGGTTGCCCAGCTCCATTTGAAGGTTGAGATGCTCGATTTGCTCATCCTGAAGGCGCACTTGCTCGAGTAGCTCATCGCGTACCGCGAGCCACTCGTTGCGCTCTTGCATCCACTCGTCGTCCTCTTCGGCGCCGTGTAACTCGTCTTCTCGCTGGGCGTCTACTGCTTCGCGTGCGGCGAGGTAGGCTACGTTGAACAAGTCGGCGACATCGTCTGCGTCTTCGTCTGGATTGGGCATATTGGCGTTAAGAAATTCGGGCATCTCGTTGAGGCTGTCTCCGTTGCGATTGCGTCCAGTCAGGAGATGGATGGCGCGTGGAGTACGCTCGAAGCCCTCGCGGTCGTAGCCCTCGGGGGGGTCGCCGTAAATGGGACAGCACCAGGTGAGGTTGTAACCGGCCCATGGGAGGAGGCAGACGAAGCAAAACTCGTGCAGGCAGAATGTGCACGTCATATGGTTGCATGCCTCCAAGAGTTGGATCCATTCGCGGCATTGCGGACATTGTTTTATACGGCACTCAGCAGTGTATTCGGGTAGCCAGGCCGGGAACTCGCTTGGGTCAAGTTGGAGACATCGGTGTTCTGGCTGGTACTCTGTCTTACAGCAGACACATGTGGTTGTCCCGCATTCACATGAGGCAGTAGTATGGAGGTGATCACCATACTCGAAGACTCGAGGGTGGTGGAACTTGGCGCATTGAGGATTCGCACAATACACTCGAGACGCCTCAGGAGTGTAGTACTCGCTCAACTTCAAGAGATACTTGTCCATGAACTCTTTGCCAAGCAAGTCGGTGAAAAGAGCTGGTGGAAGCCCGTTCCGAGAGCGAGAACAGCACGAAGCTGGGAACTCATTGAAGTCGGTCATTGAGCGGTGGAATACTTCAATTGCACAGTCGTTGCAGTAGAAGTGCTCTTCGCAGGCAAGCACGCCGGCAGTGTCTGGAAACTCGCTCCCACAAACATCGCAGTCGTACTGCGGGGCGTTTGGATCTGTGGACGACATAACAGTTTAGAGTTGTGATCTTTTCTTGGTGGTTGTTGGGAGTGAGTTGTAGGAATCAGGAAGACGAGTGGTTGTGTCAAGGGGGGAGGTATTTTATAGAAAGGGCGAGCTACCTGTAGGAAGTGAATTAAACAAATTTCGCGCTAGTAAATCTCAGTACCGGTGTCTGCCTACAATGTGGTGTAGTAGTTGCGCACGTGATCGGATGATGAAGTAAGCAGCCAGTATATTAGATAGAATCACCCTGAGTGCTCAGGACCTCACCGACAACTATCGAAAGCTAGCTAGATGCTGAAATCTATCACTTCCTCACCGACTGCGGGTCGCTCCCTGGGTATTTGTGCTAATAGGAGATGGCAATACAACAACACTATTAATTGCGGTAAGCTGAAGATGGATTTCTAGACGAAAAACATGTAAAGATGAAAGGTAATATACACGAGAACTGGTCATATTGTTGTATCAGATGATTGTTATATGATCTCATTAGGTCTAAAGCCTTTCATTTCAAGTGGCGATACAACTACTTATAGAGCAGTCTTGCTTCGCGAGACATGCGAAGTGATCTAGGATATGCTATCATGCGATGCACAGAGCCTTCTTCAAGGCCGCTGCCAAGTCGTCACCCTCGCTGATGAGGATCCTATAAGCATCTTTTGCGCCAATCCAACCTTTACGATCTGACTCGGGGCGAGTGGCTGTGTTCTGTACAAGTGTCCAGTCGATGTTGAGCAAGGCCTGGATACCCTCGTCATCCCAGTCGACGCAATGCAGACCAATGCCGTCAAGACCAGAGTCGATCGTATCGTCGATGTCCATCTCATCATACTCTTCCTCTTCCTCTGGGATCCCGAGTTCTCCCTCCTCAAGCAGCTCAGCAGGGTGAGAGGGCTGTCGTCTTGGAGTCTGAAAAGAGCAAAAAAGAACACGATAAGACTTCCTCCAAGAGATCCTAGCAAATTCTTGTGCTAGAATCGAACTAGCGACCGTTGAAAGGTGTGTAGTTATATAATGGGACGGCACTGGGGATGGGAGCTAACTACGGACACTATTCCAGTGTTTGATAACAACTCAGCTGTTATTGTAATATATGTAGGCAGCCCTAGCGACTAGCCAACAGCAAAACGAAAATGTACCTGTAGAAGGTGAATCAAGCAAATTCGCGCTAGTAAAGCTCAGTACCGGTATCCGTCTACACTATTGATTTTGGCAAGCTACATTATATTGACACAATGTCTCATGCTGGCCGCCTTGAGAGGAGAAGTTTCACCGAGTACACCTACTTCTTTAGATGCAACATTAATCAATAACAGAAAAACAAGCTGGGGTAAAGTTTTCGAAACTCGGGAGATCTCAGAAACTCCGACTGGTGGGAGATCTTGGCAACTGTGTTGACGTACAATTTCTCCATTCAATTGCAATCTCGCTGGATGTTCAGTGGTGATCTACCCCGTTCACACCAACGGCGGAACCCAAACCCTCCTCTTCTTGCATCTTCTTCTGCCAGGCCAACATCTCCTTCGCTGGCACTGTGGGACCCACTTCACCACCCTCCTTTCTCCTCTCTGCCCAATGATCAATTTCCTTCTGCTCCACAAAGTTGCCATGCAGACCTAGTCTCAGCTTAACCGGTAGGTGTATCGCAGCGAGTGGCCCTTGCGCCAAGTGCCGCGCGTCGAAAATAACAATGTCGTTCCTCAGTACATCGAGGTGGTTGAGTAGTGCTATGAGATATCCTTCTCCCTCGGTAGTCGAGCCAGCTTTTGGTACAAAGACTGGCTCTTGGAAAGTGCATGTAGGTCCTGCCCACCAAGTGTCTTTCTTCCCAGTATCCCATTCGAAGTGGCCCAAGACGTTGAACAGACCACCAGCAGGCGGGCCACATTTTGCGATGTCATACGGCTTCGTAGGATCGATGTTGCATTGCCAAAAATGGTTGTATTTCTTTGTGAGGACTCGGTCGTCGATGCGTGAGAACTCACCATTTACACCGAAGACTTTGGCTGGTTGTACGCGGGTATTGGTAGGGGCCTTAGGGTCGAAGACCCAGCGATACATATCAGAGAGCAGTTTGTTTCTTTGTAGAAGCGTTTTGGGAGTGTTCTCTTGCTCGTCTGGAGGGAAGAAAAAGAAGACATTGTCAGACGCGACTGTCAGATCGACTACAATCTTGCCTTCCTCGTCCTCGTATGAACCGGCTATGTGGCCCTGAAAGCCTAGATACAGGTTAGTAACCATGATTTGGTTTCGCATTTGATTTCATACCATTGTCAGCGCGCAACCATACAATGTCTTCTGGCTTTCCGTTGCGTCGTGGGACGATTCCGTACCATTGATCCTCATTTGGATCCCAAGCAAAGTGGTGTCCACCTCTTTTCATCCTTTCAACGTCCGCTTTCATTGGCATGAGCGGAAGTATGAGGTAGTTCTTCGTAATCGCGCAGTCGTGAATCATTCCACAAAATGGCGCTTTGTACCAGCACTCCTCGGTCTTCTTGCCGTCCTTGTCAATCGTATAGACAACAATGTCGCAACTTCCATCAAAGCCGTTGCCTCCGGCTTCGTAACCGTAGCACACCATCTCTCCGGTATCCGGATCGAATTTGGGATGTGCAGTAAAAGTCGGCGACTGAACTTGTCCATCAAAATCGTACCTGCCAATCGTCTCTAGTGTCATGGGATCCATCGCGAAGGGAGGTCCATCTTCTTTCATCGCAAGCAGCACGCCTCTCCAGAAAATGACGTTGGTGTTTGACGTGGTTCGGAGAATGCCTTTTACCATCTCATTGTCGGTATATGGATTTCTGTACTTGCCGAGCAGTGCCTTCCTGGCTTTTCTTTCTACCTTGAAGCGCTCGGTCTGCACGTATCTTTGGCGAAAGTCGACATGACCATTTTCGAAACGGAACGCTGAGACTGATCCATCACCGTTGAAGTGAATGTCTTCTTCGAAGAGTGGTGGGAAACAGTGATCGGGTTGTACTCGGTAGAAAGTGCCGTTAATATCTTCAGGAATCTGGCTGTCTTGTTATTACCTGCATTGTGATTCATAACAGCGTCTTACTATGCCTGTAGTTTCAAGCTCAAATATGTCAGCTTCAAGACGAGAAGCCTTATTGAAGCCCTGAAAGAAGCCGCTGTCAGGAAACTTGACCTGATCACCAGAACGATTGCCATCCTCATACGCTGATGGCGCAGAAGAAGCCAAAGAGAATATGTGCGCCATGGTGAATGTGTGGGATGTTGTTCTTGGTTACCCTGAGACGCACCAACGTACTTTCGTAACATATAAGCATCCGCGCTAGACCGGGACTCAGTACTATGACAGGGTAAATTGCCTTAGATACATTCGTCCAACATCGCAGGATCAAAGTGGGGACATTTTGCGGGGTAGCCTCCGGGTGCAAGCATGTGGTAGTCAAGTTACCATCGGCTGAATAGCTCCGAACTCTCGAAACGAACCCCCCCAATAGAAATACATGTACCGGTTGATCCGCATTCCCAAAACGTCTGGCATGCATATGTACTAGAAGTTCTACCGTATTACCTGAAGTTGAAGACTTACAGGCTAGCATGAGCGATCCTATCATAGCAGCTCCTCAGACCTTGAAGGCTTCCCCGTTAGCGTTTCGGGTTTCGCTAACTACCTTAGGTCTTAGCCTGAGAGTCATTAAACGTCAGATAATAGAGTACGCATCTTAGAGACTACTGCAGATACAGTATGGTGTGGGACACGTACCATGTAGCACTCAAAAACACCAGCCTCCAGAGTTCCTACCTGTAACAATTAGTCGAACATCGCACGACAGTACTGGAAACCGGACCACCCATTTTTAACATCTCCCCACGTGTGAAAAGAATCCTACGTTGCTTGCAAGCCGGTGAAATGAAGGGAACAATAGCAATCGAAGAAGCGATCATAGACCCAGCAGGAGTCGAAGCGCATTCTTTTGCTCAGTTCCAAAGCTTAATGGAGCCAGGTAGCAATGATACATCAGGTTTATCTGACCACGAGCGTCGACTTCTTGATATCCACGGCGAGCGTCTGAAGAGTATGGATGAGCATGGCGTGGAGTACATGCTTTTATCCTTAACATCACCGGGCGCGCAAGGAGAATCGGACCCCGAGAAAGCCAAATCAGTCGCAAAAGTAGCCAATGACTACCTTGCGGGAGAGGTGAAGAAGAACCCACAGCGATTTGGAGCGCTTGCTGCATTATCGATGCACAGCGCGCAGGATGCAGCTGATGAGCTCCGTCGAGCGGTGAAAGAGCTGGGAATGTTCGGCGCGATGATCAACGACTTCCAGAGTAAAGGTGGCGATGCGCAAGAGAAAGTCTATTTTGACAGTCTTGAGTACGACCAGTTTTGGGCAACTGCTCAGGAGCTCGATGTGCCTGTGTATTTCCACCCACGGTATGCAATAAAACAAGATCTGGAGCCGGGTACAAAATATGGCGACCATAAGCATCTGCTGGGTGCGGGTGTGCAGTTCCATCTTGATCTGAGCTGGCATCTGTACGCAATCTGCTCGTCAGGCGTTTTTGATCGTTTCCCGAAGGTTCAGATAGTTGCTGGACATCTGGGCGAAGGGTCAATAAGCACCGAAACTATAAACGACGATTGCTTACTTTGGGACAGTATTCCGTTCAATCTTTGGAGAGCCAGCCACTGGATCAACAAGCCGTTCAAACGAGGCGCGCGACCTATGAAGCACGACTATACGTACTACTGGACTCACAACGTGTCAATTACTACCTCTGGCGATTACAACACGCGGGGATTGAAGTTCTGCATCGAGGAGATAGGTCTTCAGCGGTGTCTGTACGCTATAGGTGAGTTTTTCATTGAAATATTGCATCAAGAGCTGACAAGTAAGACACGCCCTATGATACGGTTGAGGAAGCGCAGGCATGGTGGAAGTCGATAGATTTAAGTGAGGAACAGAAGGAAGCGATTGGAAGGAACAACGCGATCCGCCTCTTCAAGCTGCCTCTCGCGCAGTAAATTTGCAAATGTATATATCACCAGTCAGACCCATTTGCTGCCACCATGTGCTGCAATATTTCGTGGATAACTAAAAGCACTATCCATGCGCAACTGAGCTAAGCTGTCTAACTTCAAGGCTCTTTCAGGATTTCTTTGCGTGCTAATACGGTATCGAGTTTCCTTAGGTGTGCATATCAGATGGCCGTCGTGCTCTGATAGTTAGTTAGTTTCAAGCAGAGCGGGCACGAATTGTTGCATGACCTGGTGCTGCCTTTGAGATCATGATGTTAAATACACCATTTCATGATTGACCTGACGTTAGAACTGACTGACGAAATTGAATTTGTATTTGAAGATTGTGTGAGGTCATACAATTGCATTTCCTTACGAAAAGTAGTTATTGAACGGAAACAATAAACCTTTGAACCACGCGTCAACTGTCGTGCAGCCACGCTAGGCATTTTCGGATCGCGGCTTACTCAGGACCAATGCAGGAGTACTGGTTGAAGGGTCCTTGCCATACTCCGGCGCCCTCAAATCATCATCGGCCACCTGCTCACCTGTGATAGGATGCGTGTAATGGAAGGGCACCACACGCGTGTCTGGCCAGAGCATTGGGTTTGGGCACAGCTCATTCGGGCCTTTTGGATCCTCGGGGAAGGTCGTGGACATGAAGGGGATGTAGTTTGGCTTGGTGTGCGCCCAGCCTTTGTCGAACTGGGCATGCCAGAACGGGAAGTACTTGAGCCTGAAGATCTTCCATACACCATCCTCCTTGATGTACTCGTTTTCATATATGCCACCTTCCCACCACTGTACCAACCCACGTTGGTGGGTGTCCTTGATGCTTTCGTGGGTGCCTGCGGACATCATGCTCCTGAAGCGCCCTTTGGCCCTCGTGCCATCACTATTTACGTCGACGATGCCTTGTATCTGAGGGTGATCGAGGAGGAAGCCGTGTACCGGGCCGTTGCGACCAGCTACAAAAGATTTGGCGAAGCGACCGATATATAGCCGCTTCACACCCTCCTTCCCATTGTAACGACCGCCTAGGAACTCGACGCAGGTGTCAGGATGGTTCGAGTAGAGGTCCGCGACCTGCACAATCAGCAAGAATACGAGTTTCAGGCGCTGACATATTGACCTCCTTATACAGGCATTTGTCGAGATAATAGCCGTAGGTGTATTGTAGTTTTCGGACGTCTTCTTGATCTTTGATGTTGTCAGCTGTGTTCGGCCCGTGATGACGAAAGAAGCTAGTACCGCTCAAGCGTCCGACCTGCTTCTGCAGCTGCGCTACGACTGACTTTAGCTCTTCAAGTTCACTAGTCATCTTGTATTAGCGCAGATTTTCAGACTGAGGGTGCGAGCATCAGGCGAATCAAATCTGGATCATGTATGTTCTTAAGGCCAGGTACTGTTGAGCCACATGCTGCAACCACCACATGTAACTTGCCCCATCTGCCTCGGATCGTCCAAGCATATGTGACCCAATTACGTCGTCCCCGCAAATGCGACATCTGAAGGATCCGGGTATATTGAGCGAGCTGCATCAGGATTCGGGTTGATATGACCGACTTTTAGCGAACACAGCCCCTCCACTGTGTGGGGCGGCACAGGAGATCCCACAACGCAACACCATTGCTGAACTGTTCACTCGTTGTGCTAGAATCATCAAAGTGTTGTGGGTTCGAGTCGGATTTGAGGAGTCACCCGTTTTTTGCTGAGAGATTGTCCTTCTCTAATCACTACTGCGCCGGCATTAGCTCACTATCATTCTCTTATCCCAAACCTCGATTGCCTCCAGCTACCAGGTGATTCCTTCCCTCTCGTACAGAAGATCCATACTCTGTTCCCAAGATGGGTATCCCTGAGAACATTGAAACACGTCTTTTCATAAATGGCGAAGTATGGAAGTCAATGTTACCAAAACAAAGAGCTGACCGATACTCAGTTTGTCGAAGCTTCTCATGGGAAAACCTTCGACATCAACAATCCCGCGACATTGAAGCATGTTGCTAAAGGTGACACATTTCTGTTCTCGATGTGACTAGAATTGATCATAGCTACAGTTCACGAGGCATCCAAGGAAGACACAGATAAGGCCGTGGCTGCTGCGAAAGCTGCGTTCCCGGCATGGTCGGCATTATCACCAGACAAGCGTGCTCAATACTTCAAAAAGCTCGCAAATTTGATACGCGAGAATAACGACGAGCTCGGTGCATTGGAAGCCATCTCGATGGGCAAGCCGCTTGGAGCCTTCTTCGACGCTTACGCATGCGCCGCAAAGTGGGAGCGTTATGCCGAAGCTGGCTTCAATGTCCAGGGCACCACCAGCGTTCAGACCCCGGGCTACCTTAACATGACTTTGAGACAGCCGTACGGCGTAGTGGCGGCCATCATACCGTGGAATGTCCCGCTGCTCTTCCTGGCCAGTAAGCTGGCGCCGGCTTTGATTGTTGGAAACACCGTGGTGCTGAAGAGCTCCGAGAAGGCACCGTTAACAGTAAGTTGATTCTCGATTTCTCTTCTCTATTTCTGCATTCAATGATTTACCCATTAAGTCACCAAACTTTCGCATCAAAAGTAATGAATACCAAGATAGTATCACTACTAATTGTAAGCAGTCAGCCAAGATAGCCGTCTTAGTTAAGGAAGCCGGCTTTCCTCCGGGCGTTATCAATATTATCACTGGATTTGGTAACGTCAGCGGTTCCATTCTTAGTCATCACATGGATGTGCGAGCCTTGTCCTTTACTGGATCAGGCCGAACTGGGCGTCTCATCCAGGCTGCTGCAGCGAAGTCGAACCTGAAGCAAATTTTCCTCGAGCTTGGTGGTAAATCACCTGCTGTGGTTTTCGATGATGCCGACATCGAGCAAGCGGTCAAAGAGACTGCCTATTCAATTCAAACTAATTCAGGGCAGGTGTGCATGGCGAACTCGCGCGTATATGTACAAGACACCATCTCCGACAAGTATATTGCACTTTTCAAGCAGCATTTCGAGAATGAGGTCAAAACAGGAGATCCGCTCGAGAAGTCGACGAACCACGGACCGCAAGCAGACGAGATTCAGCACAAGACAGTCCTGCAGTACCTCGAATCGGGGAAGCAATCTGGCGGTGAACTCCTAATCGGTGGTGCTGCGCCTTCCGATCGCGAAGGCTATTACATTCAGCCAACAATCTTCAAGAACACGCCCGAAGATGCCAAGATCATGAAGGAGGAGATCTTTGGCCCAGTGGTCAATATCAATGTCTTCAAGGACGAAGACGAGGTCCTTGCAAAAGCAAACAACACAGAGTGAGTAGGAACAATGTGCGAACAAAAGGACACTGTCGGCTAATCGTTTGCAGATATGGACTGTACGCGTCAGTCTACACAAAGAACATCGACCGAGCGTTGAGATTCGCCAAGGGTCTCGAAGCTGTAAGCCAACTCCTTGCACGAATTGCAAAAGTTACGTATATTAACATTGTAAACCAACGTAAAGGGCACAGTAGGCGTCAACTGCACTTCTCCAGTGACGGGTGACGCAATGCCTTTTGGCGGCTGTTAGTAACGCCACACTTTTTGTTATCGCAAACACACACTGACAAATTTTAGACAAATCGTCGGGCTTAGGGCGAGAAGGCGAACCACACTACTCTCTGGACAACTTTTTGGAGACAAAGACGGTTTTGATCAAGTTGTCCTAAAACGCTGGGCTGTGATTCGACAAAATGAATGCCGACATGTTGTCGACGTTCATTGGGGCACTATACCTTATTGTCGATAGAGTTCTTTAGCCGATGGCTCCTTCCTGCAGGGTGGGAGCACGGTCCAGCGGTGGATCTCCAATGTTCCCCGCGTGCGCTAGATCCGGGCGCCTCTTTTCACTCATCTTCATGGGGCTCCATCCACTTCCTCTTTACGTACTGTAACTCTGCCGAATGGTTATCGTTCATCCTCTTTAGGTCACCGTATCTGACCAGGCTTGTTGTCGGCTCAGCATGGCCGACATTTCGGCCACGCCCCGCGCGGTGTCGAACGTCGCAAGGGCACCCAATGCACATCGAGTTCACAGTTCTTGCGACAGGTGTCGTTCGCGGAAAACCAAAGTGAGGAACTGGTCGTTGAGATCGATGCCAAGACACTAATCCAGATTGCAGTGCATTGATCCCAGTATGTATGCCCGAGAAATGAGAAGCCTTGGTGATTCTACCCTGGCAGTCTGCGGAGTCTGACTGCGGTCAGTCCCAGGACCATGCAAATACTGCGCGCGGACAGGCGCGGCGTGCGTTATAGCTACGCCAAGGAGAAAGAGACCCTATTACCATGTCACTGAAGAGGAGTACCAATGTGCCATGCGAATTTTAGAGCATTTCTTTCCGGGGCACGACCTAAATCTGCAATCGCTCCGGACAATTGCGAAAGCGATCAAGGACGGCAGTTTCTCGGCCCCACCTGTACAGCAGGCAGAGGGTCTGTTCACCCAAGACCAGTTCTCCCCAGAAGAAAGTATCGATGATGCCGAAGAGCAAGATGTCGGCGAGCTTCATGAGCCTTTAGGCTGTATGATGAAGGATTCTGGTGGCAAGTTTCGATATGTGGGCGCTCATAGCGAGATCCCTTTCAATGCCGCCGTTGTGACGCTGGGCCTTTCACGCAAGAACCCTTCTATTATTCCTACGCCGAGAGTCGGACAGTATCCCCCTGCACTACCCGCACCGTCTCCATCGACCGACTCGGGGGAAGTAGAACCGTACTATCTGCCAGCTCGGAAGTTGTGCGACATCTACGTTTCCAGATTTCTTGAGGACGTTCATTCAACGCACTGGCTCTATCCTGTGGAGACACTGCTACGGCGAATAGGAGACACCTATCTTGAACCGCCACCTTCCTTATCGAGCTCATGGATGTGCTCTCTATACTGCATCTTCGCCATTGGCGCCGCAAACTATACAGGCTCAAATGGCAACCCACCGCCACTCGACTGGCCAGCTGCATCTGACCAAAAGACTTCTGAGGATTATATGGTTCTTGCTAAGCAATTGATTCCCGCAGTGTACGATGAAGCGGATGTGGACAGCATCCGCGCAATGACCATCATGGTCAGTAAATGTTCAAAGTGTAATATTCGGTCACTAACTACGTCCAGAGCATCGCCATGGAGAACCTTTGTTCTAGAGTGAGCGCATATCTATACTTCGGCGCTGCCATACAAATAGCCTTTTCCCTCGGTCTACACCGGGATCAAATACCGGAAACAGCGACTGCTATTGATCGTGAGCAGAATCGACGCATCTGGTGGACCCTCTTCATGCTAGACCAAGAATTGGCATCTAGAGGTGGTACCCCTCACCTTATCGACGAACGCTTCACTAGGGTCACAGCGCCACCCTCTTCCGAACAGGTATGTTGTTCAACGAAGTGAAATTCCTGGCACGTGAACTGATGCCCGGCCAGATGTTGTACCCAGGTCTGCACACTCCACTAGGATGGCAGGATACCTCGGTCTCGCTGAGCCGCCTGAAGCGCGAGATTATCCAGGCAGTTTATACCGAGCGGCACTCTAACTCAATCTCGTTCTCCACTGTTTCCAATTCATTACTGCTATTGCAAAAGTGGTATCGTCAAATGCCAGCCCATCTTAAATACGACGTACCCGCACCTCCGACGCACAAGCGGGCGGTCGCTTGCCTGCATCTACAATACTGGAGCACAACAATTTTGCTTACTCGCCCCTTCATCCTCTATCTTGTGATCAAGAACGATGCTCTGCCACCGAGCAAAAAGATATGGTTCGAGCGCATGGGCAAAATCTGCATCGATGCAGCGCAAAAGAGCATCGCAATACTGCAGCAAATGTCAGATGACGCCACGCTTTCAAGTCTGACAGCCTTTGACAGTACTTGTATACTACGGTTGATAGTGATATTCTTACTATCGTTTGCGCATACCAGGACACCGCAGTATAGCAATCATATCATCACCTGCATGCGACTTATCCGGGGCATGGAGCAGATTGGCTTCACCAAGATGGTAAGCGAAGAAACACCAGGGCGACTAGTAGATTGTGGCGTCCCGGAAACCGTCCAAGTTGCGGTTGGGATTCCCACTGGGATACCAGCTGGAAAGCCTGTTCCCGATATTACTGCGGACCCGCAGGGAAACGTTCATCTCGATGACCAAATGATTGCTCAGCTATGGGGCAACTATGATTCGTAAGTGTGGTCATTCATCATTTACAGCCTAGGAGAATGAACTAACGTGCGTGCAAGAAACTTCATGACACCACTACAGTCGCAGCAGAGTCTGGACATCACTTTTGATGACGCAGGAGCTTTCGATGCCAACTCGGAGATCCTTGCATTCACCAACCTGGACGAGTCAATTATCATCGACCCTATGCAGTATTGGGCCCAATTTCAGATGCAGCAATGATCCGAATCTTGGATTTTTCAACTATATTTAAGAAAAAGGACACGCGAACCACATGTGGAATGAGAGGGGTATCTTCAACTGATCAGATGGGCCTGCACGCTGATACGGTGTGCCCGATAGCACATGGTATGCTCGTCGATGCCGCGAACCGAACAGGAAGTCTCTCAGCGGCCTCTCATAGCGATGCCATTCCCGTAGCTAGAACGCACGCTCTGTCAAATCGCGGAGCCCTCGCGTCCACAGCACAAGAGCAATCTGCTCGTAGAATGATCAAACAGGCCAGAGAAGGATGAGCATTAGACGAGCAGCTCCCTATTGTTAAGCTGGAAAGGAAGCATTCCGAGAAGTTTGACTGTACACACTCAAAGCCCAGATGTAGAATGGGAGCGGAAGAAGGCTTGTTCTTGTTGCGGAAGAGGAATACACAGCACGTAAAAGTGCGATATTGCAGGAGCGGCCAACGTACATTCACACCACGTAACATGGTGATAATTTTCATGGTGTCTACTGATTACATTTACACTTTTGCTGCTAAGTCAATCGCGCGCATTGCCTCTTGATGTTGACGCACATTCTGAGGAAGTCTGAGTCAGTTTAAGGATCTGAACTGCAATGAGATGGTCGCAATGCACGCTAGCGCCTCATGCGAACGGGAAGCCACATGGCTTGGCGGTCGATCATTGGCGTCAGCCGCAACGCGACCCTGACGAAGGAGCAACGGCTGAGAAACCCCGCCATAGTGCAACAGTACCCTCTCTTCTCTGCTTTGCGCGAACCTTCACACAAAATCCTATGATATAATTGAAGGCGCCGAGCGCTCGGAATCTAACGCGCCGCCTTGTGCAATCCGAGAAGCCCTATGCATATCCGACAACGTGGATGACGGTAGCGGCGAGGGCAATGCTACTTTCGAGATCCACGCGGGCGCAGTCGAGACTGCTCTCCTTCATCGTCGCACTCCATGTTCTACTCATAGCGTCGCCTCCCTCTCAATCAGGCTTCGTATGCGCCGCCGACATCCCTCCCGCCTCTGCTATCGACCCCCTCAGCCAACCTATACTACAAGCCGATTCAGCTGCACATCTAGTAGCAGTAGACGATGAGACTCGTGCCAATGGAGGTGAAGGTTATGCGCCCGAATTCGATTACTTCGATCAGAGTCTTCGTGGACGACAGGAACCCCAGCAGTCCGCACCCATGGAGCTGAAGGAGAACGAGAGGAAGGCTCTGGACATAAGCCCTGGGACGACCACGTTCTTTGTGCTCAAACGCGGCCAATCACGCCTGGTCCGAATGGATGGGTCTGACCTCGAAGCGCTGGAAGCTCGAGGAACAGATAATACGTCTGACGACGTGGACGCGACCGTGGACGTTGAGGGAGGACTTGCCGGTGACAATCCAGAGGATCATCTGGTGAAGAGACAAGGGGCGAGGAGTATTTGGATCTCTGCAAACACCTGTCGTCAACCCAATCCGCCGCCCCTCGACCAAGCCGAAAAGTCCAGCAACAATCCACAGCTTGTCATGTACATCTCGACATCGTCACGGAATCAACGACCTGGGCCGACTTCGACGGACGACCTAGCCACACCTCCAATGGGCCTACTTTTCGAAAATGGATTCGCCAGCTATGCTCTTCAAGCCAACTCCGATGTATACATAGGCGTCTCTGCGCCAAATCTGGATAACGGCTGGTTTGGTAGCTGGAATTTTGAGTTGGCAGTCAGCTCCAACGGCTTCTACCACAGCTACGATGGAGCCGATCCATTCTTGTACATGATTGATACAGACAGTGATTCGGCGCTCTTCATTACGTACAATCTTAGCGAGGCGAACATCAATGACACCGACAAATGGCTGAGGGACAATCCTTTCAAGATGTACGCGTTCGAGGATGAAAGTATCACGAACATTACGGGATTGGAGCGGTCCATGTGTGCCGTCCAGTACTACAATCAGTCGACCAACGTCACCATGGAGACGAGCATTACGACCAAATTTGGTGGCGATCTTCCCAAAGCTCAGTTCCATTTGCAAGGCCTCAAGGCTGGCAAGAAGTACAATGGCTTCTTAGCTGTTGGCGGACAACAGAATGTTCTGCAACTCCCTGGCAACACTACGGTGCGCGGTGGAGGCATGGTCTTCCAACAGTTTGACTTTTTCACTAAAGCTGGTGTGTTCGCATCCACTCCGTCCTGATACGTTTAAGCCAACTAACCCACCCATTAGACGACAACTGCCAAGTTATCTTCGATCTCGAATTCTGCGACTCAGTCGCCTACGCCGTGCCCTCGAACCCAGACTACAAAGACGACGACAACAAGCTCAAAGCCCTCTACGACGACCAAGCCAAAGCCTACTACCGCAACTTCTCAAATTCCATCGCCCAAGTCGCCTGCGACACGTACGCTGAAGCCCAATACTCCCTCGCCCGCACCTGCCGCGACTGCGAACGCGACTACAAAAACTGGCTCTGCTCCGTCCTCATCCCGCGCTGCGAGGATTGGAACGCCACCGGCGACTTCTTGCAGGAGCGCAATGTCAACATGCTTCTTCCCGACGGCGGCGTCACCTTTGAAGGCAACGTCTCGGCCGGAATGAATGCGACGAAACGCGATCGATTGGGCTTCAATAGCACGCGCAACCCTGGCATCGATAAAGTCACACCCTTGGGGCCGTACAAGGAAATGAAGCCTTGCGAGGACTTGTGCTTTGATATCGTGCGCAGCTGTCCGGCGCAGTTGGGCTTTGCGTGTCCGAATAATCCGGCACGGGAGTTGACGTATGGGAAGAGGGATCCTGAGGATAAGGAATTGAGGTGCAATTTCCCGGGCGCGGTTGTGAAGCTGAACATTCAGGGTGCGGCTAGTGCCTTGGGGGCGAGCTGGGGTTTACTAGTTGGTACTGTGCTGATGGTTGTCATGAGCGCGTGGTAGAAAATTGGGGTATTGGCATTGCTATGGCGTTTAGAGATATCCTTATATATGTTTGTGGAGAGACCGGACGTTGGCGTCTCTGATGTCTTTGTGATCAATGTAGTTTGAAGATATCCCCTTAGACGACCTCCAGACCCCGGCGAAACTTCTGTCCGCCTTCACCGAACGAGAAGAAAAGTGAAGAGGTAGCCTAGGTGTATTCATTTTTTTTTTTTTACAAAACTAAGTGAAATGTCTTATAGCTCTAAGTATATACAGGCTTCTTTATAAACGTGTGCGCTTCTTAAGACTATTAGATTACTTCGTGCATGTGCAGAGCGGACACTAGTTTTGCCCGAGCCTGGTGTGACAGCCATATATCATGATTGCAGCAGACATCCTTGCTGATTCAGATTGCGCATGTAACGGCATGCTCATGTGAGGCTATGTGAAAAGAAGTGGGCTCAGCATATCATAATTACCAAAGCCAAAACATCAGATACTAAATCAGTTTAGCATTACCATTACTGCTATGTCATGATGTAATCTACCATGTCCACGTCGGTTACTTCAATCCAGCTCGATGCGCTCTGCATACCGATGCGCATGAACCGGCTCGAATTCATGCGGCGTCTGTTTCCAGGTTGATCGATGAAGCAAAGGCTTCAAGCCTTTGTTGAAGTTGAATGTGCAGAGCATCGCGTTTAGACACGCTAGCGTTGCCAGGCTGAGCGCTACGGATGCGAAAAGAAGCATCTCGTCTTTGAGCATAGTTCGGGAGTAGAAGCCGTCGCCTTCGAGGATCATGATCCGGCTTATTAGGTATGCCATTTCTCCCATACGTAAGAGCTGAGATTTTGTTAGCGTCTGTCAATGGCAAAGGGGTGAAGATCGTACTATGGCGAGGATGGCTCCAATGTAGTTTTCGCTTCTCGTGAAGTAGATCGTCATGCACACTTGTATCGCAAGTGCAGGTATGAGAGCCATTGTCAAGCCGAACTCTGGCTGAACAAAATGCACATTAATAAGGCCGTATGTTATGACAAAGCTGATTAGGAAATACGGCTCGATGCGGACAAGCACCAGAAGAACCTGTGTTCAGTCAGCATGCAAGTGTTCACAGAGAAACGTTTTTCTTACCTGATATGCGAGATATCTCCTCAACATTGCCAAACTCCCACTAATATGTCGATAAATCGCCCACCTCAACTCCCTCTGCAACAAGAATACTAACACTGTCGACGCAACCGCACTCGCGCCCACCGCAATCGACGACGTCAAAAGCGCCGGCCTCACACGCCCCCAATAATCTACATCACGATGCGTAAATGGCTCGTGGTACATCGTCTCGCCCAACACCAACCTCGCCGCCATATTCTGCGTATGGAAATAGCGCATGACTGAGAACACAAATAGGCAAAAGTCAAGCACGACGATACTGTATAGCTGCAGGATGTTTTTCATGCGCAGGGCGTCGATGGCGAGAATCGCCTGCCATATGTTGCCGAGGATGAAGAGCCCGAAGTTCACGGGCACGACGTAAGATGTCGGGACTTGGTAGGATACTGGGTAGATCCAGTTGAAGTACGACAGCACGACGAATCTTGGTCATGTTAGTTGAGATAGGGAGTTGGGGGCGAGAGAGAACAAACAGGTCAAGGGCCGTGGTGCACGCAGCCTGCGCCGTCGCCGTCCCCACGAATAGCCATTCATTTGTCGTTCTCGGTCGATACATCCGTCCCGCGTATCTCCACCCGGTCGTATATTCGTCTAAAAACGGCTTAGCCGTCGAGCGGGAAGCCTAAGTGCAGTGTAGCAGGCGAGCCGTCCTGCATGCAACTAAAGCAATTAAGGTGTGTGGAGATGGTAGTCAAGGGAAATAGAGTAAGCGATGGGGAATGTGGCTGCTACATTTGTCCCTATGATGTCGTTGCGATAACTCTCCTTTCCAACTTTTTTTGGCGTGCGGGTTAGCGTGAAACTAGGTTGCTTCTGCACCGCCACTGGATCTACTTCGGCGGGACCGAAGCCAAGACGAAGGTACAGGGGTGGGAACACGATGTTGGAGGAGCGTACTATGGAACCTACGAATACCTGTGATGGATTGCTTCGATTGCGTTACGAAATTGAGGTCTACCAGGACCCCTTTGTCATATCTGCAAAGAGCCATGACCTAGTGCACCGCCAGCAGCGTGGGAAGTCAACAGTTGTTACTATTTTAATTTAACTAATGTATAGTTGAGCTTGTTAATGGGGGAGTGAGCGTGTATGTCTGTGTCTGTGGTTGTTGTGGTGGTTCTTCGAGAAGAAAATGTGTGACATGATAACTGTGCTGAATGTCTTCATCCTCCGTCCGCATAGACCAGCAAGAAGAACAGACCCACTGAATGCAATTCATGTAATGGGGAACCTGCTGAAAACTTTCGTTTTATCACGGACGCGAACCCTGGTTGGTGAAGGGAAGGGGAGGGGCAAGGTCGATACTGGCATTGTCCGACCTACTAGTACTCCAACTGGTAGGATTTATAAAAGATTGGCAGACGTAATTAGGCTATGTAGAGGAAGAAGAAGTAAGGGGAAAACAATGACGAGGTGCGCATTGTGGCGCAGGTGCGGTGCGGTGCGGTGCGGTGCTAGTGTAGCAGACCATTTGCGCGTCCCTATTCTCAGGTAAAAGGGTGCAAAATGGGAAGTTTCCACTGCAGCTGGTCACACATTTGATTCAGGGTTTGGTGCTGAGTAATTAACACGTTCCTGCCACTAGGTGTAGCAATAATTCTTCCGCGCTCTGTTGAAGTTCAATCTACTATAAAAGAGCGACTGTCAGTTTATACATGAGTTTGATAAGACTCGATAGACTATGAGCACGCAATGAAGTCTTAGGAAAGAAGCTAAAGTAGTTAGGTTAACGGTTTCCTTGTAAGAAACTGAAAGCTTTCAGACATAGCGCGGACGAATTGTAGCAGCAGCTGGTGCTGCGGAAAATGGCAGACTGGCTAAAGGAAGAGTGCAAGCACAATAGAAGAGGATATTCGAAGCTATTCTGACCGTGGAGTTCGATGAAGGAATCTAAAGCATCCAAAATTTACCACACACCACATGAATACACGGAAATGCTTTGCAATTGTTGGCTCGAGCGAGGCGAGCTAGAGAATGATATCTTGGATGACAGTTGCTTTGAAATGACCCCGTTGGACCATGAAGATCAGTGCCGCCTCAGCTACAGTAGCCGGTGATATACGCGAAGTTCGAACTTGGGCGCAGCTTGTATACCCTCCTCTGCATGCTGAAAAAAAGAAAATTTCGGGAGGTGTTGCAACTTTTTGTGCGGTGATACAAGGAAACGACGAGGGTCAACTGACTCAATGAATGTGATGAGATGTGTGTAGATTTAAACCAAGTAGACACTTGTCAAGGTTGCGGTCGTACCGCGCTGTCCTGGAATAGAGGACGGCCACCGGTCGGTCGTAGCTAACCCGAGGCTGACTTCGCGGGTTTGGAATTTGGCAGCTACTGGTAAGGGGGCACGTAATTCGATGGATAGGGAACGATCTCTGTCGTTTGTTGGAAGTGGGTCAAGACTTGATGGAATGGAAGTCAGAGAGAGATGTCGTCGCAGTGGGAGAGTTCGGTGTGAAGATCGGCTCAGCCTCGGTGGCCTAAATTGGCTTGCGCACCTGCACGTCGCTGGGCCTCTTCGGAGGCAACACCAAGCCTCGGCGCTTCTTGCTTTGCTGTGGTCAACTTGAAGCACCCGTCAAAAGGCCCTGAGCATGTTTGTTGCCGAGGCCCTGGATAGTCGACGATCCTGGGCAAGATCACTCCTAGGTCGTGGCCAGGAGTGGTCTCAATGGAGCTTTCCGAGTTGACGTGGCCTCCACTTTTACCCGCGAACGTCTCCATGCCCACACAACCCTTCTCTGCGAATCCCTAGAGACTGCTTGTCACACTGTCATTGTGTCGTTCGGTCAGACCCATAACAATACCCTGATGGAGGGCATTCAGAAGTCGTGGTGTTGACACGACGTCGTGTGCATACAACCTTGGCGTTTAATTTGCGTGCAGCCGACATTATATTGCTCCGGCGCACTCAGCCTGGGTAGCGTAGCCTCCAACCAACGCTGCCCAGGTTTCGGAAGACTTTCTATATATCCGGCCCCGGTTGTGGGTAGTCGCTTGGAAAACGCGGATCAAGTGATGCGCAACGTCAACTGTCGATTTCAAAGTTCACTGACAGCGAGGTCGACGCGACAAGAAGATGGCGTGCCATACTGACGCTCAGGGCAAAATCCGACAACGGAGATGTTACAGTTATCGACTATCATGCAAAGTTTAATCGTACACCTCGAAACAAGGGGATGCACCGTTAGTTGCCGTTAGACGAGTCTCACGCCCTAGCCGGGATCCTGGGGTACTTCCAACTACGGGTCGCCTACCAATAGCAAAAGACTCACGGGAGCTAAAGCCACATATATATTACCCTAAGATGACTTAAAGCTGTAGCAGTCTGAAATGCTCGGCGTAACTAGCCTAACGCTCGACCAAGCCGTAACATTCTAGGATCGCCTGCCATTACTTCCCTACGTAGACACTTTCACGGTCCACAAGATCTGTTGCTCACGCTCGGCATCCGGAAGGAACTTCCTGGTCTCCGTAAGATTTGCACCTCCGCAATACCAAGCACTCATGTGTGGGGAACAAATTGCGCGGTAGGAAGGTATTCCACGACGCTTCTGGAAGACGTCGCGGCGCAGGTACCGTTTCACACTATGTCAAGTGACCGAAAGAAGATGATCAGTTCCACTAGCCAACGGCTTTGCGGATAGTACCACCGACTCAAGGGCTGAATCGTAATTTGCATTTTGATGAACGTTCCCTTCGACTGGTCGCCAGCCTCAGCTGCTGACAGCTGGAGCATACAAATACGACTGGCATGTCTCCCTCGTTCCAATACTCCACGCCCTCATCCACCTTCTCCAATTCACTCCATTAACTGTCTTTACTATGCTGTCTCACGCTCTCCTAACTGCTGCTGTTGCAGCAGGTCTCACCACTGCCCTTCCCCAGCCTCAGGCTTCAGGAGGGACAGGAGGGAATGCCACCAACCCATTCGCCGGCAGGGAATGGTACGCCAACCCGTACTACGCTGCTGAGATCAACGACTTCGCCTTGCCGAATCTCACTGCTGAGCTCAAGCCAGCGGCAGAAGCTGTAGCCAAGACCGGTTCATTCGTTTGGATGGACACGAGAGCGAAGATCTCCCTTCTCGAGACATACCTCGCCGACATCAAGACCAAAAACGCTGCCGGCGCCAACATTATGGCGACGTTTGTGGTCTACGATCTTCCCGATCGTGACTGCGCTGCGTTGGCATCCAACGGCGAGCTTGCGCTTGACAAGGATGGCGAGAACATCTACAAGACCGAATACATTGACAAGATCGCTTCCATTATCAAGCAGTACCCCGATGTCAAGGTCAACTTGGCCATCGAGCCCGACTGTAAGGATTACTTCAACCCTGCATTTGCACTTTGACTAATTTCTCATAGCGCTCGCAAACATGATCACCAACATGGGAGTTGCCAAGTGCGCAAAGGCCGCACCCTTCTACGAGTCTTTGACCGTCTACGCCTTGAAGACGCTTAACTTGGACAACGTCGACATGTACCTCGACGGTGGTCACGGAGGCTGGCTCGGCTGGGACGCTAACCTTGGCCCTGCTGCTCAGTTCTACGCAAAGGTGTACAAGGCTGCCGGCTCTCCCCGTGCTGTCCGTGGTATCGTCACCAACGTGTCCAACTACAACGCCTACCGAATCGCCACCTGCAACAGCATCACCCAGGGTAACAAGAACTGCGACGAGGAGCGTTACGTCAACTCGTTCGCCCCATTGCTCGAGGCTGAGGGCTTCCCCGCTCACTTCATTGTTGACGTTGGTCGCAACGGCAAGCAGCCTACTGAGCAGCAGGCGTGGGGTGACTGGTGCAACGTCCGAGGTGCTGGCTTTGGTGCTCGCCCAACTACTGAGACTGGAAACTCCCTTGTGGATGCGCTTGTCTGGGTCAAGCCCGGTGGCGAGGTAAGAACACTTCCCGTCGTTATGAAGCCAAGGTGCTAACTATGACATCTAGTCCGACGGTACCTCCGACCAGTCTGCATCCCGTTACGACGGCTTCTGCGGAAAGGAGTCTGCGTTCAAGCCTGCTCCCGAGGCCGGTACTTGGTTCCAGGCATACTTCGAGATGCTGTTGAAGAACGCCAACCCTCCCTTTGCTTAGATGTGACGGGAATGTGAATGGAAAGCAAGAGGTCGCCTACATGACTAGCTCTCCTACCCAAGCAGTCCACTGCTGAAAACCTTCGATCTTCACTGTACATATCTTAGACTTAGACCGAATGGCACGACACTAAGCACATTGATATTATGTCCTCACGCAGAAGCGATGAAAAATAAAGCACATACAAGATAAGAGTAATTGCGAAACGTAGGACGAGGTCCCATTCTCTTTGCGATGGCTCTGTAGATGCTGAGTAAGGCCTGTATGTAAAGATTTACCATAGATCAGATGAGTAGACAACGTATCCACCACGACTCCAATTGTGCAGTCATTGTATCACACTAAATAAAAAAGATAATAGTCAAGAGGCTGCGCCAGCGAGCCACTGAATCAACGTGGTAATCCGGTGGCTGTGCAGGGATGTCATTAGCTAACACCATAAGTCAAGAACAGTAGATCCGAAAGGTAGTGGTGCTAACTTGGAAAGGTAAATACATTGCGGCTGAGTGTCACTAATATGCAGCTAAAAGTCGGTAGTAACTCCGGTAGTGCACCTGTGTAGGATGAACCGGAAGTGATCTACACTTGCATTCCAGCTTCAATTATTGCACATATATATCAGGTTCCCAATCCCTCTACATACACAGGCCAGGTAGAGTATCCAATCTGAGTCAACAATGGATTCCAACCGCGACAAAATCCTTCATGTGATGTAAGTCCATCCCCAAACCCCTTCATCTATCAAACCATGCACAAATCCTGACCATGCAACCCTCCCAGAACCCAACGCAACATTCACACCTCCCTCCTCCTCCGTCTCCCCGGCGAACTCCGCAACCGCATGTGGGAACTCATCTTCTCCGACGTCGTCCACGACATGGCCTACCCTTCCCACAAACTCCACTGGCTCCCCGAAGTCATCGAAGACTACGTGAAACGCACCCACCGTACTGACACGCCCGCTTTGCCCGTCTATCTCGGGCTGCTAGGCACCTGCCGTACCATCTATGACGAAACGCGCACGTTCCTCTTCGCGCAGACGATGTTTAAATTACACTCGCTGTTCGCGTTTGTGCGGTTCCATGCGAGTCTGTCGTATGTGCAGCGGCAGATGGTGAAGAAGGTGCGATTGGTGTTTTGGGACGGCGTGCCGGATGTGTACAACGTGGACGAAGGGGGCGGGGTTTGATGACCGATTCAAGCAGAATTACAGGTCGTATCGGAGAAATTTGGCGTTTGAGTATGTCAGGTGCGTTAATGAGCGGGCGAAGAAGGAAGGGGATGATGTAAACGAGGGTATGAAGAAAGACGCGGCGGTGAGTGGCAAGATGGAAAAGCAAATCGAAAAGGCAAGGAGGACGGCGGAGGGGAAGAGGGCGAAGAAGGGAGGTCGGGAAAGGGTAGATGATGTTGAGGACGCACACTCTGGCACGGCAAGTCTGTCGTCGAAGAAAGGGGGAAGGACTGTGTTGCATTTCTTGCCGAATTTGGAGAGGGTTGAGATTGCATATGTATACCGCGGCCCCTCGCACTTCGACATGCCTGACACCTTAGACTCGTGCGCGGGTATCTACTACGACAACAGGCTATGAAGAATAAGAATACAATCAGAAAAAAAGATGCGAATACCTCCTGGAAGTCGTCTGGCTTTTCTTAAGATAGATAGATATACAATTATCTCCATAAGAGCGAGGAACCAACTATTAATGACCAAAAGCTAAACTAACATTAAGAGTCACTCACAAATACGAATCCATAACCCAATGCCCCGGCACCCCCACAGTAACAATCACACTGCCCGCATCAACTTCCGCATACTCGCCCAACGCCATGCTAACCGCTCGCTCGACTGCCTCGCGCACCTCCTCATCTGCCCAAATGAATGCCGTGAGTTCCAGGCGCAGCGGCTCGGAGTTGCGATTACAGCGCCGCGAGAAGCGAGATACCGCGTCGTTGATTTCCTCGGCGACGTCGGAGGGCGCGGTGCTGGAGGGGATGGGGGTGAAGAGGGCGGAGATGGAGAGGGAGGAGGTGGAGGATGCGGAGGAGACGAAGAGGGTGTGAGAGGGGGATGGGATCGAGGAGTGGGCCTGGGGGATACTAGACGATCCATCATCTCGCTCAGAATCGGAATCAGACATGACAGTATCCTCCCCTCCCTCTTCTTCGTCCCCATAAACAGTAACCTCATCATCCCACCCACCTTCATCTTCCTCCTCACTCTCATCATCCCCCACCACAAACCCATCAATCTCATACTCCTCATTCCCCTCCTCCAACCGGCTATCATAGCTCTCGCGCCGATCCAGCGGATCTGCTGCTCTGTACGCAAAGTTATCGCCCGTCAGGTGCATGTGCTCCTCCGGCTCGGGGGACGGGGAGGGCGCGCCGGAGAAGTCTGAATCGCCGTCGTCGTCCTCATCCTCTTCGTCGTCCTCATCCTCTTCATCGTCGGAAGAAGGCGTGGGGGAGCCAGTGTCCCCGACGACGAATTCAGACAAGCGAGTGGGGATGAGAGGTCTGCGTCGGACAGGCGTGTCGACTATACCTTTGCCCTTTTCCAGGAGTGCGAGGCGGGGCGAGCGGCGATTTTCGACGTGTGCCTGGGCGATGTTAGCGAGGGCTTTTTCGCTGGGTTTCTTGGAGCGCGTGGAGCGGCGGAGGGGGGAGTCTTTGGCCATGGTGTGCAAGTCTGTGTTTGTGTTTGTGCTTGGGTATGCTGTGTAGTCAGTTCTGCGTGAGATGTGTATCATGTATGTGGACTTGTGAGGTTGGGGACAATGAGACAAAGGCTTTTGAGGAACTGGACTCGTGTGTACAGTGTCTTTTGTGTATATACTTGATGGGGTACACATGGCCATTGTGAGGAGAGGACAAAGGGGGTGATGCTTGGTAATAGGTGCTCAAACAACATTGTGGTATCGGCAAACTGCTCCACGAAATCTCAGTGGTGATGCCATCTTCTAAGCTCTGCGAAAAGGTAAGTAGAGACTTGAAGATGTCGGAGCTACTCGATTGCTACGTGATTTTCGTATTGTGTATGTCTCTACAGAAATGCTATAGAGCAAAGCAAAGATTCAAACTCCGTCCCATATGCTAGAGGGTATCATTCACATACCAAAGATGCTTTTTGTGCCTGCCCAAAATGCGCCAAGCCAGAGAGGCCGAGGCCAGTTTCTATCATACTCTTACACAGATGTCAAGGGGCCATGGAAATCACGGAGCGTCGCAACCAGATCGTCTTCTCTGAATAGCTGGAGAAGTAGCTTTTCCTGCACCTCTTTCCACTTCTGCAGAGCGTCGAGCTCGGCTTTGCTGAGCCATTTTGCTTCGTTGCCGACAACATCAGAGCGCTCGGCTTTGCTCAGGAGAGGCTGGACCTTTTCGCGCTCGAACGCGATGCGCTGCAGTATGCGCACCATGCCTTTGTAGGTGTCATGGAGCAGCTTCTCGCGGGCGCGCTGTCCGTCATACCAGACTAAATGTAATGAAAGTTTCGCTTCCCGCCTTTCAACCTTTGGGATTTCCTGTGTCTGCACGAATCCTTGGACGGTGAGGTCGTTGACGATGCCGCGTATGTCGTTCGCGGACATCATCATAGCGTTGCAGGTCGCGCGCTCGTCAAGCTTGCCCTTTTTTCGCAGGGCACGAATGAGCTTCACGCCCAGGGCACCTTTCCTCGCGGAGATGGTGTTTTCGACCTCGGCCTGTATCAACTGCTTCGCAATCTCCTCGAACTCGATCTGCCACTGCGAGAATCCCGCGCGAGAGTGCCAAGTGGCGAAGTGTAACGGATCCTCGGCAAGAAGGCGGATGTGCTTATCTACAAGCTGTGTTCGTTCTTCAATGGAAAGCTTCTCTGGATCTATGGGCTGACTGAGCGCGTTCGAGGTGCGCACGTGCCCTTTGCGAGCAATCCCAACGACAGCATTCGGATCGAGACCTTCGCAAATATCGAGGTCACGATCAATCTTCTTTGCGATATCGCGGGCAGTGACAAGAAGGCGCGGATCGATGGGGGCCTCGGCTACTTCTTCCCCTACCATGGGCGGTTCGGGAAACTCCTCGTAGCATCGCGGGGTGTTGGCTTCGAGCATGCGCAACATGTGTTCGTAGACGTGGGCTGTGGTAGGGCCGAGGCGGTTTTCGACAAGCTGCACGAGCTGCTGCGTGCGCATGGCGACGGCGACCTTTTCGGGATTTACGCGAATGACAAGGTCGTCCTCTGCGGATTTGGTGCCAGCTGTCGGATTGAATGCGCCATTGGTCTTGACCCGCTTGTTAGGGTGGACGTGGTGAGTGTCATCGGCCTGTCGCTTCCGAGAAAACTTGGGCGCAACCAGCCATTCATCGCGCATTTGTCGCTTCAACTGCAGCGTCGCCCTGTGGACCTTCTCTTTGTCTTTGATACCGGTCATGGCATTTCCGTTCAGTTCCTGTTCAATGGCCGTCGCCTGCAGCATGTCGTGCATATCGCCGGGCGACAGGTACTGCGACTCGTTGACAGTCCGGACCCAGCCGCGCTCTATCAATATTTGAATGATGTCGTAGAATTCGTCCACGGAGGCGATGTCGTCTTGGTCCAGTTCGGTGCTGTCGTCGTGCGCCGAGTCGTGCGCGGAGCCATTCATCTTTTCTGTCTTGGGCGCGCCGTTGGTTGCGGCGTCTTTGAGAAGATGGGGGGCAGACTTGCTGTCTTCCAACTCTGTGGGAAGGCCATTTACGACGCCGTTCGTTTTGGGGCCATGTCCATTCACCTGGGTGCCATTGGCTCGTTTCCTCTTGGACCCAGCGCCGTTCACCATGCCCTGGTCTGACTCATCGTCGCTCTCGGTGGACGGAGGGAAGTAGGCGTCCTTCAAGTCTGCAATGCGCGTGTGCCCGAGGGTGAGCAGGTTGGACATGACGTTGGCGGCCTTTTTGCCGAAGCGGTCCTCGACGAGCTTTGCGACCTTGCCCAAGCGCACAAGGGCGTACGAGTTCTGCCAGTCGATCTCGTAGTAGGTGACGGAGCTGTCGTTGCCGGAGTGGAAGATGAGATGCTGCTGGAGAAGAATGACAAGACCGTATTTTATTTGTCGTGCATTCAGGTAGGAAGCGCGGGCGACAGCCGCGAGGGTTTGGCGTCCGTGTCGTGCGAGGACGGAGTAGACTCGCTGGGAGCTGTTAGAGGGTCACTGCGGAGCATTCGGCGGAGCGCACATACCGCTGCCAGTTCGCCGTAGACGTCGTCGACCAGGAAGGTGCAGAGCTCCGCTAGTACCTGGAGGATGTTGGTTATGATTCAGGCTGGGAGAGGCAATGCGCCGCTGCACAGCTTACCGGAGTTTCGCGCTGGTTGTAGGACATGATGTCGCCTAGATATTTGCCAGATATCTAGGTAGAAGTTAGTGCTACCGGTCAGACATTGGTGTTGCGAAAAGCAGTCGGCAAGCTGGCTGGCGGGAGCTCGAGTAGGAAAAGTAATTGGGGAGCTTAGGCACAGAAATCATAGCGGCGGGGATGGGTGACCATGCGTGGCTGCAGCCAATAGCCAATGGGCGCGGGCTGCTTCGCCTTAGTCAGCGCAGACTTCTGTGCGGCATCGTCAGTTGACATTTACCACGCAGCCAGCTCCATCAATTGCCCTCCCAATCCACCCCGAAAGCCCCCCGCTCGGCGCCCACCGCCCACCTACACCATGTTCTCCCGCTCGACCGCCTGCCGGGGCGCCCAGCGTGCTGCCCGCCAGCAAGCCCTCCGCCAGACCCAACGCCGGGGACTCGCAGCGCCAGCATCAGGATCGTTCCAGTACGAGGCCGGCGAGGCCAAGGGCGTCAAGTTTGCCAGCAGAGACTTTGCCGGCCCGACCACGACCCTCGCGCTCGTCTCCAAGGCCGGCACGAGGTTCCAGCCGCTGCCCGGCCTGACCGAGGGCCTTGCCAACTTCGCATTCCGAGTACGCCAGTGCCTTTGAGACCCCCAATTGCCGTATATGACGTCGACTAACGCCCCGTTGCACTGCAGGGTACCGAGCGACGGTCGACGCTGCGCATTGTCCGTGAATCCGAGCTCCTCGGAGCTGCACTGAACGCACACCACTCGCGCGAGAACCTGGTCCTCGAGGCCAAGTTTCTCCGCGACGACCTGCCCTACTTTGTCGAGCTGTTTGGCGAGGTTGCCAGCCAGACCAAGTACCAGCGTGGGTGAATCTGTGCTATACCAGCTTGGGAGGGAACTAACACGACACAGCCTACGTCTACAACGAAGAGGTCCTCCCGCTCATCGACTTCGCCCACAAGCGCTTCCTCGCCAGCGTCACTGACATGGCCACCAACTCGGCCCACAGCCTCGCTTTCCACCGCGGCCTCGGAAACCCCACTGCCTCCGCCTCGCCCACCCCCTACACCAAGTACCTCGACGCTGCAACCATCGAATACTACTCCAAGATCGCCTACGCCAAGCCCAACTTTGCCGTCGTAGCCAACGGTGCCGAGCACGGCGAGTTCTCCAAGTGGGTCAACGACTTCTTCGACAACGTCCCAGCCACCGCCGAGGGCGACCTCGCAGCCACCGAGCAGACCAAGTACGTTGGTGGAGAGGAGCGCATTGCCCACGACGGCGGCAACGCCATGGTCATTGCTTTCCCCGGCTCCAGCTCCTTCACCGGCAACTTCTACAAGCCTGAGATTGCCGTTCTCGGATCCCTGCTCGGCGGACAGTCTGCTGTCAAATGGTCGCCCGGTTTCACCATCCTCGGACAAGCGGCGGCTCCTGGCGTCAAGGTCAAGACCACCAGCGCCATCTACTCGGACGCTGGTCTCCTCTACACCACCATCACCGGCTCAGCCAAGGGTGTTGCGGCTACTGCCAAAGCCGCCGTCGACGCCATCAAGAAGATTGCGGCCGGCGAGATCTCAAGCGAGCAGATCTCCAAGGCCAAGGCTGCTGCTAAGTTCAAGGAGCTTGAGCACGGCCAGGACATCCGCGCCGGTCTTGAGCTGACCGGAAGCGGCCTCATCCACAACACAAAAGCCTACCAGATTGACGAGGTCGCCAAGGCCATTGACGGCGTCTCAGAAGAAGCTCTTAAGAAGGTATGTTTGACAGGAATAAATCATCACGGACCGTCTGCTAACTCGTCCCAGGCTGCCAAGCAATTACTCGAGAGCAGGGCTTCCGTGTCCTCTGTCGGCGACCTTTTCGTACTACCGTACGCAGAGGAGCTCGGCCTCACGGTGTAAATACAGTGCTTTCGACGCGTGGATTAGAAGGCTGATGTCGTTTGGCCTGGGGCTTGTGTAACATTATCTTGTGATAGTCCCAGATAGGAGTGTTCCATATTAGCAATTTTGTTTGTTCAAAGTCTTACATACCTACCATCCGTGAAAATGCGGTGTGGGTCCCTCAGAATGAACGCCTGTTCTCACGTGCCAACGCGATCGATGCACGTTTGCGCACGGACTCGAACTGCACGTCAACCGCGCAACATCGAACAACCACAAACACACACGTTCGCAACCACTTCCCCAAAAATACCCCACGAACCCAACTCGAGTCCCACCGATCCGCCCGCAACAATGCCCCAAACCCTCTACCCCCGCGGCACCGTCAAGAAAATCGTAAAAGCCCACGCCAACCGCCCGCTCAGCAAGAACGTCGATGTGCTCGTGCGTCCCACTCCCTCCCCCCCTCCTTCCCTTCCAAAACACACGGCTAATACATGCATAGATATTCCTCAACTATGCGCTGTTTATGCAAGAGTGAGTTGCCTTTTGGGTGGAAGTGAAAGTGGAAGTGCTAGTATTGGGGAAGAAGTGGGTGGGATGTGGGCTAATGGGAACACAGGTTGATCAACGAAGCGTCGATTAAGAGCAAGCAGAGCGGGGAGAGGGGGGTTTCGGCACGTAGTGTGAAGAGGGTTAGTG
>Ga0265780_10001183_pt1 | contig 38013 bp, 33 predicted proteins | sample P1T30metagenome_FD_192432 | JGI IMG/M metagenome (GOLD analysis project Ga0265780, IMG submission 192432) | Plant litter microbial communities from East Loma Ridge, Irvine, California - P1 T30 | ecosystem: Environmental > Terrestrial > Plant litter > Unclassified | place: USA: California...
CGCGCATCGCGCTTGGCTTGCAGACGATGCTGGTGGTGAACGACTTCGCCGCGCTGGCGGCGTCGCTGCCGACGCTGTCCGCCAGTGAACTGGTGACCATCGGCGGCGGCGTTGCGCAACCGCGCGCCACCATCGGCCTGCTCGGCGCCGGCACGGGCCTGGGCGTGGCGGGCCTGGTGCGCTGCGGCGATGCATGGGAGGTGCTGCCCAGCGAAGGCGGCCACGTCGCCTTTTCGCCGATGGACGCGCGCGAGCAGGCCATCCTGTCGTTCTGCTGGCAGCGCCACGCGCACGTCTCCAACGAACGCCTGATTTCCGGCCCCGGCCTGGTGCTGATCCACGAAGCGCTCGCGGCGCAACGTCAGAACACCGACCGGGCGCCGTTGACGAGCGCGCAGATCATCGAACGCGGCCTGTCCGGCGCCGACGCGCTGGCCCGTGAGACACTCGACTGCTTCTGCGCCATGCTCGGCACGGCGGCCGGCAACCTGGCGGTGACGCTGGGCGCCCGCGGCGGCGTGTATATTGGCGGCGGCGTGGTGCCGCGCCTCGGCGCCTGGTTCGCCGATTCACCGTTTCGTGCACGCTTCGAACACAAGGGCCGCTTTTCCAGCTTCACCGCCGGCATCGCGACCCGCGTCATCACCGCGCCCTACCCGGCGCTGGCCGGCGCCGCGGCGCTGCTTGCCCATCACCTGACAGGAGCGCCCGCATGAATACCGCCAGCCACGCCGCAGAAGCAGGCGCCCCAGTGCTGGCCAAGCGCCGGCAGTCACCGCTGCTGTGGGTCCCGACCGGCTACTTCACGATGGCGCTCGGTTACACGATGCTGTGCAGCGTGACGGCCATCATGTTCAAGAATCTCGGCATGGACAACGGCCAGGCAGCCGCCTATTCCAGCATGCTGATCCTGGCCTACACGATCAAGCCGCTGTTCGCGCCGATCGTCGAGATGTACCGCACCAAAAAATTCTTCGTCCTCTGCACCCAGTTCGCCATCGGCCTGGGCTTCTTCGGCGCCGCGCTGGCCATGTCGCTGCCGAACTACATGGCCATCCTGCTGCCGGTATTCTGGGCCATGTCGTTCATCGGTGCGACCCAGGATATCGCCAGCGACGGCGTGTACGTCACGTCGCTCGACACGCGCGCGCAGTCGCTGTACTGCGGCGTGCAGAGCCTGTCGTGGAATATCGGGCCGATCGTCGCCTCGGGCGCACTGGTCTACCTGAGCGGGCGCCTGCACACCGAGGTCTTTCACCACGACGCGCGTGCGTTCGGGCCGGACTGGCTGCAGGCCTGGCAGGTGATCTTCGCGATCGTCGCCGCGATCACGGTCGCCATGGCACTGTGGCACGCGCGCGTCATGCCCGACGGCGCCCGCGCCGACCATGCGCCGGCCAACCTGCGCGGCGCCTGGAACATCCTGGCTGATTCCTTCCTCACCTTTTTCCAGAAGCGCGATGTGTGGCGCATGGTCGCTTTCGCGTTCCTGTTCCGCCTCAGTATCGGCCTGCTCGAGAAGATCGGCCCATTTTTCATGGTCGATGCGGCGTCCAAGGGTGGCCTGGGCATGTCGAACGAACAGCTTGGCATCGTCTACGGCACCTGGGGCCTCGCGGCCGTGCTGCTGGGGTCCCTGCTGGGCGGCTGGTTCGTGGCGCGCCGCGGCCTGCGCCGCACGCTGTTCTTGCTGTGCTGCGCGGTGAACATCCCGAACGTCACGTTCCTCATCATGAGCATCTACCTGCCATCGAGCGTGCTGGGGATCGCCGCCGGCGTGATCATCGAAAAATTCTTCTTCGGTTTCGGGTCGGTGGGCTTCATGATCTACCTGATGCAGCAGCTCGCGCCGGGCAAGTACGCCACCACGCACTATGCGTTCGGCACGGGCCTGATGGGTCTGTGCGGTCTGGTCACGGGCGTCGTCAGCGGCCACCTGCAGCTGGCGCTGGGATATGTCCATTATTTCGGCCTCGTGATGCTGGCGACCATTCCATCGTTCCTGGCGACGTGGTTCGCCCCCTTCCACCACGAGGCCGACTAGAAGAACTGCTCCCACTCGGCCAGCCAGGCCGGGATCGCGTCCGCGGCCATCGGGTTGGCGATGTAAAAACCCTGCGCGTAGGTGCAGCCGAGCTGCTGCAGGAAATCCCAGTCCTCGCGCGTTTCGACGCCCACGGCGACCGACATCCGGTCGAGGCTGCGCGCGAGCGCCAGGCAGGCGGCCAGCACGGCGCCTAGCGGGCGCTTGCGCGACGCCCCGTCGACGAACCCGGGGTCGATTTTCAGTTCCGAGAACGGCACCTGGGCCAGCAGCTGCAGGTTCGACATGCCGCTGCCGTAATCGTCGATGGCGAGCCGGCAGCCGAGCATGCGCAGGCGCAGCAGGCGCTCGATGAAACCCGTTTCGCGCGTCAGCACCGATGCTTCGGGCAGCTCGAAGGTCAGGAATCCGGGCAGCACTTCGTGGCGCTCCAGGCAGGCAGCGATCCGGTCGATGAAGTCGTGATGGGCCAGCGTGGCGGGGTCGATATTGATCGACAGGGTCAACGGCTTGCCGAGTGCATGCAGCGCCCGGCAGCACGCAAGCGCCTGCTCGATCATGGTCCAGTCGAGCACCTTGATGCCGTCGTTTTGCGCCAGGGCGTCGATGAACGATTCGGGGCCCAGCACGCCGCTGTCCGGATGGCGCCAGCGTGCAAAGACCTCCAGCCCCATCACCTCGCCGCTGGCGAGCGCGATCTTCGGCTGGAAAAACGGGATGAACTGGCGTGCCTGCAGGCCGGCCCGCACCGCGCCCCATCCAAACAAGGGCACGGGATGGGGCGGCGCCACCGCGGCCGGGGCCACGTAATGGTCCAGCAGCTCCTTCAGTCTGGCGTCGGTCGCGGGTTTGACGATGGTGCCGAGCAGCTCGACGCCCAGCGCCTGCGCCAGCGTCTCGACCGAAAACAGCACGTTGGACGTCTGCGCGCCCAGCACCACCAGGCGCACGGTGGCGCGCTCCAGCGCGAGGATGCGCATCAGTTCGAGCGCATCGACGCCGGCCAGCGACAGCTCGACCAGGGCGATGTCGACCTGGCCTGCGCCACCGGCACGCAGCCAGCCCAATGCCGCACGCCCGTCAGCCACCTCGGTGATCGCGCTGGCGCCAAGACGGCGCAGCGCAGCCGCCAGCGCCGCGCACGCGCCAGCGTCGTGGTCCGCCACGAGAAAATGCAGGGTAGATAATTCGGCCAGGTCCGTCGTCTCCATGCGCAGCTCCACCTGATCGTGCCGGTAACAGCTTACTCCAAGGATGGGCCTGGGCGCTACTGAAGGTTACTGCGCCTTAGTTGTGGTTCTGGCGCAGGTGTTCGAAGAAGCACACCGCGGCGCAGGCGGCGACATTGAGCGACTCCACCTGGCCCGCATGCGGCACCACGACGCGGCGCGTGGCCAGCGCGAGCAAATCGTCCGCGACGCCCTGCCCTTCGTGGCCGAACAGCCAGGCGACCGGGCCGCGCAGATCGACGTCATACAGCCGCTCGGCCGCGTAGCCGCTGGTGGCCAGTACGGGAATGCGCGCATCCTTGATGAGCGCAGCCAGGTCGGCACCTTCGAAAATCTCCAGCACGAAGTGGGCGCCCATCGCGGCGCGCAGCACTTTGGGCGACCAGCAAAACGCCGTGCCGCCGCTGCAATAGACCTGTTTGACGCCGGCCGCCGCCGCACTGCGCAGGATCGAGCCGACATTGCCCGGGTCCTGGACGCCATCGAGCAGCACGCTGTCGACCGTCAATCCGGCAGGCGTCGCGGGAACGGGCGTCTCGACGATGAACATCAGGTTGACGCCGTTCTCGACCTGGCTGAGCGGAGCATACAGCGCGTCCGGCAGCGCGATGACGTGGGCCCGCGCGTCTTCGCAGCGCTGGACGATGGCCGCTACTTCCGGATTCATCAACGCCGATTCCGAGACCAGCGCCTGCACCGGCATGCCGCGCAGGTCGAGCCACGCCTGGCAGAGGTGCACGCCGTCGAGCAGTGTCCTGCCGGCGCGGCGGCGCGCCTGCGCACTGCCCGCGAGCTGCTTGCATTCCTTGTACGCCGGGTTGTCGCGCGATGTGATCGTCTTCATGCGGCGGCCGGTTCGGCGAACATGTCGACGGTGACCGGTTCGAGCAGCATGCGCACCGGTGCGAACGAGCGCCGGTGCACCGGGCATGGGCCGTGTTCGCGCAGGCGCGCCATGTGCAGCGCCGTCGAATAGCCCTTGTGCTGGTCGAATGCATACTGCGGATACAGTTCGTGCAGCGTGACCAGGGCCGCGTCGCGGGCGGTCTTGGCCAGGATGGACGCCGCCGAAATGGCGTGCACCTTGTCGTCGCCCTCGACGATGGCGTGCGCGCGCACGCCCATGTTCGGGCAGCGGTTGCCGTCGATCAGGGCGATGGTCGGCAGCATGTGCAGCGCTTCCACCGCGCGGCGCATCGCCAGCATGGTGGCCTGCAGGATGTTGAGCGTATCGATTTCTTCGTGCGAGCATTCGGCGATCGACCAGGCCAGCGCATGCTCGCGGATCTGCGGCGCCAGTTCGTCGCGCCGCGCGGCCGTCAGTTTTTTCGAGTCGCGCAGGCCTTCGATGGGGCGGCGCGGGTCGAGGATCACGGCCGCGGCAAACACGGGACCGGCGAGCGGGCCGCGCCCGGCTTCATCCACGCCGCAGACGATGTCGGCATCGATGAAGGGACGGTCTTTCGGCTTCAGTCCCGGATAAAAATTGAATTTTTTCGTTCTCATAACGCTTTTGACGATGTAATGATGCGCATGACCGCTTCCGCACTCTCCAGCGCGCTGTTGCGCAGCAGGCTGTGGTGCATGTCCGTGAAGCGCTGCACCAGGCGCGCCCGGCCCTGCGTGTCTTCCAGCTGGCGCCACACCGCTTCGGCAATCGCGTGCGGCGTGGCCGCGTCCTGCAGCAATTCCGGCACCAGGAAGTCGCGCGCCAGGATGTTCGGCAAGCCGATCCACGGCAGGTAGCCCATGTGGCGCATCAGCTGCCAGCTGGCCCAGATGACTTTATATGCGATCACCATCGGCTTCTTGTGCAGCGCGACTTCCAGCGTGGCCGTGCCCGACGCCACCAGCACCGCGTCGGCCGCCGCGATCGCCGTGTGTGTCGCATCGTCGATCAGCGTGATGGCGACATCTTGCAGGCCGGCCGCATCGATCAGCTGCGTGAACAGCGCTTTTTGGCGCGGTCCGGCCATCGGCGCGATGAAACGCAGCGCGGGGTCACGCGCCGCCAGCAGCTTGACCGCTTCGACGAACGGCACCGTCAGGTGTTTCAGTTCGGCGGTGCGGCTGCCCGGCATGACCGTGACCACGCGTGCGTCCAGCGGCAGGCCAAGCGTGCGCCGTGCGCCATCCTGGTCGACCTGCATCGGGATGGTCTCGGCCAGCGGATGGCCGATATACGTCACCGGCACGCCGGCCGCGCGATAAATCGCTTCCTCGAACGGGAACACCACCAGCATGTGCGACACCGCGCGCTGGATCTGCTTGATGCGCCCGCCCCGCCAGGCCCAGATCTGCGGCCCGATGAAGTGGACGGTCGGGATGCCGGCCGCGCGCAGCTGCGCTTCTAGGCCGAGATTGAAACCGGGATAGTCGGCGCCCACGAACACGTCGGGCCGCTCGGCCAGCAGGCGGTTGCGCAGCGTGTTCTGGATGCCCTTGATCTCGCGGTAGCGCGGGATGATTTCAAACAGGCCACGCACGGTCAGCACATCCATCGGGATGTCCGAGACCATGCCCTGCTCGATCATCCGCGGGCCGCCGATGCCGTGGAAGCGCGCATCGGGCAGCTGCGGACGCAAGCCTGACAGCAGGCGCGCCGCCAGCATGTCGCCGGACAGTTCGCCGGCTACGAGGGCGACCGAGATGTCAGCGGACGATGCCACGGCTGGCGCTGTCCAGGAAAGCGCGGATGGTGCCGATTGCCTCGGCGGCTTCCGGCATGGCGGCCGCTTCGGCCTCGAGCGCCGTCTTGGCCTCGTCCAGTGTCAGGCCCGAGCGATACAGATGTTTGTAGGCCGCGCGGATGCCATCGATCTGCGGCCGCGTAAAACCGCGCCGCTTGATGCCCTCGATGTTCACGCCGCGCGCGCCGGCCGGGTTCCCCGATACCAGCACGAATGGCGGCACATCCTGCGTCAGGCTGGTGTACATCCCGATGAAGGCATGGGCGCCGATCTTGCAGAACTGATGCACGCCCGCGTACCCGGACAGGATCGCCCAGTCGCCGACGATCACGTGTCCCGCCAGCTGGGCGTTGTTCGAGAAGATGGTGTTGCTGCCAACCTGGCAGTCGTGCGCCAGGTGGACGTACGCGGAAATCCAGTTGTCGTTGCCGAGACGCGTGACGCCCGCATCCTGCACGGTGCCCGTATTGAAAGTGCAGAACTCGCGCACGGTGTTGCGGTCGCCCACTTCGAGGCGCGTCGGCTCGCCCGACCATTTTTTATCCTGGGGCGCCGCGCCAATCGACGAGAACTGGAAAAATTTATTGTCCGCGCCGATGGTCGTGTGGCCTTCGATGACCACGTGCGGCCCCACGACCGTGCGCGCGCCGATGCGCACGTGCGGACCGATGATGGAATACGGGCCGACTTCGACGGTGCTGTCGAGCTCCGCGCGCGGATCGACGATGGCGGTCGAATGGATAAGCGCGCTCATTACTGCCCCGCAACCTTCGACGCATCGACCGCACTGCGGATGGTGCACATCAGGTCGCCTTCCAGCGCGACCTGGCCGTCGACCGTGCCGACCGCCTTGTACTTCCAGATGCCGCGCGACACGCGCACGATTTCCACGTCCATCTTCAGCTGGTCGCCCGGTTCGACCGGACGCTTGAAGCGCGCGTTGTCGATGCCGACGAAGTAGACGACCGAGTTCTCGTCGGGCTTCACGTCCATCGTCAGGAACGACAGGATGGCGGCGGTCTGCGCCAGCGCCTCGATCATCAGGACGCCCGGCATCACCGGCTTGTGCGGGAAGTGGCCGTTGAAGAATTCTTCGTTGACGGTGACGTTCTTGATCGCGGTGATGGTCTTGCCCGACTCCCAGGTCAGGACGCGGTCGACCAGCAGCATCGGATAGCGATGCGGCAGGTACTGCTTGATCTGGTGGATGTCGAGGACTTTACTGGTGTCTGGTGTGGTCATGGTGTGCTCAGTGTTTTGATTGTTTTTTCCAGCGCGCGGATCTTCTCGCGCATGGTGGCCAGGTTGCGCACGATGGCGGCACTTTTTTCCCACTCGGCGTTCTTGGCGAGCGGGTAGAAACCGGTGTACTGGCCCGCCTCGAGAATCGAGCGCGAGACCATGCTGCCGGAAGAGATATGGACGTTGTCGGCAATCGTCAGGTGGCCCAGCACCATCGCCGCGCCGCCGAACGTGCAGTGCTTGCCGATGATGGCGCTGCCGGCCACGCCGACGCAGCCCGCCATGGCCGTATGCGCGCCGATGCGGCAGTTGTGGCCGATCTGGATCTGGTTGTCGAGCTTGACGCCGTCTTCGATGACGGTATCGGCCAGCGCGCCGCGGTCGATGCAGGTGTTGGCGCCGATGTCGACGTCGTCGCCGATCACCACGCGCCCGGTCTGGGGAATCTTGATGTACACGCCGCCTTCATTGGCAAAACCGAAGCCGTCGGTGCCGATCACGGCGCCGGAGTGCACGATGCCGCGCGCGCCGATGACGCAGCGCGCGTGGAAGGTGGCGTTGGCGAACAGGTGCGTGCCGGCGCCGATGATCGCATCGCGGCCGATGAAGCAGCCGGCATCGATGACCGCGTCGGCGTGGACCTGTGCGCCGGCTTCGACCGTCACGTGGGGGCCGATGTGGGCACTCGGGTCGATGGCGGCGTCGGGGTGCACGCTCGCGCCCGGGTCGATGCCCGGTGCCGGCACGAACGCATCGAGCGCCGCGAAATACTGCGCGGCGCGGGCAAAGTAAGCGTACGGGTTGTTCGTGACGATGCGCGCGCCTTCGTAGGTGGCGGCGACGATGGCATCGTCCTGCGGCGTGACGATCAGGGCGGCGGCCTGGCTTTGCGCCGCCAGTGCACGCAGCTTGCTGTTGCTCAGGAAACTGAGGTGCGTGGCGCCGGCGTCGGCCAGCGACGCGATGCCGTCGATGACGATGTTCGGGTCGCCCGCCAGCGCGCCGCCGAAGCGATCGATCAAGTCGCCCAGCCGCGTTCCCAGGCTGGTGTTGTGGTGGTCAGTCAAATCGGTGGCGCACTTTCTGGAGATTACTTGTCGAGCAGTTTGATGACTTTGTCGGTGATGTCGATGCGCGGGCTCGACCAGGCTGCTTCCTGAAGGACGATATCGAGGTGCTCCTGCTCGGCGATCTGCTCGATCAGTTTATAAGCTTTTTGCGCGATGTTGGCGCGCTCCTCGCTTTTACGCTGGAACAGGTCTTCCTGATAGTCGCGCTGGGTGCGCTGGACATCTTTTTCCATGTCGAACACTTCACGCGCGCGGCGCGTGCGGTCGGCGTCGGACAGGCGCGGCGCATCGGCATCGAATTTCTGCGACAGCGCCTTGAAGCGCGTAACCATTTCCTCGTTCGACTTCTGGCGGGACAGGAACTCGGCCTGGATCTTGGCGTCGGCGGCCTTGGCCAGCTTCGATTCCGTCATCAGCCGTTCCGTGATGACGATACCGATCCGGCTCGGCGCATTCTGCGCGCGCACGACAGGCGCCACGCAGAAGGCGGCGGCCACCGCGACGCTCATCGCCACAGTCTTGGCAAACCCGCGCGAACGCGACGCTAACAGGGTATTCAATATATTTCTCCGCAATCGTTGGAACGGACGGCCGATCAGAAACCGGTACCCATCTGGAACTGGAAGCGCTCGAGGCGGTCGCCCACTTTCTCGTTCAAGGGCTTAGCATAACTGATCTTGAGCGGGCCAACCGGCGAAATCCAGGACACGCCGAGACCGGCCGAAGCACGCAGCTCGGAAGCGCGGATTTTCTGGCCTTCCTGGTAAATCTGGCCGGCGTCGGCAAACGTGAACCAGCGCAGGCTGCGGTCGGTGCCGCTGCCCGGGAACGGGAACTGCAGCTCGGCATTGCCGATGAGACGTGTCGAACCGCCCAGCGCATCCCCGTTGGTATCGACGATACCGAGCGAGGAGCTGTAGTAGCCACGCACCGACCCCATGCCGCCGGCATAGAAGTTCTTGAAGACCGGGTAGGCCTTGCCGCCAATGCCGTGGCCGTAATCGGCCTCGCCGCGCAGCGCCAGCGTCATCCAGCGGGTCAGCGGCTTGTACCACTGCTGTTCATAAATGGCGCGGTAGTACTTGGTCTTGCCGATCACATCGACTTCCAGGTTGGCGCGCTGGTAGCGGCCCACCGTTGGCGTGGTGGCGCTGTCGCGCGAATCGCGGCCCCAGGCTGCCGTGAACGGAATGGCAAAGGTTTCCGCCGAGCCGATACCGCTGGCCGGGCCGCCGTTCTGCCTGACGAAGTTCTGGTAGATCGTCGGGCTGGTGGCATCGGTTTCCAGCGTCGTACGCTCGACGCCGGCGCCGAAGAACACGGTGTCGATCTCGGAGAACGGCACGCCGAACGTCACGTTGCCGCCGGTCTGGCGAATGGTGAAAGAACCGTAGTTGACCGCCGGCGGACGCGTCGTGCGCAAATACACCTGGAACGCGCGCTGGACGCCGTCGTCGGTGAAGTAAGGATTGGTCTGCGAGAGAGCGATCGTGCGGCTGTATTTGCTGGTGTTCAGTTCCACGCCCACGGTCTCGCCGCTGCCGGCGAAGTTGGCCTGCTGGACCGACGCGGTGAAGGTGAATTTTTCCGACTGCGAGAACGCGCCGCCGATCGTGAAGTTGCCGGTCGGGCGCTCGACGACGGCGATGTTCACGTCGACCTGGTCCGAGGTGCCCTGCGCTTCCGGGGTCTCCACGGTCACTTCCTTGAAGTAGCCGAGGCGGTCGACGCGGTCGCGCGAGAGCTTGATCTTGTTGCTGTCGTACCAGGAGCCCTCGAACTGGCGGAACTCGCGGCGGATGACTTCATCGCGCGTCGTGGTATTGCCCGAAATGGTCATGTGGCGCACGTACGCGCGCTTGCCCGGATCGACGTTGAAGGTGAACGACACCAGGCGCTTGGCGCGGTCGATCTCCGGGTTCGCGTTGACGGTGGCAAAGGCGTAGCCGAAGTTGCCCATGCGGTCGGAGATGCGCTTGTTGCTGGCGGTGAGCAGCGTGCCGTTGTAGACGTCGCCCTTCTTCAGGAGGATCAGCTGCTTCAATTCGGCTTCGCGGCCGAACAGTTCGCCGTCCATCTTGATATCGGCGACATTGTACTTCTCGCCTTCGGTGATGTTCACCGTCAGGTAGATGTCCTTCTTGTCCGGCGTGATCGACACCTGGGTCGATTCGACGTTCGCTTCCAGGTAGCCGCGGTCCAGGTAGAACGATTTGATCGCTTCGATGTCTCCGGTCAGCTTGGTCTTCGAGTACTGGTCAGCCTTGGAATACCAGGTGAACCAGCCCGACGTCGACAGCTTCATCGCTTCGCGCAGCTCCTTGTCGCTGAACGTCTTGTTGCCGACGATGTTGATCTGGCGGATGCGCGCGATCTCGCCTTCGTCCACGGCGAACAGGATGGTCACGCGATTGCGTTCGATCGGGGTGACGGTGGTGGTGATCTTGACGCCATACAGGCCGTGCGACAGGTACTGGCGCTTGAGCTCCTGCTCGGCGCGGTCGACGGCCGATTTGTCGAACGTCTTGGCTTCGCCGACGCCGATTTCCTTGAGCGCCTTGACCAGCATGTCCTTCTCGAATTCCTTGGTGCCGGTGAAGTCGACCGTGGAAATGGCCGGGCGCTCTTCGACCAGCACGACCAGCACGCCCTTGTCTTCTTCGAGGCGCACGTCCTTGAAGATGCCGGTGGCGTACAGCGCCTTGATCGCGGCGCTGCCCTTGTCATCGTTGAAGGTTTCGCCCACGCGCACCGGAAGGTAGCTGAACACAGTGCCGGCTTCGGTACGCTGGATGCCTTCGACGCGGATGTCCTTGACGACAAACGGGGTGACGGCCAGCGCGTGGCCGGAACACAGGGCCAGCACGGCCGCGCCAATCAGGCTGCGGCGTTGGAACGGCAGGGCAAAACGATCTGAATGTAATTTCATCGATGGGTCAATCATTGGACAACTGGTTATTCTAAAGCAGGCAAGCGTGCGCAGGGACACTACAGCAGCCGCGAGATGTCATTGAAGAAAGCGAGCGCCATCAGCATGAACACGAGGCCCACCCCCACTGTTTGGGCCATCGCGATTATCCGCTCAGGCAAGGGGCGTCCGGTCAAAACTTCCAGCGAATAATACAGCAAATGGCCCCCATCCAGAACCGGAATTGGTAACAGATTCATCACACCGAGGCTGATGCTGATGAAGGCAATAAACTCGAGATAGACAATCAGGCCGCTCTGTACGGCCTGCCCGGCCACATCGGCAATCGTGATCGGGCCGGTAACGTTCTTCAGCGAGACTTCACCGGTCAGCATCCGGCCGATCATGCGCAGGGTCATGGTCGCGGTTTCCCACGTGCGCCGGGCACCCTTGCCGATGGCGGTCAGGGGATCGCTCGTCACCCGCACCATCTCCGGCGCCTGCGCCACCTGCGCCTGGATCTTCCCTTGCGCTTTACCTCCTTTTACATCGATGCGCTCCGGCGTGACCGGCAGGACCAGTTGCCGGCCGTCGCGCCGGATCGTCAGTTGCAGCGAGCGGCCGGGCGCCGCCCGCACAGCGTCGATCAGGCCGATACCGTCAGCCAGCGCCACGCCATCGATGGCGGTGACGACGTCACCGCTGCGCAAGCCGGCCGCCGCCGCGGCGCCGCCGGGAATCACCTTGTCGATCTGGCTGGGCGGCCGCCACAGCTGCATGCCAAGCGCGTCGAGCACGTCGCCGTCGACCTTCAGGCCTTCGACGATGGCGGCGGGGATCGTGGCGCTGTATGTGCTGCCAGACGCACTCACCAGGTCCAGCCTGGCGGCCTGTTTGTCGACGGCCGCGCGGACGATTTCCCAACGCAGCTCCGGCCACGACGCAATGGGCGTTCCGTTAACGGCGCTGACCCGGTCGCCGCCGCGCACGCCGGCCTGGTAGACCGCGGCGGTCTCCGGCATGGCGCGCAGCCGCGCCGCCGGTTCGTCGACCCCGTACATGAACAGTCCGGCGAACAGCGCGATCGCGAGGATGAAATTGGCCAGCGGACCGGCGCCGGTGATGGCGATGCGCTGCCAGACATTCTTGCGGGTGAATTCCCGCGGATACTCGGACGGGTCCTTTGGCGCAGTCTTTTCGGTGCGGCTGTCGAGCATTGACACATAACCGCCGATCGGAAGACTCGAGATCGCCCATTCGGTCTGGTCCGGTCCCGCGCGGCGCGACCAGACGACGTTCCCCCAGCCGAAGGAAAAGCGCAGCACCTTCACGCCGCATAGGCGCGCGGCAACGTAGTGGCCGAACTCGTGAAAGGTGACCAGCGGTCCGATGGCCAGCACGAACCCGATCAGCATATAGAACCAGCTCATGGCGTCAGCGCGCCAGGCTGGCGACAATGGCGCCGGCGGCGCGGCGCGCGCGCTCGTCCTGCGCCATGACGGCGTCGATGCTGCTGGCCGGCCCGTGGTCGTTTTCGTGCATCACGCGTGCGATCACGCGGTCGATATCGCGAAAGCCGATGCGCTGGTCGAGGAAAGCCTGGACGGCCACTTCATTGGCCGCGTTCAGCAGCGCCGGCGCCGTACCGCCGGCGCGCAGCGCTTCGAAGGCCAGGGCCAGGCAGGGGAAGCGCGCAAAGTTGGGCTGCTCGAACTGCAGCGTGCCGATCTTCGTGATATCGAGCTGGGCGACGCCGGAATCGATGCGTTCCGGGTAGGCCAGCGCGTGGGCGATGGGCGTGCGCATGTCGGGGTTGCCCAGCTGGGCCAGCACCGAGCCGTCGCAGTAGGAGACCATCGAGTGGATCACGCTTTGCGGGTGGATCACCACCTCGATCAGGTCGGCCGGGGCGCCGAACAGCCAGTGCGCCTCGATCACTTCGAGGCCCTTGTTCATCATGGTCGCCGAATCGACGGAAATCTTGCGGCCCATCGACCACGTGGGATGCTTGCAGGCTTCGTCGGGCGTCACATGTTCGAGCGTGTCGACGGCGCGCTGGCGGAACGGGCCGCCGGAGGCAGTCAGCAGGATTTTCGCGACGCCGCAGTTGCCGGGCGAACGGTCGTAGGCCATCGGCAGCGACTGGAAAATGGCATTGTGTTCGCTGTCGATCGGCAGCAGGGTGGCCTTGTGCTCGCGCACGGCGTCCATGAACAGCTGGCCCGACATGACCAGCGCCTCCTTGTTGGCCAGCAGGATCTTGCGCCCTGCCCTGGCCGCGGCCAGGGTCGGCGCCAGCCCGGCGGCGCCGACGATCGCGGCCATGACGGTATCGGCTTCGGCGGCGATGTCGCACAACGCCTGCTCGCCGTGGCGGATGTCGATGTCCAGGCCGTCGAGCAGCCCGGCCAGGCGCGCAGCGGCCTCAGGCGTGGCGACGACGGCGCGCGCGGGACGGCAGGCGCGGCACTGGGCCGCGAGTTCCTCGACACGGGTGTGGGCGCTCAGGGCGTGGACACGGTATTTGTCTGGATGGCGGGCCAGTACGTCGAGCGTCGAGACGCCGATCGAGCCGGTGGCGCCCAGGATGGTAATGCTTTGCATAAGTAAATCCTTGCGAATTGCGGCGTTCGCTGTCAGTGCCAGGCACCCAGCAGCGCCGCCAGCGGCAATACCGGGATCAGTGCATCGATCCGGTCGAGCACGCCGCCATGGCCCGGCAGCAATGCGCTGCTGTCCTTGAAGCCGGCACGACGCTTCAGCTGCGACTCGAACAGGTCGCCGACCACGCTGGCGGCCGTGATGGCCAGCAGCGCGAGGATGGTGATGCCCCAGCCGTGTTCGAACTGCAGGCGCACGGCAAACGTATCGGCCAGCGGCGAGAACAGATCACCCCCGGCAATGAATACGGTCGCGCTGGCAATCACCAGCACGGCGATGCCGCCGCCGATGGCGCCTTCCCAGGATTTTCCTGGGGAAATTGATGGCGCCAGCTTGCGCTTGCCGAAGGCCTTGCCGGAGAAATACGCACCGATGTCCGCAATCCAGACCAACGCCATGACCGACAGGAGATAGACCGGCGAATGGCGGAACAGTTCGACAATCGCGGCAAAACACCCGACAACCGCAATGGCGTACAGCATCGACAGGATCGTGTTCGACACGTGTTCCATTGGCGGCAGGCCCATTTTCAGCGACGGCACGAAACGGATCACCCAGATGGCGACGCAGATCGGAAACCAGAACTGGGGATTGCGGGCGCCACCCGGCGTCAGGAAAAAGCCGTAGGCGAACGCGGCCGTCCAGAACACGGCGATCAGGGCGGCACGCTTGCTGTCCGGATTGAACAACCGGAACGCTTCCCAGATGGCGGCACCGAAAAAGACCGTCACGATCACCGCGAACGCCGTGAAGTTATTAAAGAACAGCACGGGCAGCAGGACTGCCAGCAGTGCCAGCGCGGTGACGATCCGGGTTTTCAGCATCAGGTCTTCTTTGCCAGTTGGGCGCCGGTGCGGCCGAATCGGCGTTCGCGGCTTTGGTAGGATTCGATCGCGCCATCGAGCGCGGCCGGGTTGAAGTCGGGCCAGAAGGTATCGGTGAAATACAGCTCCGAATACGCCAGCTGCCACAACAGGAAATTCGAAATGCGCTCTTCGCCGCCGGTGCGGATGAAGAGGTCCGGCTCGGGCGCGTAGGCCATGGCCAGGTGCCCGGCCAGCTGCTCTTCGGTGAAATCGACGATGCCCGGATTGGCGGCAATCATCTTGCTGGTGGCCTGCATGATGTCCCAGCGCCCGCCATAGTTGGCGCAGATGGTCAGCGTCAGGCGGGTGTTGTTGGCAGTGCGGCGCTGGGCGTTGGCGATCATGTCCTGCAACTTCGGATCGAAACGCGACAGGTCGCCCACCACTTTCAGGCGGATGTCGTTGGCGTGCATTTTCGACACTTCGCGCTCGAGCGCCGTCACGAACAGGCGCATCAGCAGCGAAACTTCCTCTTCCGGGCGGCGCCAGTTCTCCGAAGAGAACGCGAACAGCGTCAGGTACTGGACGCCGCGGTCGACGCACGCTTCGACGCAGTCGCGCACGGCTTCGACGCCCTTCATGTGGCCGGCAACGCGCGGCAACAGGCGTTTCGTGGCCCAGCGGCCATTCCCATCCATGATGATGGCAATGTGCTTGGGTACCGTGGGCGCGTCGGGAACGGCGGTGGTCGAACTTTTAAAGATCATGTTTCCGGTCTGAAATAATCAAGGCGAAGATGCGGGGCGCCGCCACCAGCGCGGCAGGCGCCCTCGGCGGTTTTGGCCTAGACGGTCAGGATTTCTTTCTCTTTGTCGGCCACGATCTTGTCGACGTCGACGACGAACTTGTCGGTTAGTTTCTGGATCTCGTCATTCGAACGGCGCTCGTCGTCTTCCGACGCCAGCTTGTCCTTGACCAGCTTTTTGACTTGCTCGTTGGCATCACGACGGATGTTGCGGATGGCAATTTTCGCGTCTTCCGCTTCGCCCTTGACCAGCTTCACCATTTCCTTGCGGCGCTCTTCGGTCAGTGGCGGGGTGGGAACGCGGATCATGTCGCCCTGCGACGACGGGTTCAGGCCCAGGTCGGAATCGCGGATGGCCTTTTCGACCGTGTTCAACATTTTCTTTTCCCACGGCTGCACGCCGATGGTGCGTGCATCGATCAGCGTCACGTTGGCGATCTGCGTCAGCGCGGTCGGTGCGCCGTAGTAATCGACCTGGATGTGGTCCAGGATGCCGGTGTGGGCGCGGCCGGTACGGACCTTGGCCAGGTCGGCCTTCAAGGTCTCGATCGACTTGCCCATGCGCTCGGTAGCGCTTTTTTTAACGTCAGCTAAGGACATGCTGCTCTCCTGTTTGATATGAATATTGTCAGCGTTTAAACGTGAACCAGTGTACCTTCGTCCTCGCCCATGATCACGCGCATCAGCGCGCCTGGCTTGACGATGGAAAACACCTTGATCGGCAATTTCTGGTCGCGGCACAGGGCAAACGCGGTGGCGTCCATCACCTGCAGCTGCTTCGAAATGGCTTCGTCGAAGCTGATCGTCTCGTAGCGGGTCGCGGTTGGATCCTTCTGCGGATCGGCCGTATAGACGCCATCGACCTTCGTTGCTTTCAAAACAATTTGTGCCGAAATTTCCGCACCGCGCAGGGCTGCCGCGGTATCGGTCGTGAAAAACGGGTTGCCGGTGCCGGCAGCGAACACGACCACTTTACCCTCTTCCAGGTATTGCAGGGCTTTCGGACGCACGTAGGGCTCGACCACCTGGTCGATGCCGATGGCCGACATCACGCGCGCGGTGATGCCGACATGGCCCATTGCGTCAGCCAGGGCCAGCGCGTTCATGACGGTGGCAAGCATGCCCATGTAGTCCGCGGTGGCGCGGTCCATGCCCTGGGCGCCTGGCGCCACGCCGCGGAAGATGTTGCCGCCGCCAATTACCACGGCCACTTGCACACCCGCACGCGCCACTTCGGCCACATCGGCCACCATGCGGTCGATGGTGGCGCGATTGATGCCGAACTGGTCATCGCCCATCAGTGCTTCGCCCGACAGTTTGAGGAGTACACGTTGGTAGGCTGGTTTGGTCATGGGCGTCTTCTCCTAGATTTGATTCACTTATCGGCTTCGAGTGGATGGCATTGTAAGCGGTACAACTATACGACGGCCAGACTGTAACGTCTCGTTGCAACGTCCGGGGTACACCGGCGACAAACCACCCACCTAAAAAAACGGGCCTTTCGGCCCGCTTTCACAACTTACTGCTTCGAGGCAGCCATTTGCGCTGCGACTTCCGCAGCGAAATCGTCTGCTTTCTTCTCGATGCCTTCGCCAACCACGAACATCGTGAATGCTTTCACGGTGGTGTTGGCGGCTTTCAGCATCTGCTCGATCGACTGCTTGTCGTTCTTCACGAACGTCTGGTTCAGCAGCGACACTTCTTTCAGGTACTTCTGCACCGAACCCTCGAGGCGCTTGGCCAGGATTTCCGGCGACTGGGCTGGCTTGCCAGCGGCGATCGCTTCGTTCGCATCTTCCTGTGCTTTCAGCTGAGCAACCGAACGCTCTTTTTCGATCAGCTCGGCAGGAACCTGGTCCGACGACAGTGCCACTGGCTTCATCGCGGCGATGTGCATGGCAATATCTTTGCCAACTGCATCTTCGCTGCCGTCGAAATCGACCATCACGCCGATACGGGTGCCGTGCAGGTACGATGCCAGCTTGCCGGTGGTTTCGAAACGCTGGAAGCGGCGGATCGACATGTTTTCACCAATCTTGCCGATCAGGGCGGAACGCACTTCGTCCAGCGTCTTGCCGTCCAGCGGCAGGGCCAGCAGGGCAGCCACGTCGGCCGGGTTGTGTTCTGCAACCAGCTTGGCGGCGTTGTTCGCCAGGGCCAGGAAGTCGTCGTTCTTGGCGACGAAGTCGGTTTCGCTGTTGATTTCCACCAGCGCGCCGACGTTGCCGGAGATATATGCCGCTACCACTCCTTCGGCGGTGATACGCGACGATGCCTTCGATGCCTTGCCGCCCAGTTTGACGCGCAGGATCTCTTCAGCACGGCCCATGTCGCCTTCGGCTTCGGTCAGTGCTTTTTTGCATTCCATCATTGGTGCGTCGGTTTTCGCGCGCAGTTCGCCTACCATCGCTGCTGTAATCGCTGCCATGTGTGTTCTCCTGATAACTGATTAAATGAGGTTCGGGATCGCCGCGGGGGCGTTCACTCGCATATTCTGCTTAAAAAAAGGGGGCGCGCTGGTGATTCTCGGCGCTCCCCTTTTCCTGCAACCACGGGCCGCAGCCCGCAGCTTACTGTATTACTTTGTATTACTTAAGCCTGCTCGGACACTTCAACGAAATCGTCCGACGATTTGACCATCGCGGCGACTTCGTTGGTCGCGTTGGCGCGGCCTTCCAGGATCGCATCGGCAACGCCGCGTGCGTACAGGGTGATCGCTTTCGACGAGTCGTCGTTACCCGGGATGATGTGGGTGACGCCTTCTGGCGAGTGGTTGGTATCGACGATGCCGATGACCGGGATGCCCAGCTTGCCGGCTTCGGTGATCGCGCCCTTGTGGTAGCCGACGTCGACAACGAAGATTGCGTCAGGAACGCCGCCCATGTCCTTGATGCCGCCGATGGATTTTTGCAGCTTGACCATTTCGCGATCAAACATCAGGGCTTCTTTTTTCGACAGCTTCTCGACCGAACCATCTTCGATCTGGGCTTCCATGTCCTTCAGGCGCTTGATCGAGGTCTTGATGGTCTTGAAGTTGGTCAGCATGCCGCCCAACCAGCGCTGGTCGACGTAAGGAACGCCGGCACGCGCAGCTTCGGCAGCGATGATGTCGCGGGCCTGGCGCTTGGTGCCAACCATCAGGATCGTGCCGCGCTGGGCGGAGATCTGCTTGATGGTCTTCATGGCTTCCTGATACATCCCCATCGTTTTTTCGAGGTTGATGATGTGGATCTTGTTGCGGTGACCGAAGATGAACGGCGCCATCTTTGGGTTCCAGAAACGGGTTTGGTGACCGAAGTGGACACCGGCTTCCAGCATTTCGCGCATTGTTACGGACATTGTATTTCTCCAGGGTTGGGTCTTGAATACGGTCAGTTACCAATCAGGCACCCTTGTCGACCGTACTCGCGATTTCAATTAAATTCTCAGCAATTTGCTGAATTGTTCGAAAGCGGATTCGAACAACCTGCAATTCTAGCCGATTTGGGGGGATGTATCAAGAGGGACAGGAAACGTGCGATATCGAAGTTGCACCATCCTCCTCCCAACCGTCATACCGGCGCGTGCCGGTACCCATACCCCGCCACGGAAATCGATAACGAAACGATATCGCGAACGCATCTTGGGTCCCGACTTGCGTCGGGATGACGGTTTTTGGCCGCGAGGTAGTGAATGTGATAACGCTTTGCATCGTTCTTGAAACCGCATAAATCAATTCCATTATAATGAGCGCATCTGCGCAAAGCCGCGCGACCGCCGCTTGCCTTCCCGACCTTACCGATTGCCGCCCCCATCTCTACCATGTCCAACATCTCCATCAAAACCCCAGAAGACATCGAAGGCATGCGCCTCGCCGGCCGCCTGGGTGCCGAAGTGCTCGATTACATCACGCCGTTCGTGAAACCCGGCGTGACCACTGGCGAGCTCGACCGTCTGTGCCACGAATACATGGTCAATGTGCAAGGCACGATCCCGGCGCCGCTGAATTACTGCCCGCCCGGCTATACGCCCTATCCCAAAGCCATCTGCACGTCGGTCAACGACGTCATCTGCCATGGCATCCCCGGCGACAAGGTCCTGAAAAGCGGCGACGTGGTCAACCTCGACATCACCGTCATCACCAAGGATGGTTACCATGGTGACAACAGCCGCATGTTCTTCATCGGCGAGCCGTCCATCCTGGCCAAACGCCTGAGCGAAGTCACCTATGAATGCATGTGGATCGGCATTGCCAAGGTCAAGCCCGGCGCGCACCTGGGCGATATCGGCCACGCCATCCAGCAGCACGCCGAAAAAGCCGGCTACAGCGTGGTGCGCGAGTTTTGCGGCCACGGCATCGGCAAGGTCTTCCATGAAGAGCCGCAGGTGCTGCACTACGGGCGCCCGGGCACGCTGGAAGAGCTCAAGGCCGGCATGATCTTCACGATCGAACCGATGATCAACGCCGGGCGCCGCGAAATCCGCGCCATGCCCGATGGCTGGACCATCAAGACCAAGGACCGCAGCCTGTCGGCCCAGTGGGAACACATGATCCTGGTCACCGAAACCGGCTTCGAAGTGTTGACCACGTCGGCCGGCACGCCACCGCCGCCGGCCTTCGTCGCGGAGATGCTGGCAAAACAGGCCGACGCAGTCGCGTTGCCGGCCTGACATGGCTGCACCGGCCGTCCACCTGGCTGTCCCCCTTCCGGCCAACGCTGCTTTTGAAAAGAACCTGCGCGCCAGCCTGCGCGCGCGGCTGAAAGTGGAGCGCCAGGGCGCGATCGACGACTTCCGCGCGCACGGCAAACCGGAAAAGCTGCTGCGCGCGCTGCGCCAGGTGGTCGATGGCGTGCTGAGCGACGCGTGGCGGGCGGCCGGGTTGCCCGCCAACACGGCACTGGTTGGCGTGGGCGGCTACGGGCGCGGGGAACTGTTTCCTGCTTCCGACGTCGACCTGCTGATCCTGCTTGGCAAGCCGGCCGATGCGGGCGTGCAGGCGCAGCTCGAACAACTGGTCCAGCTGCTGTGGGACCTTGGCCTTGAAATCGGCCACGCGATCCGCACGGTCGATGAGTGCATGAGTGAATCCGCGGCCGATATTACCGTCCAGACCAGCCTGCTCGAAGCGCGGCTGGTCGACGGCGACGCGGCCCTGTTCGCGCTGCTGCAGAAGCGCTACCGCGAAGCGATGGACCCGCAGGCCTTCTTCCAGGCGAAAACTGCAGAGATGCGCCTGCGCCACGTGAAATACGAGGACACGGCCTTTTCGCTCGAGCCGAATACGAAGGAAAGCCCGGGCGGCCTGCGCGACCTGCAGGTGATTTTGTGGGTGGCCAAAGCGGCCGGCCTGGCCGATTCGTGGAGCCAGCTGGCCACGCGCGGGCTGATCACGCGCACCGAAGCGCGCCAGCTGATGGAAAAGGAAAGCGCCTTCAAGGACATCCGCATCCGGCTGCACCTGCACACGCACCGGCGCGAAGACCGCCTCGTGTTCGATGTGCAGACGGCGATTGCCGAAACGTTCGGCCTGGTGGCGTCGGGCACCGGCCCGGACGCGCGCCGCGCCAGCGAACTGCTGATGCAGCGCTATTACTGGGCCGCCAAGACCGTCACCCAGCTCAATACCATCCTGCTGCAGAATATCGAAGCGCAACTGTTCCCGCAGCCGCGCGTGGCGGTGCCGATCAACGAGCGCTTCAACGAAGTGCACGGCCTGATCGACGTGAACCACGACAACACTTTCGAATACCGGCCCTCGGCCATCCTCGAGATTTTCGTGCTGATGACCCAGCACCCCGAGATCAAGGGCATGACGGCCCGCACCATGCGCGCGCTGTGGCACGCGCGCACGCGCATCGACGCGGCTTTCCGCGCCGATCCCGTCAACCGCGCCAGCTTCCTCGCCATCCTGCAGGCGCCCGTGGGCCTGGTACACGCGCTGCGGCGCATGAACGACATGGGCGTGCTGGGGCGCTACCTGCCGAATTTCCGCCGCATCATCGGCCAGATGCAGCACGACCTGTTCCACGTGTATACGGTCGACCAGCACATCATGATGGTGGTGCGGAACATGCGCCGCTTCACGATGAGCGAGCACGCGCACGAATACCCGTTCTGCAGCCAGCTGATCGCCAATTTCCGCGACAACTGGCTGCTGTACGTGGCCGCCCTGTTCCACGATATCGCCAAGGGCCGCGGCGGCGACCATTCCCAGCTGGGCGTGGCCGACGCGCGCGAATTCTGCGAAGAGCACGGCCTGCGCGCCGAGGACACGGCCCTGGTCTGTTTCCTCGTCGAGCAGCATCTCACCATGTCGACGGTCGCGCAAAAGCAGGATCTGTCGGACCCCGACGTCATCGCCGCCTTTGCCGCGGTGGTGCAGGACGAGCGCCATTTGACCGCGCTCTACCTGCTGACGGTGGCCGACATCCGCGGCACCAGCCCGAAGGTGTGGAATGCGTGGAAAGCCAAGCTGCTGGAAGACCTGTACAAGGTCACCCTGCGCGTCCTCGGAGGCGAACCCCATTCCGCCGACCGCGAACTGCGCGCGCGCCAGCAGGAGGCGCTGGCCACGTTGCGCCTGTTCGGCCTGCCCGCAGATGCACACGAGAAATTCTGGTCGCAGCTGGACGTGGCCTATTTCCTGCGCCACGACGCCTCCGACATCGCCTGGCAGACCAGGTCGCTGTACGACAAGCTGGGCAATGAAAAACCGGTGGTCAAATGCCGCCTCGCGCCCATCGGCGAAGGCTTGCAGATTGCCGTCTACATCCGCGACCAGCCGGACCTGTTCGCGCGCATCTGCAGCTATTTCGACCGCAAGAATTTCAGCATCCTCGACGCCAAGATCCACACTACCCGCGACGGCTATGCGCTCGATACCTTCCTCGTCACCGAGCAGAATTTCGCGCGCAATTACCGCGACATCATCAACCTGATCGAGCATGAGCTGGGCGAATTGCTGCTCAGGCAGGAACCCTTGCCGGCGCCGTCGCGCGCGCGCCTGTCGCGCCTGTCGCGGTCGTTCCCGATCACACCGACGGTCGACCTGCGCCCGGACGAGCGCGGCCAGTTCCACCTGCTGTCGATTGCCGCGCACGACCGCGCCGGCCTGCTGTATTCCATCGCGAACGTGCTGGCCCGCTACCGCATCAACCTGCACACTGCCAAGATCATGACGCTGGGCGAGCGCGTCGAAGACGTCTTCCTTGTCGATGGCGCCGTCCTGAACAATGCGCGCAAGCAGGTACAGCTGGAAACCGACCTGCTCGAAGCGCTGCAAGCCTGAATTGACCTTATTGACTGAAGCCTTATGAATACCGAATCGAATGAACCGCTGCGCCTGTCCAAACGCATGTCCGAACTGGGCCTGTGCTCGCGCCGCGAAGCCGACGAATGGATCGCGCGCGGCTGGGTGCGGGTCGACGGGGAAGTCATCTCCGAACTCGGCACCAAGATCCTGCCGTCCCAGCGCGTCACCGTCGAGCGCCAGGCGGCGGCCGAGCAATCCAAGCGTGTCACCGTCCTCATCAACAAGCCGATGGGCTATGTCAGCGGCCAGGCCGAGGACGGCTACACGCCGGCCGTGGCATTGATCAAGCCGGAGAACCGCTGGTCCGAGGATCCGTCACCGGAACAGTTTCATCCCACCCAGCTGCGCAGCCTGGTGCCGGCCGGGCGCCTCGACATCGATTCGGTGGGCCTCCTGATCCTGACGCAGGACGGGCGCGTGGCCAAGCACCTGATCGGCGAAACCACGTCCGTCGACAAGGAATACCTGGTGCGCGTCGAGTACACCAAAGGCGACAAGCTGCCCGAAACCGAGCTGCGCAAGCTGAACCACGGCCTGTGGATGGACGGCAAGGCCCTGCTGCCGGCCAAGGTGCGCTGGCAAAACGAGGACCAGCTCAGTTTCACGCTGCGCGAAGGCAAAAAACGCCAGATCCGGCGCATGTGCGACATGGTGGGCCTGAAAGTGCTGGGGCTGAAGCGGGTGCGGATCGGCAAGGTCAAGCTGGGCGACCTGCCGGTGGGACAATGGCGTTACCTGCTGCCGGACGAACAGTTCTAAGCTGTCGCTCGATGCGAATCAGCATGGGTCCCGGCGTTCGCCGGCATGACGGTTTATAGAATCGGGGCCGGGCAAGCCACCCGTGGCCGGCAGACGAATATTCCTCACCCCGGCGCAGGCCGGGGCCCATACCAGGCACGCCTGCATCGCCCGGGCAGCCCATCCTCGCGCCGCGCCATGCCGCGCGCTGCTATATTAAACGCATGACTCCGCGCCCGCCCCGCCCCCTCTGTGACCTCATCATGAAAGGCGGTGTCACCAGCGGCATCGTCTACCCGCGCATGATCAGCCGGCTGGGGCGCGATTTCCAGTTCAAGAATATCGGTGGCACGTCCACCGGCGCCATAGCCGCGGCGGCGTGCGCGGCGGCCGAACTGGGCCGGCAGAGCGGACGCAATCCCGCTGCATTCGATACGCTCGACAAGCTGCCCGAGGAACTCGGCGCCAGCGGGCCGCACGGCAGCCGCCTGCTGGGGCTGTTCCATCCCGCGCCGGCATTGCGTGACCACTTTCGCCTGGCCCTCGCCTTCATCGGCCACCGTTCGCCCGCGCGCACGGTAGCCGCTCTTGTGGCCCAGGTTGTGCGCTTCCCGCCCTGGCTGGCGCTGACGCTGCTGGCCTGGGTCTGCCTGGCGTGGGTCCTGGGCGGACATGGCCTGGTATGGGCGCTGCAAACTGCCGGCATCTGCGCCGGCGCGGTGGCAGTCGCCGGTACCGCGGTGGCCTGGATCGGGCGCAGCGCTGCCGCTGCGCCAGGCGGGACAGCCGGCGCCTGCGGGTTTGCGATGGCGCTCGCCCTCGGCCTGGTGCTGTTCCAGCGCGCCAGCAGCCAGCCGCTGCTGCTGTTCGTGCTGTTCCTGGCGCTTGCGGCAAGCCTGTTCGCGCTGTTCCTGGGCAGCGGCATGTGGCGCTTCGGCCAGGCGTTTTTCGATGGCCTGCACGATAATTTCTATGGCGTCTGCAGCGGCCTCGGCAACGATGAACACGGCCACGCCGCCCTGATCGACTGGCTTGGGCCTTACCTGAACCAGCTGGCCGGCCTGGACGACAGCCGCCCCCTGACCTTTCGCGATCTATGGGGCGCCGGCGGCGAGCACGACCGCGATATCAACCTCGAGGTGGTGACCACCGCCCTGAGCCAGCACGCCAGCTACGGCATTCCGTTCCGCGCCGGCAGCGGCGCCTTTTATTTTGACCCGCAGGAATGGCGCCGCCTGTTTCCGGCCGCCGTCATCGACTGGCTCGCCGGCCAGCCCAACGCCAGCCACGGCGCACCGCCCGACAGTGGCCTGATCCGCCTGCCGGTGAACGGCGACCTGCCGGTGCTGGTGGCCGTGCGCATGAGCCTGTCATTTCCGCTGCTGCTGTCGAGCGTGCCCCTGTACGCCCACGATTTCACCGAAAAAACCGCGGACGGCTACGCCACCATGAAACGCATCTGGTTTTCCGACGGCGGCATTTCCAGCAACCTGCCGCTGCACTTTTTCGACGAACTGCTGCCCCGCCACCCGACCTTCGCGATCAACCTGAAGGATGCGCATCCCAGCCATCCGATCGACGACAGCCAGTCCTGCGCCAGCAATGGCCGCGTGTACCTGCCGGCCAACAACCACGACGGCGCGGGACGCTACTGGAAGGCGCCGGCCGAAGGCGTGCTGCCGGGGCTCGCGGGATTCATCAGCAGCATCGTCAGCACCATGCTGCGCTGGCGCGACGAGAGCCTGTTTCCCTATCCGGGCTACCGCGACCGCATCGTGCAGGTGAGCCTGCGCGATGCCGAAGGTGGCTTGCACCTGGCCATGTCGCCCGCGCAGATCGAAGCGATGGCCGAGGCCGGCCACTGCGCGGGCGAACTGCTGTACCGCCGCTTCCACCCCGACGGCGGCGGCGACGGCTGGCCCAACCACCAGCGCGTGCGCCTGCAGTCGGTGCTGGGCAACCTCGAACTGCTGGCGCGCCAGGCCGCGCAGGCCAAACCGGCCGGGCCGTGGGAGGCCGCCATCGACGCCCTGCAGGAGCATCGCTATTCGCAAGCGCAGGCCGCCCTGGCCCGCCACCTGCTCAACGAGCTGGAAGAGATGGGCGCGGCGGCGCTGGCCAGCGGTGCCGACCTCGAGCACGCGATGTACAAGCCGCATCCCGTGCTGAAGCTGACGCCGCGCGCCTGAAGTACGCCTGAAGTACGCCTAACGTACGCGGACGAATTCGCCGATCGGGTCGCCAACGAATCGGCTGACAAGCACGCCGATGCGCGCTCCTCACATGTCGACAATCACCTCGAAACCGCCATAAATCATGCGCTTGCCGTCAAACGGCAGCGTTTCCGGGTCCATCATGCTGGCCAGGCGCGGATCTTTCATGACCTTGTCGCTGATGGCGTCGCGGTCGGCGCGCGACGCGTAGGTGATCCATGAAAACACGCAGACCTCGCCCTCTTCCAGCTTGACCGCCTGCGGGAAGGACGTCAGCTTGCCAGGCTTGACGTCGTCCCCGACGCATTCCACGAACGACAACGCGCCATGTTCGCGCCAGACCGTGCCGCCAAGGCGCGACAATTCTTTGTAGGCATCGAGTTTGTCCCGGGGTACCGCCACTACGAATCCATCGACGTAAGCCATCGCCATCTCCCTGTGTTTTGTTTATTTTGTTTTATATAGACCGTCCCCGCGTGCGCGAATTCCGGCAGCGCGTTCGGCCAGCGTCAATACAAGCTTGAAACTACAACAGACGCGGCCGGAAAACAATAGCAAAACGACCCGGAAACATGCTGGAAACATTCCGGCATTGCCGATTTGCCCATCCAAGAAACGCGATTGCAGTTTGTATCCTGAGCGGGTAGCATCCATGCCTTGCCGCCGCGCCACAAGCGCGGCAGCGCGGCAAGCCATCCATACCTAGGAGAGATTTTGAAAACGGAAACATTCCCGTCCGCTGCACCGCAGGTGACCCAGACCCGCTCATTCACCACGGTCGCGCTGATCGAATTGTGGGAGCGCTTCGGCTACTACGGCATGCAGGCGCTGATCATCTATTTCATGGTCGAACGCCTCGGTTTCGAAGACACCCGCGCCAACCTGGTCTGGGGTGCGGCCGCGGCGCTGATCTATGTCGCACCGGCCATCGGCGGCTGGATTGGCGACAAGGTGCTCGGCACCAAGCGCTGCATGTTCCTGGGCGCAATGATCCTCTCCGTGGGCTACGCGCTGATGGCCGTGCCGACCGACAGCACCTGGTTCCTGTTTTCGTCGCTCGGCGTGATCGTTGTCGGCAACGGCCTGTTCAAGCCGAATACCGCGAACCTGGTCCGTAAAATCTACGAAGGCGACGATTCGAAGATCGACAGCGCCTTCACCATCTATTACATGGCCGTCAATGTCGGCTCGACCGTGTCGATGCTGGCCACGCCGTGGATCAAGGACTACGTCAACGCCACCTACGGCAACGGCCTCGGCTGGCATGCCGCGTTTGCGGTCTGCTCGGTCGGCCTGGTGCTGGGCCTGCTGAACCTGATGTTCATGCGCAAGACCATCGCGCACATCGGCTCGCTGCCCGACACGCTGCCGCTCAACGTGGGCAAGCTGATGCTGGTCCTGGCCGGCGGGCTGGTGGCCATCGCGCTGTCCGCCGTCATCCTGCAATACCAGGCCCTGGCGCGCGCGTTCGTCTACCTGGCCGGCATCGTGGTGCTGGGCATTTTCACTTACCTGATCAACAAGAGCGAGCCGAGCGAACGCGCCGGCCTGATCGCGGCGCTCGTGCTCACGCTGCAGACCGTGTTCTTCTTCATTTTCTACCAGCAGATGTCGACGTCGCTGTCGTTGTTCGCGCTGCGTAACGTCGACCTCGATTTCAGTGTCTTCGGCGCCCACCTGTTCACCTGGTCGCCGGCCCAGTTCCAGGCCCTGAACGCCATCTGGATCATGCTGCTCTCGCCGGTCCTCGCCTGGGTCTACACGGTGGCCGGCCGCTCCGGCAATGACCTGTCGATCGCCGGCAAATTCGCGCTCGGCTTCGCCGTGGTGGCGGCCGGTTTCTTCACTTACGGCGTGGCCGGCAGCTTCGCGGTGCAGGGCCTGACGTCGTCGTGGATCATGGTGGCCGGCTACGGCCTGTATTCGCTCGGCGAACTGCTGGTGTCCGGCCTGGGCCTGGCGATGGTGGCGCGCTACGTGCCGGCGCGCATGGGCGGCTTCATGATGGGCGCCTACTTCGTCGCGGTCGGCATCTCGCAGTACCTGGGCGGCGTGGTGGCGAACCTGGCCAGCATCCCGAAAGACCTGACCGACCCGCTGCAGACGCTGCCGATCTACACCAGCCTGTTCAACAAGCTGGGCATCGCCGCGATCGTCTGCACGCTGATCGCCCTGGCCGCCCTGCCGCTGATGCGGCGCCTGACCGCGGCGCACCAGTCGCACCAGTAATCCGATTCACTTTACCCTTGCTCACCATGTCTCCCTTCGACCTTGCCAGCCGCGTCCATGCCATCGAACCGTTCCGCGTGATGGAGGTCGTCAAGGCGGCCACCGCCCTGCGCCAGGAGGGCGTCGACGTGATCAGCATGAGCGTGGGCGAGCCGGATTTCACGGCCGCGCCGCGCGTGGCGGCAGCGGCGATTGCCGCCATCGAGGCCGGCGCCAGCCAGTACACCGATGCCACGGGCCTGGCCACGCTGCGCGCGGCCATCGCCGAGCATTACCAGCGTACCTGCGGCCTGCGGATCGACCCGCGCCGCATCGTCGTCACCGCGGGCGCGTCGGCCGGCCTGCTGCTGGCCTGCGCTGCACTGGTGAGCGAGGGTGACGAGGTGCTGATGCCGGACCCGTGCTACCCGTGCAACCGCCATTTCGTCAGCGCGTTCAACGGCAAGCCGGTGCTGGTCGAAGCCCATGCGCAGGAACGTTACCAGCTCACAGCCGCGCATATCGCCGAACACTGGACGGCCCGCAGCCGCGGCGTGATCGTCGCCTCGCCGTCGAACCCCACCGGCACGTCGATGACGCCGCAACAGCTGGCGGACATGCTGGCGGCCGTACGCGCCCGCGGCGGCTTCGCCGTCGTCGACGAGCTCTACCAGGGACTGTCGTACGACGGCACGCCGACGAGCGCGCTGCAGGTCGATCCGGACGTCATCACCGTCAACAGTTTTTCCAAGTATTTCAACATGACCGGCTGGCGCCTGGGCTGGCTGGTCGTGCCGGAGCAGCTGGTGCCGACGATCGAAAAACTGGCGCAGAACCTGTTCATCTGCCCGTCGACGATTGCGCAGCACGCGGCGCTGGCCTGCTTTCACCCGGAATCGCTGAACCTGTACGAAGCACGCCGGCGCGAATTCCAGCGCCGCCGCGACTACCTGGTGCCGGCGCTGCGCGAACTCGGTTTCACGATCCCGGTCATGCCGGACGGCGCGTTCTACGTGTATGCCGACATCAGCGCGCTGAAACATGCGCATGCGCATGACAGCAGCGCGTTCTGCATGGCGGTGCTGCAGGAGGCCGGCGTGGCCATCGTGCCGGGGGATGACTTCGGTTTTGCGGCGCCGCAGCGCCATGTGCGCTTTTCGTACGCGACCAGCCTGGCGCGCATCGAAGAAGCGGTGGCGCGGCTGCGCGCCCTGCTGGCGTAGAGCGTCAGCCTACGTGGCGCGGCGGGCCTGGCATTCGCCTGACCCGATCACGGCCAGCAGCGCCTCCGGCTGGATCGGCTTGACCAGGTACTGGTCGAAACCGGACTGCATGGCGCGCGTGCGGTCCTCGGCCTGGCAGTAGCCCGACAGGGCGATCGCGTAAGGGATGGCGCCGTGCGTGGTCGCGCGCAGGCGGCTCAGGACTTCGTAGCCGTCCAGTCCCGGCAAGCCGATATCGCAGATGATGACGTCGAAGCGCTCCTGCGTGGCTGCCTCCAGGCCGCTGACGCCGTCGTGCGCGGTGGTCACCGTGTGCCCTTCCATCGACAGCAGGCGCTGCAGCGTTTCGCACGCGTCCACATTGTCTTCGATCAGCAGCACGGCGCTGCCGCGCGCCGGCAGGACCGCCGCCGGCATGGCCGGCGCGGCCGCCAGCTGCCCCTTCGCCACCGGCAGCGTGACGATGAACGTCGAGCCGTGACCCAGGCCATCGCTGTACGCATGCACCTGGCCGCCGTGCATCGTGACCAGGTTGCTGACCACGTTCAGGCCCACACCGAGTCCGCCTTCCGAGCGCGCCAGCGTGCGCGGCCCCTGGGTGAACAGGTCGAAGATATGCGGCAGCACGTCGGCGCCGATGCCGCTGCCGTTGTCCGACACGGTCACCTTGGCTACGCTGTCGTCCACCGCCACGGCCAGGCGCACGGTGCCATGGTCGCCCGTGTATTTCGAGGCGTTGCCCAGCAAATTGGTAAACACCTGGGTCAGGCGCACGCTGTCCACATCGAGCACGGCCTGTTCTCCCGGCACGTCGAGCACCAGCTTCTGCTGGCGCTCCTTCAGGCGCGGCATCACGGTTTCGATGGCCTGCGCCAGCACATCGGCCAGCGCCACCGGGCCGGTGGACAACTTGATCTTGCCGCCGCTGATGCGCGCAGCGTCGAGCAGGTCGTCCAGCAGGCGCGACATGTGGTCGACCTGGCGCTTGACCACGTTTGTCATCTGCAGCACCTGGGACGACGCGTTCGGCGCGCGCGCCAGCAGCGCCGCGGCCATGCCGATGGGCGCCAGCGGATTGCGCAGTTCATGCGCCAGCATGGCCAGAAACTCATTCTGGCGCCGGTTGGTGGCCTCGGCGTCGTCGCGCAGACCCTGCGCTTCCAGCGCGGCCACCACCAGGTGCTCGTTGGCATCGCGCAAGCGCTCGGCCTGGCGCGCGGCCGCATCCCGTTCGTGCAGCGCCTGCTGCAACACGATCGCTTCGCCCTCCAGCTGCGCAATCCGGGCCAGCAGCGCTTGCTCGTGCGCGGATGCCGCCATGGCGTCATCCGGATAGTCGGCGCGCTGCATGGAGGCGGAATCGGGGATGGGGCGGGCGCTCATCATGTGCCTTACGAGCCCTGGGCACGCCGCATGGCGGTGCCGGTCAGTACGCCGACGTGATTCACCGCGTGCGGTTCGATTTCAATGCCGCGGTCGGTGATGCGGTATTCCCGCAAATCGGTGCTGTGCGCGCTGCCGCGCACCTTGACCACCGTGATCACCTTCGACAGGCGGCCCTGGACTTCGACATAGCGCATGGCGATCACGGCGTCTACCAGGAACGACATTTCGTCGCGGCTGAAACTCATTTCCGTGTACTGGTCGTCCTGGCCGATCGTGACCAGCACGCTGACGCCGCGGGACGACAGCGAGGCCAGCATGCGGAACACCGCCAGGCGCAGGTCGGAGCGGAACTCCGGCGCCAGGTACAAGCCCATTTCGGACAGCGAATCGATCACGACGCGCCGCGCACCGGTGCGCTCGATTTCGCGCAGCAATTCGTCGAGCAACTCTTCGATCGACATGTCGAGCGAGCGCGAATCGACAACGCCGACATGGCCGTCGCGGATCAGCTGCGCCATCTCGGCATTGCGCAGGCGCGCCGTGGCTTTTTCGAAGAACATGGCGACGCCCTTCTCGCCATGGCGCGCGCCCTCCTGCAGGAAGCGCGTGCCGAGAATGGTCTTGCCGGAACCTGTCGGGCCGCCCAGCAGGACCACGTGGCCCTGCGGCAGGCCGCCATTGAGCATCGCGTCGAGGTCCGGCGTCCCGGTCGGGATGCGCAGAGCATTCGTATCGACGCCGCCGGCCCCGGCCAGGTCGCCCGGCAACGGCGGCAGCACGCGCGGATAGATACGCAGGCCGTCGCCGGTGATGCGGAAGGTGTGCGACCCGGGCAAATGCGCCTGGCCGCGCATCTTGACCACGCGGATCTTGCGCACCACCGAGTTGAATTCGTGGGTCTGGGCCAGTGCGATGACGCCGTCGGCGACCGTCATGATGGGGTTCGCCTCGGATTCGGCCTGCACATATTCGCCGATCAGGAACGTCGTGGCTTGCCAGCTGGTCATGCGCGTGCCCAGCTCCTGGATGAAATACTGCAGTTCGGCAATGCCCTCCTGGCCGGGTTTGGACGTCTGTACGACCGACCGGAAGGAGTCGACGAACACCAGGCTCGGCGAAAACGATTCGAACTCTTCCATGATGCGCGCCAGCACCACCGAGAAATCGCCCTGGCGCAGGTCTTCGGCCAGGTTGACGTAGCGGATCGCCGGACCGACCTTGGCGAGGTCGAAAAATCCGTACTGCTGCTGGAACCGCAGCATTTTCAGGGGAGGCTCGCCCAGCACGGTGAAGAATAGGGCGCGGCGCTCGGTATTGGCGAGCGTAAACATCATCTGGTGCGCCAGCGTGGTCTTGCCGCTGCCGGGTGCGCCGGCGATCAGGTTGAACGAAAACTCGCCCAGGCCGCCGCCGAGCAAGGTATCGAGTCCGGGTACGCCTGTGTTCATCAATCCCAGGGTGACTTTTTCGTTCATTTTACTTCTGCTCCTGTACAGGCTTGAATGCGCCCCCGCCGGCAGGAGCCGCATCGAGGAGCTGCATGGTCAGTGCCCCACCGATCAGTCCGGTGAGTAACTTGGTGAAAGTGGTGAGTAGGGCCGTATTGGCAAGGGATGCTTCGGACTGGCCCGCCGCCATCAGCTGGACCCGCAAGGCGCCCAGCAAGGCGTCGATCGACTTCCCCGGCTGGATGGGCGGCAACCAGGGGAACTGCGCGGACGTCAGGCGCACCGCCCGGCCGTAGAGCGCGCAGAAGCCACTGTCCCCGATGAGGGGACTGAGCTGGACGGCCATCTGATGCCATGGCTGCAACAGGAGATCGATGCCGTCCGCGATACCGATAGCGGCTTGGTTTGTCATCATTTCAGGATTTTTTTTGCTGTTCTTGCCATTATGTCGGCAAGCCAGTCAAAGTAGCGTTCGTTATGGCGATTGTCGTATCGGGCGCCCGAGGGTACCCGTCTTTACCCCGCGATTATATCCGCTCCAAGAGAGTCTATTTTGCAATTCAAATGCTAACATCATCACTCGTTACGACCAAGAAAGTTTTGTCACTATGCCACCACACATGACGCGCCGCCTGGCCACATTTGCTGTATTGACAGCTGCCTTCAACAGCACCTTTGCAGCCAGGCCGCCTGGCGCCGACCTGCCGGTCGTTGCCGAAGCTCCCCTGCGGGCGCACCTCGCCTTTCTTGCCGACGACCTCCTCGAAGGCCGTGGCACCGGCCAGCGCGGCGGCAGCCTGGCCGTGCGCTACCTTGAAACCCAGGCCGCCGCCGTCGGCCTGCGCCCGGCCAACGGCGCCAGCTTCCGCCAGGCCGTCAACATGCTCGGCCAGACCACCTTGCCGACCAGCGCGCTGCGCTTCAATGTGGGCGGCAAGACCGTGGCGCCCAAGCTCGGCACCGACGTGGTGTTTGCCAACGGCGATGGCCGCACCGCCGTGCGCTTCGACGCACCGATCGTGTTCGTCGGCTACGGGATCCATGCCGATGAAGAAAAATGGAACGATTTCGCCGGTGCCGACGTCAAAGGCAAACTGATCATTGCCATGGTCAACGACCCGCAGCCGACCGATGCCGAACCAAACCGTTTTGGTGGCAAGTCGCTCACCTACCCCGGCCGCTGGACCTACAAATTCGAGGAAGCCGTGCGTCAGGGGGCGGCGGGCATTTTGCTGATCCACACGACCACGTCGGCGTCGTATCCATGGACCGTGCCGCAGAACAGCTTCTCGCACGAGCAGTTCCATATTGCCGGCCCGGGCAATCCACTGCAGGGCTGGATTTCGGAGGACATGGCACGCACGCTGTTTGCCGGCGCCGGCCAGGACCTGGACCGCCTGCGCGCCCAGGCCGAAATACGCGGCTTCAAGCCGGTGCCCTTGCTGGCCACGGTCCAGGCCAGCGTCGACAGCCGCGTGCGCCAGATCGAGGAATTCAACGTGGCCGGCATCGTGCCCGGCACTGACGCCAAGTTGCGCGACCAGGCCGTCATTTATTCGGCGCACTGGGACCACCTTGGCATCGACCCGGGCAACGGCAAATCCGACCATATCTGGAACGGCGCGATCGACAACGCCTCCGGCGCGGCCGCGCTGCTGGCCATGGCGCAGGTGGCGGTCGCGCATCCTGCCAGGCGCACGCAGATCTTCCTGTGGCCTTGCGCCGAAGAGCAGGGCCTGATCGGCAGCCTCGGTTACGTCCGCGCGCCGCTGTGGCCGCTGAACAAGACCGTGGCCGACCTGAACCTCGACTCGCTGAACTTCGTCGGCACCACGCGCGCGATCGGCGTGGCCGGCGCCGAGCGCAGTTCGCTGTACGCCACGTCCGAACAGGTGGCGAAAGCCATGGGCCTGCGCCTGGCGCCCGGCGTGCCGGACCTGGGCGGCGCCTACTTCCGCGCCGACCATTTTAATTTTGCCAAGGCCGGCATCCCGGCGTTCAACGTCGGCTCGGCGGTGTTCTCCGGCGACGGGTATTTCGAGTTCGACAAGGACCCGGCCGGCGCGAAAGCCCGCATGCTCGCGTTCACGAAGGATTACCACCAGGTCAGCGACGAGTACAAGCCGGAATGGGATTTGTCGGGCATGGTGCAGCAGGCGCAGTTTACGCTGAACCTGGGCTACGCGGTGGCCAATGCCCAGTCGGCGCCTGCCTGGAAACCCGGCCAGGCAGTTGGAAAGGCGGCACGCTGATGCACCAGCCCACCCACCCGATTCTGGCCGGCGCACTGGCCGGCGTACTGGCCGTCTCCAGCCTGTTCGCCCCGGCTCATGCCGCCAGCGACGCCGACGCCCGCTTCAAGGCCCTGTACGAACAGGAGTGGCGCTGGCGTGTCGACAACGACCTCGCCGGCGACGAGTCGAAGCCGCGCGCGACCAATCCCGCCTTCCCGCACGAAGACAGCGCCACCCAGTTGAAACACCTGGCGTACTGGCAGGGTGTCATGCAGGCGCTCGCCGCGATCGACCCGGCTGCGCTGTCCGCGCCGGCACGCGTCGATTACGCCATCTACCGCGCCCAGATTGCCGCCTTTGTCGACGCGCTGCGTTTTCGCGAATACGAGATGCCGGTGAATGCCGACAGCGCGTTCTGGACCGACGTCAATTACATCGCGCGCAAACCGTTCACCGACGCCGCCGGCTACGACAACTATATCGCCCGGCTGAACGCCCTGCCCGTCTACTTCGACGAAAACCTGGCCAACATGCGCGCCGGCCTGGCACGCGGTTTCACGCCGCCGAAAGTCACGCTGGCCGGCCGCGATGGCGCGCTGGTGGCCGTGGCCACGGCGGCAAAACCGGACGATACGGTGTTCTTCGGGCCGTTCAAGGCCATGCCCGCGACCATCCCGGCGGCGCAGCAGGAAGCGCTGCGGGCGCGCGGGCGCGAGGCGATTGCGCGGCGCGTGCAGCCGGCGTACGTCAAGGCGCTCGCCTTCATGCGCAACGATTACATGCCGCATGCGCGCACCACGCTCGCGGCACTGAGCTTGCCGGACGGCGCCGCGTACTACCAGTCGAAGATCACCGAATTCACGACGACCACCATGACGCCGGAGCAGATCCACCAGCTCGGGCTGGCGGAGATGGCGAAAATCCGCGCCGAGATGGACGCCGTCATCCGGCAGACCGGCTTTACGGGCAGCTTCCCGGCGTTCCTGGCTTTCCTGCGCACCGACCCGCAGTTCTATGCGAAGACGCCGGAAGAACTGCTGATGCGCGCGGCCTGGGTGGCAAAGAAATTCGACGCCAAGTCGGCCCAGTACTTTGGCTACCTGCCGCGCCAGCGCTTTGCGATTATCCCGGTACCGGACGACCAGGCGCCGTTTTATACCGCGGCGCGCGGCGGGCCCGGCGTCTACCTGGTCAACACCTACAACCTGCCGGCGCGTGCGCTCTACAGCCTGCCCGCGCTGACGCTGCACGAATCGGCGCCGGGCCACGCCTTCCAGCTGCCGATTGCGGCCGAACAGAAGAACGTGCCCAACTTCCGCAAGGCCTACATCTCTGCCTACGGCGAAGGATGGGCCCTGTATTGCGAGCGCCTGGGCAGCGAAATGGGCATCTATGCCACGCCGTATGAAACGTTCGGGATGCTGAGCTACCAGGCCTGGCGCGCGGCGCGCCTGGTCGTCGACACGGGCGTGCATGCCAAGGGCTGGACGCGCGCGCAGGCGCAAGCCTATATGCACGACAACACGGCGTTATCAAGCCATGAGATCGAGACCGAGGTCGACCGCTACATCTCGTGGCCCGGCCAGGCGCTGTCTTACTACCTGGGCGAGATGGCGATCATCGAAGCGCGCAAGAAGGCCGAGGCGGCGCTGGGCCCCAAATTCGACATCCGCGCCTTCCACGACACCGTGCTGCAACTGGGCTCGGTGCCGCTGCCCGTGCTGACCGCCCGCATCGATACGTTCATCGCCGATGGCGGCAAGAGCCCGTACGCGCAGGGCGACGGCAGTTGACGCTGGCGTTTGCACTGACTTTCGCGGTCAACCTCGGACTCGGCGTGCTGCTCGGCGCGCTGGGCGGCCTGCTGGGCATCGGCGGTGGCCTGGTCGCCATCCCGGTCCTGGCTGCGCTGTACGGCATGGACCAGCACCTCGCGCAAGGCACCGCGCTGGTGATGATCCTGCCAAACGTGCTGATCGGTTTCTGGCGCTACCATCAGCGCACGCCGGTCGACTTCCGGGCGCTGGGATGGATGGTCCTGCTGTCGATCGGCGCGGCGGCACTGGCCGCGCATTTCGCGTCGCGCCTCGGCGCCGGCCAGCTGCGCGGCAGCTTTGCCGTCTTCCTGATTGTCATCGCCCTCTACTTCCTCTGGCAGGTGCGCGCGCGCCCGGCACTGGCGCCGCGCGCGGTGTGGCCGCTGCGCTTCGCGCCTGTCGTCGGCGCGCTCAGCGGGTTGATGTCGGGCCTGTTCACGGTTGGCGGCGGGCTGGTCAGCGTACCGGCGCTCGTCAGCCTGTTCGGCATGCGCCAGACGCAGGCCCAGGGCATTGCGCTGGCGCTGGTGATTCCGGCGTCGGTGACGGCGCTGTTCAGCTATGCGCAGGCGGGGAACGTCGACTGGGCGGTCGGCATGCCGCTGGCGCTGGGCGGGCTGGCCAGCGTGTCATGGGGCGTGGCGCTGGCGTACCGGCTGCCGGCAATGAAGCTGCGCCTGTGTTTTTGCGCGGTACTGGTGGGGACCGCGGTAGTGATGCTGGCCAGGGGGTGATGCTGGCAAGGAGGTGGGGCCGGTGCACGATGCTGGATCGGCGCCGTCTCGTTGTCGGTGGCGCGGTCTGGGTCCCCGCCTTCGCGGTGAGGACGCGGCAGAGGTGTGTTACCAGATGTAAAGGCGTCAACCGGTCCTGCGCGCCACCCGTTAATGGCTCAGCACCACCAAGAACGCAACCCTGAACAACTACCCAAGGATGTCACCATGAAAAAAATTATCTCCGCACTGTTCGTCACCCTCGTTGCAGGTTCCGCATTCGCCCAGGCGCCAGCCACCGTCACGACCACCACCTCGGTCCCGGCCGGCACCGCCGTGAAGGCAGACGCCAAGCAGGCTGCCACCGTGACCAAGGCAACCGCCGTGGAAGCCAAGGACGTCACCAAGGCCAGCGCCAAATCGGCCGGCAAGATCGTCAAGGCTGAAACCCGCGAAACCACGGACGGCGTGCCGGCCGCTCCAGCAGTCGCCAAGGCCCACAAGACCGCAGCCAAGTCGAAAGCCAAGGCGCACGCCAAAGCCAGCGCCACCAAGGCCAACGCAGCGGTCAAAGCCGACGCCACCAAAGATGCGGCAGCTGTCACCACGACCACCGTCGCCAAATAAGCCGGTACGCAGAAAGCAAAAGGACAGGCCGCGGCCTGTCCTTTTTTTACGCCTGCTGCAAACGCTTGATTCCCTGGCTTAATTCCCGTCGAACAGCTTCAGCTTGAGTTGCACCGAGACGCCGCCATACAGCCGGTCACCGATCGTCGGAATCACGCCGATGTTGATGCCGACACGCTTGTATTCGAGCGTCATCGTGGGAATCAGCGCCGGGAACCACTGGCCGTCGCGTACGCGCGGGTAGCCGTTGAACCCGGCCACGGTGGCGCCCAGGCGCAGCGGGCCGATGGCGTACGGTTGCCAGATCACGCCCGCATACGACGAGTGGGCGCGGTCGCTGTTGTAGAAATGGCCGGCGGTGGCGGTCATCGTGCCGGAGAAGCGGTACTCGGCCCCGTAGCCGGTGTTGCGGCCGTTCAGGCCCTTGTCGCTGTCGAAGTGCGCGGTGGCGAAACCGGTGTCGACCCAGAATTCGCTGCGCGGCGTGGCGTCGATTTTGGTGAACAGGTCATCGGCCTGCACCGTGGCCGCGGTGGCGGCCAGTGCCAGCGCAAACAACGATTTATACAATATACGCATCAGTCGTCCTCGTTCGGATCGAGGTCCGGAAACATCACCGACGTGTAGCCGAAATTGGCGAACTTCGTGATCCGCATC
>Ga0265780_10001184_pt1 | contig 37982 bp, 31 predicted proteins | sample P1T30metagenome_FD_192432 | JGI IMG/M metagenome (GOLD analysis project Ga0265780, IMG submission 192432) | Plant litter microbial communities from East Loma Ridge, Irvine, California - P1 T30 | ecosystem: Environmental > Terrestrial > Plant litter > Unclassified | place: USA: California...
ACGACCCGGACGAGGCGAGGCGTGCGCGACGGAGAAGCAGTTCAAGCAGTATGCGGAGGAGTATGGACAGCTCGAGAAGCGAGAGTGTATCCGGCATCGCCGGTCGTCGCGGCAGTGTCAATGAGCGAGAAAAGAATACCCAAGGGCTGGGCATTGCACGAGGTCGCGGAAATGCCTGATCCAGTGGCAGTATGGTCATGGCACTAATTACACGGTATTTGGCGTTGCAAGTGGCATATGAGTTACGAAAGCGCTCATTTACAAGAAAGCTTTGGCGTTTTTGGGCGTAAATCTCTGCATAGTTTCATACAATCTGGAACTGCAACATCTCGTGACTAAGTCATTGATAGAATCGCATTGCACTTTTCTTTTTCACATTGTGTCCAGGAAGGCTTAGCTCTGCAAACCACATAGCCCAGTTCTATTGCCTTTACTCCAGCGCTTTTTCGCCTTCTTGATTGCATTCTGGGGCCAATGCCCATTCTTCTTGTGCGCCCCCGCCCACTGGTAGCTCGCACTTTGACTCTCTGCAATTCTTGCTCTCGATGCCTCCTTGACCATGACTTCCCAAAAGGCTTTCATCCGTGCACGGTAAGTGTTCCACAACTTAGGCATGTGCACCACATCTTGCACGCAGTACTCCAAGACGATGGACTGTAGCGGACGTTCGTCGAAGACGGCATACGAGCCACCATTCTCCGGAGCAAAAAGCTTAATACCCTGCTCTTTGACACTCTCAGTGTGCTTTCGAGCCGTATGTGACATGTGACTGTCATGTTCGATGCACCATGCTAGTCCGGCGAGATATTGGCGTGATTTGCGGACTCTAGTGGCGAGTTCCATGAGCTGCAGATCGTCGACGCACTCCAATGCGATATCAAAATGAGCGAAGAGTGCGTCGGAGTCGTTGCGCACGTCGAAGAGGACTTTGGGTATGGTGGGCGACTCCAAGATGGACTTGAGTGTCAGTGCGGGCGAGGTAGGAGATGCTTGCTTTCCCACTGCTGTTTCGGATACAGAGGCCGGGGATGTTGCTGGAGTGGAAATAGTTGGTGTGCTGAAGGCGGCTGCACCCAGTTTGACGATATCTATGAGATACACTGTATCCGTGGGCAAGACGTAGAGCGTAAGTAGGGAAATTGTGCCATCACGGCTGAGCTTTGCGCCTTCAAGATCGATGTGCAGGCTTGGGGAAGATGTTGGAAGGTCCGTGATGCATGACAGGAGGGCTGATATATCACTTGCTGTTGAGACGAAGGTCATCGTCGTCGTCATGGTGGAGGAGTGTCGATGGTGTGTAAGTTCGTGCAGCGGAGCAGTTTTATATTAGTGAGCAAGAGGGCGAGAAGTATCTGGAACAAGATAGGTGCAGCGAGTTGAATGTCTTAGATGCGGTGAAACACCGAAGCGCCGTGAATAGTGCGTGGCATTCTTCAGTGTTCGGATTGTTGCTGTGAACTAATGCTCCTGCGTTCCGTTTGGTCGCAAATACAACTTCGACGCATGCAAGGAGTTTTTTGGAAATGATCTGATTGTATTGTTACATGTTTGTCTTTCCGCAGCCCTGCTGAAGCTCGAAGCTCGTGCATGCAAACGTTCCGCGTGCGAGTGCTTCATGTCCTTGATCGAGCAGCAGTCAAAATCCAAGCCGACGCACCCGTGCTGCTGTCGAGATCACGAAGCCAATCAGTACGTGCTTCATAGCATTGAGCCCTGGCTGCCAAATCCAACATCCTCATCCTCCTTAAACACCACCTGCACTTGTTGACTCTGTGCACTGGCCTCTACTTCCAATGACTTCCTCAGTTTAGCTATATAGCTCCCGAACTCGCCGAAACAGCTCAAATCCATCGATCGGGTGCATGCGAGGAGGTTTTTTGTGGCAGCCAGCAGAACGTCATACTGACGTTTCGTTTTGATGTATATCTTCCGGATGTTGTCTTCTTTCCTCTCGTCATCCGTCGACGAGTTGTTGGATGGCACTGGCGAGAGCATTGCTCGATTCTGCGACGATGCCGCCTTCGCTTTTAGACTCATGTTCTCGGCAGATAAGCGTGTGTTATCCTTCTTCACTTGCTCAATCTCTTCGGTACGGTTCTTCTCCTCAGGTTTGGGCTTCAAGATATCGTCCAGTACTTCCGCATGTCTTCTCTGCTCCTCCTTGTGCTCCTGTCTCTCCTGATCGCGTTGAGTTTGTAGCGCCCGAAGCTCACTCTCCAGCCTCGTATTCTTGGATGAGACGTCCTGTACCTGCTCAGTAAGACGGCCTAATATCGCCTTCTCGTCCTCAACAGCTCGAGTGTGTTTTGTCTCTAAATTTTGTCTCTCCAAGTTCGAATTGGCTTCCTGCTTTTTAATTTCCTTCTCCAGGCGATGGATGTTCTCATTTGCTGATTGCAGATCTAGGCGTAGACGTTGTATCTCCTCGTCGGTAGCCTCAGTCTCGCGTAAGGCGTGCGTGAGGTCGGGCTTCAAATCCGTGTCAGACTTCATATCAGTCATGCCTTTCGGGGAGTCCGCCTTGGGATGTCCCCAGAGTGAGGCGCGGCCAATGACTGGCGAGTTTGCACGAGGTCTACGCGGCTGTTGGAGCTTCAGATGGTGCAGCATTGTATTCGGTCGCTCTTCCTTGATGGGTCCGCTCTTCCTAGGAGGTTCTTCGCCTGTCTCAGAATCTGAACTGATTGAAACCTTATCAGCGTCCACTTTAAGGCCGATGTTCGCCTTCGCGTCTACTCTTGCAACTTTGGACGCGCGCTTACGGCTGTCGCTGACCTCAAGCGCAGCAGCCGGTCTTTTCCGTTGGCTAGTTACGTCGCACTTGCCATTGCTCTTAGTTGCATTCTTCGTTGAACATCCCGCCCGTCTCTTACTTACTTTGGGTGCTTTCACAACCATACTCCGTTCAGTAGATTCACGTCTCGTACTGGAAGACCTGACTGGATAACGTGCTTTTTCTGTAGTCCGCACATGCGAACAATGCTGGGAAGGAGAATGTTCTGCCACGGGACTGGTGAGAGAGCGTGCGAGCGATCGTCTTTCGTCCAAGCTGGACGCCGTGAGATATGGCGAGGGTCTTGTAGAGCTGTGACGATACGCTGAACCACGATCATGGAGTAGCGTAACGAAGAGGTCTGGTGGCTCCAGGCTTCGCGTGAGGAGGGGTATCGCAGATGGTGTTTCGTCGAAAGCCGGCACGGGAGGCGTTCGAGTAAGTGAATGTGCAGATCGTTGGGGCAACCAAGCTTCTGGGTCTATTGAAGGTGAGCTAACGCGACCCGAAGAGTCGCTGGCCGAGGAGAAGGTAGAAGATCGTCTAGTACGAGTGTAAGTCATAGCGCAAGTATCATAATCTCTCGTGTCAAGCAACAAGTAGTTCCGCAAAACATGCAAAATAGTGAGGTAAAGTAAAGAGAGCGACGTACGAGGATGGGCCCAAGAAGCAATGGCTGACGCACTAAAAACTGCAGCCTGAGAGTGGCTAGTTACTCTGAGGTCCGGGGTGAGACAGCCGCGAACGCATTCGGCTGTAGGCAGACTGTACAAAGCGTTTGCACCTTGATATCCGGTCAGAGTGGAGTGCATGAAGGATGGAGCGAAGCACTGCGAAGAGACCAAGGTATAGTTTCGGGGTCTTGCCTCGAAGCTCTGGAAAAGATAACCAAAGGATTGGAAGAGGTGAAGTCGGCAAGGCCGATAAGCACAGTGGCCATGAGCCTCCGAGTAAGAGGCGTGAAATGCGATACAATTATTTGATTGCAGCATGGTGGCTGCCAGTAAACAAAGTCCGATTAAAAAACGTCCAACGCCAGTCTTGGTCTGATGTTTACCCTATGCCATCGTCAAGCTATGCCATCGCAGCAGCCTCTGCACGCCAAACCCTAAAGTGTATACCAATAATACATCGTATCGTGAAGAACCCTAAAATGAAGATGAAAACTAAACACGCCTGGTCTTGAAATCTTTACAACACCCGCGTACTAATACATGTCCGATGACTCTTCACGCTCCTGTCGCATGCTGGGAGCTACGCTCTGTCTCCCACTTCTACCGCTACGACTTCCGGCAGCCGATGCACTTCTGATTACACTTTCCCCGTCTTCGCCTTTCAGCTCTCGCTCTTTCTCTAGCATGGCTCGCAAATCGGCATTCTCTTCGACTTTCTGTTCCAGTCGCTTTCTCGCACCACTGCGATCCAGGAGTCTAGCTTCCCGTTCGGCTTTCAATCGACGCTCCAGCTCCTTGAGACGATGGATCCATTTCTGCTCACTGGGTTGGAGAGGTCCTGCTGCGGGATATGGGTGCCCTGGTGGCTGGTTTTGGAGCTGTTCAACGACGGAAGCAGATTGCGCGCGAAGAAGGGTTTGTGCCATGCTAGCTCGCTTTGTTGACGTCGGCGAGCCATTGCGGGAGGGGGAACGACTGACAATGACTTCGTTCCCTGATTGCGTAGTTGTGGTGATGGCACGAAGGGTCTGGACTTCTGTGCGCAGATTCTTATTCTCCGTTCGAAGCTTTGTTACTTCTGTGGAGTTGACATCTACAAGCCCACCGCGAACGGTACTCGGACGACCGATGGACATGGATTGTCTTTGTGCCTGGACTACCCTTTCAAGCTGATCCAGTCGTTTGACACGAACATCTAGAGTATGCTCTAAAGTTTGGTAGTCACGGATCAAATCCTTCTCCATTGCTCGTATCCGGATCTTGAAGCCTCCAATGATGCCCTCGACAGTCTTGACAGCCAGAATTATGTTCTTGTTGAAGCCCTGTATGTTCTTTGAAATGAGCTCCATGGACGTAAGCTCACCGTTGACAAGAGCATTGTTACGACACCACTCGGCACCACACAGTGTAGAGAGTCGATTCCACAACGCGTAAAGCAAGTTATTACGCTCGAGCAACTGCTCTTTGTACTGCCTCTCAAGGCCGTGAAGCCTTTGGCGGTCTTGGCTGCGAAGTGTTTCGAGCTCGAGTACTCTCGTTTCGTGCTGCTGGACGGTCTTGCTGACTGACTGGTGGCCCCGCTTCGCTGTCTCGTAATTGTTTTGCTCTTGACGTCGGGCTTGGCGCTCGCGTTCAAGTAACTCCGCGAGTCGACGGCTCTCGAGCCCTGTGTTCTCCAGGAGTGTATCTCGGTTGCGAAGCAAGCGGTCCTTTTCTGTGAGGTCGTTCTTGGTGATCTCAAGCTCCTGCGTGATAGTCTCGAGGTCGCGCTGCAACTTGGAAATATCCTTGATGAAATGTTAAAATTCAGCTTCTTAGCTTGTGTGTCCTTACGTACTTTGAAAAGACTGGATCTTGACCCGTTGAGGTTGCCGAGAGAGTCACGAAGGCCTTGCTCGAGCTCCTCGAGTCGCTGTTTCCAGGTTGAAGCCTCTACTTCCTTACTCGAAAGATTTTTGCGTAACCTCCTAGCGTCTTCCTTAAGCTTGGACAGCTGTGCATTGAGCTCGTTGATAATCTTTTCTGCTTCCTGCTTTCCTTGATTCTCCAGAACGTCACGCTGCTGACGTTCCCCAGCAAATCGCTCTTCGAGGTCTCGCAGGCGTTCCTTGCCATCTTGTATGGTGATTTGAGCGTTATTGTATGCAGACTCCAGCTCGCCAATCTTGATCTTGTCACCCTCTTGTTCCTCGCGGAGAAAATCAATCTCCCCTTGGCAGGTCTCCAGTTGAACTTCAAGTCTTTCTGTCTTTGATCTCTCATCGTTGAGAAGCTTGTCTTGTCTGCCCAATTCATGATTGGCATCGGAAAGCTCGCTTTCCAGAGTGTGTATCTTCCGCAGACTAGCATCTCGATCATCTTCGAGATTCAATAGACTCTCGCTGACGCTCTTCATCTCTTGCTGTAGTGCATTAAAGTCCTCCGTTGTGTTTTCGAGCTCAATTATAAGTCGCTCGCGTTCTTGCTGTCTCTGATCAAGTTCGTTTTCGAGTCGCTGGACCGTGTCGAGTGCCTCCTGTCTGAGTTCCTCGCACTCCTGCTCCTTGTCCTGCAACATTTCCAAAGCCTCGTCTCTTTCGTTCGAAAGTGCTTGGAGATCCTCGGTGGAAGCGTCGATTTCCTTCTCAAGCTCTGTAACTTTGTTTTCCGCGGTTTCTAGCATATCCAGGTGTCCATTAAGTTGATCGTCGAGCTCTTTGTAAGACAATTTCATCTGGGACAGTTCGTCCCGCAGTGTGGCATACTTGCTCTCGAGATCTTCTCGTTCTGGGTCACTGATCTGGGTAACCCGGGTGCCGCCGCTCGCCCTAGATACAGACCGCATGTGATTGCGCGATATCGATCGTTCGAGGATACTGTCGCCGGCGACTGACCCGGCATCTCCACGACGGATGGTCAATTTTAAGCCTTCGTTCTCTTCCCGCAGGCGCAGGTTCTCGCGATTCCTTGAGGTTAGCATAGAAACTTGAGCATGGAGGTCGCGCTGCAATTTGTCATTATCGCTCTGCAACTGATCGACCAAAGTTCCGCTTGTGCCACCGATAGACAGTGGGGCAGTCTGCTCATTATTGCCCTCAGAGCCTGACTGGGATCGAGATGTAAACGACTGGTGGATTCGCCGAGTGCTGTTATAGATTTTGTTGATGTGGTGATTCGTCGCAGGTTGTTGCTGCAATTGTGCGTTCTGCGTCTTCAGTCGCTGCACCTCAGCTCGGAGGTTTTCACTCTCAATCTCGGCTTGCTGGCATCGGGTCTCGACCTGTTCACGTCGCGCGCGTTCCTCTTCAATGTCCTCTCTCAGCATAGCCTCATCGCGACTGGCTGATTCTCCTGACGGACTCTTGTCCCTCATGGTTTTTATGTAGTCTGCCATTCGCCGGCTGTCGGCCTCTTTTTGAAGAGCTTCCTGCTTCCACTGCTCGACAATGGTCTCTGTGCTCTCTAAACGCTCGCGAAGGAATTCAATCTCCTCTTCGAGCTCAGCCTGTCGTTCCGAACCGTCGCTCTTGCCATCGTCAGAGCCACTGCCGATCTCTCTTGTTGGCACCAGCCCTTCCTCGTGCGCTTTCAGTCTGCGCTCAAGATCTCGCAGCTTTTTCCGCAATGACTGGGTCTCTTTCTTTTCTGTGGCAAGGTCGGTCTGTAACTGGACGTTCTTGGAGATCATGTCCTTAACGCCCTCGTCAGATCGATTTTGTAGCGCCTGATCAAGGAAGTGGATCTTCAGTTTCAAGTCGAAATTCTCTTTGCTGAGCTTGTCGATTTTGCTGTTTTGCTCCTTGAGGGTCAGATTGTGTTTACTGCGCGTGAAAGGGGTGGCCATATGTCGCTTATCCGGTGATCGCGAATGCTTTGCACGGAACTCGCGAGCGATAGTGTCGGGCACCTGGATGTCCTGTACGTGTCTAGCGATGACAGTGTCAGTCGGAGCAGAAGCTTGCACGCTCGGGGCACGGGGCGTCTCCGGAGGGGTCCCAACGCCGGGATGTTCTTCATCAAGTCGGCCTAGACTGGCATCCGGGTGGAGCAGGCCAGAGAGCGAGTTATTACTAAAACTTCGATGCTTTTCCCAGGGATTGGTGTCGCTATATCCAGACATTGACGAGGCGATGCTGCCGAGACTGGGCAGCCTTGAAAGACCTAGGCTGCTCCTATGTGGCACTGATCGAGGCACTGCGCCGCCTGTCTGCAAGGCGTAGTCTGCGCCGAGACTGGCTGTACTAGCGCCATCGCCAGACGCATCTGAACGGTTCGTGAAGGAAGACACGGATGAGCGTTGGCTTGAATGGCGGTTCTGCAGGAAGCTCGGTCGCTTCTTTGAGCTTGGCGACGTTAGGGACGCGGGTGCTGGGTGAGGAACGGCGAGGCTCTCCATGCTGAGGTCGTGGTCCGAGGTGAGAAGCGACGATCCTTCTTCGAGCTGAGTGAAGTCGGGGGCTTTCACGGTCGAGGCGCTCGACGTCGGGCGCAGGGAATGGTCCACTTCCTTCATCTCAGCGCCGCCAAAGACTTGCGCATCGCCTGAGCCGTCTGGTGCTGACTCCTCGCCGCCCGCAGAGCCTCCCACGGCTGTCCGCGACTGATTGCGCAGCGCAGCGTCCGCAGAGGGCGAGGACGGCGCAGCCTCTGATGTTGAAGCAGCAGCATCCGGCGAGTCCTCCTGGGCAAAGTCTAGGCGCCGAGCGGCGGGCGTCTTGTATGCGTCCGCTGGCGTAGGGGGTTCGTCGGATAGGATCGAGGAGTCGGGGTCATGGGTGGGCTTGGTCGGCGTGTTTCCGCTTCGCACCTCGAGCTTCTTGGGCTTCTTCTTCGGCTTAGTCATCTCTTCCAGATTGGCCATGACCCTTTGCAGGTCCGCGTCGGACTGTGCCTCCTGTGGCTGTGGACGGGCGGTTCCTGGTGAGCCGCCGAACAGGTACGTGTCGTCCGCTCCCGACGCGCCCTGTGCTGCCTCGGCCTGCGCAGGCGCTTCGGGCAGGAAGCTCGATTCGAGGTCCATGAGCTGGCGGTTCATTTCGTGGTCCATGAGCACGCTGCCGTCGGGATGCGTATTGCCCTCGTTGAAGTCCTGCTGCAGGAAACTGTCTTCGCCGTCAGTGGGCAGGGGCGGTAGATCCGAGTCGGGCGCATTGAGGCTCTGGACATGGTCGGCTTCTGAGAGGCTGTGCGCCATGTCGTCCGAGGGTCCATGTGCTGGTGACGGTGAAGAGGGTGCGGAACTAGGAGAGTCGTCGGTTGAGGTTGAGGTTGAGGTCGACGTCGCTGGCGCACTGGAGGCGGCCATTTGAGCGAGTGCGCACGGTGCGTGGGAGTAGGTCGCGTCGATTGGAAGTGGTTCGTGAAGACGTCAGCATAGTGATTCGGGTCGAGTGCCGAGATGCAGCGCCGGCAAAAGCATCAAGTTCGCTCTCCCTCTCTGCTCTGTTGTTCGTCGCGCTAGCGACGTGTTTACTGAGTCGGGCCCGAGCTTGCCTTAGGCGCGGCTGCTACCAAGTACAACCGTACCAACGGCTGGAACGCTCCCTAGCCGCGAACGCCACACCTTCGACACATAGTAGCCCCGACACGTCCCCTGCACGTCATGATTTACTCTCCATATTATTGAACATTGCAGATTTTCGTGCCAAATCATTCTACGCGCCGCATTTAGTATATTTCCCATGTCTACACGGCGCTGCTTCTCATCCTCGGCACCCATTTGCCATAATCATGGCCAAACCCGTGTCATTGACTGTGGAATAGCCATATCCTCTCCCGCTAACGTTCGCACATTACACTCCTGTCGTGAGTAGACTACCGCTGCGACACGCCTGCGAGTACTCTTTTAAATGCTATAATTCTCCAGGGTTCGGTCGTCGCCAGTCCTGTGGCATAGTCTTCTTCTATCTTTGCTCGCAAACTGATTTCTCAAGATTTCGATGCCACCGAAGCTTGGGCACGCTTTTTCTCCTTCTTTGCTCTCCGCTCCTCCTTGCGCTGGACCTCCTCGGCAGTTCGAGGCTTCTTGGGTTTCTTCGATGGTGGTTCGATCCTGCTGTCTCCGTTCAGCTCCGTGTGCTTCCGCTTCTCCTTCCGCCATGGCAGATTGAGCTCGTTGGGCATGCCGAGCCCCGCCGTCTCTTGTGCCATGTCTCCCTCGCTGTCCGAGTCCCCCAGCGTTCCTATGTCTCCGCTACCAAAACCGGTCGGCAGAAAGCGCATCTTCAGGCCTTTCAGCTGTGGTCGAGGTGCGCGGATGGTGGATCGTGTGATCGAAGCTGCCGCTTCTGAGCCAGTATTCTGGTCAGCTTGGAGAGATGTCAGCTTGGGAAGCTGGACCGCAGCCTGGAGACGGAGACTTTGTGATACTGGCGTGCTAACTGCTACATGTCAACAATGAGGCTCGACTCCTGCCGTCGCACATCTTACCAGCTCTGTATCCGCTCTTGTGAGGAACCACGACTTCACAGCTGACATGCTCTCTCTCTTCTGATGTTGAGAAGCTGTAGCTCGTGCCCTTGTGCTGCAAAACAGCTCCACCGTTCATGGCATTGTCCATGGCTATCTCCTTCAGGTCAATCAACGACACGCCGGCAGGTGCTGTGATGTGCCATATTTGCTTGCCCTCGAGGTTCTCGAAAATGCGCGCCGACTTGGACATGGTCTTGTCGTTGCAGGCGACGGCTGCGAATCCTTTGGGTGGCACAAACGCCTGTGTCGGGCGGAACTCTACGGCGTGGGGCTGCGTTTGCGGTGGTCGCGCTTGCCTGCAGCAAGTCAGTAGGCACATTTTACGAACACCGATGCATCACGTACGCTTGCGCGGGTGGAGATGGTACATTTGCAGCAGATTCGTCGCTGTCGCTGGAAGAATCGTCGCTGTTGCCACTGTCGCTTCCGCTCGCGCTTGCATCTTTCTCGGCAAGCTTCGTCTCTAGGTCTCGCTTCGGTACTTCGTCGTCCGTTTGTTCTGAGGTCGAAAGCTCGTCGGCTTGCGCTTCGGTCACGACCGTCGTCGGCGCAGGCTTTTTGGGCGCAGGTTTCGCTTTTGGTTGGGATTTTGGTGTCGCAGCGTCCTTTTTGCTCGGCTTCCCCTTCGACTTGGTCGCTCCATTTGGTCCGTGTACGGCGATGGTCGTCTTTGTCTTCGTCTTCAGCTTGGGTGCCGTCTCGGCTGGGGAGTCGTCGTCGCTGCCAATGAATTCCTGGCTCAATTGCACCTTCGACGGCGTGTCTTTGGCTTTCGACTTCGGCTTCGGCTTAGAGCCGGGGACGGGCACATAAGTTCTCTTCATGTCCTTCATCGTGTACGCTCGCGGAAGGTCGCCTGGAAGCTGGCGCAACATTTTTGTCGGCGTGCATGGATCTTCCCCCGCGCCTGCATTAGCCGCACGCGCTAGAGCTGCGCTAAGCATGTTCCATCTTTCACCATGGAGCAAAGCACACGAGCGTGCTTCTGGAGAAGAACATTGTAACATGCCAGGAAAGAGACGGCGAACAGACGACGTTGCTGTGGCCCCTCCGTCAGCAGGTACGTCTATGAATTATCTGAATTCATCCGTGGTCTAACTGCGTCCAGGCGCTCCTGCTACCAATGGAAAGCCTTTGAGTGCCATCGCAGCGGCTAGACTGCGAGCAGAAGCAGCTGTAACAGGTCTCCCTGTTCCACACGCCGTACCCGAGCTGGGTGCCGTGCCAGAGCCTACGGTCTCTCTGCCACAGAGTCCAGTCATTGAGCATGAACAGTCGGAGCAGGAAGACGAACCTTTGCCGCTGCAGCAGAACGTGAAGCTATGCACATGGCGGAATGAAGCCCAGAACATTATATCTGATACTCCCAAGGAGCTAACTGTCAAGTTGAGCAAACACACGACCATTTCGCTTGTTGGTTGTTTTCAGTTCAGGGTCTTGAGAGGCGCAATTCATGTCAACGGCGCCAATATTGGAGCCGTGTCCCGCGACGGGCAGCAAGACCACATATATACTGTACATGTGCCGGCAACACACCCCATCTCCAAGTTCAGAGGCCTGGATGGAACGAACCACCTGCAGTTCTTGCATTGCGCCAACTCTACGCCGCTTGCAGAGATCGCTTCACTGTTTTCCGACATCTGGAACGTGCCCATAGGATCCAGGGGCTCGCGTTCTTTCCGTGTTGTAGGTTCTCTCCATGTCCACCAGCAGTCCGAGATGTCTGCGGGAAAGACGCATGCATCGTTAACACCATCACCAGATGACAGATTCGGATGCTGATCCGCTCGCTCGACCTCTCGTTTCCGAATCCTGTCCCGAAGACTGGCTCCGCGCTGTCGAGGACTGTGCTGCTGATCCCTCCGTTGTCGCTGCTATTGGTGCTCCTAGTAGTGGGAAGTCTACCTTTATTCGGCGACTGCTGAACCGATATCTCACAGGCCAGGGCAAGGCAGCTCGATCATTATCAGCTGTGTGCTATCTAGACCTTGATTCTTCGAGACCAGAGTACACACCACACGGCCAGATATCCCTAGTTGTGGTGAGATCACTAAATCTTGGACCAAGCTTCATGCATCCTACTACGCCGCTCTCTCAATCCGGATCTGTCCTTAACGAGACTGTTCGGTCTCACTGCGTCCCGGCTAATCTTGCAAATTACCACGACTATTTCCGCGCGTGCACAGAGGACCTCTTTCTCGCCTACAGCGTACTCCGGTCACGAGATCCGCTGCTTCCTTTGATCGTCAATACCGCCGGCTCATTGTACATGTCTGATTTCGACCTTCTCACGACGTTACTCGCGCGATTCAAGCCGCATCACGCAGTCCATCTGGGCGATACACGTGCCATTGACGTCGAACAGGCGACGAAGCTGCACTCTTTGCAGACCATCGTATCGCAATATCGCGGCACTGTGCATGAAATCACTGCGTATATTCCGACTACACGCTCCATGAGGACCGAATCTGAACTAAGAGCGATGCACATGCAATCGTACTTCCACCTCTCAAAAGCGAAGTCGGATGAGCCTACATGGAACTCTACAAGCATGTCGGAGCTAGTGCCATGGGAGTTCTGCTATGATGAGACAGACGAGCGGATGCAGGATTTTGTTGGGTTCTCCACCTACTCTGAGCCTGTGGATTCTGCATCATTGCTTCCCTCATTAAACGGATCAATCGTGCAAATTGTGGAGTCGACTTCTTCTGCTATACCGACACCATACACGGCCTTATCTCGGACGAAGCACTACCGAATACCGCACTTTGACAAGTCTGACCGCACGGGTATGGTGGAACCTTTAGACCCCAGGACGTCCAAAATGGTGTGCACTGCTTTGGTGCGTGGGCTCGACCTGGAAAGGAGAATAGTGCAGGTGTTGGTTCCGGTGTCGCATGAATCTCTGTTGTACAACTTGTCGCCTGAGCGTACGGTCTTGGTGAGTGGGTGCTGCGACTCTCCCGAGTGGGCCTATTTGGAGGACGCGGACGCATATTCGGCGAAAGCATCAGGCAGTACCGAATCTGTGCTTTGGGTCGAAGATGCAGCTCATGTGGAAGACATGGGATACTTGAGCACCGTCCGGCGGGTTCGCAAATTCCAGACTTGATGCAATTCGACGGACATACTATATATATGTACATGATAGCCGAGCTCATCATTTCTGCAATCGTATATTCTGAACACTTATCTGTCGACATGCAGTTGAAGTGTTCGCAATCCCACTTATTCAATGCATACGCATATTCCGCATGATGAATTTCGCCTGTCTCGCCAACATTGAGCCAGCTATACATTTTTCATGATGACATCGTACAGTGTAGCGACTACATCAATGATATAACAGATTCTTGTCATGTGTTTACGGTGTTCGTTGGGGTTCGTCTTTATTGGTTTTGTTGTGATCGAGTTCAAAGGTGTGCAAGTTTTCAGAATCAAAAGACTGACAACAATGAGAACAGAAAAATACTACAGCACAACAACATGATGGAATTGCACGAAAATCAAAAGAACTCATGCCATGGCATAGAAGAAAGAGTTCCAAAAATATCATATTAAAAAAGTCATGTATGCAGCCAGCGCAATCAAGTAGTGCGCGTGTGCAGGGATCCATGCCCCCAAACCACCGAACACAAAAGTGAGCAAACATGACCCAAGCCCAGGATCACGATAGTCATGACACGTAGGAACAGAAAATTAGCAGCAATGCTTTATTTGCCACACCAGTCATGACGAGAAACGCTCAATATGCAATCGGCTACCTATCATACACCACGCGCTTTGATTCCCAAGCCAAAAGAAGCCCGTCGTGTTCCACATGTACAATAACCCACTGCCACTGCCCGCTCATCTATGATTAAATGAACAAAAAAGGTTACACGGTAATTTCCACTCCCCACGCAACATCTACAACAGCATCTTCCTGGGGTCCTCAATGTACTCCTTAATCTTGACCAAGAATGTCACGGCCTCCCGACCGTCAAGTAGTCTGTGGTCGTAGGTAAGGGCAAGGTACATCATCTGTTGGTTTTGTCAGCCTATCTCGCACAGTTTGGAAACGCGGAAGAACTTACCGGCCTGATTTCGACCTTGCCGTTGATGGCGACTGGCTTATCTTTGATCGCATGCAGACCCAGAACAGCAGTCTGGGGCAGGTTGATGATTGGGGTACCCATTAAGCTGCCGAAAACGCCACCATTCGAGATGGTGAATGTACCGCCAGCCATGTCCTCAATGGTGAGCTTATTGTCGCGCGCCTTCTTGCCGAGCTCAGCGATAGCGCCCTCGATGCCAACCATGTCCAGGCTCTCAGCATTCCTAACAACAGGCGTGACGAGACCCTTCTCAGTCGCGACAGCAACGGAAATGTCGACGTAGTCGCGGTAAACAATGGTGTCGCCTCCGTTGGGGCCTTCAATCGAGGCGTTCACAGCAGGCACATCACGCATGGCGAGGATGCACGCGCGCGAGAAGGCGGACATGAAGCCGAGCTTCACACCCTTGTTCTTCAGAATCTCATCCTTGTAGAGCTTGCGAAATTCCATGATGGATGACATGTCGACCTCGTTGAAGGTGGTGAGCGAGGCAGCGGTGTTTTGGGACTGCTTTAGGCGCTCAGCGATGCGAAGACGCATGCGGTTCATCTTGACCTATAAAGACATCAGTAAAGGTTGTGGCACGCAAGAACAGGAAGACGCACGCGACGCTCCTCACGACTGCCAGGCAGAGCTGGCTTGGACTCTTCTTTGGGCGGTGCAGGCTTGGATTCTTTTTTGGGTGGCTGGGACTTCTGCTCCTGCTTGGGAGGCTCGGGTTTTGACTCTTGCTTGGGCTGCTCAGGTTGGGTCTCCTGGGGCTTTGACTGCTCCTGTTCCCCAGAAGGTTGCGAGGATGTCTCCTGGTCCGTTGATGCAGCCTCCTTGGGCTCCTGCGAGGCCTCTTGCTGCTTGCCACCCGAGGGCTCGCCACCGAGCTCCAGCTTGACCAGATCCTGTCCCACTGTTACCGTGTCTTCCTCGTTAACCAGGAACTCCTTGATGGTTCCAGCCTCGGGCGCGTTGACGGAAACGTCGATCTTGTCGGTTTCGATGGTCGCGATCTCTTCGTCTTGCTCAACGTAGTCGCCGACCTCTGCTGGGGATCAGTGTTGGGTATCGTTGGTGTTTGCATGGTGCACGCACGTTTTGACCATTGCTTCAGAGTTCCTTCTGTGATAGACTCGGCCATCTGCGGCACCTTGACGACGGTGTCAGCTGCAGGTGGAGTCAGTATAGGCGCGAGAATCATCCGTAGGTGTACGAACCATAGCTTCGTGTCTGTTGGACGCCCCATTGCTGTTGTATGGAGAGCTGTCCAGGACGCCTGGAAGATATTTAGCATGGCCCTAAGCTGCTCAATGGCAGTACCGACCTCGACGCCTGGCCCATGAGTCCCGAAGAGGTTGCTTTCGAAACGGCCGAGTAGGAACGCGCAGCCGGCAGTCTGTTCACAGCTCGCGCACCAGCGCGCAGAGTTGGAACAGATCGGACGGCGCATGGCAGACGGCGGAGACACTGCTGACCAGACATGATGGACGTATAGGCGACCAACGATGGCGAAGGAAAAGAAAGAGTGCGGATAGACAAAGCTCGACGTGGAGGAAGACGGGGGAGAGGGATTTATTACTGGGCTATGACAGGGCTGCGCCGGCACCTGGGTGGACGTCAGAGGTCAGTCTAAAGCCGGACGCACAGACCGGCGAACCTCACAGCTTCGAAACGACCTTGGGACGCTGCCGACACGCATTGCGACCACAACCCACCGACTCTCCACTGACGGCCGATGCGAATACACCGCGTCGTGTCGCCATGAGCTCCCGAGTACACGTCCTGTGCGCCAGCCCTCCCTTCCCCCCGCCGCACGCCATAGCCAGCCACTGACCGACAAGCAGACGCCTCTACAGGCGCTCCCTCAAGCTTGCCCTCGACTGGAGCGTCCATCGATACCTCTGGCGCGGACAGGCCTTGTACATCCGCAGTCTCTTCGAAGCCAAGAGGAACATCACAGAGCCCCGACAGCAGAGAGTGCGTTCTCTACCCTCGGAACCGACAATGCGTGTCCCAACCATAGTCAAGTCAGGAACTGACGCCTCTGCGTAGGAGCTGATCAAGGAGACCGAGTTGCTGCTGGAGAAGTGGAAGCACCCCGACCCGTACCGCCCACCTACGGCACCAGGAGGTTCGTTGCTGCATCTCGGATACATATCCGCCCCGGCCGCGGATACGGCAGGACTGACGGAACATGCAGGATCCAAGTACGAGCGCAACTTGCCTTGCCCTATCCTCGACCGTGAGTCTGATTGTAGCTGTTCTCTGACCGTGTGCTGATTCGCTGCAGCGCCCCCGAAGTTGATCTTGTAGACGATGGAAGCAGTTTGTACATATTGTCTACGCTGCACATTGCCGTAGCATGCTAGGAACACGGTGCAATCAAACTAAAATCCACTATTACTGCACTTGTATCAATCCCATGTGTTCGCCTGTCCGCGCAACACCATTTTGTACTCAAATCTACCGTTACTCTATTTGTATCAAATTGACATGTTCCGCTCGAGCACTTGAGAACGGCATTCAGCCAATCATGTCGGGCGCGTTCCAAATGTCGACTGCGTTCTGGTGTCGCCGCACTTCTCTCTCCAATAGTTTTGCATGTGCAAATCGAAACTACCATGCTTCCTGGCAATCTGCAAGCCGCATCCAAATTCTGTCTTCTACCTGCAGCCCAAGTTTGAAAGCCCGATGAGTTGTAATAGCCGTGAAATGGTGAAGCTATAGGTGCGGCCCGCCAGACGCCGTTAGCGAATAAGCGCGAACATGGCAAAAGTCGTTGTAGATTGACACGCGACCGGGCAATACTAGTTGTCAATACAACAAAATGGTCACAGATCACAAGGACGTTGTTGAAGTGATATCGCTCGATTCAGCTCATGAGCCAGTGGTCGTTCGATGCGACCAACTAATATACAGCTCTGGTATAAACCCCGTGGAAAGCCATGAACCCAGACCCAGACCGACTCCCATTATCATTGAAAAAGAAAAGACCCATGATGAAACCGCGCCATGAACTTGGAAACTCGAAAGCAAAATGCGCTTAGAGCTCCTGCGAAGGACCCTTGCCTGGCTTGGCGGTCTTCTTGGGCAGCAAGTCTGGAAGAAGAATTAGTAAACAAGGAGAGCACTAGAGATGGAAAAGACGTACTCTGGTGAATGTTGGGGAGAACACCACCCTGGGCGATGGTGACGTGTCCAAGAAGCTTGTTCAACTCCTCGTCGTTGCGGATGGCGAGCTGGAGATGGCGGGGGATGATACGGGTCTTCTTGTTGTCGCGAGCGGCGTTTCCAGCCAACTCGAGGATCTCAGCCGCCAAGTACTCAAGGACAGCTGCGAGGTAGACGGGAGCGCCGGCACCGACACGCTGAGCATAGTTGCCCTTGCGGAGGAGACGGTGGACACGACCGACTGGGAAAGCGAGACCGGCCTTGGATGAACGACTGCGCAATTGTTAGACGTGATGCAAGGCGATGAAAAAAGACGCGTCAAGCCAATGGAAAGACGCGTCAAACAAGTGCAAGCTGCAACCAAATGATGCGAAAATGCGCCAAAGGCAATGCGGCTCAATGCGCAACGAGGGCAAAACTCACGATTGGGCGCTGGACTTTGAGCCGCTGGCCTTGCCTCCGGATTTGCCTCCAGTCATTTTGATGGTTTGGATGGGGTGGTTGATTTGGGTGAGGTGAGAGTGGTGGTGGGTTGAGATGGGCTGGCGATGTGCGTGGGCGTGGGGAGTCGAGACGATGGATGAAGGGCAGCTGTCGGGGGGCGGGGCGGTCTTATAAGGACTGGCAAGCGTGTTGTGGTGGGCGCGAGATCAACCTGTGCGGCTAGCGCGACGAGGGCTGGTGAGGCAGGTTGATCCACGGCCCACGCGCACTGCAGCGCACTGAATCACACTGGCCTCGCTTAGCCACCCAAACCAGCTGCGACCCCCGCGCTCGGGCCATCTCGCGCCTGCTGGATCACAACAGCGAGCGCGCTCGCCATAAGTAGCGCGTCCCCCGCTGTCGACGACTCAAAGTCTCCATCCATCGCAACTCTCGCCTTACCCACCCACACCAGCTGCATCTCACCCAACCCGTCCACTTTCCACCCACATTTCAACTCCTCACCTTTACCCAAAATGCCTCCCAAAGCACAGAAGACTCCCACCACCGGCGGCAAGGCCCCGGCTGGAAAGGCACCCGTTGAGAAGAAGGAGGCTGGCAAGAAGACCGCCGCTCCCTCTGGCGAGAAGAAGAAGCGCACCAAGACCAGGAAGGAGACCTACTCCTCGTACATCTACAAGGGTGAGTTTCTGCCATTGACGCGTCCCGAGCGCGATTGCAGCTGTTGCAATGCCCTCCAATGCATCCGCTTCCATCGAGCATAATTTGCTGACGCATTTCCCCAGTTCTCAAGCAGGTCCACCCCGACACCGGTATCTCCAACCGCGCCATGAGCATCCTGAACTCGTTCGTCAACGACATCTTCGAGCGCGTCGCCACCGAGGCCTCCAAGCTTGCCGCATACAACAAGAAGTCCACCATCTCGTCGCGCGAGATCCAGACCTCGTACGTTCCTCCCGTCTGCATCTCTTACTTTGCACACACTAACAGCTCTGCAGAGTCCGTCTCATCCTGCCCGGCGAACTCGCCAAGCACGCCGTCTCCGAGGGCACCAAGGCCGTCACCAAGTACTCTTCATCCACCAAATAGAGTCCCTTTCTTCGACGTGTCTTTCTTTGGGTTTCTTCGCTTGTCTTTTCCGATGAGCAGGCTATGGGGTGCGGTGTTCATGGGTCATTTCCGATAATGTGATCATGGGTCGGTTTGCTTGTTTCTCGTCATTCGAGTCATGATTTGACTACGAGGTCCATCATCACTGGGTCTGTATATTATACCACAGCAGATGGGAACGAATCAATTCTTCAAACTTCATCATTCACCCCATTACACATTTCATGGTTTATTGCCCGCTTAACAGACAGGTCAATCCGCACCAACAGGCCTCGCCGACATCATTATTTGGAACGTCGGGTTGCAGGGGCGCGTGCTCTAGTCTGCGCCTGGCATGCGCAACACACCGACTGTGTATTTCCAATCCCGTTCTTAGGACCTAATTGCGACAGTGACTGCAGACAGAAAATGCCATCTTTCGGGCACCGCTCGCGTTCATGCTCTCGCATGCCAACGCGCCAGCACAGTATCCTTGGTCAAACAGCGGTGAGCCCGCAAGCCTGTATCAATCGGCGCGAAAAACAGAGTCATATTCGATTGATTGTCTTACTCGATCCGTACAAGTAGTGCGTCTACAGCATGTAATCAACCATTTGTGCACCCAGGAAGCAAACTCCACCCGAGGACGCCAAGTATGCATTCATCTATCCATCGAAAACAGCCCAGAAGCACGCATGCATATTTTCCTACTGCAAGCCGTCTTCGTCCCAGCTTTCGACTTCATCAATTGCCCCCTCACGTTCCTGGCCCCTAGGCGGTGGTTCTTTGTCTTGCACGTGCACCACACACTTGCCTTGCACGCCCTGCACACCTTCTTTCCAGTCTTGGTAGTCCGCCTCCGAAGTGACCAGGAACGCGAGGAGCATGGAAGGATCCATTTCTCGAATCTGCAAGCGTCTGATCCGCCGTGTGTGACACGTTGACAGGTCTGACGGAGGGTATGGAGACTGGGAGGGGTCAGAGGGAGCAGGGATAGAGTCTGCAGGAGGAACAATTGTCGTCGACGATGTCGTCGAGGACACAGATGTCGTCGAAGCTGCGAGATTAGGGGTGTCTGAAATATTGGCTGCAATAGAGGGTGGATGGAACGGGAGTAGAGGTCTTGTGCTGTGGGGATCCAGGTAGTAGAAGTTGTTGCCCTGGACGCCCACGAAGTAGTGCGATGCGGAAGGCCGGCCGCTGTAAACATTAGCTCAATCTCCTCGCAGAAATGATTGTTGGATAGACTAACCCAGCGATACCAACAGACTGCGGTATCTGCAGACTTGCCTTGAGAGCTTCCCAATAGACTGGCGTGATCTTGTCGATTCCCAATCGAGTACCGACCAGGATTAGCGTAGGCTGCCACTGGCCGTCTTCATCGACAGCGATTTGCTTCAATTTGTCTTCGTATACGTCGGCCCCGTCTCCTGACACATATACCTTCAAACCGGCTTCTCTGTGCTTGTTCGCTAGGTCCTGGATGCAGCGCGCGGCTGCGGACGGGCCAAACCATTCACCGGGGTACTTGCCGCACACGGCCGCCCCATGCTCAACGAAGCGGTGTATCGAAAAAGGTGCTTGTGGGTCGTCGGCAAACAGAGACAGAATCTCAGCATGGTCCTTGTCTGCGTGGTTTTCCTGCCACCGCCAGTCACGTCCTAAGCGCAGAATCTGCAGCGCGTTCGCGAGGATACACTGCCCGCTCCGGATCATGCATCCAAAGCCGGCGTCAGATGTGAACCCAGGGGATGCGAGATTCTGCATTCTTACACGGAAGCTCATGGCGCTTGTTGCCTTCGGGTCCTGGCTCTTCTGTATGGGCGAGAAGCCTGACCGGTACGTCATCCACACGCGTGATTCAAAGTCATCGAGGAAGGCCGACGGCCAGTTGCCGTACTGCGTAGGATCTTCGCCATTCGGAGCCTCTTTGCGCTCTTTGTCGTCTATGCTGGTTCTTATCCAGCTTTCGTCTTCGGTGCGCTCCGCTTGCGCGGTGGCTGTGGCCGTGGCTGTGGCTGTGGCGGTGGAACTTGAGTCGCTGGGGGCGGGCTTTGGTAGGAGGGGTCTGGAGTCATAGCGCTGGCCCAGCAGCCAGATGGGTTCGTTGGATTCGTTGCAGGGCGGAGGGTCGTAGAAGGTGCGGACGACGTTTCTGCCAAAGCGCTCAAAGTCGTTCATTGCGCGTGCGTGTCGAGGGCGGCGATGCAGGCGGCAGCGGAGGGAGAGGTCCGAGGTAGGGGAGGGTAGGGTAGGGATGCTTGCAGTTATGCACCATGCACTTGGGCTCCTCTTTGATGTGCAAGACACGTACTGCTAGTGATAGGGAGGGCGAGATGGGCGCTCAGCTGTGGACTTCAAGACAGGGCGGTGATGTTTGGCAGCTGCGGCGAGCTCACGCGGAATGGCGGGGGAGGGGCTCAGCTGTCCGTGTCACTGGCACCACGCTTCCGCCACAAACGCAGCGTTCGCTGGGATTAGCAAGGGCGCGCGCTTGAATTGCGCCAGGGCTGTCTGCACAGAGCTGCTCGCCCCGGTGATTGAGTCTGAGCCTCCAGTGACAACGCGGCGGATAGCTCCAGGTCGCAACCTGCAGGTGGTCGCCGCCAAAGGTGCGGGACGATAAGCCGCACAAGTACCCTGCCGATAAGCTAGCTCCGAACGCCACCCCAAGTGCGCATCATCTCCAAAAGTTCGGAGCTTCACCTTCGCCGCGCACTCACAGTCGCCTGTCTCCTCGCACTCGCGTCACGTATTCATACATACGAGCGTCTCCATGTCGCGCAAAAAAGGAAAGGGCAAGGGCAAAGGCTCGGCGAAGAAAACCCCGCAGCGAACGCCCGCCAAACGCCACACATCCCAATCATGGCCCGCGCAGGAGTGTACGCCCCTTCACTTCCCTCCGCTTCACCGTGAGACCGCGTGTTGACTGAGCCTGTAGCAACACCCAGATTCTCTCTCATGGACGAAGCCCGCCACACAGGCATGTCCAACCACCGCACTGCCGCCTTCGAGACCGGCAAGAAGCTGCGCCAAATGCCTATACAGTTCGTCAGCGCTGGCCAGTTGGAAGGCACCCTCAAAAAGAACCCACTTCCTGAACGGGCCGTATCCAGATCGGACAACGATTCGCCCGCACCCTCCTCTCCTTCCTCGACCCAAGAGAACGCCGACGCCATGGCGCACATGGCAATCCGAAGCCCGTCGCCTGCCGCCTCGCACACGTCGTCAAGCTCAGACGAGGTTGTCTTCAAGGGCCGTGGACCAGTGGTGTTGCAGGTCCAATCTGCTCCCCTCGACGCGTTCCAGACAGCACCAAAAGAGCCGACCCATTTCAGAATTCTACCGCCTGCGCCCATGACGACTGCAACAGCTAAATCAAGTACACGCGTTACTGCCTCAAATGTCGGCCTTCGAGAGACGCCGCACACCCGTATTACACATCTTCCGGCTGCCTCAGCCGCTGACGAGACCACACTCGCTGAACTGGACCCACGATTCTCGGTGGAGGCGACCATTCGAACCAAGGCCAAGCCCGTCGTAGTTGCAGCTGACTCCTCGGACTCGGATGGCGTCGTTGAAGATCATTTTGCAAAGCGGCGAGGCGGTAGACCCGCATGGGAGGGTACGACCACGCTGTGGGAGCATAGGAGCAAGCCAAAGATCGGCTGGCTGCCCGTTGCGGATCGGCCAGACATGGAGGCCTTCTTGAGTGGCGAAGTCAATCCTCGAGACGCAGCCATGGATGACTACATGCAGAACATGGAAGAGTTCGGGCTCACTGGTGACATAATGGCTGCCTCTGGATTCACGCGTCGCGAAATGGACCTCGATGCAGGAAGCCACAATGACTGGGAGTCAGCATCAGGCAGTCAGCCTGAAAATCAAGGCCGCGATCAACGAGAAGATGCTAGAGGTGCCGATGGCTGGGACTCTGACATGCTTCAAGATTTCGAGAATCTGAGCACATCTTCCGATGTCATGGACACTGTTGTTCGCATACTATCCAAGCGCACACGAAAAGGTGGCCCACAATATCTATGCGTCTACGAGGGCTCGGTTGTAGACGATGCCCACTGGCTACCGGGGACTTTCTTGAAGGGTTCGAGCGAGAATAAGCTAATTCGCGCGTTCGAGGAGGAGGCATCGATGCGGGAGTTGGAGACTAGCGACAGCGAATTCACAGACAGTGACAAAGATGATGATGAAGAGGAGGAAGAAGATGACGACGATGGAGAAGAGCTCGACGACGAAACAATTGCCAGGGTGTTACAGAAACAAGAAGAGCTCGGTCTCGGGTCGGATGAGCTGCTCCTCTATGGTGGCGATAGGTACTTCAGTGGTCATGCCAATACCACGTTGCCGAACCGCAACCCTAGTCGTGGGAACAGGAAACAAAAGGCACGAGCACGCAATAATCGGGACCCGACCTTTCCCTCTGCAACTGCCATGGCCGATGCTCTTGCCATGGACCCATATGGAGGGTTCGACATTATGGATACCGAGAGACCGTCGCTCAAGGTGAAGAAGAAGGGACGACGCGGCCAGATGCCACCTGAACTAGACGACTCAGACCTAAATGAGCAGTTACAAAACGCGTGGGAGGCTGATCGTGCGAAGAAGCGTCTGAAGAAGGCGGAACGCGAAGAGCTGCGCCAGCAGGGGCTATTGGCCAGAAAGGGCAAAGGTGCCAACCTAAAAGTCAAATACTCTGGTGGAGTCACTATGGAAGACGTCGTCGAGGAAATTCGCCAATTCTTGCTGAGCGATAGCCAGAGCATGTCTCTCCCGCCCATGGACGCACACCGCCGTGCCACCATACATCAGACTGCCAAGTTCTTCGAACTCTCCTCGCGATCACGTGGCGATGGACAAGATCGGTTCACCGTACTTTCAAGGACCTCTCGCACTCGAACATATACGGATGGCGAATTCGATCGTGTAATTTCTCATCGAGGGTTCTTCAAGCGCCTTCGCGGACCTTTGCAGGGCAAGAAAGGTGGCGGTCCAGCACGAACTGCGACCTTCCGCTCCGGACCTCGCACCCGCCCTCAGGTCGGTTATCGCGACGGTGAGAAGGTTGGTGCGAATGCTCCTGAGCTGGGGCCCGAAAACAAAGGGCACGCCTTAATGATGAAAATGGGCTGGTCGAAGGGTATGGCGTTGGGCACTGAGGACAACCAGGGCATTCTTCATCCCATTGCGCATACAGTCAAGACGAACAAGGCTGGTCTGCAGTAGCGAGCAGGTGGTCACACCGTCTGCGCTTTCAATTCTTGCCATGCGTGCATCTATTGTATTGTAGCTTGGGTTGGCGGCATGCTTGTCGGCGCTTGGACTACTAGCATACATTGGCGTTTGGAGGATATCTGTTCACATTCCGATGATCATTTTTGGGTTTTCACAACGCCTCTTCTCATGCGACTTCGCTCTGGTGGGATTTCCACACCAACAGACTCCTTTCCCACGGTGGCCAGGGTGGATATACCTAATATGATCAATAGCGAAGAAGTAGAGGTGTTCACCTTACATCATCGCTTCTGTGTGTATGCGAGTGACCGTTTGGTATGTTGGGCTACTGACGAGCCGTGTCTTGCTATAGCACGTCTCTAAGGCGTGGAAGTGGCATATTCTTATAACAACTACAATCCCCTAGCATTCCTAGACGTGTCGAAATGTCTGCATATCGTCATATCACTGTACAAAGATCCCTTGAAGAGACTGCGTGACTTCGCATGCAGACGTGCATTATCTACTAGTTATATTTACTAACGGGACTGCTTGTTCGTACAACTAAATCATAGAGTTCGGGTTTTTAGATATCAATATAATCGTTCAGTTCCGTGAAGCGTATAAGATGGGGCTCGATTTTCCATTGGTCGACACGGTCACGGGGGCACGCGTCAACGCACCTGCCCAACGTAGATACCAACCGCGTGTCAGGGAACTAGCTCGTCTCATGAGTCTCACCTGCACTCTCACTCTTAGGTTCTTCTCACATCAACTTCACTCAACCAGCTCTAGAACTCGTTGCTCACTACGCAGTCGGTTTTACAACCTTGCTCATATCAAGATTCCCATCACCAACTAGGTTCGCATTACGCCCCTTCACACAAAATGGGTGCCTGGGGATATGGTAAGCCTGTATGAGAAGCTTTCCAGTTCATCAGACTCACCTTTATCAGGTCTTTTCCAGTCTGATCATGACTTCGACATCATCAGTGAACTCAGTCATGATGCTGGTCTCAACCAGATGGAGGAGGAAGCTCGGGCTCTCGCAAAGGCCGCTGGCAAGGACGACAAAGAACTCGACCAGATCTACTACACCATCGATGGGAAGTGCTGCTCCGACCCTATCCTGGTTCGTAAGCATCTTGACTCCGGCGTCCTCGACTACCTGATCGCAGAGAGGGAGGCGAAGATGCTTGCCATGCCCACCAAGGAGCAAGAATTGGAGTACCACCTCCAGGACCCCTGCTATGTCTACGTCCTGCTCGGCGCCTGTGCGATGACACTGGGCTGTCAACTACCAGCGTCCTTCGTTTCTCTGCTCAAAAAGGTGTACACCGAAGGAGGTCTCATGCCCGATGCGCTGAAGCAGATGAAGAAGGCTCTTTATGGTCCTAACGGTTACAAGAACGGAGATCCCTACGACTTCCATTCGAAGAATCTTGTCGAGACAGCGAACGCAGATAGCGACGACCGAAAGCCTAACGGATTTGGCTTTATTGGCATGAATGTCCTTAGCCCAGGTGGACTGTTCAACACGGGCATGGGTAATTCCTTCACGTCTGCGATCATCAAGGAACTCCGCAAGAAGCAGCAAAAGCCTGACGCGTGCGCAACTTGTGGCGTCAGTGCAGGCCCAGATGGCGAGAAGCTGTTGATGTGTGCCAAGTGCAAGGACAGGAAGTACTGTTCAGTCAAGTGCCAGAAGGACCATTGGTCGATCCACAAGAAGCTGTGTGAGCCTGCCTGCTACAAGTAACTCATCGCGAGTACCTACTAGGCTTTCTATTAATGTACTCGCAAAGCATCTTAGGCAGTATTTACTAGACTAAGAAGCGTATTAATTATAAAGTAATAAGAAATAAGATATAAAGCAATAACTATTTAAGTTCTAGAAAAAACTAGCTAAATCTTAGATTCTAATCTAGTTAGATTTTTTTTCTTCTTCTAGAATACTATTATTCTAATATCTATATATATATAGATAACTCTACTATATAGAAAGCTTAGCTAACTATTTTTTCTTTACTAATAGTACTAATCTTAGTAAAGTTAGTATAAAGCTTAATTAAGTAGACTTTATTCTAATAAATTTTTATTTTTTTATATTTCTTATATTAAAAACTAGTTCTACTATAATATATTTTACTACTAAGCTAGTTAATCTACTAAGCTAGTTAAAAAAGCTTAGTATAAGAAACTTTAGTTATTATAAGAATAGGCGCTAACCTTCTATACTAATAATATCTAAAAAGATAGCTAATTACTAAGTAGAAGTTCTAGCAAGTTAAAGTATTATATACTAGAAGTCTTAACTTCTAACTTAGTAACTAGGTTAGCAAAGCTAATCTAAGCTATATTTAGCCTAGTATAAGACTATCTAGGTATAGTTCTTATACTAACTTATATTAAATAACTATAACTCTAGCGTTATAGATATTAGCTCTAACTTACTTCTAAATAGATTTATAGTTAATATCTTATAAAAAGTCTATATAGAAGAAAGAAGCTAGTATAGTTAAAAAGAGGCTATAGTCTAGTTTCTATACTATCTTAAAGAAGAAGCTTAACTTATATAAGCTATAATAGTATTTACTTAGTAATAATAGTAAGAGTTAACTAACTAAGCTTACTAGCCTATAGAATAGTTTTAAGTTAAGAATAAAGTTTAGTTTTTAATATAAAATATAAAAACTAATTAGCTTAAGAAAAAGCTTAACTAGCTTTAGAGACTATATACTATTATTAGAGTACTAAATATTCTTAATATTATATTAGATCTGCTAAGCTATCTATACTATATAGTCTATATTAATTTAGTTAAGCATATAGCCTTAGACTCTCTACTATTACAGCGCTTACTAAATATATAGCCTAGCTTTAAACTAGTAGTAGAGAAAGAAAATCTATTACTTAATACGTATATAGTAGAATAGATTCTGCGTATTAAAAACGCAAAAGAGAAAAGTAAGAAGAAAGCACTTATTATAAATAAGCTATTTAGATCTAACTTAGAAGCCTATTAAAAATATTAAAGATATACTATAATAGTAATAATAGTAGAAAAAGTAAACTTTATATAGTAACTTAAATATATAAGATATATAAAAAGTTTTATTTCTAAAACTATCTGCAAAATAACTAAGTATAAGACGCGCTTAGCCTATTTAAGAAGAAGCCTAAAAGTAGTACTATACTATAATATCTAGAATATATAAGTTACTTGCGCAGAGTTAAGATAAACTCTTAATCTTAGCCTAATATACGTGTACTAAAGAAATCTACTAGAGATATTATCTTCTAGATAAAGTAATCTCTATTGCTATTATATACCTTTTAGCTATTATTATTATTATTACTATTATTATTATTATTATTATTATTATTATAATTATTTACTAAATAATTAAGCTTATTATTAATATATATACCTAAGTTATTATTATAAATATTGCCTTCTATAGCTACTGCTGCTGCCTTAGACTTTACTTATACTTAAGCCTCTTTAGTATTTTAGAAGTCTTTAGTAGTAGTAAGATACTTAGCAGTTATATAAGTCTCTATAGTAGTCTGCTTAAGATATAAGCTCTAGAGCTCTTTAGTACGCTTAAGATAAGTAGTAGTATTCTTAGCTACTATATAATAACGCTTAATAAAGGCGTTAAGATTCTTACTAGAACTATAGTTAGCAGTAAAATAGAAGTTCTTTATAGTAGAGTAAGAGTCTTTTATAATAGAGTAGAAGTCTTTTATAGTAAAGTAGAGTTTCTTAGTAAGAGAGTAGAAGCTATTAGTAAGCAGAATATTAGCAGTAAGCTGTAGAGCAGTATTCTCTAGGCGTAGTTCTTAATATTAAGATATAATAAGCAAGAGGCTACAATAATAATAGTAAGATAATAAATTTACTATAAATAGATTACTACTACTACTAGCTGCGTATAGATAATAGAACTAGAGAGTTAGTATAAGTAAAGTATAAATATAGTATAAGTAATAATAGTTACAGTTATATAAATAATAAAAAGAGAATAGCTTAGAGCTATACTCTAAGGCGCTACTAAATAATAGTAACTAAGATTAATAATAATAATAATAAGAATAAAACTAATAGCTTAATAACCTTAGATAATAGAAGCAATAAATAGATAAAGTATAAAGAGTCTCTTTAATATAATTATAGAGAGTAGAAGCTTAAAGAGTCTAGTTTAGTATAGTAAAGCTTATCTAAGTATAAGAAAAGTTAGTAAAAGCTATAGCAAATAGATAATCTACTTATAGCAAGTATAGTAAACTCTAATAAAGTATACTTTCTAAGTTAATAAATTAAGGCCTCTACTATAGATATACGCGTATTTTAGGCTTTAAAATAATAGCTAGCTACTCTAATAACTTATTTAAGATACTATAAGAATATACTACTACTATAGCAGAATAGACTTATATTAGCTATAAGATTAGAGTTTATAAAAGAGCTTTATATAGCTTTAAGCTAAAAGTATATAAGCGTCTTATATAGAATAAAGTTAATACTCTTTTTATAGGCTAAGGCTAACGCACTTTTATAATAATAATAAAGTTAGTAGAACTCTTAATAAAAGATGCTATAAGATAAGTTAGCTACGCTTAATATTAAAGATATATAATACTCTTATAGGTATTTGCTAGTATAAAGCTTATTTAGATCTATACTAATAGTACTTAGAGTCTTTATATAACTATTATTATTCTTATATAATATATAATAATATAAAAGCTAATTGCAGAATATATACTAGATAGCAGATAAGCTAGTAAAAAGATAGTACTCTTAAATATAGTTACTTTACTGCTTAAGATAGATAGTATAAGAATTACTATAGGCAGAAAGATACTTAGTTATATTAGCAAAGTATATAAGTAATAATAAAGTAACTTACTTAGCTATCTTCTTATACGCAAGATAATTAATATACTTTATATACTAGTAATTAAGATTATTATTAGCTATAAAGTTATTAGAGTCTAAATTGCTCTTCTTTTAAAAATAACTTAACTACTTAGTCTTAGGTATTTACTTACTAGAGCTCTTTATAGCTTTATTAAAAAAAATCTTAGCTTATATTAAAAGTTAGCACTATAGAAGCGCTATAAGTAGAAAACGCAGAATATATATCTTTATTATAACTGCTAAAGCTATATAGCTTGCTGCTAGAAGGCTTTTTACTACTACTACTACTAGTTCTTAGTAGAACTAATTTGCTAAAGCCTAAGAGAAGAGATATACTAGATAGTTTAGATTTTAATATTATAATAAGAGCGCTATATAAACTATAGTACTAAATTAATTAAGAAAGAAACGCGTAAAGAGTATAAGATAGCGTAAGAATAAGCGCAGAAGTTAGCTAGCTAGTTATATATATATAAAGAGTAGAGTAGAGAGTATAGAAGCGCGTAAATAGACTAAAGCTTAAAACTTATTATATTAATAAAATAAGCGCTAGTTGCGTATATTATACTAATTAGCTAAGCTTATAATAATACTAAAGAGCTAATAATAGATATATTACGCTAATATCTAGCAATAAGAAAAGTAAGTTAGAGAGTATATTATAGGCTAGGCTTTGCCTAGGCCTTAGTATATAGCTATAGACTCTGCTATATACTCTCTTTTTATTTCTTTCTCTCTAAGAGATATAATATTATTATTAATACTTATTATATTATACTCTAAGGCTAGTCTATAATATAGGCTCTTACTAACTTTCTATACTCTCTTTAGTACTATATCTATAAGTAGTATTAATTAGTAGGCTAAAAGAAATAGAGAATAGAGTAAACTTAGAGAAAGAGCTTAAATTCTTATTAGTAGCTAGAGTTTTAATAGCTATATATCTATTCTACGTAGGCTATATAGAGTAGTAGTAGTTCTTATAGTTACTAAGTAAGCTAAGCTATCTCTTTTTCTAATTTATATAAGCAGCGCTTAGAGAGAAGATATAAGTAATATCTTTATCTTTTAGACTCTGCTTAGAGAAGTAATAAATCTATTAGTATTAATATACTATTCTTTCTTAGCGTTAGAATATAGTAGTCTAAGAAAGTTATAGAGCTTAGTATATTTTATATATAATCTTAAATAAAGGCTTCTAGTAAAGAAGTTAAGCTATATAGTAAGAGTATAAGAAATACTACTTAGAAACTATTAGTATTAACACAATATTCTCTTTTAATATTAGAGTATAGCAGCTTAAGAATATATTATATAAACTACTTAATAAGCCTATAGAGATAGAATTTCTTATTTCTACTATAACTATTAAGTTTTATATCTTAGCTATTTATAATAATAGAAACTACTATAACTAAGCTTACTTTTATAACTTATTATAGAGATTATATAACTTATAAGAATTATATATATAATAAGTATCTCTCTAACTATACCTATTCTTGCCTATTCTTGCGCTCTAGTATAGCTATATATACTTATATATGCTATAACGTTAATAACTATAAGGCTAATACTATATAATAAATCTCTTCTAGTTAAGTATATCTATACCTGCGTATAGATCTCTATCTTTATTTTCTTGCTACTTACTTACTATCTCTACGTATCTGCTGCTATAGACTAGCTAAGAGCAGAGCCTATCTAACCTAATATAGCAGAGTCTATTTAGAGTATATCTAGCTAGATCTTATATACTAATAATTATAAGATACTACTATTAAGCAGTACTAAAAGTTATATATATATTATTAACTTTAGCTACTTTATAGAAATAGCTAAAGAAGATAGTATAATAAAGCTTTAGAATATAGTTATTACTACTAGAGATACTTATAAGCTTTATACTATAGATGTTACTATAATCTTTAATATACTACTACTACAGATGCTTATAGCCTAAAGGAACGCTAGTAAGCTTCTTAAGTTCTATAATATATACGTATAAGACTACTCTTAGTAGAAGGTCTACCTAATATATAATTAAGTATAATATATAAGCACTTTAAGTATTATAAGTATTATAAGTATTATAAGTATTATAAGTATTATAAGTATTATAAGTATTATAAGTATTATAAGTATTAAAAATATAAGAAGATTATTAACTAGATTCTTTATTTATAACTTAAGATCTTAATTTAACTCTAGAGCTCTCTATTAAATAAATAAATCTGCTGTATTCTATAAGCAGAAATATAACTATAGTATATTAGCTAAAATCTACCTCTAGAACTATTATAGATACCTAAGTTATTCGCCTATATAGACTACTTTAACTAGCTAGAGCTAATTAGAATACTAGAAAGTATAGAAACTTCTAGCTACTATAACTATACTCTTATATAGTATTAAATATATACTTCTAAAAGAAACGAAAGGCTAAGGCTTAAAAGCTAATAGCCTATTACTAGAGACTAGAGTTAACTTAGTAGCTAGTAGATAGTAGCTACTAATAAATTACTTACTATAAATAATAGAGAACTTATAGTAAGCATATATTCTTATAGTATAGCTAATCTTTAAAAGACTAAACTCTAAAAAGACTTAGTACTCTTATCTATTCTTCTAATAGCTAGAATAATACTAATTACTAGAAAGCTACTTACTTAGCATAGTCTCTATAATTAGACTAATCTAGTCTAATTTAGCTTAGTTCTTCTTCTTTAGTACTTAGTATTACGCCTTAGTAGTACTATACTACTATCTCTATTTAATATGCAGATGCTATATAATAGTTTTAGAGACTCTAAGCGTAAGAGCTTAGAGCAGATATACTACTAGCGCTAAATTAAACTATATATAGTAAGTAGAAGTGCTTATCTATAAAATAGAAGCTAAGAGAGCTATTAGAGCTAATAGTAATTTATAATAGTTATTAGTAATAAAGTTAACTTTATAATAGTACTATACTTACTAAATAAAGAGAATAGATTAAGAAGATCTAACTCTACTATTATTCTTCTTTTTCTTTTTCTTCTTCTTTTTACTTTATATCTAACCTCTTTTTTTCTTCTTTTTTTTTTCTTTACTAAAATCTATTTTAATATTTTTATTCTCTTTTCTTTAGTACTTATATATTAAAAGTATTAATAGTAGAAAAGAAGTAGAGAGTAGAAGAAAGAATAGAATAAATATACTTTATAGAACTTCTTTATTCTGCTATATAAGCAGTAGTAATACTAAAGGCGCTAGAGTAATAGTAGATAAGATAGCAGATATAGTATAGTAAGAGAGAGTAGGCTTATAATATTTAATTAATAATAATATATATAAGTTTACTCTAGATTGCTTACGCAGTAGTAAGCTTATACTTTATACTTAATCTTAGCTAGATATATATATAATATAAAAGCGCGCTAACTTCTATAAGTATATTGCTTTTACAGAGCTTAATATACTCTATATTTATATAGCTAATATAAGCAGAAGCGCAGGCAGCTATATTATAGGATTTTTTTTAAAAAAAATTTATATATAGATATAGATATTAGTATTATAATTAAGTCTAAAAAGTTCTAAAAATTTACTAATATACTTATAATAATAGACTCTTACTTTTACTATAAATACTAAATACTATCTTACTTAATATTCTATAAATATCTATAAAGTTCTTTATTAATTAGAAATTATTTATAATCTTCTATACTAATTAGATATAAAGTAAATAAGAGATAAGAATTATTAAATATATAATATATATAATAAGAACTACTAATAATTCTTCTATCTCTTTAGTATTAAGATCTAAATTTATCTATAAGAAGAGTAAGATATAAAGATTAATATAGCAGTATACTCTAATATAATAACTATTTCTACTATATCTACTTATTATCTTAAAGCTAAATAAGATAGCTTACTATTATTAAGAGTTTACTTACTTAGAGTAGTACTTCTGCTTATAAGTAGTATTCTTAGAGTTACTAGAGTTACTAGAGTTAATAGACGTATAGATAGTATAGTAGTTAGATTTAATAACTATAAGATAATAGTAGAGATAACTATATTTACTATAGATATCTTACTATTAGTATCTATAGCCTCTATTATCTATTAGTTATCTTATAGTTAGTAAGTAGTATCTAATAAAACTAGACTTAATAAAGCTTTAAGTGCTTTCTAACTACTAGTAGTATAACTTACTTATTTATCTTAATAAGCCTATTAAATGCTAGCAGAATATACTATAAAATTCTATATACTGCTATTATATATACTAGGTAATACTACTATTAATATAGTATATTCGCTAAAGTCTTTACTATACTTCTATTCTACTAATAGTAAAATAATATTATATATAGCTTTAAAGGCAGAGAAACTATTATTTAATACAGCTAGTACTTTATTAAGAAAAGTAACTACTAGCTCTAACTAGCAAGTATATTCTATATATATAGCTAGTAAAAATAGATTTCTTCTATAAGTACTACTAATTAACTCTATTATTTACTAGACTATAAAAGTATCTAGTTATTAAAGTATATAGAAAGTATACTAACTTTTCTTAGAAGCGCTTAAAGATAATAAGTAAACTAGTAAGAAAGTAAGTATTAAGAGTAACTAAGAATTATATACTAAATAACAGCGCTTTAGAAATACTAGTACTCTTTTCTCTACTAAAAGCCTATTCTCTTTTAGATTCTCTAGAAAGCTTTCTTAATAGTATATACTATTAATAATATTAAACTATAGACTATTTAGATAACTACGTTATTCTATCTTAGCCTTAGTCTAATACTTTAGCTAACTCTATAATATACTCTAAGTTATAAGCTTAGTATTAGAAGCTTTATTATTACTTATAGAAGCTAATATATTCTAGAAACTATTCTTAGTATTAGTAATATTACTAAGTATCTTACTCTAAGATAATAGACTTTTCTATAATACTATACAGTTCTAAGATAGCTAATTATAGAAAGTCTTTTTAGTATATAATAGTCTTACTAGCTTTATATACTTTATTAGCAGTATAGTATCTAGCTTATATTTACTCTAAATATTATATATCTAGTAAAGTAAAAATATATAAGCTTTATTTATATAACTCTTCTACTAAGCTACTCTGCTAATATACTACTAAAGATCTTTAGCGCTTAAAGTAATAGAGAACTTCTAAGTAATAACTCTTATAATATTTAGAAGATTAATTTCTATATCTAAGCTTATTATTATAATAATAATAATAATATAGATATAAGAAGTAGAACTACAGAATATCTTATAAATCTAGTTATAGTTAAACTTAGTAATATAAGATATAAAGAAGTTAATAATATAGTATATGCTTTTATTACTAGATTATAAGTATCTTATATACTTATTACTAAGCTATAGTAACTCTACTATAATCTACTAAGCAGTATCTAGAACTTATGCTTACTTATTAATAAATATAATAGTTTTTAGTATCTTTTCTAGCGTTACTTAGCTATTAGTTATAGTATTAGTAAGCAAGAAGTATAATAAGTTCTAGAATAATAACTTCTTCTATAGAATTAGCACTAGACTAAGTATAATATTAGGCTAATTAATTAATATATAGTATACTATAAGGTAGAGTAGTAACTAAAACAATTAGTCTTTATTGCAATAGAACAGCAGTAAATTAAAGTAAGTGTATTAAGTAGGTAGTAAGTTCTCTATCTTATACTATCTCTCTCTTAAGTAGATCTTAAGAAAGCCTCTATTTCTCTTCTTTATATAATAGTATAAACCTCTCTATCTTTAAGCTTAGTCTTATAAGCTCTTTCTATTTTGCGAGCATATATATATATATATATATATATATATACTAAAAGAGAAAAGCTATACTAAATCTAGTAAGAATAATAACTCTAGTAACTTAATAGCAGACTAAAATCTCTTCTATCTTCTTCTTTTCTTACGCTTAACTATTCTTTTATTTCTTTTATGCAGGTTAATATAAAGAAGTAAGTAGTAGTAATCTTAATATTAAAGCGTAGTAGTAAGATAAAGGCAAAGTTAGTTCTTAAAGCTCTCTAAGCTTATTCTTATTTCTCTCTTCTGCAGTATCTCTATAAAAGACTTAGTTAATACTTAATTCTCTAGTTATATCTAATTAAGATCTTATTATTAGTGCCTAGTATATCTGCTCTCTTGCTTTAGTCTCTATAGAGGTACTTAATTAGCTAGAAAGCTAGCTAGTTAGAGTAAGCAATAATAATACTTAGTTACGCCTCTGCAGAGACAGAAAACTCTCTCTAGTATAGGCCTACTAAGACCTCTTTTTAGAGAACTATATATACTTCTTGCACAGTTAGTTTAGCGCAGTTTTCTAATTAATTTGCTTATTATAAGCTTATTACTCTATAGTCTTTAGTAGATACTTATTTTAATTACTAAAGAATAATTAATCTAGAACTTCTAACGCTAGATTAGCTACGTATACTAGCTTCTTAAGCTTCTTAGTAATCTTCTAGTTAGCCTTTATTATCTTTGCTATTGCTATTTAGATACTATTAATCTATTTGCTAATAACCTTTAGATCTAGATTAGCAAAGAGCGTTTAGAGCTCTTCTAGTACTAAAGAAGAGTCTTAGCAGAGCTAATAGTTAACTATATAACAGATTAGCAATATATATATTAACGCTATATCTCTAGAGAATAGCTACTTAATACCTCTATATATATTTGTATAGTCTAATAGTATGCAAGAAGTAGCTTTTAAGCTTAGATAAGCTGCTGTAATCTTAGTATATAACTCTATTTCTAGAATCTCTATTATAGTTATATTCTTATATACTTTAATAAACTAGAGAAGTATTATTCTTCTTACTTTCTTTGCTAGCTTAGTAGATCTATAAGATATGCAAGAATTAGTAAGGCAAATATATCTAGCTTTATATAGCTAGATTTTCTATATTATCTTAGGCTACCTCTTTCTTAGCTTCTTTAGCTAGTGCTTAGTATTATTCTATTTCTTAATCTTTCTGTTTAAGTTAGATATATTTTTTAACTTACGCTAAGCTTAGTATTTATTTATATAAAGATAGAAACTTTCTAATATTATAGTATAGTTATTCTTATTCTTATTATTCTATAAGACGCTTCTTTAAATAATATCTACGCTTTAGCTAGTAGTAATAGCTTTTAAAATATTAAAGTTAATATGCTAAAAGTAAGTTAAGTTACTTAGCTTAGTATACTTAGTATAGTATAGATATAAGATTAGATTAGTCTTCTTATAGAACGCAGCGTATAGTAACTAGTATAGCAGATCTCTGCGTACTAACTACTATATGCTAGAATAGTATATACCTTAGCACTATCTTATATTTAACTTCCTATTAATTATGCATATATAATAGTTATATATATTATACTAGTTATCTAGAATCTTTACTAAGCCTTCGTCTCTTATTACTTATACAAATATATCTATAGTAATAGAGCTATTCTTCTTAAAATTAGCATATGCTTACTTCTATTCTAGTTTGCTCTGCAAGTCTATCTAATTAATATTAACTATTATCTTAGCTAGGCAGTAGCAATAGCTCTTAAGGTCTATATTAATAAGTTCTTCTTAGAATAGCTGTATAAAGAGTATACTAGTAAGAGGCTAAGTCTAGATCTCTCTCTAGTCTCTCTAGAACTTATATATAATATCTAGTACTTCTTAAATCTTCGCACTTATAAGATTATAAGTCTTAAATTCTATCTTTAAAGCAATAAACTATAGGTAAGTATACTAAACCTTATTTACCTAGCTAAGCTTAAAAGCTCTCTTATATTTATTAATAAGTTTTATCTAAGCTAGGTCTAATAGCTTTGCTATACTAGTTATATTAGCAATTATCTTTAAAAGAACTCTGCTAGAGTTTATATAGATATAGCCTTTTAGAGTTCTTACTATATACTTTATTGCTAGCTTAATACTATTCTTAATAGAATCTTTAACCTTAGCGTTCTTATTATAAGCTTAGATTTAGTCTTTCTATCTCTTAGAATATATCTACTATATTGCTTATAATAATAAATCTTGCTCTCTTAGAAGCAGCTAAGTTCTTCTTCTTTCTTAAGTCTTAGCCTAGAGCAAGTTAATAGCAGCGTCTCTATTAGTAGCTAAGCTCTCTCTAACTTATTATTAGACTATATCTTCTAAGCTAAAGAGCGAATCTAGATTATCTAAGGCTAAGTTCTCTACTTAGTTAATACTTCTAGATAAAGTATACCTTTAAAGAGTAGATCTTCGTGCAGCTTCTTTAGTTAGAGTTTCTAAATTCTAGTAGCTCTTATTGCTAGCTTTAAGAGTAACGCTCTATTCTCTTACTATAGAACTTATAGCTAGTAACTTTCTTCTTTTCTAAATAGTAGACTTAATTACTTTACTCTTTTTACGTCTTATAAGATCTGCACTAAGAAGCGCAGAACGCAGAATAAGTATTCTGTAATCTTTAGAGTATTCTAGCAGATATTTATTAAGGAAGCTTTAAGAGACAGCTATAACGTATCTTATACTAGTAATTAAGTCTTCTATTTTTCTAAATTTAATAAGAGTATAAGTCTAAAACTTATTTAGTATATAGTCTAAGCTCTATATACTATAGAAGGCCTTTATAACTTAGTAAGCTAGCTAGCTTAGATCTTCTTTAAACTTAGTAGCTACTTTTTCTAAGAAATCTATAGTCTTCTTCTAAGTCTATAGCCTATCTTCTACTATCTTAGTAAGGTAGCTAGTATACCGTTGCACGAAGGAGAGAAATAGAAGCTTTCTTAGAGTCTACTTAAGAGGAAGACAGTGCAGAATAGAGAACTTACTACCTACTAGACACTTATACTTTAATTTACTGCTATTCTATTGCAATAAAGACTAGTTATTTTAGTTACTACTCTATTCTACAGTATAAATAGCGAAGCCTATAGAGACTATTATCAGCCTCTAGTGTAATAGAAACGCAGTGCGCTGAAATTGCGAATAATTAGCAGTATAGAACGACGTACTTATCTACTACTATATAATACTAGTATATAGAATACTAGGAAGTTACTAAGTTACTAAGTTACTAAGTTACCTATTATAAGTTACTAGAAAGTTACTAAGTTAC